>Ga0137403_10000811_pt1 | contig 40172 bp, 24 predicted proteins | sample CZOMad2_1_16fung_FD_122057 | JGI IMG/M metagenome (GOLD analysis project Ga0137403, IMG submission 122057) | Vadose zone soil fungal communities from Angelo Coast Range Reserve, California, USA - CZOMad2_1_16fungal (Hybrid Assembly) | ecosystem: Environmental > Terrestrial > Soil > Vadose zone...
GGCAGGCCGGCGAGGACGGCGCGCCAGTGGGCGATCTCGCCCGCCAGCACCTCCCCCGCCATCCATCGCCGCTGCCAGGCCGCGTAGTCGGCGTACTGGATGGGCAGCGCCGCGAGCGGTGATGGCCGCCGGGGCCGCCGCTCGCGCGCCGCGGCATAGAGCGCCCCCAGCTCGTGGACGAGGATGCCCATCGACCAGCCGTCGGAGACGATGTGGTGCATCGTCACCAGCAGCAGGTGATCGCCCGCCTCGCCGGCCTCCTTCGACCCGGACAGCCGCACGAGCGCGGTGCGCAGCAGCGGCCCGCGCGCCAGATCGAACGGGCGCTCCGCCTCGGCCCTCGCCAGCGCGAGGCCGGTCGCCATCCTCGCCGCCGCCGGCAGGGAGCCGAGGTCGATGCACGAGAGCGCCGCGAGCGCCGCGAAAGTCGGCGGGGCCACCCGCTGCCAGGCGCCGTCATCGCCGCCATCGCCGGCGGCGAACGTCGTGCGCAGCGACTCGTGGCGGCGGACGATCTCGCCGAACGCGCCGGCGAGCGCCGCGGCGTCTAAGGCGCCGCGGAGGCGGATCGCCACCGGCATGTTGTAGGCGGTGCCGCCGGGGGTGAGTTGATCGAGGAACCAGAGCCGCTCCTGGCCGAAGGAGAGCGGCAGCTCGCCGGCGGTTCGCTCGGCCGCCGGCCGGGCGACGAGCGGCGGCGCCGCGGCGCGAGCCGCCGCGGGGCGCCGGGCCTCCTCCACGGCCGCCTCCACCCGCGCGGCGAGCGCCGCGATCGTCGGCGCCGCGAAGAGGGCGGCGACCGGCAGCTCGACCGCGAGGGCCTTCTCCAGCCGCGCCAGCACCTGCGTCGCGAGGAGCGAGTGGCCGCCCAAGGCGAAGAAGTCGTCGTCGATCGAGACGGCGTCGATCCCCAGCACCTCCGTCCAGATGCCCGCCAGCAGCTCCTCGGTGGGCCCTAAGGGGCGCGGCGGAGCCCCCTTAACGGCCGCGCCGGCGCCGCGGTCCTCGGCGCTCGGCGCGGCGAGCGCCCGCCGGTCGGCCTTACCGCTGGGGGTGAGCGGCAGCGCCGCGAGGAGCACGAAGGCCGCCGGCACCATCGCCTCGGGGAGGCGCGCGGCGAGATGGCGGCGGAGCTCCGCCCGCTCCAGCCCGGGCCCCGGCTCGGCCTGCGGCCGGGGCACGAGATAGGCGACGAGGCCGCCGCCGGGGAGCTCGGGGCGGAGCATCACCACGGCTTCGGCGACCGCCTTATGGGCGGCGAGCGCCGCCTCGACCTCCCCCAGCTCGACGCGCACGCCGCGGACCTTCACCTGGTGGTCGAGGCGGCCGAGGTAGTCGAGACTGCCGTCGGCCAGGAAACGGGCGAGGTCGCCGGTCCGGTAGAGCCGCCCGCCGGGGCCGCCGGAGACACCCGAGAGCGGATCGGGCACGAAGCGCTCCGCCGTCAGGTCCGGCCGCCGCCAGTAGCCGCGCCCCGGCGCCAGGCCGCCGATCGCGAGCTCGCCCGCACCGCCGACGGGGACGGGCCGGAGCGACGGGTCGAGCAGGCGGATCTCGACGCCCGAGATCGGCCGCCCGATGGGCACGATCCCCCCCCCCTCCCCATCGCCGTCGCCCGCCCGCTCGCGACAGTCCTGGAAGGTGACGTCGATTGCCGCCTCGGTGGGGCCGTAGAGGTTCCAGAGCGGCGCCGGATTCCGCTCGGCGAGGCGGCGCACCAGCTCCCGCGGCAGCGCCTCGCCGCTCGCGATGACACGGCGGAGCGAGGTGCAGGCCTCGACGCCCGGCGCGGCGACGAAGGCCTGGAGCATCGACGGCACGAAGTGGACCGTGGTGATCCTCTCCTCGGCGACGAGGCGGGCGAGATAGGCCGCATCCTGGTGGCCGCCCGGCCGGGCGAGGACCAGCCGCGCCCCGGCGAGGAGCGGCCAGAAGAGCTCCCAGACCGAGACGTCGAAGGAGATCGGCGTCTTCTGCAGCACCCGATCCTCGCCCGTCAGGCCGAACGCCTGCTGCATCCAGAGCAGCCGGTTGACGACGGCGCGATGGCTGTTCATGGCCCCTTTGGGCTTACCCGTCGAGCCCGAGGTGTAGATCACGTAGGCGAGGTCGTCGGGATCGGCCGCCTTAAGCCGCAGGTCGGACCGGTCCGGCACCGCGGCGAGGAGTGCGGCGAGGTCGATCTCGATTATCACCGCCACCGCCGCCACCGCCGCACCCTGCCGCGGCAGGGCGCGCGCCGCGGCACCGTGGGTCAGGAGCACACCGACCGCGGCGTCCTCGACCATGTAGGCCAGCCGCTCGGCGGGGTACGCCGGGTCGAGCGGCACGTAGGCGGCACCCGCGGCGAGGATGGCGACGAGCCCGACCACCAGCTCGAGCGAGCGCTCGGCGCAGAGGCCCACGAGGACGCCGGGTCCGACGCCTTTGCCGGCGAGCCGCCGCGCCAGCCGCTCCGCCGCGTCGCCGAGCTGCCGATAGGTGAGCTCGTCGCCCGCCAGAGAGACCGCGACCGCGCCGGGCGTGCGCTCGATCTGCGCTGCGATCAGCCCGTAGAGGGTGGTCCCCGCGGCCGTCCCCGTGACCTCCGCGCGCAGGGCCGGGGTGTCGTTCCACTCGCGGAGCTGCTGCCGCTCGGCGGCGGAGAGGAGCGGCAGGTCGTCGAGGGGGCGCCCGGCCACCGCGCCGACGCCGCCGGCGAGGTCGAGGACGGCGCCCGCGAGGAGGGCGGCAAAGCGCTCGGCCAGGCGGGCGATCGTCGCCCGGTCGAAGAGATCGGTGGCGTGCTCCCAGTAGCCCATGGCGCCGCCATCGCCGCCGTCGTCCTCGACGACGCTCAAGGTCAGGTCGAGCTTCGCGGCGCGGCCGGCGAGCCGCAGGGGCTCTAAGGTCAGGCCGGGCAGGGTGAGGGCGCCCAGGGGGGCGTTCTGCAGGGCGAGCATCACCTGGACGAGCGGCGAGCGGGCGAGGTCGCGCGCCGGCGCCAGCGCCTCGACCAGCTTCTCGAACGGCAGCTCCTGATGGGCGTAGGCGGTGAGCGCCGTCTCCCGCAGCCGCGGCAGGAGGGTCGCCAGGGTGTCGTCCGTGGCGACCTCGCCGCGGAGCACGAGGGTGTTGACGAAGAGGCCGATCAGCCCGAAGGTCTCGCCGCGCGTGCGGCCGGCGATCGGCGAGCCCACCGCGAGGTCGCGCTGCCCGGTGAGGCGGTAGAGCAGCACGTCGAAGGCGGCCAAGAGGAGCATGTAGAGCGTCACCCCGGAGCGCCGCGCCGCCGCCCCGAGGCCGCTCCACAGCGCCGGCGGCAGGGCGAAGCCGCGCTCGGCGCCGCGGAAGCTCTGTTGGGCGGGGCGCGGCCGGTCGGCCGGCAGCTCGAGCGCCTCGGGCAGGCCGGCGAGGACGGCGCGCCAGTGGGCGATCTCGCCCGCCAGCACCTCCCCCGCCATCCATCGCCGCTGCCACGCCGCGTAGTCGGCGTACTGGATGGGCAGCGCCGCGAGCGGTGCGGGCCGCCGGGCGACCGCCGCCGTGTAGAGCGCGCCGAGCTCGTGGACGAGGACGCCCATCGACCAGCCGTCGGAGACGATGTGGTGCATCGTCACGACGAGCAGGTGATCGCCCGCCGACCGGCGCAGGAGGACGGTGCGGAGCAGCGGCCCGCGCGCCAGATCGAACGGCCGCTCCGCTAAGGCGGCCGCCAGGTCCGCCTCGGCGGCGCCGGCCGCCGGCAGCCCGCCGAGGTCGATAAGCGGCAGCTCGGGAGCGGCCCCGGTGCCCGCCCGCTGGAACGGCGTGCCGCCGCTCGCCCCGTAGGTGACGCCGAGGACCTCGTGGCGGCGGGCGATCTCGCGGAAGGCGGCGGCCAGGGCGGCGGCCTCGAGACCGCCGCGGAGGCGCACCGCGGCGGCGAGGTTGTAGGCGCTGCCGCCCGGGGCCAGGCGATCGAGGAACCACAGGCGCTCCTGGGCGAAGGAGAGCGGCATCGGCGGCATCGGCGTCCCGTCGAGCGGTCGCGGTGTCGGTAAGATCGGCGGCGGGATCGGCGCCCCGACCTCCAGCGCAGCGCGCGCCGTTTCCAGCCGCCGGGCGAGGCCGGCGACGGTCGGCGACTCGAAGAGCGCGCGGAGGGGGATCGGGGCGCCGAGCGCCTCGCGGAGCCGCGACACCAGCCGTGTCGCGAGGAGCGAATGGCCGCCGGCGGCGAAGAAGTCGTCGTCCTTGCCGACCCGCGGCAGCCCGAGGACCTCGCTCCACAGGCCGGCGACGAGCTCTTCCATCGGCGTCCGCGGCGTCCGCAGCGTCCGCGGTTCGGCCGTCTCGCCGGCCCGCCACTCCGGCGCGGGCAGCCGCCGGAGGTCGAGCTTGCCATGGGGGGTCAGCGGCAGCTCCGGGAGCGCGACGAAGGCCGCCGGGACCATGTAGGCGGGAAGGCGGAGGGCGAGATGGGCGCGCAAGTCCGCGGCGAGCGCCGCGGTATCGCCGGCATCCCGCCGCGGGACGACATAGGCCACCAGCCGCGGGCCCTCGCCGTCTCCGGCCGCCATCCCCACCACCGCCGCGACGGCGACCGCCGGGTGCTCGGCGAGCGCCGCCTCGACCTCTCCCGGCTCGATGCGGAAGCCGCGGATCTTGACCTGCTGGTCGAGGCGGCCGAGGAACTCGAGCTCGCCGGAGGCGAGGAAGCGCGCGCGGTCTCCCGAGCGGAGCCAGCGCCGGCCCTCCGCGGCGACGAACCTCTCCGCCGTCAGCTGCGGACGGCCGAGGTACTCGCGCGCCACGCCGGCGCCGCCGATCCACAGCTCTCCGGCGACGCCGATCGGCTGCGGCCGACCGCCGGCGTCGCGCACGCCGACCTCCACGTTGCCCAAGGGCCTGCCGAGAAGCGAGCGGGTCGGGGGCTCGCCCGGGCGGATCGTCCAGGAGGTGGCGAGGATCGTCGCCTCGGTCGGCCCGTAGAGGACGCGGATCGCCGCCGCCGGGAACGCCGCGCGCATCTCGCGGAGGAGGTCGAGCGGCACGGTGTCGCCGCCGACGAGGAGGGTTCGCAGGCGCGGCGCGGCGAGCCCGCGGCGCCGCGCCGCCGCGGCGACCTGGCGCATCAGGGCCGGCACCGCGTGGAGATGGGTGAGCTCGGCGAGGCCGTCGACCAGGGCCTCGACGTCGAGCGCCGGCAGGAGCGGCACGAGGACGGCCGAGCCGCCGGCGACGAGCGGCGCCAGCAGCTCGAAGAGGAAGATGTCGAAGGAGAATGGCGCCACGACGGCGCCGGCGATGTCGGCGATGTCGGCGGCACCGGCGGCGTCGGCGCGCCAGCCGAGCTCGTCGCGGCTCGCCTCAAGCAGGTTGGCGAGGCTGCCGTGCTCGACGGCGACACCCTTCGGCCGCCCGGTCGATCCCGAGGTGTAGATCACGTAGGCGAGGTCGGAGGCCGCCGGAAGCACCGCGCTCGACTCCGCGGAGAGATCCTCCGCCGCGTCGAGGGCAACGTCGAGCGCCGCGTCGAGGGCCCCGTCGAGGGTCAGATTGGCGGCGCCGTGCGCGGGGAGCGAGCGGAGGAGCGCCTCCTCGCCCACGACGACCGACGGCGCGGCGTCTTCCAGGATGAAGCGCAGGCGCTCGGCGGGATAGCCGGGATCGAGCGGCAGGAAGGCGCCGCCCGACTGGAAGATGGCGAGGAGGCCGGCCGCGAGGTCGGGCGACCGCTCGGCACAGAGGCCGACGCGATCCCCCGGCCGCACGCCGAGCCGGCGGAGACGCCGCGCCAGATGCCCCACCCGCGCCGCCAGGGCCCCGTAGGTGATCGCTGCGGCGCCAGAGCGCACGGCGACGGCCGCCGGCGTCCGCGCCGCCTGGGCGGCGAAGAGGCCGACGACGGTCTCAGCCGCCGCGCAGGGCTCGAACGAGGATGTCCGGAACGAGCTGTCGCTCCACTCGACGAGGAGCTCTGCCCGCTCCGCCGCGGAGAGGAGCGGCAGGTCGGCGGCGCGCCGGCCTGGCTCGGCGGCGAGCCCGGCGAGCCGGCGCGCCAGATGGCCCGCCAGGCGGTCGATCGTCGTCGCGTCGAAGAGCTCGCGGCGGTACCGCAGGCGGAGGACTAAGCCCTCTCCCGCCACCTCCTCCGCTTCGATCTCCAGCTCGAGCTTGGCGAGGCCGCCCGCCTCGGGCAGCCGCGCCGGCGCGAGGCCGGGGAGCGCCAGCCGCTCGGCGGGGGCGTTCTGCAGGGCGAAGAGCGCCTGCACGAGCGGCGCGCGGCCGAGCTCGCGCTCCGGCGCCAGCGCCTCGACCAGCCGCTCGAAGGGCAGCTGCTGGTGGGCGAAGGCGCCGAGGCTCGCCTCCCGCGCCCGCGCCACCAGCTCGGCGCCGGTGGGCTCCCCCGCGAGGTCGGCGCGCAGCACCAGGGTGTTGACGAAGAGGCCGATCAGTCCCTCGACGTCCAGCCGCCCGCGGTTGGCGACCGGGGTGCCGAGGAGGAGGTCGTCCTGCCCGCAGTGGGCGCCCAAGAGCGACTCGACGCCGGCCAGGAGGACCATGAAGAGCGTCGCCCCGTGGTCGCGCGCGAGCGCCTGGAGGTCGGCCGCCAGGGCGGCCGGCAGGGTCAGCCGGCGGAGGCCGCCGCGGAGGTCGGGCGCGGCGGTTCGCGGCCGGTCGGTGGGCAGATCGAGGACGGCGGTCGCTCCCTCCAGGCGCTCGCGCCAGTAGGAGACCTGGCGCTCGAGCGCCGCGCCGGCGAGCTCGCGACGCTCGCGGGCGGCGTGGTCGGCGTACTGGAGCGGTAGCTCCGGCAGGGCATCGGCCAGGCTGGCGGGCTGGCCGTCGGACGGGTCACCAGGTTTGAGGGCGGTGCCGTAGAGCGCCGACAGCTCGCGGACGAAGATGGCGATCGACCAGCCGTCGGCCGCGATGTGATGGAAGGTCGCGAGGAGGACGTGCTCCTCGCGGGCGAGGCGGAGGAGCGCCGCGCGGAGCGGCGGCCCGGCCGCTAAGTCGAATGGGCGGAGCGCCTCGGCGGCGGCGAGCCGCGCCGCCTCGCCGGCGCGGCGGGCCGGGGCGAGCGGCGCCAGGTCGACGAGGCAAAGCCAGCCCACAGGACGGGCGGCGACGACGGCGAAGGGCTGGCCGTCGCGCTCGCCGTAGGACGTCCGCAGGATAGAGTGGCGCGCCGCGATCGCCGCCAGACTCGCGGCGAGGGCGGGGACGAAGAGGCGGCCGCGCAGCTCGACCGCGGCGGGCAGGTTGTAGAGCGCGCTCCCCGGCTCCAGGCGGTCGAGGAACCAGAGCCGCTCCTGGGCGAAGGAGAGCGGAGCCTCGCCGCCGCGGGGCTCCGATCGAATCGGCGGCTCGTCATCGCCGGCCCCATCGACCCCGGCGACCTCGTCGCGGGCGTGCGCCGCCCGCTCTACCGCGAGCGCCAGCGCCGCGACGGTCGGCGACTCGAAGAGGGCGCGGAGCGGCAGCTTAAGGCCGAGCTCGACGCGCACCCGCGCGAGCGCCCGCGCGGCGAGGAGCGAATGGCCGCCCAAGGCGAAGAAGCTGTCGTGGATGCTCACCGCCACGATCCCCAGCACCTCGCCGAAGATGCCGGCGAGGCGCGCCTCGAGCGGCGTCCGCGGCGGGACCGCGGACGCTCCGTCGCTCCACTCCGGCTCCGGCAGCCGCCGGCGGTCGAGCTTGCCGTTGGGGGCCCGCGGCAGCTCGGGGAGGAGGACGACGGCGGCGGGCACCAGGTGCTGCGGCAGGTGCAGGGCGAGATCCCGGCGGAGCGACTCGGCCGTCGCCGCGGAGCCCGGCTCCGCGGCGGGTGCCAAGACCGCGTAGGCGACGAGGCGCAGCTCGCCAGTGCCCGCCGGGCCCGCCGGGCGCGCCACCACCGCCGCGGCGCCGACGCCGGGAAGGGCTTCGAGCGCCGCCTCGACCTCGCCGGGCTCGACGCGGAAGCCGCGGATCTTCACCTGGTGGTCGACGCGGCCGAGGAACTCGAGCTCGCCGGCCGGCCGCCAGCGGGCGAGGTCGCCGACGCGATAGAGGCGCCGGCCGGGGGCGGCGGCGAAGGGATCGGGGAGGAAGCGCTCGGCGGTCAGCTCGGGCCGGCCGAGGTAGCCGCGCGAGACGCTGCGGCCACCGATCCATACCTCACCTGCGACGCCTACGGGCACCGGCGCGAGGCCCGGGCCGAGGAGGTGCACGCGGGTGCCGGCGATCGGCCGGCCGAGGGTGGGGACGGGCGCCTCAGCGCCGGCGGCGTTGGCGGCATCGGCGGCATCGGCGGCGAGCGGCGCCGCCCACCAGGTCGAGCAGGTGGTGACCTCCGACGGTCCATAGAGATTGAGCAGGCGCGTCGCCCGCGTCCGCCGCCGGATCGCCTCGGCGAGGCTCGGCGTCAAGGGCTCGCCCCCGAGGCTCACCGTCCGCACCGAGGCCGGCACCCGGCCGCCGCCCACCAGCTCGGCCATCGCCGAGGGGACGGTGGCGACGAGGGTCACGCGATCGGCGGCCGCCAGCTCGGGCAGCTCGAGGGGGCTCGCCGCGAGCACCACGGCGCCGCCGCTCGCGAGCGGCACGAAGATCTCGAAGATCGAGAAGTCGAAGCAGATCGAGGAGGCCGCGAGGACGCCCACCAGCTCCTCGGCGGAGAAGACGCTCCGCGCCCACTCGACGAAGACCACAGCCGTCGCGTGCTCGATGGCGACGCCCTTCGGGCGGCCGGTCGAGCCCGAGGTGTAGATGACGTAGGCGAGGTTGCCGGGGAGCGGCCCGCCGGCCGCCTCGCCTTTGGCGCCGCGGCGGGGCGGCGCGGCTTCGGCGGCTTCGGCGACGTCGGCCTCCTCGATCACGATCACCCGCAGGCCGTCCTCCGGCACGCGCGGCACGCGGCCATGGAGCGCCGCCTGGGTGAGGAGGACGGTCATGCCGCTGTCGGCGGCGATGAAGGCCAGGCGGTCGCGCGGATAGGCGGGATCTAAGGGGACGTAGGCGCCCCCCGCCGCGAGCACCGCGAGGAGGGCGACGATCATCGCCGGCGTGCGCTCGAGGCAGATCCCGACGCGCACCTCGGGGGCGACCCCCGCGGCGCGGAGGACCGCCGAGAGGCCGGCGACCCGGCGGGCGAGCTCGCGGTAGGTCAGCTCCTCGCCGGCGGCGACGAGCGCCGTCGCCTCCGGCGTGCGCGCCGCCTGGAGGGCGAACAGCTCGTGGAGGCAGACCGCCGACGCCGCCGACGCCGCCCCGCCCTCGCCGCCGCTCCAGGCGGCGAGCTGCGCCCGCTCGGAGGGCGAGAGGAGCGGCAGCTCCCACACCCGCGCCGCGGGATCCGCCGCCATGCCGTCTAAGAGCGCCGCGAAGTGCCCGAGGAGGCGCTCGGCGGTGGCGCCGTCGAAGAGGTCGGAGTTGAAGGTGAGCGCCGCGGCGAGGCCGGCCGGCTCGCCGCCCGCCGTTTCGCCCGGCAGGAGACTACAGGCGAGCGACAGGTCGAGCTGGGCGCCGCGCGGGGCGAGCGGCAGCGGCGCCAGGCGCAGGCCGCCAAGATCGAGCTCCAAATGCCCCAGCTCCAAGTGCCCCAGCTCCAAGGGCTCGCGGTCGAGGCTCCCGGTTCCTCCGGCAGCCCCTGAGGCGCCGAGCGCCAGCGCGGCGAGGCGCTCGCCGAGCGGCCCGCGGCCGCCCTGGAGCACCAGCATCGCCTGGAAGATCGGCGACCGCGAGGGATCACGCTCGGCCGCCGCCAGTCGCTCGGCGAGGAGCGGAAAGGGCAGCTCCTGGTGGGCGAAGGCGGCGAGCGCGGTCCGCCGCATGCGCGCCAGGACCTCTGCGGCGCTGGGATCGCCCGAGAGGTCGGCGGCCAAGACCACCGGATTGACGAAGTAGCCGACGGCGCCGGCGAGCTCGGCCGTGCCGCGCCCGGAGGTCGGGGTGCCGAAGAGCGGCTCGTCCTGCCCGCTCGTCCGCGCGAGGAGAGCGCCGAAGCCGGCCGCCAGGGTGACGAAGAGGGTGGCGGACTCGGCGCGGCCGAGCTCCCGCAGGCGGCGGGTGAGATCGGCCGGCAGGCGGGCCGTCCGCCAGGCGCCGCGGAAGCTCTGCGCCCGCCCGCGTGGGCGGTCGGTGGGGAGCTCGAGCACCTGCGGCTTGTCGGCCAGCGCGGCGCGCCAGAAGGCGAGGAGGCGCTGGGTCTCGGCGTCGGTTGCGCGATGCGCCGTGGCGCCGGGGGGCCGCGGCGCCGGCGGCAGCGGCGGCAGCGCGCCTTCGGCTCTCCCGGCGCCGCGGTACAGCCGGGCGAGCTCGCCCAAGAGCACCTCGACGGACCAGAAGTCGGCGGCGATGTGATGGACGGCGAGCCACAGCACGGGCTCTCGCCGGCCCCGCGCGACGAGGCCGGCGCGGAGGAGCGGCCCGGCGGCGAGGTCGAACGGCCGGTAGGCGCGATCGGCGAGGCGCCGCACCAGCTCCTCGTCGCTCCAGGCGGCGCCGTCCTCTTCCCGCCATTCGACGGCCGGTCCGGCGATCGGCCGCGGCGCCGGCTCGCCCGCCGACTCCGCGAAGACCGTCGAGAGCGCCGGATGGCGCGCCGCAAGAGTGTCGAGCGCGCGATGGAGAACCTCCCCGTCTATGTCGCCCACGACGCCCACGACGCGCGCCGCGCCGGCGAGCACGTAGGCGGCGCTTTCCGGCGCCAGGCGATCGAGCAGCCAGAGGGCGCGTTGGCCGGGCGAGACGGCCCCCGGCGCGCCGTCCTCGTATGTCTCACTCTCGCCGACAGCCGGAGCTTCGGCGAGGCGCCGCAGCACCTCGCCGGCGAGATCGGCCGGCGTGGCGCCCTCGAGTAGCCATGCCATGGGGAGGGCAACGCCGAGCTCCGTCTCGACCCCGTGGCAGAGCTCGATCGCCCGCAGCGAGTCGAGACCGCTCGCGGTCAACGGCCGGTCGGCCGCGAGCTGCCCGGAGGAGACGCCGAGGATGCGCGCCAGCCGCGAGCCGAGCAGGGTGGCGAGCGCCAGCCGCCGCGCCTCGACCGGCACCGCGAGGAGCCTCTCCCGCGCCGCGGGCAGGGCGGGCTCGGCCGCCTTCTCCCCCGCCGGCCGGCGCGCTCGGTCGTCGTCGGCTGGCTGCCGCTCTACCACGACATGGGCCTCATCGGCTGCGTCCTATAGAGGCAGCCCAGGAAGGCGGCGACGAACTCGAGGCCGGGGGGATAGAGGAGGAGGGCGCGCTCGCCGGCGGCGCCCTGCGCCTGGAGGTGGGCGGCGATCGTCCGCGCCCGGCGATCGAGGTCGGCGAAGGTGAGCGTCGCCGCCTCCTCGCCCGCCGCGTCGAGGAAGGTGTAGGCCCTCGCCTCCGGGCTCTCCGCGGCGCGGGCGCGGAGCACCTCGACGAAGGTGGGAAGCGCCATCCGAGAGCTTGCAGAGGGAGTCATTCAGCCGCGGCCCGAAGGGCCTGTAAGTCTCGAGAAATGTTCTGTTTAAAGAGCAATCGACGTCTCTCGCCTCGCTGAGAGCACAGTGTCCATAAAGGGGTCAAACGTGACAGCGGCAGCGGCAAGACCACGGGGCGTGGAAGACCGGGTCGAGAGAGAGACCGTAACGTTTGAGGTCGGAAGGTAGGAGCGAGAGCTGAGATCGGTTCTCCGTCGCCAAGAGACGGGGCCGAGGCCCGTGATTTGGGTCGCCGCCCAGTCTTGACGGACTGGGCCACAACGTGATTCTCTGTTGGGTGTGTATTGGGTGTAGCGTCCTCTAGACCGCGGCTTAGTGGCTATAAGTTCTTTGCAATCAATGGTATCCCCAACGGGATTCGAACCCGTGTTACCGCCTTGAAAGGGCGGTGTCCTAACCACTAGACGATGGGGACACGGCAGGAGAGCCCTCCTCTGGAGGTGCTCCGCGGTAGGGTACCACAGCGACGGGCCGGGCGTGAGAGAATCGCGCGCCATGACCCCGATCCCGAACCTCGCTCCCTCGGCTCTCCCGGTTGACGCGGCGGAAGGCGTCCAGCACCCTCTCGAACCTTCGGGGGCCGAGATGCGGCGGCTCGTCGAGGCGGCCCTGGCGCGGATCGTTTCGCATGTCGAGTCGCTCCCCTCGCAGCCCTCGCTCGCGGTCGAGGGGGCGGTCGAGCTCGCCCGCTCGCTCGCCGAGCCGCTGCCCGAGGTGGGAACTCCCCTGCCGGCCCTCCTCGACCTTCTCTTCGACCGCGCTATTCCGGCCTCGTTCAACGCCGCCGGGCCGGGCTATCTCGCCTACATCCCCGGTGGCGGGCTGTTCCATGCCGCGGTGGCTGACCTGATCGCCGATGCCGTCAACCGCTACACCGGGGTCTTCGCCGCCGCCCCCGCCCTCTCCCAGCTGGAGGCCAACGTCGTCGCCTGGCTGGCGGAGATCGTCGGCTATCCGCGGGAGGCCCGGGGATTCCTCACCAGCGGCGGGTCGCTCGCCAACTGGACCGCTCTGGTCACCGCCCGGCGCGAACGCCTGCCGGAGAACTTTCTCAGCGGCGTCCTCTACGCCTCGGGAGAGACCCACCACTCGGTGCAGAAGGCGGCCCTTCTCGCCGGCTTCCCGCCCGGAAACGTGCGCCGGCTGCCGACCGACGAGCGCTTCCGCATTCTTCCCCCCGCGCTCGAAGAGGCGATCGTGGCGGACCGCCGGCAGGGGCTCACCCCCTTCCTGGTGGTGGGGAACGCCGGCACCACCAACACCGGGGCGGTCGACCCGCTCGCCGAGTTGGCCGCGATCGCCCGCCGCCACGGGCTGTGGTTCCATGTCGACGCCGCCTACGGCGGCTTCTTCCTCCTCACCGAGGAGGGCCGGCGGGTGATGCGTGGCATCGAGCAGGCGGACTCGATCGTCCTCGATCCGCACAAGGGGCTCTTCCTCCCCTACGGCACCGGCGCCCTCCTGGTTCAAGACGGCGCCGCCCTGAAGCGCGCTCATACCGTTCCCGCCGACTACATGCCGCCGATCCAGGAGGACCCCGACCTCGTCGACTTCTGCGAGATCTCCCCCGAGCTGTCGAAGCCGTTCCGCGGCCTCCGGGTCTGGCTGCCGGTCAAGCTCCTGGGCATCGCTCCCTTCCGCGCCGCCCTGGAAGAGAAGCTGGCGCTCACCCGCTGGGCAACGGAGGCGCTGCGCGCCATTCCCGGCATCGAGATCCTCGCCGAGCCGCAGCTCTCGATCGTCGCCTTCCGCCTCCATCCTCCGGCCTGGAAGGATCTCCCGGCTGCCGAGCGCAACCGCCGGAACCGCGAGCTTCTCGACCGGATCAACGCCAGGAAGCGGGTCATGCTCACCGGCACTCTCCTCGGCGACTGTTTCGCCCTGCGCATCTGCGTCGTTTCCTTCCGCACCCACCAGGACCGCATGGAGGCCTGCCTGGCGGACATCCGGGCGGCCGTGCTGGAGATGACGGAGATGACGGGGATCGACGGCTGATCCGGTAGAATCGCGCGATGACGAGGAACGCACCGCGTGGAACGAGGCCGATCCTGGCCGTCCTGGCTCTCCTGCTCCCCAGCTTCGCCGCCGCCCAGACGGCGGGTTCGCCTCCCCCTCCGCCCGCCGCCGCCGCCCCGACCGCGCCGGCCCCGGCAACCGCCGCCGCGCCAGCGGTACCGGCGGCACCGGCCTTCCCGGCCGGCATCCAGCAGATCCGCCTCGGCACCGCCGTACGCGACCGGAGCGCCACCGGGGTGGCGCGTTGCATGATTCCGGAGCCGCTCCCCGCGCCGCAGCGCTTCGAGCCCGAGACGACGGAGATCGCCTATACGATCGAGGTCAATCCCCAGGTGCTCAAGGCGGTGACGGCGAAGGTCGTGGGCGATCTCGGGTGCGCCGAGCCCTGGACCCAGAGCTGCGTCGGCTTCACGGTCTGCGGCGGCGGCGTCTGCCAGAACCAGTTCGGCGCGACGGTCTCCTGCCCGGGCGGAAAACCGCTCAAGAAGGGGAGCTACAAGCTCGTCCTGACGGTCGGCACCCAGACGATCGAGCTGCCCTTCGCGATCCAGTAGGGGCGGCGGAGGGGGCTCCGCCTGCAACTCTCACTCGCGCTCGGCGTTCTTAAGAACGTTGACACGAGGAGATTGCAGGATGAGCGCGATCCTTTCCGACCTCCGTTTCGCCCTCCGTTCTCTCCGCACCCGCCCCGGCTTCGCCGTCGCCGCGGTGCTCACCCTGGCCCTGGGGATCGGCGCCAACAGCGCCATCTTCAGCCTGGTCGAGGCCCTGCTGCTCCGGCCGCTCCCCTACCGCGCCCCGGGGAGCCTGGTGTGGGCAACCAACTACATCCGCGACTTCAACGCCGAGATGTCCTCCGGCGCCGACTATCTCGACTGGCAGGAGCAGAGCCGCCAGCTCGCCCAGGTCGAGGCCTTCGACGACAACGAGAGCCTCACCCTGACCGGCCGGGAACAGCCCGAACGGCTGCGCGGCGCCCGGGTCTCGGCGGGGTTCCTCCCCCTGCTCGGCATCACGCCCGCGACCGGCCGCGGCTTCCGGCCCGAGGAGGCGAAGCTCAACGGCCCGCCGGCGGTCGTCCTCTCCGCCCGGCTCGCCGAGCGCCTCTTCGGCTCCATCGCCGGCAGCGCCGGCGTCCCCTCCGGGCAGCTGCTGCGGCTCGACGGCCGCGCCTATCCGGTGGTCGGGGTGCTGTCGCGCGATTTCGTGTTCCCGGGCCACCCCGACCTCGACTTCCTCCTTCCGCTCCAGCTCGACACCGCCCGCGAGCGCGCCCGCCGGCAGATGACGCTGGTCCGGGTGGTCGGCCGCCTGCGCCCCGGGGTCACCCTGGAGGCGGCACGCACCGAGCTTCAGGCCATCCGACAGCGCGCCGAATCGGCGGCCCTCGCCGCCGCGGCCACGGCGCCGGAGGGAGCCGCTCCCTCCCCGGGGGGGCCGGGACCAGGCCCCGGCCGGGGCGGCGGGATGCAGATCCGGGTTCAGGCCGGACCAGGCGGTGCCGGCGGGCCTGGGGGTCCGGGCGGACGCGGCGGTCGCGGCCCGCGGCCCTTCGACGCCGAGACCCGCCTCTCCCTCCTCCACACCCACCTGGTGGGCGAGGTCCGCCCCGCCCTCCTGCTCCTCGCCGGGGCGGTCGGTCTCGTGCTCCTCATCGCCTGCGCCAACGTCGCCCACCTGCTCCTCGCCCGCGCCGCGGCCCGGCGGCGGGAGATCGCCATCCGCGCCGCCCTGGGCGCCGGCCAGGGGAGGCTGGTCCGCCACCTGCTGACCGAGAGCGCCGTCTTAGGGTTGGCCGGCGGCGCCGCCGGCCTCCTCCTCGCCCTCTGGGGAGCGCGGCTCCTCGTCGCCTTGACCCCGGCCGACCTCGCCGGGGCGCTCCTGCCGCAGGTCGCGGTGGGTCTGGACGGCCCGGTGCTCCTCTTCACCTTCCTGCTGTCGCTCGCGACCAGCCTCCTCTTCGGCCTCGCCCCGGCGGTGACCGCGGCCCGGGTCGACCTCCGCGAGCCGCTCCAGGCGACGGCGAAGAGCGGGTTGGGAAGGGGGCGCGGGTTGCTGGTCGCGGCCGAGGTGGCGCTCGCCGCGGTGCTCCTCGTCGGCGCCGGGCTCCTCCTGCGGAGCTTCGCCCGCCTCCAGGCGGTCGATCCCGGTTTCCGCCCGGAACGGGTGCTGACCCTGGCGCTCGACCTCTCGGCCTCGGGCCGCTATGAGAAGCCGGCAGCCCAGACCGCCTTCCTTTCCGAGCTGGCGCAGCGGGTCGCGGCCCTCCCCGGGGTGCGCTCGGCCGCCTTCGGCGACTCGCTGCCGCTCGCCCGGGTGCTGCGGATGATGCGCGGCCTGGCGGTCGAGAACAAGCCGCCGCAGGACCCCCGCGAGCAGCCGGAGGTGATGCTCTCCGCGGTCTCCCCCGCCTACTTCCAGACCTTGGGCATCGGCCTCGTGCGCGGCCGCGCCTTCGACGGCCGGGACCTCCCCTCCGCCCTGCCGGTCGCGGTGGTCAACCGGACCCTCGCCCACGCCTTCTGGGGCGACGTCGACCCGATCGGCAAGCGTCTCCGCTTCGGCCCGCCGGGCACCCCGTGGACGACGGTGGTCGGCGAGGTCGTCGACGTCCACCGGCAGGACCTGGCGACCGCTCCCAAGGCCGAGCTCTATCTCCCCTTCCTCCAGCGGCCGGGTCCCTTCGGCTTCCTCGCCCTGCGCACCCGGGGCGACCCCGCCACCCTGACCGCCGCGGTGCGGCGCGAGCTGCGCGCGCTCGATCCTTCCCTGCCAGCCTTCGACGTCTCGACCCTGGAGGAGCGGCTCGCCGCCACGGTCGCCGCCCGCCGCTTCGGCCTCCTCCTCCTGGGCGCCTTCGCCGCCCTGGCCCTGGGGCTCGCCGCGGTGGGCCTCTCCGGCGTCATCGCCTACGCGGTCGCCGAGCAGACGCGGGAGATCGGCATCCGCATGGCCCTGGGAGCCGACCGCCGCAACGTGCTGTCGATGGTCGTCGGCAAGGGCCTCGCCATGGCCGCCGTTGGGGTCGCCCTCGGCCTCCCCGTGGCCTTCGGCCTGTCGCGATTCTTGAAGAGCGCCCTCTACGACATCGCCCCCAGCGATCCGCTGACCTATCTCGCCATCCCGCTGGTCCTCCTCTCCGCCGCCCTCCTCGCCGCCTACGTCCCGGCGCGGCGGGCGACGCGGGTCGAGCCGGTGGTGGCGCTGCGGCAGGAGTGAACCGGGAACCGCCGGGCCGTCATCGCGACGCTCCTCTACATGGACACCGAGCTGATCTCGCTGCCGCTCCCCGACACCCATTAGCCGCCGCCGCCGATCGATCCACGGGCGCAGACCGCCGTCATCACCGTCTCCGGCTTCTCGGGTTTCGGCCTGCACGAGCTGCTGTCGATCAACCAGCTCTTCCCGCGCCACTTCCAGAACTTCGTCTTCCTCTCGGTCGCGGTGGTCGACTCGGGCAACTTCAAGGGCAGCTCGGCGGTCGAGTCGCTCGAGGTGGAGACGCGGGGGAACCTCGAGCAGTACGTCCACTGGTGCCGTCGCCACGGCCTGCGGGCGGACTACCGGCTGTCGGTCGGGACCGAGGCGGTGGGCGCCATCGAGCAGCTCTGCCGCGAGGTGGCGACCGAGTTTCCGCGCGCCGTCTTCTTCTTCGGCAAGCTGATCTTCCAGGAGGAGCGCTGGTACCACAAGCTCCTCCACAACGAGACCGGCTACGCCCTCCAGCGCCGGCTGCAGTTCCACGGCATCCCGACGATCGTGCTGCCGATCCGGGTGCTGTAGGGGCGGGAACGGCGCGACGATTCCCGTAGAGACGCCCCAGGCGCTATCGAAATCCTTGCCGTTACCGCGCCGTCGGGGCGTCTCCCAACGCTATCGATACCTCAGGCGTCTGAAGACTGCGGAGACGCCCCGACGGAAGTGGTTCCGGGGAGGCTCCGGACGGCGGCTGGGGGCGTCTCTACGAAGACCCGTGAGGTAGGGGGCCGATTTTTTCACAGCCTCTGAGGATACGCGTGGGGCCGCAGCAGCTCCAGCCGGATCTTCATCCGGCGACGCGGAGACCGAGCAGGGTGCGCTCGGTGATCTCCAGTTCTTCGCGATCGCTGTGAACTACGTACAGCTCCCGCAGCGGCGCGTCGCGGTGGAGTCTCAAGTACGCACGGAGAGCCGTTTCACCATCGGAGAACGCGTCGACGACAGCCAATTCGTCCAACTGCCGTTTTCCCGATTGCGAATGGGCCAGCAGGGCCTCGACCAGGAGCCACTGGTGAGGATAATGCTGGCGGATGTCCGTCCAAATCATGCCGGGCCTCCGGGTAGACCATCGCTGGACGTTCTACCCGAGCTCGCGCAACCGCTTCTTCGCCCGGCCCACCCAGGGGCGGACGCTGCCGCGCAGGTAGCGCGGGACGTACTGGGCGTCGTCGACCAGGCGCTCCAGGGTGGCCTTGGCCGCGGCCGGGTCGCCGGTTTCGGCCTGGAGCCGGGCGAGCTCCCAGAGAAAAGGCGGCTGGACGTGCCGGCCGGTCAGCTCTTTGAGAGTGGCGAGAGCGGCGCTCTTGTCGCCGCTCTGGTCCTCGGCCTGAGCGAGAGTCAAGAGCCCTTCCCCGTTCTCGACGAAGCGGTTCCTGGCGAGCCCCTTCTGTAGCTCGGGGACGGCCTCCTTCGGTCGGCCGGCGGCGAAGAGGCTCCGCCCCAGCTCGTAGCGCGCCTCCGCGCTCTCGCCGTCGCGCTCGACCGCCGTTCCCGCCGCGGCCAGGGCCTCCGCGGCCTTCCCCCGGCGGCGCAGGAGAGCGGCGTACTCGGTCCAGGCGTTCGCGGTGTCGAGCCGGCGGACGTTGCTCGCCGCCTCCTCCAGCTCCCGTCCGGAGACCGGGCGCAGGGTGGAGACGAAGCGCGGCATCCCCTGCATCCCGCCCAGGGCATACTCGGCGACGAAGTAGATCAACGCCCCCAAGGTGGGGAAGATGAGGATGATCCACAGCCACTGGGTCCGGCCTCGGCGGACGGCATCGACCGCGGCCGCGGCCGTGAAGGCGAGACCCAGCACATACGAAACCTGCATGGCGCCCCTCCGGAGAACGCGGTGCTACGGTTGCAGCGGAAGGTTAGCACGCGGGAGGGGCGCGCAGGGTCCCGGCGGCGGCCGGCCACCGGCCGCCTCAACAGCCGTGCGTATAGTGGTCGATGAACGCGAAGAGGTCACCGGTGTCGCCGGTCACCACCCCATCGCCGTCGAGATCGGTCGAGGGGCTTCCCTGCACCCCCGACCAGTCGTTGATGAAGGCAGTGTAGTCCGCGGAGGTCACCACGCCGTCGCCGTTGTAGTCCGCGCTCGGCAGCGCGGAGCCGTAGGCGAAGATGAAAGCCGTGACGTCGGCCGCCCCGATCACGCCGTTCTGGTCGAAATCCACCTTGGGCAGCAGATACCAGATCCGCAGGAAGGCATTGACGTCTTCCGGGGTGACCTGGCCGCTGCCGTTGTAGTCTGCGGGGCAGGGGTCGGCCGCCGCCGGCAGGCTCCCGAAGGCGAGCCCGGCGAGGAGGGTCAACAGCACGACTCGGGCAGAGAACGAAACTATCTTCTTCATGAGATCTCCCTTCAGATCGACAGAGATCTACATTCTAAAGAAATACGGCAATAATCGCAATCCTTCCTCCATCCGCCCTCTGAAGAGGACAACCGGACACGGCAAACCACCCGCGAGCCGGTCAAAATGGCAGCAAGGCGGCTCTGAACCTCCCCGAGGCCCCCTCGAATGAGCCGAAAAGCCCTCCAAACTCAAAAAAAGTCACCCGAAACTCATTTCGGGTCACCCGAAATGCATTTCGAGCCGCTCGAAATCAATTTCTCTCCCTGCGAAATCTAAATCACGAGCCTCGAAACTCAATTCGAGCGGCTCGAAATTCAAAAAAAGCCGCCCGAAATACAATTCGAGCCACCCGAAATGCATTTCGAGCCACTTGAATTGAATTTGGAGCCGTTTTGCGGCTCGCTACAGGGATTCCGCCAGGGTTCGGAGGGACCGGCGTGGCCGCCAGAGGGGCCGCCACGCCATTTCCAGTCGCTTGGAGCCTATCTCCAGTCGCTTCAGGCCGCCGCCGGGGCCACCACCACGGCCGTGCCGTAGCAGAGCACCTCGGTCACCCCCTCCATCACCTCGTTGGCATCATAGCGGATGCCGATGACGGCGTTGGCGCCGATCGCTTCGGCGTGCTGGAGCATGAGCTGAAAGGCTTCCTGGCGGGTCTTCTCGCAGAGCTCGGTGAAGAGGGAGATGTTGCCGCCCACCAGGGTCTGGAGGGAGGCGCCCAGGGTGCCGAAGATGGAGCGCGAGCGCACGGTGATGCCGCGCACCACGCCCAGGGTACGTTGGATGGGGTAACCGTCGAGGGTGAAAGCGGTGGTCGTCATTGCGGTGTTCATGATTCTCTCTACGAGCCGGCCACGATTTGGTTTCCCGGCTTCGATGCGCCGGCCTCGACCAGGGAGGCCAGGGCGGCCACGGTCGCCCGCTCCAGGAACGACCGCAGCGGCAACGGCAGACCGAACCGCTCGTGGACCTGGGTGACGACGAGGGTGCCGAGCAGAGGGTTGCCGCCGAGCTCGAAGAAGTCGTCGTGAACGCCGATCCGGTCGAAGCCCAGGACCTCCTGCCAGATGCCGACGAGCTCCCGCTCGACCGCCGAGCGCGGGGAAACGTAGGCGGCGGCGAGCGGCGGCCGCTCGCGGCCGGGATTGGGGAGGGCCCGGTGATCCACCTTGCCGTTGGGGGTCACCGGCAGCCGCTCCAAGGGGACGTAGAGGCCGGGGAGCATCGTCTCGGGCAGCCGGTCCTTGAGATACGCCCGCAGCGCGCCCGGGGGGCAGGGGGTCCGCGCCACGTAGTAGGCGACCAGCCGGCGGTGCCCGGTCGCCGGGTCGGGCAGGGCGGCGACCACGCACTCCCCCACCTCCGGATGGCTCGCCAGGGCCGCCTCGATCTCGCCCAGCTCGACCCGGAAGCCGAGGATCTTGACCAGCCGGTCGATGCGGCCCAGGAACTCGATCTCCCCGCCGGGGAGGCGGCGGCCGAGGTCGCCCGAACGGTAGAGCCGCTCACCCGGCCGGCCGCCGAACGGGTCGGGGACGAACTTCTCGGCGGTCCGCTCCGGCAGCCCGAGGTAGCCTCGGGCAAGCCCGTCGCCCCCGACATAGACCTCGCCCTCCTCCCCCACCGGCAGCGGGTCGAAGTCCCGGTCGACGACGTACGCCGTGCAGTTGGCGACCGGCCGGCCGATCGGCACGTTGGCCGCCCCTTCCTCCAGGGCGCGGACCGGGAAGGCGTTCGAGAACATGGTGTTCTCGGTGGGGCCGTAGCCGTTGACCAGCTCGCACCCCGGCAGCTCGCGGAGCACCTTCTGGACGTGGCGGACCGAGAGCGACTCGCCGCCGGAGACGATCTTGCGCAACCCCTGGAGGTCGTCCAGCCGGTACTCGACCATCTGGTGGAAGAGCGCCGCGGTCAGCCAGGCGGCGGAGACGGCGGCGCGCCCGAGGTGGTCTCCCAGCTCGGCGAGCGACAGATCGCCAGCGGGGGCGATGGCGAGCTTCGCCCCCACCAGCAGGGTGCCGAAGATCTCGTAGGTCGCGGCGTCGAAGGTCACCGGCGCGTACTGAAGGACCGTGTCGTCGCCACGGAAGGAGAAGGGGTTGTCGGCCATCAGGTTGCGCACCACCCCCCGGTGGGTGATCAAGACCCCCTTGGGCGCCCCGGTCGACCCCGAGGTGTGGATGACATAGGAGAGGTGGATCGGGAGAACCGGCAGGTCCGGCGGGTGGGCCGGCATTCCGGCCGTGAGGTCCGGCTCCGCGTCCAGGCAGAGCACCGCGCGGAACCCCGGAGGGATCCGATCGAGGGTCGAGCGTACGGCGAGCACCGCCTGGGCGTCCGCGTCGGCCAGGAGGTAGGCGATCCGCTCGGGCGGGAAGCCGGCGGACATCGGGAGGCAGGCGGCGCCGGCTTTCAGGATGCCCAGCTTGCCGATCACCAGCTCGGGCGAGCGTTCGAGGCAGAGCCCTACTACCGCCTCGCGCGCCTCGCGCGCCTCGCGGCCCACCCCCCGCCGCCGGAGGGCATGGGCCAGCCGGTTCGCCCGGCGGTCGAGCTCGGCATAGGTCAGCGCGCGCGCCCCGGCGATCAGGGCCACCGCGTCCGGGGTGCGCGCCGCCTGGGCCGCGAACAGGGCGTGGACCGTCTGGTCGCGCGGGTAGTCGACCGCCGTCCGATTCCAGTCGTCCAAAGCGGCCGCCCGGGCGCTCAAGCTTCGGCCGACCGAGCCGCTGCCAGGTCGAAGGTCGGGACCTGGTAGGGGGCCAGGGCCTGGATGAACCGCCGGGTGATCCCCCGGTAGACGTCGCAGGCGCTGGTCTCGACGCTGTCGACCTCGCCGTACTTCTTCTCGATCGGCCCCAGGCAGAGCCCGGCGCAGAAGCCCTCGATCTCGCAGCCGCGGCAGATCTTCGGGTTCTCGTAGCGCAGGGAGGCGTGGTGCTTGTAGACCTCCGACTGGAGCAGCCCCTCGCCCTCCTGGATCGAGCCGAAGTGCCCGGAGCTCGCCTTGCAGGCGAAGACCGCGCCGTTGGGCTCGATCGACAGCTGCGCCCCCTTGGCCGAGCAGTTCTTGAAGCCGCGCTGCGGCACGACGTTGAAGCCCAGGAGGAGCTGGAAGATCTGGTGCCAGTAGCCGGTGACCACGATATTGCGCTCGGCCCCGGCCTGGACCAGGCCCCAGAGCTTCTCGATGATGTTCTCCTGGCCGAAGCGGGCGTAGAAGGTGGGGTCCAAATCGACGACCACGCCGATCTCCGACGCCCCGTGCTCCTCGGCGAAGTCGACCAGCGATTCGTCGAAGCTCGCCCAGGTGTCCGAGGAGAGGGCGGCGTTGATCGCCACCCGGTTGCCGTACTTCTGGAGGCGGCGCAGCCCCTCGACGACGATCGGGGTGCTGTCGCTGCCGTTCTTGAGCGGCCGGCTCTTGCTTTTGACCGAGTCGAAGCTGACGCAGACGCCGACCGCGTGCTCGGCGAAGAGGCTCGCCACCTCCTCGCTGATCAGCGAGCCGTTGGTGACGATCGTGTACTGGAGGGTGATGCCGTGCGCCGCGCCGGTGCCGAAGGCGTGGAGGACGGCGCGGATGGCGGGCCAGTTGAGGAGCGGCTCGCCGCCGAAGAACTGGATCATCAGCTGGGTCACCCCGGTCGAGCGGGCGATCGCGATCGCCTTTTCGACGTACTCGACCGCCGACTCGGGGCGCATCAGCCGGTTGCCGGGGTCGAGCTGGTGCGCCAGGCGGGTCTCGGAGGCGTAGACCGAGTCGTTCAGATTGACCACCACGCTGTCCCCGGCGCTCTTCTGGCGGGCCAGAATGGAAAGGGTGCCGGCGCCTTTCTCCTTTTTTTCGAGGTCGGTCCCCTGCACCCCCTCGAAGCAGTAGGTGCAGCCGAAGTTGCAGGCGTTGACGAGGACCAGCTGGACGACGTTGATCTTCGCCTCGGCCGGTATCCCCGGCATCCCCGGCCCGTCCGCCTCGCCGGTCGCCCCAGGCTCGCGGACGAGGAGCTGGCGCAGGACGAGCTGGCGGACGAGCTGCGATTCGAGCGATTTGTCCTCGCCCGCGAGCGCCGCGGCCGCCACCTCCTGCGGGCGGTCGAAGCCGGCGAGGACGTCCTTGGCTTCGCCGTCGAGGATACAGAGGCCGCCCAGGAGACGGTGGTAGACGGCGACGTTCTCGCCCACCGGCAGCTCGCGGAGGTCGGGTGATTTGACGTATCGGTCCATGCTCCTCACCCCCTTCTGCTCTACTGGAGAGCCGAGAGATAGAGCTTCTCGACCTGCTGATCGGGAACGCTCTGGATCAGGCGCTGGGTGAGCTCCCGGTAGACGTCGCAGGCCGGCGTGACCAGGGTGGTGATGTTATTGAAAGTCTTCTGGATCGTCCCCAGGCAGAGGCCGGAGCAGAAGCCCTCGATGGCGCAGCCCCGGCAGTAGGGGGTGGTCTCGTAGGCTTTCATCGCCGAGGTCTTGTACCACGGGGTCTTGAACACCTCGGGGAGGTCGGCGGCGCTGCCGAGGGGCTTTTCGGCCGTCTTGCAGACGGTGATCGCGCCGTCGGGCTCGAAGCTTAGCTTGCAACCTTCGGCGGCGCAGGTCTTGTAGCCCTTCTGCAGGTTGAGCGCCTGGATGCCCAGGATCTGCTCGAAGATCTGGTGCCAGTAGCCGGTGATGGCGATCCCCTCCTCGCGGCCGCGCGCGCAGATGAGGAGGATGGTGTCGACCACCTTCTTCATCCGCTCGCGGTCCTCGTAGGGCTGGATCGCGAGGTCCAGGATGAGGCCGATCTGGCGCACCTTGTGCTGCTTGGCCGCCGCGAGGAGCCCCTCGACGTCGACCCGGTCGACGTTGTCGACCGAGACCACGGTGTTGAAGGTGAGGATGGCGTCGTTCCGGCTCAGGGTCTCCAGGCCGCGGTGGATCGCCGGATCGGCGGAGGTCCCCGCCTTGGTCACCCGCTCGACGTTTTTCGGCGAGTCGAAGCTCACCGTCACCGTCACCCGATGCTGGCGGAGCTTCCTGGCGATGGCGTCGGTCACCTTGGTGGCGTTGGTCGTGATGCTGTAGAAGAGGGTGACGCCGTTTTTCTCCCCCGTGCCAAAGTGGTCGAGCACCTGCTCGATGACCGGCCAGTTGAGGAGCGGCTCGCCGCCGAAGAATTCGAGCCCGAGCGCCCGGTTGCCCGCCTTCCGGGCCACCTCGATGGCGTTCTCGACCGCCAGGATCGCGGTGTCGAACGACATCCGCTTGACGTGCTCGGAGCTCTTCTCCGCCGGCGCCGCGGCGGTCGTGGGGAGGACGCGGAGGAGCGACTGCCGGGGGGGCGTCGAATGCTGGATGGTCTCCTGGAAGCAGTAGGAGCAGCCCAGGTTGCAGTCGTCGGCGAGGACCAGCTGGATGCCCTTCAACAGGTAGCCGGACTCCAGGTTCTGCTCGCGGAAGCGCTTGTCGTCCTCGACGATGCTGCGCTCGTCCGAGCCTTCCGGGACGAGGAAGAAGCGGTCGCAGAGCTCGTCTAAGTACCCCTTGAGGCTGGGGCTCCGGGCCAGCTTCTCTTCGAGCAGGTCCTGCGGCTCGGCGAATGAATGGAGGAGCTCGACCCCGACGTCGTCGAGCAGGGACAGGTTACCGAAGAGCTTGTGATAGACCGCGTAGTCGTTCTGCCGCGGCACGATTTCCAAGTGTTTGGACAGCTGCAGCTTCTGCATGGTTCCTTCCCCTTGGCGTTCGAGACGGTCGATAAGGGGAGCCGCGCAGCCCGTTCGTACGACCCGCGCGGCTCCTCGGGAGCCGGGGACCGAAAGACGCTTACTTGCGCGCTTTCTTCGGGGAGGGCTCGAAGCCCTGGGTCAGGTCGTGCGGCCCGATGATGCCGCCGCCGATCGTCCCGCCGATGGTGCCGCCGATCGTCCCATCGGTGACGAGAACCTTGCCGTCCTTGAGATCGCTCTTCTTCATAACACCTCCGTGGTAAAGGGTTGACGCCTCGGCGCGACCGGAGCCGCGCCGTCTGAACGCTCTCCCAACCTCTGACACCAGCGACCGAGGGTCGCAGGTGGGCTCCCCCCCTTCCGGGATGTTTCGGGGTCTTGAGGCCCCATTGCCACCGGCAGTGCTGCTATAATGTAGCACGAACTTCCAAACTGCGACACTGAAAAATTAATCGCTGTATGATTGAGGCTCCACAGGAGGTCATCCGCGATGTCGAACCGCACCTCGTCCTGGGATCACCTGCGCCGTGACCTGCGTTTCGCCGCCCGTTCCCTGTGGCGCAACCCAGGCGTCACCCTCGTCGCCGCCCTCACCTTCGCCCTCGGGGTGGGCGCCATCTCGGCGGTGTTCAGCCTGGCCTCCGCCGTCCTGCTGCGGCCGCTGCCCTACCGGGCGCCCGAGCGCCTGGTGGCGATCGACGGCACCAAGGCCGCCGAGGCGGTCGAGAAGTGGCCGATCTCCTACCTCGACTTCCTCGACTGGCGGCGGCGCAGCCGTTCGTTCACCGGCCTCGCCGCCCAGACCGACCAGCGCAGCTTCAAGCTGCGCGGCACCGAGGGGACCGAGCTCGTCCCCGGCGAGATGGTCTCCGCCAACTACTTCGACCTCCTGGGCATCCGGCCGGTGGCCGGGCGCGGCTTCCTGCCCGCCGAGGACGCCCTGCCGGGAGGCAACCGCCTGGCCGTGCTCGGCTACGACCTCTGGCAGCGCCGTTTCGGCGGGGAGCCGGGGATCGTCGGTACGAGCGTCGAGATCAACGAGATCCCCTACACGGTGGTCGGGGTGATGCCGGCGGGCTTCCGTGGCCTGACCGACGGGGCGGACGTCTGGCTCCCCATCTCGATGGCCACCACCCTGAACGCGACCTACCTGAACGATCGCGCCTTCCGCTGGCTCTCGGTGGTCGGCCGGCTGCGGCCGGGGGTCTCCGCCGAGGCGGCCGGCAAGGAGCTCCTGGGCATCGCCGCGCAGCTCTCCGCCGACCACGCGGGGACCAACGCCGGGATCGGCGCCCAGGTCACGCCTCTGCGCGATTCGCTCTTCGGCGACCTGCGGCCCATCCTCTGGACGCTGTTGGGCGGCGCCGCCTTCGTCCTCTTCATCGGCTGCACCAACATCGCCAACCTCCTGCTCGCCAAGGCGGTCCACCGCCAGCGCGAGATCAGCCTGCGCCTGGCCCTCGGGGTGGGGCGGCCGAGCCTGGTCCGCCAGCTGCTGGTCGAGAGCGTGATGGTGGGGATCCTGGGTTGCACCCTGGGCCTCGTCGCCGCCCGACTGACGGCGAACCTCCTGGTGCGCCAGAGCGGGCTCCACCTGATGAGCTTCGCCGCCGTCCGCTTCGATCCGCTGGTGGTGCTCGCGGTGGTCCTGGTGTCGCTCTTGGCCGCCGTGCTCTTCGGCCTCGCCCCCGCCTTCTTCGCCGCGCGGACCGACGTGGCGGCGTTGATGAAGGAGGACGCCCAGGGGTCGACCCGCGGGGTGGCGACCCACCGCTTCCAGAACCTGCTGATCATCGCCGAGGTGGCGGTCGCTCTCCCCCTGCTCCTCGGAGCGGGCCTGATGATCAAGGCCTTCCAGCAGAGGAGCCACGTCGAGCTCGGCTTCCAGCCAGACCGGCTGCTCACCCTGCGCCTCCACACCAAGAGCCAGAGCTATCCCAACGAGGAGAGCCTGCGCGGCATGATCCGCGAGGTGCTGGGGCGGGTGGGGTCGCTCCCCGGGGTCACCGCGACGGCGATGTGCGGGCCGGCCATGCCGACGGATCCTTTCTACGGCCTCTATTTCGAGCTCGCCGACCGCCCGGGCCGCGGCGCCGACGACCAGCTCCTCGGCCTGCGCCACCACGTGAGCCCCGGCTACTTCGCCGCCCTCGGGGTGCCGGTTCTCCGCGGCCGGGTCTTCACCCCCCAGGACACCCACCGGGAGAGCGCCGTGGTGGTGGTGAGCGACACCCTGGCGAAACGTTTCTGGCCCGGCGAGAACCCGCTCGGCAAACGGCTCAAGGCGGCGGCGACGCCCTGGCTGACGGTGGTCGGCGTGGTGGGCGACGTGCGGCACAACGGCCGGGGCGACAGCGAGCGGCCGGCCCCCGACCTCTATCTGCCGCTCCTGACGATCGTGCCGCGGACGCCGCCGGTCTTGAACCTCCTGGTGCGGACCGGGGTGGCGCCCGAGGCCCTCGCCCCGGTCGTCCAGCAGGAGCTCAAGCGAATCGTCCCCGACCTTCCGGTCTACGACGTGCGCCCGATGACCGAGCGACTCTCGGACCAGCTGGCGAGCCGCCGCTTCCTCGTCCTCCTCATGGGCTTCTTCTCCCTCACCGCGCTCCTCCTCGCCGCCGTGGGGGTCTACGGCGTCATCTCCTACGCCGTCTCCCAGCGCACCCGCGAGTTCGGCATCCGCATTGCCCTCGGGGCGCAGTCGCAGGACGTGGTGCGGTCGGCCCTGATGCGGGGGCTGATCCTCGCCCTCATCGGCATCGCCTTCGGGGTGATCGGCGGGATCGCCTTGACCTTCCTCCTCGGGAGCCGCTTCTACGGCGCCGACGCGATCGACCCCACGGTCCTCGGCGGGACGGCGCTCCTCCTCTTGGCCGTCACTCTGGTCGCCAACTACCTGCCCGCCCGGCGGGCGGTGCGGATCGACCCGTTGACGGCGTTCCGGGGGAATTAGGGGAAGCCGGCTCAGGACGACAGGCCGACCGATCGAGCGGCAGCAGGCGGTCACCCGCCCCCGCGGCGCCGAACTACGGTATCCGTTCCGGGAAGGGGGAAAAAACGCCGGCCGCCGGCTCGCGTTGCCGGGAAACGGCGCCGAGGCGAGGCAAGGAGGGCGCGTTCGGCCGCCGGTACGGCACTAGTAGGGGTGTGTTAGCATCGGCCGGCTTGCCGCTTCCGCCTCCGCGAGCCCTGGACGTACCCGGCTATCGAAGTGGCGCTCAGGTCATCGTTCAAGCACCAACTCTTTCACAAGGAGGAGAGTTGTGAAACTGGGAGACGTACTGAAGAAGGAGCGAGAGAAGAAGAAGCTCTCGTTGGAGCACACCGCGAGCCAGCTCGGTCTCGAGGAGCAGGAGTATCAGGAAATCGAGGCGGGCAACACCCCGGCCGAGCAGATCGGTCCCCTCCTCGCCAACGTCGCCATCCAGCTGGAGACCCCGACCTCGCGGCTCCTGGCCGACAGCGGCAAGTCGGCCGACACCAAGATGGGCCAGGCGGGAGAGCTGATCAAGAAGCACCGCGAGCGGCGGCAGAAGACCCCCGAGCAGATGGCCGAGGCCCTGGGGATCTCCAAGGAGGAGTACCAGCAGATCGAGGCCGGCCAGTCGGGCATCGAGAAGTACGGTCCGCTCTTCCTCCACTTCGCCGAGCTGATCGAGCAGCCGGTGTTCAACCTGTTCTACCCCTGCGGCTTGCCGTTCTCGCAGTTGGACGACTACCCATAGGGGTCCGCCCGGTCGAGCGCCTGCGCCGCGAAATCTGGCGGCGGCCTTAGAGGCCGCCGCCACCAGCCTTTCCGCAGTCCCTCTTTCGTTCCTAGGATAGAATGATGGCCGCCCCTTGTCCGGGAGAGGATACGTATGACCACCACCCTGCTCGAAACCAAGTCGTATCAGCTCTCGCGCTGGGATCTGAGGGATCTGCTGCCGGAGCCCAGCGAGGAGGTCGTCGCCTCCCGCTTCGCGGCGCTCGAGGCGGAGGTCGCCGCCTTCGAGGCGCGGCGTGCCAGCCTGGCGCCGGGAATGGACCCCGCCCTGTTCCTCGCCGCCCTTCGCCAGTACGAGTCGATCCTCCAGCGGATCAACGAGCTCTCCGGGTTCTCGTCGCTCTGGTTCTACGAGGACACCGGCAACACCGTGGCCCTCACCCTGCAAAGCCGGGTGCGGCAGCTGACCACGGAGGCGTTCAACCGCATCCTCTTCTTCGGCCTCTGGTGGAAGGAGCTGGACGACGCCCAGGCGGCGGCCCTGCTCCCCACCGCGCCCCAGGACGCGGACTACCGCTTCTTCCTGGAGGACCTGCGGCGCACCAAGGCTTACACCCTGGACGAGCGCTCCGAGCAGATCATCAACCTCAAGGACGACAACGGCATCTCGGGGGTGATGACGCTCTACTCGATGCTCACCAACCGCCTGGAGTTCACCCTGGAGGTCGACGGCGAGACGAAGAAGCTCACCCGCGACGCGCTCCTGGCTCATGCCTACTCGCCGCGTCCCGAGGTGCGCCAGGCCGTCTACCACGAGCTCTACCGGAAGTATGCGGCGGAGGTCCCCATCCTCGGGCACATCTACGCCAACCGGGTCCGCGACTGGTACACCGAGCAGGTCGGGCTGCGCGGCTATCCGTCGCCCATCGCCGTACGGAACATCGACAACGACATCCCCGAGGGCGCCGTCACCGCCCTGCTCCAGGTGGCGCGGGCCAACGCCCCCCTCTTCCAGCGCTACTTCCGGCTGAAGGCGGGCTGGCTGGGGATGGAGCGCCTGCGGCGCTACGACCTCTACGCGCCGCTCGCCGCCTCCGACCGCGAGATCCCCTTCGGCGACTCGGTCCAGCAGGTGCTCGAGACCTTCCACGAGTTTCATCCGCTCCTCGCCCGCCACGCCGAGCGGGTCTTCGCCGAGGGGCACATCGACGCGGAGCTGCGCAAGGGCAAGCGGAGCGGCGCCTTCTGCTCGACCATCGGTCCCCACCTGACGCCGTGGATCCTGGTCAACTACGCCGGCAAGGTGCGCGACGTGGCGACCCTCGCCCATGAGCTGGGCCACGCGGTGCACAGCATGCTGGCCGAGGGGCACTCCTATCTCACCCAGCACTCCTCGCTGCCGCTCGCCGAGACCGCCTCGGTCTTCGGCGAGATGCTGATCACCGACCGCCTGCTGCGCGATGAGAAGGACCCGCTCATACGGCGCGAGATCCTGGCCGCGGCGGTCGACGACGTCTACGCCACGGTTCTGCGCCAGTCCTACTTCGTGCTCTTCGAGATCGAGGCGCACGCCGCGATCCTCGCCGGCAAGTCGACCGAGGAGCTCTCCACCCTCTACCTCTCGATGCTCCGCGAGCAGTTCGGCGACAGCGTCGACGTGGGGCCGGAGTTCCAGCACGAGTGGCTGTGCATCCCGCACATCTACAACACCCCCTTCTACTGCTACGCCTACAGCTTCGGCCAGCTCCTCGTGCTCGCCCTCTATCGCCGTTTCCAGGAGGAGGGCGAGTCGTTCAAGCCCGGCTACCTGAAGCTCCTCTCCTACGGCGGGTCGGCGCGGCCGCAGAAGATCCTCTCCGAGGTCGGCATCGACGTCACCGACCCCGCCTTCTGGCAGGCCGGCTTCGATCTGGTGCGCGAGCAGATCGACGAGCTGGAGCGGCTGTAGGGGGCGGGGCCGCGGCCCATGAAGCCGTCCGATCTAGAGATCCTCCTCCAGGAGGGCGAAGGCACGACGCTGGAGTTCAAAGAGAGCCTGTCGTCGTCCTTCGCCCGCGAGCTCGTGGCACTGGCGAACACGCTGGGCGGCAAGATCCTGGTGGGAGTACGCGACGACGGCTCGGTGGCGGGAATTCGGGACTCGAACGAGTTGCGGGCGCGCATCCAGGACATCGCCCGCAACTGCGATCCGCCGGTCCAGGTGGAGGTGGAGCCCGTGGGGCGGGTGCTGGTCGTGACGGTGCGCGAAAGCGGTGCCAAGCCGACGCAATGCAGCGACGGGTTCTTCTGGCGCCAGGGAGCTACGACCCAGAAGCTCGGCCGCAACGAAATCCGCGACTTCTTTCGCAGCGAGGGATCTGTCCGCTTCGACCGTTCCCTCTGCCCGAAGTTTCGCTACCCCCAGGATTTCGACCGAGGAAAGTACAGGGCCTGGCTCCGCCTGAGCGGCATCACCGGCCGGGTCCGTACGGAGGACGTCCTGGTGAACATCGAGGTCGCCGAACGCTCCGGTGGAGAGCTTCTCTTTCGCAATGCCGGCGTTCTCTTCTTCGCTCGGGAGGTCCGGCGTTTCTTCAACCAGGCCTACATTACCTGTCTGCTGGCCAAAGGCACCGACAAGGTGCATATCCTGGACCGTAAGGACTTCGCGGGTGGCGTGGTCGCCGACATCGAGGAGAGTCTGCGCTTCGTCGAGCGCAACACGCGCACCGCCTATCGAATCGAACGCCTGCAGCGCGAGGAGATTCCAGAATACCCCGTCGCCGCTCTCCGCGAGGCGATTACCAACGCCGTGATGCACCGGGACTGGTTCAACGAAGGCGCCAACGTCTTCGTGGAGATCTACGCTGACCGGATCGAGGTTACCAGCCCGGGCGGCCTGCCCAAGGGGATGCTGCCCTCCGATCTCGGCCACAAGAGTGTCCGGCGCAACTCTCTCATCGCCGATCTGCTGCACCGCATCTCCTTCATCGAAAAGGCGGGCACCGGCATCCAGCGGATGCGGGCCGCTGCCCGTGAGCAGGGCTGCCCGGAGCCGGCCTTCACCGAGGACGGCTTCTTCGCTGCGGTCTTCTTCCCAAACCCTGAGGTGCTGGCCCAGGTTGCGATCCCACAAGAGGAAGCGCGCCAGGAAGTCACCGGGGAAGTCACCGGGGAAGTCACCGGGGAAGTCACCGGGGAAGTCACCGATGAAGTTCTCCTGTTGCTGGCAGGCATGAAGGGAGAGATGAAACGACGCGAGATGCAGGCTGCCTTGGGACTCAAGCATGAGGACCATTTTCGTGAAGCTTATCTTGTACCCGCGCTCAAGCTGGGCGGAATCGAGATGACTCTCCCCGACACGCCGCGCAGCAGTGCTCAGCGCTACCGCATTACTCAACTGGGTAAGGAAGTATTGAAGCAGCGATCGGGCACCGACTAGTGCATCCCCACCCCGACCCCGGTCAGGGTGCTACCCGGCGGCAGGTCCAGATAGAAGAAGATCTTCCCCGGTTGCTGTAACGTCAACGGTCCGGCTGTCCCGCCCTGAAGGGGAAAACGCCCGATTTCCCCCCCATCCAGGCGGACGGCTCGAACGAGGCCGGCGCTTCCCGTCGCCGGCAGCCCCGTGGCCTGGACCGTCAGGGTGTAGGACCCGGGGGGGAAGCACCCCTTCACCATCGCCCACTGGCCCGCCGCGCTGAAGGCCACGCGGTCCTCCCCCACCCGCATGGCGGAGTCGGGGACGAACGCCTCGTCCACCGGGAGGTCCTGGTGCGGGGAACAGTCCTCGGGCAGCGGCTCCAGCCGGTAGAGCTTGAGGATTGGCCCCAGGCGGACGTCGGTCGGGAACCATTCGGCGAGCGGCTTCCAGTTGTCCAGAATGGCGTGGTAGCGCTCCCCGATCTCGCGCTGGTGCGGTTTGACCGTCAGCTCGGGGTTCAGGAAACGCTGGTAGGCGTCGCTCGCCAGGAGGAGATAGTCGTTCTCCCGGCCGCGCAGCTCGTCGAGCGTGAAGCGGCCGGCGAAGCGGCTCCTCTGTACCGCGAACTCGCCCGCTGCCAGGTCGGGGGTGTAATCCTCCCTGACGATTCGCGCTCCCGGCGGGAGGTGGCGGCGGATCCAGGCCGCGGCCAGGTCGCGGGTGGTCGGCAGGACGAGCCCGGCGTCCTGCTGGACCGTCGCCCAGACCGGCAGGGCGAAGCAGGCGAGGACGACCACCACCGCCGAGGCCCGAGCTGGCAGGCGGTGTTCTCGGGGTTGCCAGGCGAGGGCGACGAGCGCGGCGATTCCGGCGCCCAGGAAGGCGGCGAAGGCGGGGAGCGCTGGATAGAGGTTCCTCTTGACCACCATGTTCATGGCGCAGATCAGCCCGAAGTAGAGGGCCGGGAAGGGGAGGAGCCAGAGCAGCCGGCCCAGGCGCTCGCGGCCGTCCCGCCCGAGCAGCGGCAGGCTGGCGATCCCCGCCATCCCGGCGATCAGCGCGGTCCAGCCGAAGCTCTCGGCCAGGTTCTCCAGGTAGAAGAGGCCGTTGCTCTGCTTGACGACCCCGATCCAGCCGCCTTGGCCGTACTGGTGGACGCCGAAGAACATACCGTGGCCGTCGCCGAAGGCGAGGCCCGGGTAGGCGAGGAGGCTCGGCATGGCGCCGACGAAGGCGGCGACCGCCGCCAAGCCCGCCCACAGGAGGCCCCAGCCGAAATCGCGGCGGACGAACCGCCAGCGGAGCCAAACGGCGACGATGGCGAGGGCGGAAAGCCCCGCCGGGTACTTGCTGGCCGCGGCGAGACCGGCGGCGAGACCGGCGAGGACGTAGCCGCCAGGGTTCTCGCCGTCGAGGAGCCGGGCGGCGGCGAGCAGACAGAGGGTGGCGAAGAAGGCCGAGGGAATGTCGCAGGTGTTCAAGTGCGAGCCGGCGTTGTAGAGCGGCGAGAAGATGAGCAGGGCGGCGCCGACGGAACCGGCCAGCAGCGCCGCCCGTCCTGCCGATCCCATCAGGCGCCGGCCGAGGAGGAAGACGGGCACCGCGGTCAGGGCGCCGAGGAGGGCGACGACCAGCCGCAGGAGCACCCAGGAGACCGCGAGCGGGTCGTGCAGACCGAAGAGGCTCTCCCCCAGGCGGGCCACAATGCCCGGGAAGAGGCCGGCCGTCCAGAGGGTGAAGGCATCCAGGTAGTAGGTCAGGTGGGGGTAGACGAAGCTGCGGTTCAGCACCTGCCCCTGGTTGATCTGGGTGGCGTGGTGGTAGTAGGTCCCCTCGTCCGCGTAGTAGTGGCCGGTCGCCTCGTGCCCGATGCCGGCGAGGCGCACGGCGAGGGCGGCGAGGACGACCGCCGAAAGGGCGAGGGCCGTGGCCCGACCGTTCCCGCCTGCGCGTACCGCGGCGAGGAGGAGGACGCCCAGCCCGTAGAGAGTCGCGAGGACGGCCAGGACCGCCACGACTCGGGCCAGGGCCGGAACGTAGAACCGGCCGGTGATGTCGAGCCCCCAGAGCACGGCGAGCAGAGCCCAGCCCGCCGCGGCCGCCCGCAGACCGAGGCGCCGCGCCCACCGCGGACGAGAGCGAGGAGAGCCTTCCATCCGGTCAGAGCTTCGGATGCTTGAGATGGAAGCCGGTGGCCTCCTGATAGGTCCGGGCCAGGGCCAGGAGCGCCGCCTCGCCGTAGAGCCGGCCGGTGAAGGTGATGCTCATCGGCGTGCCGTCCTTGCGGAAACCGTGGGGCAGGACGACCGCGGGGTGGCCGGTCAGGTTGGTGAGGAGGAGGTTGTCGCCGAACGAGGGGGCGACGTAGGCGTCGACCGTCGCCATCCGCTTCGCCATCTCGCGCATCAGCAGGGTGCGCACCCGGTGGGCCTGGATGTACTCGACCGCCGGGATGGTGCGCCCCTGGCGGAAGACGTTCGCCCAGGCGTTCTCCTCCTTGGCGCGGACCATGAGGTCGTCGCGGCCGCTCCGCGTCAGCTCGTCGAAGGCGGCGGCGGCCTCGGCGGTCAAGATGAGGCGCAGGGGCCCGATCGGCAGGTCCGGCAGGTCGATGGGCTGAAGGTCGATCTTCTGGTCGCGCAGGACCTCCAGCACCGCCAGGTTGAAGGCGTGCCCCTCCTCCATCCCTTTTTGCGGCTCGGCCTGGAAGAGATCCCTGACGTAGCCCACCTTGAGCCGGCGCACGTCGAGCTCGGGGTCCCAGGTGAACGGTCGGTCGACCGCCGCCTCGTCCTTGCCGTCGGCGCCGTGGATGGCATTGAAGACGGCGGCGCAGTCCTCGACCGAGCGGCAGAGGGTGCCGATCTTGTCCATCGTCCAGGCGAGCGCCATGGCGCCGTGCCGGCTCACCCGGCCGAAGGTGGGGCGCAGGCCGGTCGCCCCGCAGCGGGTCGAGGGGGAGACGATCGAGCCCAGGGTCTCGGTGCCGATGGCGAAGCCCACGCCGCCCGCCGCGGTGGTCGCCGCCGAGCCGGCCGAGGAGCCGGAGGAGCCCTGCTCGGGCTTCCAGGGGTTCCTCGCCATGCCGCCGAACCAGATGTCCCCCCAGGCGAGCTCCCCCACCGCCAGCTTGGCGACCAGCACCGCCCCGGCCCGGTCGAGCCGCTCGACGACGGTCGCGTCCTCGTCGATCACCTGGTCCTTGAACGGCACCGAGCCCCAGGTCGTGGGATAGCCGCGGACGGCGAGCAGGTCCTTCGCCCCCCAGGGGATGCCGTGCAGCGGACCGCGGATCTTCCCCGCCGCGATTTCTTTGTCCGCCGCCTCGGCCTGCGCCAGAGCGCGCTCCTCGGTGTAGGTGATGACGGCGTGGAGCACCGGGTCGAGCCGGCGCAGGCGGGCGAGATACATGCGGGTCAGGTCGACGGATTTGACCTTCCCGGAATGAAGGAAGCGCGCCAGCTGGGTGAGAGGCAGAAAGGCCAGCTCCTCCAAGTCCGCCGGCGGGGTCGCCGATGCCGCCAGGGACGCTTCCGGGCCGCCGGCACTCATCCGGAACGGCCGCTTCTCGGGATCGGGCTGCGGCGACGCGGCGCCCGCAGTCATCGCCGCGATCCCCGGCGGAGCGGGGTCGAAATGGAAGGCCGGCGGCACGTCGTTGGCGAGGATCACCTCGCGCAGCCTGGCGTAGTCGGCCCGCTGTTCGTCCAGCCCTTTGAGCATCAGGTCGCGCTGCGGATCGGAGAAGTGGAGGCCGGTCAGGTCCTCGACGGCAGTCAAGTCCGCCCGGGTGATCTTCCCCTTCTCGGCGGCGGCGAGGAGGTGCGGCAGGGCGGCGGCGCCGATCCCCAGGCTCGTGCAGAGGGTGAGAAACCGGCGGCGGTCGAACGATCGGGTCGCACCGGGCGCTCTGGGGTCGTGCTCCGTCGACATGGCAACCTCCTTCAAGGTCGGCAGCAGGGCGCCCGATTCTAAGGCCCAACCGCCCCTTGAAACAAAACTCCCTCGCCTCTCGTCTTGTCGGCTGAACCGAAAGGAGAGGCACGATGAAAATCAAGACGACCCTGTTGACCGCCGGACTGGCCCTGGCTCTCGCCGGCACCGCCGCGGCTTCCGATCTCTGGCTGCACATGAACGTCAACGAAGCGAAGGGTGGCCAGGTAAACTTGAACTTCCCGCTCTCGACCGCGATCGGCATGGCCGGCATGGCCGCCAACGACGACCACCATCCCGGCAAGGTGAAGGTGGGCGGCAAGGACATGGACGCCAAAGAGCTGCGCCATTTCTGGCAGGCGGTCAAGGACAGCCCCGACGCCGATTTCGTCACCGTCGACGGACCCGATGGCAAGGTGCGGATCGCCAAATCCGGCGGCTATCTGCTCATCCGGGCCAACGACACGAAGGGGCACGGCTCGCGAGTCGACATCAAGGTCCCCACGCCGGTGATCGAGGCGCTGCTCTCGGGCGGCGGCGATGAGCTCGATCTGAAAGCCGGCCTGGAAGCCCTCGCCCGCCAGGGGGTGGGCGACCTGATGACGATCGACGACGACCACGACTCGGTCCGCATGTGGATCGACCACTCGCCGGAGTCCGCACGGCGGTAGAATCGATAACTCGCACGAACGCCGGCCTGGCGTCTACGGACGCCGGGCCGACTCTTCGTAGGGTCAGGCCCGATCGGGTTCCGAGCTTGCCGCAGACGCCTCGGCCGAGTACCTCTCAATCCGCGCAGAGATCTCTTCCAGTCGCCGTGACAGCTCCGAAACACCTTCCTCATACTGAGCGAGTCTCTCTACAATCGTATGCTGGCCGCGGGTAAGGAAGCCGCTGAACTGAGCGTTGTATTCCGCAATGATTGCATCTGCTTCCTTGCGCGCAAGGCTACCGACTTGCCATATCGACAGGCCGATGTTCGCTGCTACGAGAAGAGTCACGACACCGACGAATAGGGTCGCCCAGGCGCTCAAGTCGTTCCTGCCTGCCTCCAGCACGGCAAGCCGCGTTTCCAGCTTCCCCATCTCCTGCCTGTCCACAGGGAGAGGTGTCACCGGCATGGAGAGAGGGCCGCTCTGAGCGCTCTGGCTTGTGCCGACACGAGAGCTGAGCTTCCCGGTCTCGCCGGGTCGAACCAGCGGGGGGCCGGCCAGTGCGACAGTCGCTGCGAGGAGGAGTGTCGTGATCATGGCGTGCCTGAGAGCTCGCGTTGCTCCTGTAGGTACGAGTAAGCGCCTTCCAACTCCTCGTTCATGGAGGATGCCTGGATCTTCATCTTCTGCAGCACCCTCTCTGCGTCATCGACTTTACGGACCAACTGCTCCTGGAATGCCGTATCAAGCTCGCTTATGCTATGACGGATGCGCTTCCTTACCACGGCTCTGGTATGCCCGATCGACAGGACCAGGTTGGCCGCCAGCGCACTGAAGCCGATCAGCATCCCCAGCACCAGGTAGCCGGTGGTGGAATTACGGCCTTGCTCCAGGAGCTCGAGGCGCTCCGCGAGAAAGGACCTCTGCTCCAAGCCGCCAGGGTCGCCTCCGCCAAGTCCGATCCCCTTCGGCATCAGGATGAAAAAGGCAACCAGGAGCAGGCACAAAGCGAGAAGAAGCACACCCGCCCAGGTAGCCCATAGACGAGACTTGAAACTGTCCTCGTAGAGGTCCATGATGATTCGCTCTGCCCTGTCCAGGGATCGCTGGGCAGATCGGTGTCGCTCTATCTGTGCGACGGGCCAATCCTCGTCGCTCAAGCTCTCGGCGGCGGCTTGACGAGCTGAATCCATCACGCGCCACTGGCCTAACAGAGTGTCCACCAAAGCCTTCAGGCCATCGTCCTTCTGCGCCCATAGCGCACCGATGAAAAATAGGGAAACTATAACCAAAACTCCCCAGGCGTTGGTGCCTGTCCTCTCGAAGAAAAATCCTTCCGCCGCCGGATTTCTAAGTTGGTAGCGCTGCTTGTCGGACCGATTGTCCAAATATACATGTACGGAGTCGCCCTCGATGTCGCCGATGGGAGCAAAGACGAACGTATACTGCCTCTCACGTCCCGGTCGATAGGTGGTCCGGATCACACGGGCTGGGAAGACCGATTGGCCCACGTGGATCGCGGGTTGAGGTGCCAGGGTTGAGATGGGTGGAAGAGAATTTCTATCGATGGCGTAGAAGACGATGACCACCTCGGTGGAGTCTTCTGTGATGAGAATGGTTGTTAGTGTCCCGTAAATACTCGGACCAAAGTATCCGGTGTCAAGCTTATAGGAGGAGTTGTAGACGAATTGGCCCTGGGGAAAAGGTCGATCCTCGGAGGGGTGGGGAGAGTTGCCATGGAGAAAGTGATAGGCCTGATCGAAGGGTGGGAACGACGGCGGCAGGCGCTCGGAATAGAAGCGGATGCATGAAAAAGCCAGGATGGCACCACAGCAGAGAATGCCTATGAACCGTAGGATACTCCGCATGATACCGTCCCGATCAGTCGAGTTGGAGCGGCCTGAGCACACCGCCGCGACGGACTCCGAGGCGGATCGGGCGCGGCGGTCCCTTGCGGGGCACGCTCACCTCGACCCACAGCTCCTCGCCCGCCGGACGCCGCGAGGGATCGGCCACCTTCTCGGGGAGGAAGTAGGCGACCGGCTCGGAGAGGAAATGCCGCCCGCCGGAGACCTGGATCCAGAGCTGCTTGCCGCTCTCGTCCCGCTTCAGAATCAGCCCGTCCCGATCCATTGCCAGGCGTGCAGGGTCGGTCCAAAAGCCGTAGGCGTGCGACGGCCCCTGTGGGGCCTCCGCCTTGCGCAGCGCGTCGTCCAGACGGGTCTCGACCCGCAGCTGGACGTAGCGCCCACGGATCGGCAGCTCCGGATCGTACGGCTGCGTGCGGACCCAGCCGCGCGGAAGGGTGTGGCGATCGATCAGGTATTTCCCGGCAAGCGACGCGACGAGCGCCAGGTGGAGAACCGCCAGCAGCCATCCCCGCCACCCCCTCCAGGTGCCCCCCTTCACGACAGGCCCTCCAGGTGCGCCACCAGCCGTCGCCGCGTGCGCTCGAGGAGCCAGCCACCGCCCAGGAAGAGGAGGCCGAGCCCGACCATTCCTGCCGCGCGGCCGATCTTGTCGAGCACGTGGGAGAAGTAGAAGGCGAGGACGGCGAGCGCGAACCCGACGACGCCCAGGTTGATGCGCTCCCTGCGCCGGTCCTTGAACCCCCACCCGACGAGCCCCACCGCGCCGAGTGCGAGCCACACGTACTGCCCGACGGCCCCGTCGCCGGTCTCCCGGAGCATCCATTCGAGAGCGAGGACCCAAACCGCCCACAGCAGCTGCACCCAGGCGTCGCGCCGGCGCAGGAGCCAGGCGGCCACCAGCGGGAAGCCCAGGCCGGCGACCCAGCCCCACATCTGGAGAGGCTCCGGGAGGGCCTGCCGCCACCGGCTCCCGCCCTCGAACCAGAGCGTAACGGCCGCCGGCAGGAGGGCGATGCCACCGCACCAGACCAGGGCGCGCCGTAGGGCGCTGTCGCGATCGGGCGCGCGCGCCGCCAGATAGACGAGCGCCAGGAGGACGATCCCTCGGGCGAGGACGACATCGGCTCCAACCAGCCGCTCGGCCGCCACGCTCCACTCTCCTGCCAGCCAGGCCGGCGTCAACAGGGCGGCGAGCGTGCCCTGCACCCAGTCGCGGCGCAGCCAGAAGCCGAGCCACGCTCCCGCCGCCCACAGCAGGAGGGCGGCCGGCCAGTGCTCGGCTAGGTTGAAGATCTGCCCGGTGAGGAAGATCCCGGCGCCCAGGGCGACCGTGCCGAGCGCGTGGAGGGCGGTCGAGAGCGCCGGGAACGCGCATTCCGTCCAGGCTCCGGCGACATGGAAGACCGCCACCAGGGCGAGCACGAGAGCGAACCGCGACGCTGGAGAAATCTGGTCCCAGTGGGCCGAGACGAACAGGAGGACACCGGCGCCGACCAGCAACGCGCCGAATCCGAGGGCCAGAACGACCGGCCAGCGCAGGCCGCCGGCCTTCTCGCGGTCGGTCTCGAAGGCGCGGATCTTCTCCGCCGCGGTCTTTTCGAGAAGACCCGCGTTCACCCAGCGCTCCAGCGACGTGGCCAGCCATTCCGCCATTTCGGTACCCGCGCCGCGATCGTAGCCGCGGAGGGGGCCGCACCGCAACCGACTGGGGTGGACTGGCACGATGATAGGGTAGCGAGCAGGGTGTTCGCCCAAGATAGGGGATAGGGTGGGCCCTCCGAGGGCCCTTGGAGGGCCCTGCGCCTCGGTGGTTGGCGTTAACACGGCAGCAACGGAGGCTCCGGAAACTGTTTCCGACGCTCCCA
>Ga0137403_10000812_pt1 | contig 40156 bp, 40 predicted proteins | sample CZOMad2_1_16fung_FD_122057 | JGI IMG/M metagenome (GOLD analysis project Ga0137403, IMG submission 122057) | Vadose zone soil fungal communities from Angelo Coast Range Reserve, California, USA - CZOMad2_1_16fungal (Hybrid Assembly) | ecosystem: Environmental > Terrestrial > Soil > Vadose zone...
TCGCGGGTTTGCTTCCACCCGCAAGCACAGTCGCCGCGTAGACTCCCGCCAGAGCGAGGATCGCCGCAGCGAGCGGTGCTAGCGCTCCCCTGCGCATAGCCCCTCTCTCCTTTCTGTCCGGCTCCCTCGCCGGACGGCCGCATGGATATATAACGGTGGCCGCCGCGGCTGGGTAACGGGTGCTGCCGCGTTAGAGCGCGATCATTCGCCAAGGCTTTCTCGACCATCACCCCAATGCGAGCCGCGAAGTTACGATGAAGGCGTCGTCCGTGCGTCAAGTTCTGCGTCAAGTACAACCCGGCGCGAGACGGAAACGTGACTCGGAGGTGGAGGCGAAACTGCGCTTAGGAAGCCGCCTCACGCCGGTACGCGCCGCCCACGGGCTTTCTCGTAATGAAGGGGTCCCCGGTTCGAGTCCGGGCGTCGGCTCACGAGAAAGCCCTCGCAAATCGGGGGCTTTCTTTTAGCCGCTCGAACTCCTCGAGGCGCTGACGAGAGTCGGGTGGCAACGCAGGTGGCAACGAGCGAGTGAGTTTCGCGGCGGCTCGCGCCTGGGCGCGCGAGGCGACGGCGAGCTGATGCGCCGCGCGACGAGCGCGACCTAGCACCAACCAGTACGATCGCCCGTCGCGCGCTCCCCCGCGCTAACCCGTGATGTCGCGCATCTCTCGGAACGAAGCCATCCGTTCGAGCGCCGCCGACTCGATCTGGCGCACGCGCTCGCGTGTCACTGCGAGGCCGTGGCCGATCTCCTCGAGCGTCTTCGGCTCGTCGTCGCCGAGGCCGTAGCGGAGGATCAGCACCTCTCGCTCTCGGTCTTCCAGGATCGAGAGCACCCCAATCAGCGCCTGGCTCCTGAGCGAGTCCTCCACCTCCTCCTCGGGTAGCGGGCCTTCGCTTGCGACGAAGTCGGCAAAAACAACGTCTCCTTCCTCTCCGATCGGCTGGTCGAGGCTCGCGGAGACTCGCGACGCCCGCCGCACCTCCTGAACGTGACGGAGGGGGAGGTGCGCCTCCTCGGCGAGCTCTTCGAGCGTCGGCTCGCGGCCGAGCTGCGTTAAGAGGCTCCGCTCGGCGCGGTTCAGCTTGTGCCGCCGCTCGGCGATGTGCACCGGCATCCGGATCGTCCGCGCCTTGTCCGCGAGCCCGCGCGCGACCGCCTGCCTGATCCACCAGGTCGCGTAGGTGGAGAACTTGTAGCCGCGACGCCAGTCGAACTTCTCGACCGCCCGGATCAGGCCCAGGCTGCCCTCCTGGATCAGGTCGAGGAAGGGCAGCCCCTGGTTTCGGTAGCGCTTGGCGATCGAGACGACCAGGCGCAGGTTCGACTCGATCATCAGCTGCTTCGCCTCCGTGTCGCCGCGCTCGATCCGCTTTGCCAGCTCGACCTCCTGGGCCGCGTTCAGGAGCGGACGCCGGCCCGCTTCGCGCAGGAAGAGCTGGAGCGCGTCGGTGCTCGCCTCGGTGGAGGTCCTGCCGGCGGGTTGCGGCGGCTTCTCCTTGAGCCCCAAGCGTTCGACCAGCTCGATCCCGCGCTGCTCCAGCTCGTAGAGCAGCGCGTCCGTCTCCACCGAATCGAGCTCGAGCGCTTCCACGACCGCATTCAGCTCTGCCGTGTCCACTGCGCCAACTACCTGCGCGCGCTCGAGCAGGCCCTGCACCTCCTCGAACTGAAGGATCGTCTCGATCTTGACCATCATGGAACGCTCCGATTTCTTGGAGCAGCCCCGTCTGCTCGTGGCTCGAGGGAGATTGCGAAGTCCTCGGGGAGAGGCCTTCGCGACAAGGAGGAGAGGGGGCGGAGCGCCCGGTTCGGTGCGGGCGTCAAGGATCGACTTCTCGCTGCTGCGATCGACACTACAGCGCGCCGAGGACGCGCACGAGAACAGCGGAAGACCTCTCGGGCATGTCGCGGAAATTGCGGCGACTTTGTCGACACGTCGTAACGGCGTACGGTGGCACACAAGCGCCAGCGGAGGCACCCATGACCGGCGACGTTTGACCGTCCCCGGCGACCATGACGGGATCGCCGTCGCGATCCCGCTGGAGACGGCAGAGGTGGAGCTCGTCAGGCGCCGTCGAGCTGCTCGTCGGACCGGCACGACCAGGCACGAATCGACGTTTAGGTGACCCGCTTCGTCACCGCCGGATCAGCCTCCGCCACCGGCAGGGCGGTTCCTGTGCAGAAATCGCTCGGTTCGTCGGCCAGCGCAAGTTGAGCCTCACCGCTGACACATACACGCATGTGTTGAGCGATGGGCGCGAGCTGACTACTCCGCGCTTTCTCATACCTGTCTGACTATGGTGCGGAGGTCGTGGATCACTATCACGGCAGCGCGACGATCAGCCAGGGCGCGGCGGTAGTGGAGGGCGACTGCGTTATCGCGACTGTCGGCGGCCCCGCCACCGATCCAACATGGTTGGGGAGCCTCCAAGATTCAGCGCCTACGGTGGATCTCCTCGAGGGTGGCGCCTGGTTGCGCCTAGCGGACGGTCGCGAGGGTGAGATCCAGGTCGAGCGTGCCGTTGCAGGCTCCGGCTTAACCGAATTTTCGGGCGCCAAGGGCATCCTCGACCTTCATTAGAAAGCGCCAGGTGAGTCCGCACGGGCTCGGCGGTGCCTACCCCGGTGTCCGACCCGGAGCTCGTCGAGGCCATCGGCCTCAGCCGGGGGTCTTGTTGCCAACTTAAGGAGCCGTCAGCATCTGGCGCAACACGCCAGGCCATCACCGGACTAGCCGGAAGAACGAGCGCACCTCCTCGACGAACAGCTCCGGCTGCTCAAAGGCGGCGAAGTGTCCTCCGCGAGCGGGCTCGTTCCAGTAGCGGATGTCGAGGAAGCGCTTCTCCGCCCATCGGCGGGACGGGCGCTGGAGTTCCTTGGGAAAGATCGAGCAGCCGGCGGGAACGGCGACCGTGTCGCGCGCGGAGCCGGCGATCCACTCGTTCACCTCCTCGATGCTCTCCCAGTACAGGCGGGCGGACGAGGCGCCGGCGCGCGGCAACCAGTAGAGCATCAGGTTGTCAAGGAGCTCGTCGCGGGTGAGCACGTTCTCTGGGTGGCCGTCGCAGTCGGTCCAGGCCTGGAACTTCTCGATGATCCAGGCGCAGAGCGCCGCCGGTGAGTCGACGAGGGCGTAGCCGATCGTCTGCGGTCGGGTGGCCTGCTCCTGCGAGTAGCCAGAGTCCGATTCGGCGGCGTGCTCGAGCGAGGCGAGCGCGGCGCGTTCTCTCTCGGTGAGGTCGTCGAAGGTTGCGGGGTCTGGCGGCGCGAGCGGCGGCGTGAGGTGAATGCCGGCGACGTGGGCAGCGTCCTGCTGGCCAAGGCTCGCGCTGATGCTCGTCCCCCAGTCGCTGCCCTGGGCGCCGTAGCGCTCGTATCCGAGCCGAGCCATCAGGACGCTCCATGCGGCAGCGATCCGTTCGATGCCCCATCCCGGCCGGGTCGGCTTGTCGCTGAAGCCGTATCCGGGTAACGACGGGCAGACGATGTGGAAGGCGTCGGCGGCGTCGCCGCCATGGGCAATGGGGTCGGTCAGCGGCCCGATGACTTTGAGGAACTCGATGATCGAGCCGGGCCAGCCGTGCGTGATGATGAGCGGCAGGGCGTCGGCGTGCTGGGAGCGGACGTGCAGGAAGTGGATGCCGAGCCCGTCGATCAGCGTGCGGAACTGCGGCAGCGCGTTCAGCCGCGTCTCGGTCGCCCGCCAGTCGTACCTCTCGGCCCAGTATCCGCCTAGGTCCCTCAGGTAGGCGCGCGGTACTCCCTGGGACCAGTCCTCGACCGTCTCTTCTTCCGGCCACCGCGTGCGCTCGAGGCGTTCGCGCAGGTCGCGCAGATCGGCCTCGGGAATCTCGACGTGAAATTCCGTTAACTGGCCGGTCATCGCGATTCTCCTTTCAGCGGCGAAGGAACTCGCCAGTCTGCGAACCCGATTCTCACAGCCGGTGGGAGACCGCGTCACTGGCACGCAGGTTGGGCCGGCACGACTTCAGGACCGGTCACCTAGTCCGCTGGCGTCGACCAAGGCGAGCTCGCGACGCTTTGGTCAGCCGCGTTTTACGGCAAACCAAGGGGACGTCGCCCGTTTGCGGGGGTAAAACTGCGTCGCGCTCGATCAAGGCACGAAGCTCGAGACGGCTCGCTCCAACTTGGCGGCCTGTTGGTCCCAGAGTGCGATCGGGGCCGCGGCGACCACCACAGCGCTCGATCGTGGGGCGGACACCAGGCAAGCGATCTCGCGGTAGCTGGCTTTCGAGGTCGTGTAGTCGTCGATCACGCATGAGCCGCGCCCGGAGCGAAAGTTCAAGTGACTCGCGGAGGCGATGAGGTGGACCCTTCGGTCGCCTTCGCCACCGTTGTGCTCCGGGCGGAAGCGACTCCAGTTCGCGAGCGTCTCCGCCCCCTGCTTCGGGGTCGCGTTGAGGTACCCCTTAATCCGGCCGCCGCGGCCGAGGAGGGCCACCGACGCCGTACCGGGGTCGGTCTCGACCGGTCTCCAGCCGGGCGGGTAGGCGAGCGCGCCGCCTGAGCTCCGAGCGACCTTCCAGCCCGCAGGTGGCGACGCCGGGTGCAGCCACGCGAACGGGCCGGAGGGCCGGCGGGGGCTCGATTCGCCACCGCCGGCCAGGCCTACGATCAGCACAACCGCGCCGGTGACGGCAACCAGGCCGACAATCGCGCGGCTGCGCCTCGGCATCTCAGACGTTCCCGTCGCCGTCGCTCGGTCCGCCGTTGTTGTCGCCGTCGTGGTCGCCGCCGTTGTTCTGGGGAATGGGGTTGGGCGGCGGCGGTGGTGGGGGCGGCGGCTGGACCTTCGGCTTTGGCTTCACCAGGTTGCCCGCGGGGGACACCGCGAACCAGGTGCCACCGAACGCCGTCAGATCCTCGCCCTTGGTGTCGCCCGACTTCGTGTCCTTTACGAAGAGGTAGAGCGGGTGACCGTTGTAGGTCGCCTGCGGCCTGCCGTCGGACCGCGCGATGGTTCCCACCAGAGAGGCCTTCGCCCCCCCGCGGACCACGGGCTTGCCGCTCGACCGGAGCGGCGGCCAGGCCTTGGCGCACGCTCCGATGCATGCGCCCCTGCTCGCCGAGTGCTTGAACAGGTAGAGGGTGCGGCCCCGCGAGTCGACGAGAATCTTGCCGAGCCTGCGGTTATTCGCGACACCGATCGTCGCCGGCTGTCCGTTCACCCTCTTTGGCGTAGCCGCTTCCGCTCTCGCGCTGCCGCCGCCGCTGCCACAGCCGGCGAGGAGGAACGTCGCCAGCAGTACGAGCGCGGCGTCGGCGAGGAGGAAGATGGATCTGCTGCGAGTCATGCTCGCTCCTTTGGTTGGCGGACGGATCCGCTCTCCGGATCCGTCCGGACTGGGCTCTGCCTCCTCTATGCTCGAGCGCGGGCGCTCTGCCGTCTGCACCGCCAGCAGCCAACCTCGACCCAGACCAGCCCTAGTCCGGACATTCCTGCACGCCCCCAGGACCGCCCCTCGCTCCTAGGTTCGGGTCGTGCGTCGGCTCTCTTTGGGACGGTCGCTCGGTGCTACTCGGCGTCGCGGGGCTCGTTCGGGTCCGTCGTGAGCGGAGGCGGCGGTGGTGGTGGTTCCGTATCGCGTAGCTCGTCGGGTTCGGCCGGGGAGGCCGTCACCCCGTACTGGCGGATCCGCGCCACGACGTCATGGTCGAGCCGCTCAGGTTCGTTTTGCCTTCTTTCGCTCTCGGCGCGCTCGGACTTCCTCGCCCGGCGGCGCCCCCCGGCTCGTGCGGCCTTGCGCTCTGCGCGTTCTGCCGCCTCGCGTTCCTTGGCCGCGGCGCGTTCGGCCAGCTCGCGCGCCTTTTCTTCTTCACGGAGGCGCTGCTCTTCGTCCTTCTGCCGTTGCTTGGCCTCCCGCTCTTCTTGGCGGAGAGCCTTCGCTTCCTCGCGGCGAGCCCTTCGTCCGCCTCGCTTCTTCGCGGCCTTGCGCTCTGCGCGTTCTGCCGCCTCGCGTTCCTTGGCCGCGGCGCGTTCGGCCAGCTCGCGCGCCTTTTCTTCTTCACGGAGGCGCTGCTCTTCCTCCTTCTGCCGTTGCTTGGCCTCCCGGTCTTCTTGGCGGCGTGCTTTCCTCTCGGCGGGGCTCATCGGCGCAATTCTGACGGGTGGGTCGGCTTCGATCTAGTTGGGACGACGGTCAGCGCCCGAGCTCGTCGAAGAGAGCGATTGTGAACTCGATTGCCGGCGCAAAGTCCTCGACGCGGACGTGCTCGTTCGGCGCATGCGCGGCTGATCCGCCGTAGACCGGGTTGTCCGGCGCGCTCAGGCCGGGGAGCCCGACGTGGCGTTGGAGCGAAGCAACGACCGGCAGGCTCGCCGGCGCCAGCGGGAAGATCGACGGAGGCTTGCCGATCACTCGCTCGGCGACGTCGATGACGCGGGACGCGAACGCGTCCTCGGGTGGGGTCGCGGCCGGCTCCGCCGAGGCGAGGAAGGTCAGTGCGACGTCGGAGAAGCCCTCCGCTTCGAGGTGCGAGCGGATCAGGTCGAACACCTCGGCCGGACGCTGGTCGGGGACGAGCCGGAAGTCCATCCAGGCGCTCGCGTGTGCCGGCAGGACGGTCTTGATCCCGGGGCCGCCGTAGCCGGTGTGGATGCCGCAGATGTTGCAGGTGGGTGAGAACGTCAGCCGCTCTCGGAGCGCCAGGCCCGTCAGACCGTCAACGAACTCCTCGACGCCGAAGAACTCGCGCAACTCGTCCTCGATGCTCGGGCTCTGCTCAGCGACGGCCTCGCGCGCACGGGCGCTCGGCTCCCGGACAGCGTCGTGAAATCCCTCCACGCGTATGGTCCCGTCCACTCCGCGGATGCTCTCGAGGGCGGCGTGCAGCCGCCACGCCGCGCTGGGAAGCACTCCGGCAGTGCCCGAGTGCGCATCGCTGGTGAGCGCTTGGACATCGAGCTTGATCGCGAGGTTGCCCTTGAAACCGAGTGCAATCTCGGGCCTACCGTCCATGGCAAGGCCGCTGCCCTCCCAGAGGCAACCGTCGGCGCGGAGCAGGTCGGCGTTCTGCTCGATGATCGCGTCGAAATGCGGGCTGGCGACCTCCTCTTCGCCCTCGACGATCCAGCGAATCGTCAACGGCAACGCGTCGCCGGCCTCGCGCATGGCGCGGATGGTTGCCAGCCGGACGCCGATCTCGGCCTTGTTGTCGGCCGCGCCGCGCGCGAAGAGCCGGTCGTCCCGGAGCGTCGGCTCGAACGGCGGGGAATCCCAGAGCTCGATCGGATCGACGGGCTGGACGTCATAGTGGTTGTAGAGGAGCAGCGAGGCGTCGCCCTCGCCGGCAAGCTCGCCGTAGACCGCGGGCGGTGCCCCGTCGACAGTGAGCTGCCTGGTCTCGAAGCCGGCGCCGGTCAACAGGGTTTCGACGAGCTCCGCGGTCTCGCCGAGCGCCCGCCCCTCGGCGGAGACGCTCGGCTTCCGGCACAGCTCCCGGGTCAGATCGAGCGCCTCTTGCTCGATCGACCGCACATCGAGGGAGCTCATTCCCGAGAGCATCCCTTGTCCTGCGGCGGCGGTCAAACGTGTCTTGCGGGCCGCTCGAGGTCCAGCGAGAACTCGCGGATCAGGGCGCGGTGACCCTTCTCGGTCGGACGGACTGCGCGGCTCGACGGCAGGCGCTCGATCCAGCCCAGCTCGAAGCAGCGGGTGGCAAGTGCCGCCCCGAGCGAGCCGGCGAGATGGTGGCGCCGCTCGGTCCAGTCGAGGCATCGCTTGGCGAGTGGTCGGCGGCGCCGGGCGAGCTCGTCAACGTCTATTCCTAACTCGGAGAATCGCTTCACGCCTCGCTTCGTCGGCTCGAGCTCGGCGGTCAGCAGCCGCTGACGTTGCAAGGCGTCGAGGAGTGCGACACCGAGTGCTCCCGCGAGGTGGTCGTAACACGTCCGCGCCGCCTGTAGCTCAGAGCCGATCCGTGCCTGCTTGAGCGAGCTTGCCGGCCGGCGGGGGGCGATCACCGCGAGCGACTCGATCGCGGTCGCTACATTCGGATCGCTGAGGCCGTAGTAGCGGTGTCGGCCGTTTCTCTCCACGGTCAGTAATCCGCCTTCGACGAGCTTCGCCAGCTGGATGCTCGCCGTCGAGGGGGTGACGTGTGCCCGGCGGGCGAGCTCGTTTGCAGGAAGGGAGTGTCCCTGCGACAAGGCCATCAGGAAGGTGGCTCGAGTGGCGTCGCCCATCAGCGAGGCCGGGGCCGCGATGTCCGCGTCTGCGATCACGGCGCTGACCGTAACACGCAGATTGTTTTGTTTTTATCAAACCGTCGATGTAAGACTAAGCTCGGCCCGTGTCCTCCGCTGACCTGGTAGACGGCGTTCGCGGGCGCGATCGCGCTCGCCCGTCGGCGGGTCGGGCCGCGGCTCCTCGCAGCGATCGACATCGGCGCCGGCGCTGGAATCCTCGGCCTCGGCGCCTACCTTGGCTTCCGCACCGCTCAAAGTTAGGAGGCTAGGGCGCGTACTTAGCCAGCGTCAGCGCGAAGGCGACGTTCGCGATGACGGCGGCGACTGCGACCAGCGGGTGCCGTAGCGGTCGCGGCCCGTCGGCGACCGCCCAGTAGATCGGGAACGCGAACAGCGCCTGCCGCGCAAAGCTCGTCACCGTTCCGGAGAGGAAGGACACCGCGACGACGGCGGTCGCGAAGAGCGCCCACGGGCGGTACCGGGGACCGAGCCACCAGAGCACCCCGAGGATCGGAACCGCGACGGCCAGGACTGCGCTCTCGATCCGGGACTGGGGCGTCTGCGCGCCGAAGAGGAGCGCCGCCGCGACCAGCGCATAGGCAACGGCGCCTGCGTACCAGCGGCCAAAGCGACGGGCGACCAGGGCGACCAGCACCACGCCGACCAGAGCCCCTGCGATCAGCAGCCAGGCGTGGACGCTGAAGGCGTGCGCGATGTGGCCCGGCCACTTCGAGAAGCGGCTCGGGCCGTTCCGGTTCCAGACCGGCAGCTCCTGGGCATGGATGAAGGCGAGCGCATCGCCGCTTCGGCGCCAGAAGTAGATCTGGACGGCCACGGCCGCAGCGAGCGGGGCTCCCGCGGCGACGGCCCGGGCGCGAGGCCCGCGCGCGACCAGGAGGAGCGGGATCGCGATCAGGAAGCCGGTCGGCCGCGCGACCGCCGCGACCGCGCCGAGCGCTCCGGCCAGGAAGGGTCGCCCGCGCAGGACGAGCGCGGCCGCCCAGGCAGCCGCGGCAAGCGCAAGCACGTCCGGATAGGCGAGCAGCAGCATGAACGAGCCGGGCCAGCAGGCAAGCGCGAGCGCGGCGCGCCGGGCCTGTCCGGATGGGTTCGAGGCGGCGACTCCTAGGAAGGCGAGCCCGCTCGCCGCGATCACGACCGCGAGCGCCGCCGCCCAGTCCGGAATCGAGCCGGACGCCCTCAGGACGAGGGGCCAGAGCGGGAAGAACGCGTAGAACGGCCCGCCGTGGCCGTGCGGATAGCCGAACTCGGCAACGGCGCGGTACCAGCCGAAGTCCCAGGTGAAGAGGGGCCAGAGCGGCCCGCCATAGTGGAGCCAGCTGTGGTGCGGATCTGAGATCGCTCCGGCTTCGACGCCGCCGATCACGACCCCGAGGACGGCGGCGAGCCAGATCGCCCAGACGACACCTACGGCGAGCAAGGCATGTTGCTCGACGGAGGCTGCGATTCGCCCGCGAATGGCCAGCCGCGCCGGGTCCTCCCCCACGGCAGGAACGCGCTGCGCCACGGGGGCGAGGATAGCGCCCAAGCCCGCGACCCCAAGCCAAGTAACAGTCTGTTGCAAGGAACGACACGGCCCGGATAGACACTTCAGAGACCCAAAAGCCTGTCCCCGGGCCGAAACCGAGTTAGCAACAGACTGTTACTTGAGGTTGCGCGGGCCTACGCGGCGTCGACTTCGACCGGCTCGGCGCCGGCCTCTTCGCGGCCTAGCTGCTTGTCCCACCAGACGGCTTCGCGGCGCTGAAGCTCCGTCTGCGCTTTGCCGACGTACGTGGCGAGCTCGGCTTCTTTCTGAGTCAGGTGCGCCTCGAGCTCGGCGAGGGCCGACTCGCGGACCTCGATCTTGTCGGTGCGAAGGTCGATGTCGGCGTCGAGGGCTGCCTGGCGCTGGTCGACCTCCCCCTCCCGCTCGTCGAGCTCGCGGACTCGGTCGCGGATCGCCTCTTCCATCGACGCGAGCCGCTTTTCGCGCCGATCCTGGCGCTTTGCCTGGGAGTCCGTCAGGCCTTCCTGGCTCGTCAAGGCGGACTCGCGGCCCGCGAGCTCGCGCTCGCGCTCCTCGAGTTGCTTGGCTCGCTGCTCGAGGTCGGCGCCGAAGCTCATGTCGCGCTGAGCATGCGCGAGCTCGGCCTTGAGCCTGTTCAGCTCGGCCTCGCGGGCGGACAGCTCGACCTCGCGCTGATCGAGCTCAGCCGAGCGCACCGCCGCCTCGCGGACGACGGCGGTCTTGTCCGTGTAGTCGCGCTCGAGCGACTCGAGATCTCCGCGCAGCCGCTCCTGCTTGAGCAGCAGCTCCGCCTCGCGCTCGCCGAGGGCCTCGTCCTTGGCCGCAACGCGCGCGGCCTCCTTCTTGAGGTCGGCCTCGCGCGAGGAGAACTTGCGCTCGCGCTCCGAGACTTCCTTGTCGCGCGCACGGCACTCGTCCTCGCGCTTCGCGAGCGCCCGCTCGCGGCCTTCGAGCTTGACGATGCCCGCGCGCTCTCGCGCCTCGAGCTCCTGCTCGGCGCGAGAGAGCTTCTGCTCACGGTCGGCGAGGGCCTTCCGCTGCTTCTCCAGCTCGTGCGAGAACTTGGAGCGGTCCCGCTCGAAGCTCTTCAGCTCATTGAGCTTTCGTTCGGCCTGCTCTTGCCGCTCGATCGAGAGCTGCTGCTCGGCCGCGAGCTCGGCCTGGAGCTCGGCGAGCCGGGCGTGCTCGGCCTCAATCGTCTCCCGCTGATCGCGGACTTTGCGCTCGCGCTCCTCGAGCTCTGCCTGGAACTCGGCCAGCTTCGCGTCACGCTCATCGAGCGTGGAGGCGCGGCGAGCCAAGCCCTGGTCGGACTCCATGCCCGCCTCGAAGACCTCCTGCTGCTCGGCGAGCGCCGCCGTCAATGCGGCTTCACGCGCCTGGGCGGCGGCCAGTTCCTTCCGAAGCTCGTCGGTGGCGCCGTCGGAAGTAACGGTGAAAGGCTCGGCGTCTGCCGGTCGCGCCGTCAGCTCGAAGCGGAGCTCGACGTTCGGCTGATGGACGGGCTGGATCGCCGCCTCCGGCTCCTCGCGCCTGCGCTCGAGTTGTGCCCGCAGGCCGGTGCCGAACTCCTTCTTCTTGGTCTCGTTCGTGTCTTTGTCGGGCGCCATTGTCTTCTCCTAGAAGATCTTGGACAGGTTGAGGAACGCGGGGCCGAGGATGACCAGGAACATCGCCGGGAAGATGAACAACACGGTGGGAAAGAGCATCTTGATCGGCGCCTTCATCGCCTTCTCCTCCGCCGCGGCCTGGCGGCGTAGGCGCGTGTCGGTCGCCTGAACTCGCAGGATCCGGCCCAGGGAGATCCCGAGCTGGTCGGCCTGGATGATCGCCCGGCTGAAGCCCGAGACCTCGGGCGTGTCGCACCGCGCGGAGAGCTTCTTCAGCGCGTCCTGGCGAGATTCGCCGATGCGGATCTCGTTCAGCGTCAGTCCGAACTCTTCGGTCAACGGGCCGTCCATGTGGTCGGTCAGCTTGGAGATCGCGCCGTCGAAGCCGAGGCCGGCCTCGACGCTGACCGCGAGCAGGTCGAGCGCGTCGGGCAGTTGCGCACGGATCAACTCGCGACGCTTCCGGGCTCGCGCGCCGACCACGAAGTCGGGAGCGAGAAAGCCCAATGCGCCGAGTCCGAATCCGAGGAGAAGGCCGATGCCGCCGACGACCGCGCCGAGGAGCAGCCCGACGAAGAGGCCCCCGATCCCGACCGCCGCTTTCGCGGCGAGGAAGGCGGTTGGAGAGACGGTCCGGCCGAGCCCGGCGGCGAGCAGCTTGCCGCGAACGCCGTCGACGCTCGTCTTCGGGTGAATCCGCAAGACGAGCTTGGCAAGACGCTCGACGGCCGGTTCGATCACGCGGTCGCGAAACGGTTGCTCCCGTGCCCCGAGCGCGGCCCGGAACTTTCCATAGTTGGCGGCGCGTTTCACCGAGACCTCGCGGTCGCGGGCGGGCGCCGTTGCGGCCTCGCCGAAGAGGTAGGCCGCGCCGGCGAGGAAGAGGACTGCGAGCAGGATTAGAAGCACGGGTTCACCCCTTGAAGGAGACGATCTTTTTCAGGACTAGTGACCCGAACGCCATCATCGTCAGACCGACCATGATCAGCATGTGCCCGGTGCGCGTGTTGAAGAGCGGGTCCATGTACGTCCGGTTCAGCACCGTCATCGCGAGCGCGATGAAGAACGGCAGCCCGACCAGGACGTAGGCCGCCATGCGGCCCATTGCGGTTAGCGAGCGGATCTTGCGCGCGAACTGCTGGCGGTCGCGAACGGTGTCGGCGACCATGTCGAACAGGCCGGCCAGCGAGCCGCCCACCTGCCGCTGGATATTCACGGCGGTGATCACGAAGGAGAAGTTCTTCGAGCCGATGCGGTCGGCCGTCTCCTGCAGCGCTGCCTCCATCGGGCGGCCGAGCTGCGTATCGGTGAGAACGCGCCGCAGCTCCTTGGCGGCGGGATCCTGGCCTTCGTCGACGACGCTCTGGATCCCCTGCTTGAAGCTGTGCCCGGCCTTCAGAGAGGCGGCCATCGTGATCAGCAGGTCGGGCAACTGATCCTCGAAAGCCTGCATCCGCCGCTTCGCCTTCATCCAGACGACCAGGTACGGGACAAAGCCTCCGACCAGGAAACACGCGAGGATCGGAATCGCGCCTCCGCTGATGATCGCTGCGAACACGGCGAGGACGAACGAGCAGCCGATCAAGAGCCAGGCGAACTCGACCGTGCGCAGGGGCAGGTCGGCCCGCTCGAGCAGAAGCTGCAGGTTCCGCCACTGGCGGCGGTGTGCGAAGGTGCTCTCGGTTACCCGGAACAGGCCGCTGAGCATCGCCAAGCGCTCACGGCCGGTTCGGTGCTTGGCGGCGCGGCCCCGCGAAGGCTCGACGTGAGCTGCAAGGCGCCGTTTCAGCCACGAGCCCCTGAGGGTCGAGGCGGCGAGGATTCCGGCCGCGAGCACAAGCAAGGCTGCGAGCAGTGTGAAGAGCAGGTCGCCGGCCCTTCCGTAGAACGAGTCGGGCAGCAGCGGTGACGGCTTGTCGTTCGTGGCCGAGCCGCTTCCGGGCACGCTCACGCTCGTCGTGTCCGAGCCGAACCTGCCGACGCTTGCCTTCAACTCGAGCTTGTCGCCCGGGCGAGCCGTCGTCAGATAACGGACACGCCACGTGCGGCGGAGCTCAAGGCCGATTGAACGGTAGATGCCGCTCAAGGTCGTGCTCGTGGCGGCTGCGTGGAAGCTCCCTCCGGTTTCGCGTGCGAGCCGCTCGAGGCCGGACGAGTCGGCATGGGAGCCAAATGCGATCGGGTAGACCACTGCGCCTGCCTTGTGCAGCGACAAAATGGCGTCGCTCTCCGACGCCCTGCTGCCGACATCGTCGCCGTCGGTGAGCAGGACGACAACGCGACCTCCCTGCTGGCTTGCCAGCAGACGGGCAGAAAGATCCACCGCGTCCCACAGCGCCGTGCCGGAGTTCGCTCCGACAGCGAGCGTCCGGAGTGTGTTGTCCGCGTCGATCGTCGAGGTAGAGAACGCACCCTCCTGCGAGGCATGCTGGCCGAAGGTGACCAGCGCGACGCGGTCGCAGGCGGGCTTCGCGGCCACGAACGCGGTTGCCGCTGTCGCGGCCTCAACGAGTGGCTTTCCTGCCATCGAGCGGGAGGTGTCGAGCGCGAGCACGACGTTCTTACAGCGGCCGAGATTGACGGCCTGCAGTCCGACGACCCGCTGTCCGTTCTCGAACAGGCTCGGTTGCGTAGACGAAAACGCGGAGGTGACCACCGTCGTGCGGACTTGTGGATACGCGCCGAAGTCCACACCGTTGAGCCTGACGCCGGCACTTGCCGTGCCCGTCGTCGTGGCGAGCGCAGCCAGGCCGGTTACCAATCCGAGCCGGAAAACGCCTCTCTTTCGGCTCATTGAAAGCTCCCGTACGAGGCGTTCGAGTTGCCGACGTAGCCAGCCAGCTCCTCGTTGAAGAACTGGGGCGGCAAGACGACGCCGTTCGTGGCCATCTTCTCGAGGAAATGCGGCTTCAGGCCGGTGCACTCGAGCGCTCCGAGCAGTCTCCCCGCCGCGGAGCTCGCCTGTTCCTCGTCCGGGGGCTTCGCAACGAAGACGTCCTGGAGCGTGACCACGTCCGACTCCATGCCGAGCACCTCGGAGATGTGCGTGATCCGGCGGGAGCCGTCGACCAGGCGCGTGATCTGGACCAGGAGATCGAAGGCGCTTGCGATCTGCTCGCGGATCGCGCGATGGGGCAGCTCGATGCCCGCCGTCATGACGAGCGTTTCGAGTCGCGAGAGCGCGTCGCGTGGGGAGTTCGCGTGGATCGTCGTCAGCGAGCCCTCATGGCCCGTGTTCATCGCCTGGAGCATGTCGAGCGTCTCGGGGCCTCTGACCTCGCCGACGATGATGCGGTCGGGGCGCATTCGCAGCGAGTTACGCACGAGCTCGCGGATGCGGACCTCACCCTGGCCTTCGATGTTCGGCGGCCGCGACTCGAGCGTGATCACGTGCTGCTGCTGGAGCTGGAGCTCCGCCGCGTCCTCGATCGTCACGATCCGCTCGACGTTCGGGATGTAGGCGGACATCGCATTCAGGGTCGTCGTCTTACCGGTGCCGGTACCGCCCGAGATCAGGATGTTCAGCTTCCCGTTGACGCAGGCGGCGAGGAACTGGGCCGCCTTCGGCGTGATCGACCCGAAGTTGATCAGGTCGTCCATCGTGTACGGGTCGCGCGAGAACTTCCGGATCGTCAGCGTCGGCCCGCGCAGGGCCAAGGGCGGGATGATCGCGTTCACACGCGAGCCGTCAGGGAGGCGGGCGTCGACCATCGGCGAGGACTCGTCGACGCGGCGACCGACGGTGGAGACGATCTTGTCGATGATGCGCATCAGGTGCGCGTCGTCGACGAAGGCCGCCCCGGTGTGCTCGATCTTTCCCGACCGCTCGATGTAGATCGAATCGGGACCGTTGACCATCACCTCGCTGACGGTGTCGTCATGGAGGAACGGCTCGAGCGGGCCGTAGCCGAGGATGTCGTCTGTGATCTCACGCGTGACCTGCCGTCGTTCTTCCCGAGTGAGCGGCGTCCGGTCGAGCGCGAGCTGCTCGGTGACCGCACGGAGCACGCGCTCGGAGAGCTCTTCGTCCGACTGCGTGGTGAAGAGCTGCGGGCCGAGCTTCGCGATGCAGGCGTGGTGGATCTGGGTCTTGAGCTCGGCGTACGGGTCGGCAACGGCGCGGTGCTCCACGATCTGCTCGCCGAGCGCCGCCTGCCCGGGGTGCTCGACCGCGGCGGTCGAGCCGTTGCCGTTGCTCTTGATGCGGTCGGAAAGGCCCATGCTAGGTCCTTGCCAGGGCCGCCAGGAACTTCTTGCGCTCCTTGGCGACGGCCTGGGCCGTGACGAGTGACTTGGCGAGCTCGCGCACGGAGCGCGAGAACTCCGACTTCCCGTCGGCCAGCACGGCCGGGTTGCCCCGGTTGACGGCCAAGGGGACTGCCCGGTCGCTCGGAACCTCGTGGCGGACGCCCATCTCGAGCGCAGCCTCGACCTCCTTGCGCTGCATCCCAACCTTCGAGTTCGCCCGGTTCAGGACGACCTTGATCCGGTCCCGAGGGAACGAGAGCAGCTCGAGCGTCTGCAGCGAGAGCCGGACGTTCTTGATCGTGGGCACGTCCAGGCTCGTCAGCAGCAGCAGCTCGTCGGTGCGGTCGAGGGTCGCCAGCATCGGCCCGTGGAAGAACGGCGAGGTGTCGACGACGATCACGTCATACGACTCGCGCGCAACCTCGAGCAGGCGGGCCAGCTTGGCCTCGGTCACGAGCTCCGCGTCCTCCGGCCGCAACGGCGCGGGCAGAACGTCCAGCCCGCACGCGTGCCGGGTCGTGTAGCCGGCGAGCTTCTCGGAATCGAGCTCCCCGGGAGCCGTAACGAGGTCGTAGATCGTCTTGTCCGGCTCGATCCCCAGCATGATCGCGGCGTCGCCGAACTGGAGATCGAGGTCGAGCAGGAGCGCCCGCTTGCCCCAGTGCTTGGCCAGCGAGGCGGAGATGTTCGTCGAGAGGACCGTCTTGCCGGTGCCGCCCTTGGGCGAGAATACGGTCACCAGGCGGCCCTGGCGCCCACCGCCGCTCGCCTGTTGCTTGCGGCCGCTGTGGCAAGCCTTCCGGATCGCGAAGACGACGTTGTCGGTCAGCTGCGGAAGCAGGATGACGTCGGCGACGTCGGCCTCGAGCGCGTCCTCCAGCAGGCTCGGCGAGCCCCCGGAGGCGAGCAGGATCACCGGCGCCTTGGTGTATTCGCGGATCGCGGCCACGTCGTTGGCCGGCAAAGTCGCGCTGCGCGTCGCATGCAGCACCACCTGCAGGTGACCCCCGGTCAGGCCGGAGGCACCCTCGAGAACGTTGTCGCTCCAACCGACGAGCTCGATCTCGGGGTGCTTGCCCAGTGCCTCGCGGAGGTCCGGGAGGCCGTCGCAGACGCCCGTCACGAAGACCCGGACGCTGTCTCGGCTGGTCTGTTCCATTTCGTTGTTTGTGTTCATCGAGGGCCTCCTACCTGCCGAGCGCGCGGAGCGCCTTACGGCTGAGGCCGTCGCGGAGCACCGTCTTGACGCTGTCGAGGTGGTCGGGACTGTCGGTTGCGTGTGTGATCGGCCTGAGCTCGAGGTGCCAGCCGGGACTCGTCGACGAGTCGGCGTTGGTGAGGACCCACTGGAACTTCTGGGCCTGGCTGTCGGTCATCGCAATCAGCGCGTACGTCGTCTGTCCGGCGCCGCCGGTGATCTTGGCCCCCGGCGCGGGGGTGCTCGGGGCCTGGAGCACCTTCAGGTCGCGCAGGACGACGCGGCTGAACACGTAGTCGGTTCCGCTTGTGCCGACCGTGATCGCGGCGACCAGGTCGACGTGGTCGTTGTCCTTGAGGGTCCCGGCGAGGAGTTGGTTCTGGTCTCCCGCAACCTGGAACGCGCGCAGGTTCCCTCTCAACTGGCCTTCGACGCCGGTCTGGGCGACCGAGGAGAAGCGCTGAGTCGTGATCTGCTCGCCCGCGAACGTCTCCTGCGAGGCGACGAGGCTTTTGATCTCGTCAGGACTCGAGATCGAGCCCGGTACGACGCTCCGCCGAGGCACCTCCGTCGTGGACATCATGCCCACGGCGTCGGAGCCGGCGGTGCCGACCGGGATGTCGTGCTTGGCGACGAGCACCGTCACGTGGTCCTCGCCCCGCTGTACGTGGCGCTTGTAATTCGTCACGTAGAAGCTGGTTAGGAGGGCCGCGATGACTGCCAGCGCGACCGCGATCCCGATATTTCTGACGCGATAAGTCATGTCACCTTGTCTTTCTCTGTTCGAGGACTAACCGATTAGCTGGACTGAACGTGCGCCGAAGTTCGGCGGTTGGCCGGAGCCGCCAGTGGACTGCAGACCGCTCCAGATCACTTCCGTGAAGTAGCCCGTGATCGAGCCGCTGCTTCCGCGGGCGTCGTAGCTGAGGAGGTGGAAGCCGACCCAGCCGATTACGTGGTATTGCGCGTTTGCTCCGGTGCCGACGATCTGGTCGTAGACGGGGAAGAGGAGGGTGGTGCCGATCCGCGCGTCGAGCGCGTTGTGCAAATGCGAGTCGTCCCACTTCGCGCCGGGGTCGCTGTAGAACTGGCCGATGTCGAGGTAGCCGTCGTAGCCCTTCAGCATCCAATCGGCGAGGCGCCCGCCGCTCGTTCCGCCTTTGGTTCCGTCGAGGTTCAGCAGGTCGAAGGCGCCCGGCGCGCCGTTTCGGTTGAGCGGAATCGTCGTCAGGTTCTTGCTCGAGCCCTTCTGTCCGAAGCACGGACAACCTGGGGTGCCGAGCAGTTTCGGGTGCGTGTTCTTGACGACGATCGGCGCGACATACTTGGCCGACGAGATCAACGCGGTGCGCGCCGTCGCCTTGGAGCCGACGTTGACCGAGTTGACTCCGAAGAGCTTCGAGAAGATTCCCGGCGCGCTCTTCTTAACGGCCACGTTGATCGTGTCGTCGGTCCCGTAGGAGCTGGAGAACTTGACGCTGTCGAGACCGCCACCGTTCTTGCCCGCGTAGCTCGAGGCGAGGCTGGCGGCCTCACTGGTGTCGTTGGGAAGTGCCTGCGCGCCCGCCAGCGCCGCGGAGTCGGCGGTCGACTGCGTGTCGCGGTCGGCGCGATACCACGATCCGAAGTCGAGGACGAGCGCCGCCATCCCGAGCAGGACGGCCAGAAAAACCACGGTGAGGACCGTTGCCTGTCCTTGGTTGCTTTGTGCGCGTGCGTTCATTCGACTCGCTCCGTTGTCGTACTCGAGAGCTGACCCGACTTCACGGCGAAGCCGAGGAGGCTGATCGAGTAGGGGTAAGAGGCCGTGACGGTCACGTCGGCCCCCGGGGCCCAGGTGGAGCTCGGCGGCGAGACGGAGAGCTTCGAGCTTGTGAGGTCCGAAGCCGAGCTCCGGACGGCGCTCATCACGGCCGAATTTCGATTCGGGTCCTGGCGGCTCACGGCCGCCTTGCGGGCGCCGGCGCGTGTGGCATCCGTCAAAGTGATGTAGTTGTTGAAGACAATCCCGAACTGAATGACGGCGAACAGGATCAATGCGAGGACCGGAAGCACGAGTGCAAACTCGGTCATCGTTTGGCCCTGCTCGTTGCGGATTTGATTTCTCTTCTTCACGGGATCTTTCATCTGTTTCGTTTGGGTTGGGCCCCCCCAATGCGGAGGGGCCCTTTTTCTCTACGGACGTAGCGAGCGACTAGGGGAGAATCGCGGTGACCTGATCGATCGCGCCGGCGATGGCGCCGGAGAGGAAGCCGATCGAGACGACCACGATCAGCGTGATGACGGCAAGAACCACGCCGTACTCGGCCATCGTCTGGCCCTCCTCGCGCTTCTGGAGCGACTCTGCGGCGTCCCTCGCCCAGCTCTGCGCGAATGCAAGGAGCTTCAACATTTAGTTCACCTCCCTTCTGCTGCGGCACGGGCGCCCCAGAGGGCTCGCCCAATTTCGAGCCAAATAAGCGGCACAGAAAAGACTGTCTTGGTGAAGAACGAGCCTAAGAAGCTGGCGGCAATTGTCGGTCACGCTGGAAGTTCCTCCGTTTGTTCGGCGTGGCCGCGCCGCCTTATGGCTCAGATGCAGCGATCATCGTGATCGCCTCGCCGGCGGCGTATCCCTCGGTTTGATGATTGCTTGTCGATCTCCCTACTTCGGGGGAGTGCCGGGTGCTTGCCTTGTCGATAGTCAGGTCAGTCCGTACGGCCCGCGGATCCGAAGTCAGAATCCGCGTCGAAGTGGCGGCCTCGGCGCCCGAAAAACGGAGCGATAGGCAATGCCACGACGGAATTCACTGATCAGCAGGCTGCGCCACGGGCGAGCCTGGGACGAGTGGGACGAGAACGGCGACGGCGAAGTCACGGTCGCGCCGGTTCCGGTCCCCGAGAGCACGAAGCCCCGTTCTCGACGGCGGCGGGCTGCAGTCGCGATGACGTTCTCAGCCCTGTTCGTCGCCGGCGCGGCGTTCTCGGCCACGGCGGGCGACCAGGTTCGCTCGTCGCTCGAGGACTCCGCCGTGAGCGGCCTGGCCGCGACCGACGCGACGACGACGGATGCGACTGCGACCACCTCGACCGACCCGGCGCCCGCAACCGACTCGGGCTCCGGCTCCGACGGCGGCGCACTCGCGCCCGCCACCGGGTCGGGAGACTCCGGCGATTCCTCGCCCTCCCCGGACACGGTCGTTCCGCCGGCCGCCCCGGCGCCGGTCAGCGCCCCGGCGTCCCCGGTCGCCGCGCAGGCCGCCGTACAGAAGGCTGCGACCCGCTCGGGCTCTGTCGCGCGCCTGGCGAAGCCGGCCGTCTCGAAGCAAGGCTCTCGGCGCAAGTACGCCCGCACGATGAGCGTGCGCGCGCGTCAGCATCACTTCCCGGTGCGCAAGCAGAGCTCGCCCCCTCCGGCTCCCGAGCTCGAAGGCGCCTCGGCCGGGGTCGTGTGGCTGAATAGGACGCTCTCGGATCCGACCCCGCCGTCGCTTCGGCTGAAGCCGCGATTCGCGAAGCACCTGCGGACCGTCGCCCAGGCAAGCCACGTCAATTGGGCGCTGATGCTCGGCGTCCTGCGGGCTGAAGGTCACAACGGTGCCGCCCCGGCCAACCTGGACGGGCTTCGCGCGGTTGCCGCCCAGCTGTCGCAGGCCGGCGGAATGAAGGCGAGCCCCTGGGCGGCGATGTTCTCGTTCTCGAGGGACACCACGTTCGCGGATCGCACAGTCGCGCTCTCGCACTACTACCGCGCGGTCGGCCTGCGTGCGCTCGTGAACGGCCTCAACGCCGAGAAGACTCGTCTCGGCGAGAAGGTCTTGAACGATCCGCGCGTCTCGATCTACGCGGGCGGTCGCGGCGACATCGAGTCCGGCCGTGTCAACGTCCGGGTGCTCGCCACGATCGAGTACCTCGCCGACTCGTTCGGCCAGGTGACGGTCTCGTGTCTGATCAGCGGCCACCGGCTGTACGCGCGACCCGGAGTCATCTCGGCGCACATCTACGGCCTGGCCGCCGATATCAGCGAGGTCGGCGGGACGCCGATCACGGGGCACCAGCAGCCCGGCGGAATCACCGAGCGCGCTGTTCGTGACGTGCTCCTGTTGCCGCCCGAGCTGATGCCCAAGCAGGTCATCTCACTACTCGGCCTGGGTGGACCGTCCTTCCCGCTCGCCAACCACTACGACCACATTCACATCGGCTATTAGGGCATGGGGGAAACCGGGTTTCCCCCATGAGCCCCCTCCTTGTGTTGAGAGCGATGCCGGCCGCGGTTGGCGCTCCCGGCCGGCAAAGCCGGCCTCCGCGCGCGGGCCGCGGCTATCCATGGGATGACGTTTGAAAGACGATCCCTCGTTGCCGGACTCTTGGTCTTCGGGGCGAAGGAAGGGTGATGAAGACCGTTTCGCTGAAGACTGTTGACGGTGAGGTTGTGTGCGAGCGGTGCCTTGTCGCCGATTCGCCTTGGCGTCGGATGCGGGGGTTGCTCGGGCGACGTGGGCTCGAGAGCGGGGAGGGGCTGCTGCTTCGGCCGACGGGGTCGGTACACACGTTCTTCATGCGCTTTCCGATCGACGTCGTCTTTCTCTCGCGCGAGGGCGAGGTGCTCAAGGTCGCCCAGGCGCTGCCGCCGTGGCGCACGGCCGGCGCGCGCCGGGCGAAGGCGGTTCTCGAGCTCGCGGCTGATGAGGCCGAGCGCCGCAAAATCCGCGTCGGCACTCGTCTCGACCTGTCCGTTCTGGCGGGGTCCGGTTCGGGGCCGGTCGCGAACCACCCACCGGCTTCAGCCTAATCCCGAAAGACGCGTGGGTGGGTCACGAGGGCGCGACGAAAGCGTGAAAGTTGCGCGGGACGACCGCCAACCGCGATCTTTTACAGATGCTCGACGTTGCCTCGGTGGCAAAACGCGCTCGCCGTGAGAATTTTCCCGTCGCCTCGCTCGCGTTTCCGCGCGAGTTGAGGCCGCATATTCGCGCTCTCTACGCCTACGCCCGGCTCGTCGACATCCTCGGCGACGAGCTCGAAGGCGGAGCGGAAGCAAGGCTTGCCGCACTCGACGAGCTCGAGCGTGAGGTCGACGCCGCCTATGGCGGCGCCGCGACCTGGCCCGTGCTCGTCGAGCTGCAGCCGACGATCCGCGAGTTCGACCTCCCTCGCGAGCCGTTCCTCCGCCTGATCGAGGCGAATCGGATGGATCAGCGGATCTCGGAGTACGAGACTTGGGAGGACGTGAAGCATTACTGCGTCCACTCGGCAGATCCCTGCGGGCGGCTGGTCCTCGGCGTCTTGCGGCGCGCGGACGACTCCGAGACCGTAGCCCTGAGCGACGACGTCTGCACGGGACTCCAGCTCGTCAACTTCCTCCAGGACGTTCCGCGCGACCTGGCGCTCGGGCGGGTCTACCTCCCTGCCGAGGATCGGCGTCGCTTCGGCGTCACTGAGCTCGACCGGCCGAGCGAGACGCTCCGGCAGCTGCTCGAGTTCGAGGCCGGCCGCGCCCGGGGGCTGCTCTCGGCGGGCGAGCCGCTCGGACGCAGGCTGGGAGGCCGGACCGGACGCGCCGTGACGGCCTTTGCGCGCGGCGGGCTCGCGGCCGTGGAGGCGCTCGAGCGGGCCCGCTTCGATGTCTTCTCCGGGCGGCCGAAGCCGTCTCGCGCGCGGCTCGCGCGCACGGCGATCGGAGCCCTCGTCCCGTGATGGTCGAGGCCGCGTACGCGGAGGTCGAGCGCCTGACGCGGCAGCGCGCCCGCAACTTCGCCTACGGAATCATGCTGCTGCCGCGGCCGAAACGGCGTGCGATCGCCGCCGTCTACGCGTTCGCACGGCAGGTGGACGACATTGCCGACGGGCCTCTTCCGGAGGTGGAGAAGCGCGTCCTCCTGGAGCAGCTTCGCGGGCAGCTCGACGCCCCGCCCGGCGAGGAGGCGATGTTCGTCGCGCTCGCCGACGCCCGGCAACGATTCTCGATCCCGACAGACGCGCTTCTGGCGCTGATCGATGGCGGCGTCCAGGACACGGAGCAGACGCGCTATGTCGATTTCGACGAGCTGCGCGGATACTGCGTGCGCGTCGCCGGCGCGGTCGGGCGCGCTTGCGTCGCGATTTATGGAGCCGACGAGCCGGAGCGGGCCGAGACGCTCGGCATCGCCTTGCAGCTGATCAACATCGTTCGCGATGTCGCCGAGGACTGGTCCCTCGGCCGCGTCTACCTGCCGCAGGACGAGCTCGCTCGGTTCGGCGTCGGGGAGGACGACATCGCTAGCGGGCTGGTCACCCCCGAGTGGGGCGAGCTGATGGGCTTTCAGGCCGAGCGGGCGCGGGCGCACCTCGCCGAGGGTCTGACGCTGCTCGACCACCTGGACCGCCGGAGCGCCGCCTGCGTCGCGACCTTTGCCGGCCTCTATCGCTCGACGCTCGACCGGATCGAGCAGGACGGCTTCGACGTTTTCGGCGGGGCGCCGACGCTTTCGCCGGTCGCCAAGCTGCGCGTGGTCGGAGCCGCGCTCGCGCGATGAAGGTGGTGGTGGTCGGCGGCGGCCTGGCCGGCCTCTCGGCGGCGCTGGAGCTCGTCGACGCCGGCCACGACGTGACCCTGCTCGAGGCCAGGCCGACCCTGGGCGGCAAGGTGCAGACGCTCCCCGAGCGTGAGGGCGATCCCGAGCCGCCGCCGGACAACGGCCAGCACATTGCGCTTGGCTGCTTCACCGAGTATCTGGAGTTTCTCGAGCGGATCGGGAGCCGCGACGACGTCACGCGGCTGCCGCTCGAGTTGACCGTGATCGACGAGCGTGGCCGCGCCGCGAAGATCGGCTACGGCCTCGGCCCGCTGCTCCGCTATCGCCACCTCCCGGTTCGCGACCGCGTTCGGATCGCCGTCCTGCTCGTGAGGCTGCCCCGACTGGTACCCCACGAGGTCGAGACCTTCGGGGAGTTTCTCAGGCGCAATGGGCAGACGGCGACGGCGATCGAGCGCTTCTGGGACGTCTTCATCCGGCCCGGGCTCAATCTGCGCACTGACGAGGCCGACGCCGGGGCCGCCCGCTTCACTGTCCTTCGCGCCCTGCGAGCCGGCCGCGCCGCGAGCGACCTCGTTCTGCCGACGGCGCCGCTCGGGAAGATGCACGGCGACGCCGCCGGCCGCGCGCTCGAGGAGGCCGGCGCGCGCGTGCAGACCGGCGCGCGCGTGGACGATCTCGCCGACCTCGACGCCGACGCGGTGATCCTCGCCCTGCCGCCCGACGAGGCGTCACGCTTGCTCGGTGAGGAGTGGACGTTCGATCACTCGCCGATCGTCAGCGTCCATCTGCTCTTCGACCGCGTGATCCTTCGCCAGCCCCTAGCTGCCTTGCTCGGTAGCGACGCGCACTGGATTTTCGATCGAGGCGCGCTGACCGGGCACGAGCCGGATCAGGGCCAATATCTGACTGTGGTGTCGAGCGCCGCTCCCGAGCTGCTGGGGATCCGAGGTCGCGAGCTGGTCGACCTGATCGCGGGTCAGGTGACCGAGCGACTGGGTGCGGCCGAGGTTCTCTGGTCGCGTGTGAGCCGGGAGCCGGAGGCGACGATCGCGGTGCGACCCGGCGTCAGCCGGCCACCGGCCGCCCGCGACGAGCTGGCGCTCGCAGGAGCCTGGCTGGCGGCGCCCTGGCCGCCGACCATGGAAGGCGCGGTGCGAAGCGGCCGATCGGCTGCTCGTATGTTGTCCGACGTGGCAACTAGGGTGGCAGTGTGACAATCGCACCGGACAGAACCGCGACCGCTCTCGACAATGCCGTCAAGCGCGCGACGGAACGGCTGCTCGAGCTCCAGCATCCCGACGGCTGGTGGGTCGGCGAGCTCGAGTCGAACGCGACCATGATCGCCCAGCACCTGTTCTGGCACCACTTCCTCGGCCTGCGCACGCCCGAGCTCGACCGCAAGATCGCGAACGAGCTGCTCGCGCGGCAGCGCGACGACGGCACCTGGGCGATCTGGTTCGAGGGGCCGCCGGATCTCTCGACGACGATCGAGGCCTACACGGCGCTGAAGCTCGCGGGTGTCGATCCCGGCGCTCGCGCGCGCGACTACATCCGCGCCGAGGGCGGCGCCTCGCGCGCGCGTGTCTTCACAAAGTGCTTCCTGGCCCTGCTGGGACACTGGCCGTGGCAGTGGGTCGCTCGGATGCCGCCCGAAGTGATCCTGCTACCACCCGACGGGCCGTTCTCGGTCTACAACTTCTCCTGCTGGGCGCGGCAGACGGTCGTGCCGCTCTCGGTCGTGCAGGCGCTGCGACCGGTGCGGCCCGCCGCGATCGACCTGCGCGAGATCGGAGCTCGCTCGGGCCAGACGAAGCCGCCGCCGCGGCCGGGCCCGATCCGCCGCGTCGCCTTCGCGACGGCCGAGCGCTGGGTGCGCGACCGCCAGGAGGCCGACGGCTCGTGGGGTGGGATTCAGCCACCCTGGGTGTGGTCGATCATCATGCTGGCCGCGCTCGGGTACGGCTTCGAGGACGAGACGCTGCGGGCTGCGGTCGACGGCTGGCAGGGCTTCACGATCGACGAGGGCGACCGTCTGCGGCCGGAGGCGTGTCAGTCCCCCGTCTGGGATACGGCGCTCGCCGTCCTCGCCCTGCTCGACGCAGGTGTCTCGCCCGTACATCCCGCCCTGCGCCGCGCCGGTGACTGGCTGGTCGCCGAGGAGGTGACGGTCGCCGGGGACTGGTCGATCCGCAAGCCCGACCTTTCTCCGGGCGGCTGGGCGTTCGAGTTCGAGAACGACCTCTACCCAGACGTGGACGACACGGCCGTCGTAGCCCTTGCGCTACGCCGCCTCGGCCTTGGTGCAGGCGCCGTCGAGCGCGGCCTTGCCTGGACGGCCGGGATGCAGTCGCGCAGCGGCGGGTGGGGCGCCTTCGACGTCGACAACGAAGCACTCTGGCTCTACAAGCTGCCGTTCTGCGACTTCGGCAAGGTCACCGACGAGCCGAGCGCCGACGTCAGCGCCCACGCGTTGGAGGTGCTGGCGGAGGAACCTCGCTACGCAACCGAGGTCGAGCGTGGACTCGAGTGGCTGCTCGCCGAGCAGGAACAGGACGGCTCCTGGTTCGGGCGCTGGGGCGTCAATCACATCTACGGAACCGGCGCCGCGCTTCCCGCTCTCGCGGCGTGCGGTCTCCCGTCCGATCACCCAGCGATGCGACGGGCGGTCGCCTGGCTTCAGGCGGTGCAGCAGCCGGACGGGAGCTTCGGGGAGGACATTCGCTCCTATGCCGACCCGAGCTGGCGCGGCCGTGGGCACCCGACGCCTTCGCAGACCGCCTGGGCACTATTAGGCTACGTGGCTGCGGGCGAGGCTGAATCAGAGGAGGCCAAGCGTGCAGCAAATTGGCTTTGCGTCGCACAACGATCTAACGGAGACTGGCATGAGGAGCACTACACCGGCACCGGCTTCCCGCTCGACTTCATGATCCGCTATCACCTCTACCGTCTGCACTTCCCGCTCATGGCCCTCGGTCGTCTACGAGAAAGGCTCGCCGCATGAAATTCCCACTGCGCTCGACGATCCAGATCGGCAGCTACGTCGCGAAGCAGAAGCGCGCGGGCGCGCGCTTCCCGCTCGTCTTGATGCTGGAGCCGACACTTGCGTGCAACATCGCCTGCATCGGCTGCGGAAAGATCCGCGAATACGAGTCGAACAAGGCCCGGCTCTCGGTCGACGAATGCGTCGACGCCGGCGTCCAGTGCCCCGCTCCTGTCGTCTCGATCTGCGGCGGCGAGCCGCTCGTCTACAAGGGGATCGAGGACGTCGTTGCGGGAATGCTCGAGATGCAGAAGAACATCGAGCTCTGCACGAACGCGCTCAAGCTCGAGGAGTTCCTCTCGGTCTTCAAGCCGAATCCGAGACTGACCTTCGTCGTCCACCTCGACGGCATGCGCGAGATCCACGACTACATCTGCGACTACCCGGGGCTCTGGGACCTGGCCGTCGACGCGATCAAGGCCGCACGCGCAGAGGGCTACCGCGTGACGACGAACACGACCATCTTCAAGGAGACGAAGGTCGAGGACGTGCTCCAGATGATGGATTACCTCACGAACGAGGTCGGGATCGACGGCATGCTGGTCGCGCCGGGATACCAGTACTCGCAGATCGATCCGAACCTGACGATGACGCGCGCGGAGCACGAGCAGAAGTTCAAGATCATCAAGGCGGCCGCAAAGAAGAGCAATTACCGCTGGCTCGCCAGCCCGGTCTACCAGGAGTTTCTCGCCGGGGAACGCAAGCTCGCCTGCGCACCGTGGGGCTCGATCACGCGCAACCCGTACGGTTGGAAGGGCCCGTGCTACCTGCTCACCGACGGCATCTTCCCGACCTACGACGCGCTGCTCGAGGGAATCGAATGGGAGGAGTACGGGCCGGGCAACGATCCACGCTGTGAGCATTGCGGGATCCACTCCGGCTTCGAGCCGTCTGCGGCGCTCGTCGCGGCCGACAGCCTCAAGGAAGGCGTCCGGAGCATGGCTTGGACGCTGAAGGGCTAGCGGGTGAGGGGCTCACGTTTGCTTGCGCTATGAGCGTGGAGGAGCGGATCGCGAGACGGCTCGGTCCGACCGTCCGCATCGGGCTCGGCGCTGCCAACGGTATTCCGCCTGAGGGACGGCTCGTGTCGTTTGGGATCGCGGGTGCGCTGAGGCCGGGCCTCGAGATCGGGACCGTGATCGACGCGACCCGCGTCGTCGACGAGCGCGGCGAGGTGCTCTGGGAAGGCCCGCCGCTGGGGATCGAGTCGGCGCGGACCGGAACGATCCTGGGCGCGAGCCGCATCATCGACGACCCTTCGGAGCGGGCCCGCCTGCACGAGTCGAGCGGTGCGGACGCGGTCGACATGGAGTCCGGTCCGCTCGCGCGCGCCGGCCGGCTGGCCGGCTGCATCCGGGCGATCAGCGATGCGCCCGGCCGCGAGCTCGCCGGCCTCGCCGAAGGTGCGCGGCCGAACGGCGACGTCGATTACCTCGGCCTCGTCCGCGGCTTCCTGCGCTCGCCGCGCGAGACCACCCGTGCCGCCCGCGACGCCAGGGCAGCGTTGAAGCGGCTGGAGGCAGTGGCATGAGCAAGCGCGTCCTGCTGGCCGCTCCGCGGTCGTTTTGCGCGGGCGTCGACCGCGCGATCGAGATCGTCGAGCGGCTGCTCGAGCAATACGGGCCCCCGGTCTACGTACGCCACCAGATCGTCCACAACGAGCACGTCGTCCGGCGGCTCGAGGCGCTCGGCGCAGTCTTCGTCGAGCACGAGGACGAGATTCCGCGCGGTGAGATCTGCGTGCTCTCGGCGCACGGTGTCGCGCCGGCGGTAAAGAAGAACGCCGAGCGCCTCGGCCTACGGGTCGTCGACGCGGTCTGCCCGCTCGTCTCGAAGGTCCACGCGGAGGCCCGCCGCTACGCCGACAGTGGTCATCTCGTGGCACTCGTCGGACACGCCGACCACGTCGAGGTGATCGGGACCAGCGGCGAGCGGCCCGATTCCACGGTTGTGATCGAGTCGCCAGATGACGCCGAGAAGCTGGATCCCGGCGGCAAGCCGATCGCGGTCATCACCCAGACGACCCTCTCGCTCGACGACGTCGCCTCGACGGTGGACGCGCTGGCGACGCGGTTCGGGGATCTGAGGCGCCCGGATGCGGACGACATCTGTTACGCGACGCAGAACCGCCAGGACGCGGTCAAGGAGATGGTCGCGCAGGGCGCGACGCAGATCCTCGTGATCGGCTCGGAGACGAGCTCGAACGCGCAGCGGCTCGTCGAGGTCGCAGGCCTGCACGGCGCCTCCGCGACGCTGATCGACGGGGAGCGCGAGCTGGATCACGGTCTGCTCGACGGTCACGGCACGATTGGCCTGACTGCCGGTGCTTCGACGCCCGAGGAGCTCGTCCAGGCCGTCGTCGCGCAGCTCGCGGCCGCCGGCTACGGCGAGCTCGCCGAGATCGAGGTTGCGCGCGAGGACGTCCACTTCCGCCTGCCGCGGGAGGTTGTCGCGACATGACCTCCACGCTACGCGTCCGGTTTGGCTGGATTACTCGAGCCCGAGTGTCTGCCTTTGCTCAACGATCGCGATCGAGGTGGCGGCCGTGACGTCGGTGGAGATTCCGTATTCGATCGCCTGCGCGCTGCCGTCGTTGACCGTGATCGACATCACCAACGATGTTTCGCATGAGCTCGCGCGTGACGGCCACAAGGATGGAATCGCCTACATCTCGCCCGCCGACGAGACCGGGATCGTCCGCGTCAACGAGCGCGAGATGGGGTTCTTCGAGGACCTCGAGGACCTGCTCGAACGACTGGTGCCGCTCGACGTCGCCGACCGTGAGCGCCTCGTCCGGTTCCTGATCGGCCCGCGGACGGAGCAGATCCCGTTTCGCGACGCCGAGCTTTGCCTCGGCACCTGGCAGCGGGTGCTGCTGCTCGGCTTCGACGGTTCGTCACCGGGCGGCTGGACCCTGACGACCGTCGGCTAGGCCGCTTCGCGGCCGGCCGACCTCTCCAGCCCTAGTCCCCCTGAGTACCATCTATCCATGGATCGGGCGCGTCGCCACCAGCGCCTTCTGTCCGGGCTTGCCTTCGGACTGCTCGCGCTCGTCGCGGAGCTCGTAGGCCGAAGCCTCACCTACCGGCTGGACGTCGGTCGGCACGTCTCGTCGCCCGACTACGCGGGCGCGGACTACTACCCGTTCCTGCTCGCGGGGGTCAAGATCGGGATCGCGCTGCTGCTCGCCAGGCTTGCCTGGCGTTTTGCGCGCGCCCACGCCGCGGCGTGCGCTGCGCGTCGGCTGCTGGCCGCGGTGGGCTCGCGTCCTTCTCGCGTACCGCGCGTTCGCGTCGTCTTCTCGCCGCGGCTCTGGCTGGGGTCGTTCCTCGCCACCTCGCTCTTCTACCTCGTCCAGACCGACGCCGAGCGCCTTTCGAGCGGGCAGTGGTCGCCGCTCTCGCCCTGGTTGCACACCTCGGCCCTGCCGGTCTTCGCTGTGCTCGCCGTGCTGGTCGCGGTTGTCTGGGGCGCGGTCGCCGGGTGGCTCGCCGACTACGAGCGGTTCGCCGAGGCAACAGTCGCCCATGCGCACCGCGCCGTTCGGGCGTCGCAGGCGCTTCCGGTTCGCCGGACGACCGACGCGCGCCCGCCGCGCCGCCTCTTCGGCCTCGCGTTCGAGAGCCGACCGCCTCCTCTGCCCGCGTAAGCCCGCGCGCGCACGCCGCTCGCGGGCTCGTCGTGATGTCGACCTCGCGGGAGGAAAATGGAGTCTCATTTCGCAACCGAGGCGGTCGAGCACCTGCGGCGAAGATCGCTGCGCGCCGCGGCCGTCAATCTGATCGGCCCTCTGACGATGCTGGGGGGCGTCGCCTGGGCCTTCATCCAGCCCTACCGGCTGACGTTCCTGCACCCAGAGGGCCAAGGGTTCTGGTGGCTGCTCTCCCAGCCGCCGCTCTATGTCGTCCTGGTCGGCCTCGGCTTCGCCGTCTTCCTCGCCCCGGCGCTGATCCAGGACCTCGAAGAGACAGAGGATGCTCCCCGAAGCTGAGTTCGTCCATTGGTGGTTCGCCACCGGCTTCCTGATCATCGGGCTGCTGCTGTTCGCCGAGGCTCTGGTCGGCGAGACAGTCTGGCGACGGCGGCCGTGGCGCGTCTATCTGTGGCCGTCGTTCCTGTTCCTGATGGGCGTGTTGATGTGGCCGGTGATGGTCTTCTACACGAACTCGACAATCCACATGCTCGCGCATGGCTCGTGGGCTCAGGCGATGATGCTGGCCGGAGCGGCCGAGCTCGGTTTGGCCCGCGGAAAGCTGCGCAGTCCGTATTGGTCGCTGACGACGGCCGGCGCCTTCCTCGTCTCGGCGGGGGCGATACTCCTCCACGAGCAAAACGGCTGGTTCTACGCCCGGGCGGCGTTCCTCCACCACGTGATTGGCTGGACGTTCATCATCGGCGCGGTCTTCCCGCTCGCCAGGGCATTCAGGCCCGGCTCGGTCGCGGTTCGCACCGGGCTCGCACTCGTGTTCGTCGTCACTTCGGTCTTCCTCTACTCCGACCGTGACGTCGCGCCGATCTTCGGCCACCTCTCCCCGCTCGCAGGAGCCCCTCACCGATGATTTCCGCGAAAAATGCTGCGCATTTTCCGCGGGGCTGGCTTGTCCCTTCGCTTCGCTCGGGAGTACTTGTGGGGATTGTTGCGGCGCTCGTCTTCCCGGCGTCGGCCCTCGCGCACGCGAACCTCGACGGAACGTCGCCGAACTACAGGCAGCGGCTCCAGTCCGCCCCGCGGGCGGTCGTCCTGCACTTCGACCAATCGGTCCAGGCGGAGCCGAACGCGATCGTGGTCAAGAACGAGTTCGGCAAGACCCTGTCCGCCACCGCGAGCGCGCACGGACAGACGGTCCGCGTTCCGCTCAAGCGTCTGCCACGCGGTCCCTACACGGTGCGCTGGCACGTGCTCTCCGAGGACGGCCACGTCGTCTCCGGCGTCTTCACCTTCGGTGTCAGGGCCAACGCGCCGCCGCCGACCGAGGCTTACGGATCCTCCGGGCCGACCACGACGGAGCACATCGTGCGCTGGGCGTACTTCCTCTCGCTCGCCTTGCTGCTGGGCGGGCTCGGCTTCAGGCTGCTGATCGGGCGGGAAGAGCTGCCGCCGGCCGCGGAGCGGCGCTTCTACGCGATCGTCGGCCTCGGCGTCGTCGCGACGCTCGAGGTTGGGATCCTCGCCTTCATCCTGCGGGCGGAGGACGCTCTGCAGCTGCCCTTCGTGCGCCTGCTCTACGGCGATCTCTCGTCGATCTCCAGCGGAACGCGTTTCGGCGTGGCCTTCATCGCGATGACGCTCGGCTACGCCCTCGTCGCGGCGTTCGTCTTCCTGGCATGGCTCACGGACCGCCGCTTCCTGCTCTGGCCCGCGCTCGTGCTTGGGATCGGCTTCGCGTCGGGCCTCTCGCTCTCCGGCCATTCGGCGGTCGACCCGGGCTCCTCGTGGCGCACCGAGCTGGCCGACTGGGCGCACCTGTCTGCGGCGGCGCTCTGGATCGGCGGGCTCGTGCAGCTCGCGTTCGTTGTCTTCCCGAAGGCTCCGGCGCTGCGGCGCACGGCCCTGCTGCGCTTCTCGCGGCTGGCAGGAGGACTGATTGCGGTCGTGCTCGCCGCCGGCGTCTACCTGAGCATCGTCCGCCTGCCGCAGTTGAGCGACCTCTGGACGGTGGGCTACGGGCGGGTGCTGCTCGTCAAGCTCGGCCTGGTCGGGCTGGCGTTGACCTGGGGCGCGGTCCATCACTTCGTTGTTCGATCCCTCCGTACCGGCGACACGCGCGTAAACGAAGGGACGATCTTCTCGCGGCTGCCGCGCAGCCTCGCCGGCGAGAGCGCGGTCGGGATGGCGATCCTGCTCGCCGCGGCGGTGCTCGTCGATTCCAAGCCACCTCCGCGTCCAACACCGATTGCACCGGTCGCGTCGCGCGTGGGACCCTAGACCGGTGCAACCGCTCGAGAGCTACCGCGACCGCTTTCCGATCCTCGAGCACACGACCTATCTGATCAACCATTCGCTGGGCGCGATGCCCGTCGGCGCGGAGGAGGGCCTGCTTCGCTACGCGCGCGAGTGGCGCGAGCGCGGCGTGCGCGCCTGGGCCGAAGGCTGGTGGGAGACCTCGACGGCGGTCGGAGACCAGCTCGGGCGGATCGTCGGCGCGGCGCCGGGGACGATGGCGATGCACCAGAACGTCGCCGTCGCGCAGGCGATCGTGCTCTCATGCTTCGAGTTCGAGCCGCCGCGAAACCGCATCGTCTACGGCGAGGGCGAGTTTCCGTCGGTTCGCTACCTCTACCAGGCGCAGCGACGGCGAGGCGCGGACGTCGAGATCGTCGCCGACGAGGCCGCCGTGCTCGAGGCGATCGACGAGCGGACACTGCTCGTCCCAATCAGCCACGTCCTCTTCAAGACCGGCGAGATCCAGGACGTCGAGGCGATCGTCCGCCGCGCGCACGAGGCGGGAGCGCTCGTCGTGCTCGACGCCTACCAGTCGGCGGGCTCGGTTCCTCTGGACGTCACCTCGCTTGGGGTCGACTTCGCCGTCGGCGGCAGCGTCAAGTGGCTCTGTGGTGGCCCGGGAGCCGGCTGGCTCTACGTCCGCCCCGATCTCGCCGAACGGCTGGAGCCGACCTTCACGGGCTGGCAGGCGCACGCGCGCCCGTTCGCGTTCGAGCCCGAGCAGGACTACGCCGAAGGCGCGGCCCGGTTTCTGACCGGAACCCCGAACGTGCCGGCGCTCTACGCGGCAACCGCGGGCTACGAGCTCGTCGAGGAGGTCGGCGTCGAGCGGATCCGCGAGCGCTCGCTGGAGCAGACGGCACTGCTGGCCGAGCTGCTCGAGGCGGCCGGTTTCGAGGTGCTGAGCCCGCGCGACCCCGACCGCCGGGGCGGCACGGTCGTCGTCCGGACTCCCGAGGCCGAGGCCGTCTACCGCGAGCTCGGCGCGCGCGAGATCATCTGCGATTTCCGGCCGGACGCAGGCATCCGCCTTGGCCCACACTTCTTCAACACGGACGACGAGCTCCGTTACGCGGCTACTCAGATAGCCGAGATCATCGACACCCGCGCCTACGAACGCCATCTCGACGCGGCCGCGAGCTAGACGACTAGGCTCCCTGCAAACGTTGTCGAGGTAGGAGGAGGGCTAGAGAGATGGCGTTGCAGATCGGAGACACGGCACCGGATTTCGAGGCCGAGACGACGGAGGGCCGGATCCGGTTCCACGACTGGATCGGCGACTCGTGGGCGGTCCTGTTCTCGCACCCGAAGGACTTCACCCCGGTCTGCACGACCGAGCTCGGCTACATGGCGAAGATCAAGCCCGAGTTCGACCGGCGGGGAGTGAAGATCATCGGCCTCTCGGTCGATTCGGAGAGCGACCACGAGGCGTGGGCGCGGGACATCGAGGAGACGCAGGGCACGGCTCCCAATTACCCGCTCATCGCCGATCCTCTCCTCACGGTCGCCAAGCTCTACGGGATGCTTGCGGCTGAGATCTCTGGTGATGCGAAGGAGCGGACACCCGCCGACAACCAGACGGTGCGAAACGTCTTCGTGGTCGGCCCCGACAAGAAGATCAAGCTCGTGCTCGTCTATCCGATGACGACGGGTCGCAACTTCGACGAGGTGCTGCGCGTGATCGACTCGCTACAGCTGACCGCGAAGCACAAGGTGGCGACGCCGGTGAACTGGCAGCAGGGCGACGACGTGATCATCGCCGGCTCTGTCTCCGAGGACGAGGCGAAGGAGACGTACCCGGAGGGCTGGAAATCGCCGAAGCCCTACATCAGGATCGTGCCGCAGCCGTGAGCCGGCGGTAGCAGACGAGACGAACTGACCGCTGGCTTTGCCACCCGGGATTAGACGGACGCCCGGGCCAAGCCCGGACGTCCTCTGGTCGGCGTCGCAAGCGAGCGCCTCAGCTCAAGACCCAGGCGTCGTCGCGGATGACCGGCACGGCGGCGCCTCCCGGCTCGATCCCGTCGACGTTCACCTCGGGACCGCCGATCATCGCGTCCTGATGGACATCTGAGAGGTTGAAGCCGAGCCGCTCCTGCTCGGCTTTCTCCCCGGGCAGCCCCGGGACGGTGACTTCGTAGGCGTGGCCCCAGGCCACATGCGAAGTCGCGTTCTCGTCGAGCAGGATGTCGCCGAAGACGATCCCGCTTTGTCCGACCGGAGACGATCCGTCGACGAGCGCGACCTCGCCGAGGCGCGAGGCACCGTCGTCCACGGCGAGTTGCGCTCGCACTGCATCGGAATTGGTATCCGCGTCGACCTCGACTGCCCGGCCGCCTTCGAACCGCAGGCGCAGACCCTCGACGAGCGCTCCACCGGTCATCAGGACCGGCTTCGTCATCCGCACCGTGCCCTCGACGCGGTGGCGATCCGGCGTCGTGAAGACCTCTTCGGTGGGCAGGTTGACGACCGCCACCGGGCCCCATGTGGTCGGGAAGACGCCGCCGAGCCACCGGTGTCCCGGGATCAGGCCGACGGTGAGGTCGGTTCCGGGGCCGATGAAGCGAACCGCGGAGAAGTCACGTTCGTTGAGCGCGAGCGCCCGCCCCTCGAGCCTGGCCACGTGTTCGCGCCAGGCCTGAACCGGATCGTCCGCGTCCAGCCGGAGGATCGGCGCGAGCGCCTGCCACAGTCGCTCCTCGTCGGGCACCCCGAACAGCCGTTCGGCCCAGCCGGGGTTGGGGCCGGGCACCACGGTCCAGTTCACGTTGCCGCTCGCGATCAGGTCGAACGTCTCCGGGATGTACGGCATCTGGTCGCGGCCGAGCCGCTCTTGGTCGACGTCGGCGAAGACGCCGGGGTCCGGGTCGCCGGTCAGCGAGATCGCCGCGGCGCGGCGCTCGATCGCCTCGGTGACGGTTCGCCTGAACCAGTCCGGTACGAAGCCGAGCGAATCCTCGGGCGCGTGGCGCAGCCGCGAAGCCTTGACCGGCCCGTCCCAGTAGAGGGCGCTCACGTAACGAGCTCCTGACGCATAGGCCTCCTCGGCGATCGCCCGTACCAGCGGCGCCTGGACGGGATCCCAGGCGGTGACGATCACGTCCTGGCCCGGCTGCATGTCGGCGCCGACGTGCACGGCGAGCGCAGCGAGCTGTTTCGGGTAGTCGGGCAAGGGACGCTGAAACTAGCGCAGCAGTTCCAGTAGTTGCTGGGCGTACTGCGGTGCGGAGGGCTCGTCCTCGTGCTTGAAGTACGCGTATACGCGAATGCCTTCGGCCAGCAGGGGTCGGATCCGATCGGCCAGCGCCTCGAGCGCGTCGTCGTGGTAGGGCGGGTCGCGCAGCCGCAAGTAGCGGAAGGGCGCCTCGCCGTCGAGCGAATTCACGTGCACGCGAACGTCGGCGCCGGCCCACGATTCGTGTCGGAAGTCGTACGCAACCTCCAGTCCCGGCGGCAGCGAGCCCTGCAAAAACATGAGCAGCCCGTCGTCGCGCTTGCTCTGAACGACCACCCGAAGCGGCCCGAGGCGGTCGCCGAGCAGGCCGACGCGTTCGACGAACGTGCCGACGCGGTCGAGCCGACCGAGCGGCATCTTCACCGCGAAACGGAACCCGTCCGGCGTCTGCGAGGCCCAGCGGGCGAACTGCTCCTCTGCGGGAAGCCGGTAGCCGGTCGTGTTCAGCTCGACGGTGTCGAAGCGCTCGGCGTAGAACGAGAGGAACGTCTTCGGATCAGCATTGGCCGGGTAGAAGCCGCCACGCCACGACGGGTAGGAGAAGCCCGAGGTGCCGACATACGCCCCGGTTACACTCGCCGTCGTGGCGACCATGGCTGAAGTGATAACCGAGAACACGATTCCCGTGCTCGATCACGGCTTCGTCCGGCTGGACGACGCGATGGCGAGCGACCTCTCGGTCGTGAACGGAGCGCGCGTCAGCTTCGCGCGACGGAAGGAGGTGATGGACGAGTCTGACGAGGGTCTGATCCGCTTCTTGATGCGCGATCGCCACGGGACTCCATTTTGAGCACAACGCCTTCCGCTTTCACGTCCGGACGCCGTTGTTCGTCGCCCGCGAGTGGTTCCGCCACCGCGTCGGCTCGTTCAACGAGTTCTCGATGCGCTACGCGAAAGCGAGTGACGAGTTCTACGTTCCGGCGCCCGAGGATGTGCGTTCGCAGGTCGGCAAGCCGGGTGCGTATTCGTTCGAACCGGTCGAGCCAGAACTGGCCGAGCAGACCCGCGAGGAGCTACGGGCCGTCTACGACGCCGCCTACGAGACCTACAACCGGCTCGTCGAGCAGGGCGTCGCCCGCGAGCTCGCGCGGCTGGTGATGCCGATGGGCGCCTACACCGAGTTCTACTGGACGGTCAATGCGCGCTCATTGATGAACTTCGTTTCGCTGCGGGCGGCCGAGACCGCGCAGCGGGAAATCCGGCGTTACGCCGAGGCCTGCGAACGTTTCCTCGCCGAGAAGATGCCGGTCACGCACTCGGCCTTCGTCGACAATGGGCGCGTCGCGCCCTAAGTAGTCAGCACGGTCGGCCCCGGCGTCGCCTGGCCCGGGAGCTGCTTCGTGACGATCCAGCCGTCGCCTGCGCGGAAGCTGTAGGGCACGGTCAGCCGCACCTTGACGGTCGACTGGCCGCCGCCCGCGAACGTGCCGCACGTCCAGATCTGCTTGCCGCGGGTGAGGTACATCTCGTAGTAGCCGCGCTTGAGGTTCGGCAGCCCCTTTGCCTCGACGCGTAGGGGCCAGTTGCCGTGCGAGTCGCGCTTGCCGATCTGGATCTTGGCCGAGGCGGCAAGTCCGGGCGCCGCGTGCAACGGCACCGAGTACTGCGTGGCGAAGCCGTCGTGGCGGAAGCCGGCGGTGTAGCCGCCGACGAACGCGATCAGCGCGATCGCCGCAGCGAGCGCGAGCGCGGCGCCCGTCCGCCGGCTCGGTAGCAACTGGTAAACGTTCTCCTCCAGTCGCGCAGGGCGGTCGCCGAGGCTCGGCTCCTCGAGCCCGGGCGGCAGCTCGGGCAACGGCCCGGCCGCGAGCAGCAGATCGTGAGCGCGGCGCAGGCGCTCCCGCTCCTCGGCGGGCACGTCCTCGCCGACGAACTCGTTGAAGTCGGGCTCGCGGGTCAATGGAGCTCCTCGAGGGCGTCGGCGAGCCGGCCCAGCGCGCTGCGGGTGCGCGTCTTGACGGTGCCGAGGGGGATGTTCAAGAAATCGGCGATCTCGGACTGCGAGAGACCGCTCCAGTAGGCGAGCTCGAGCAGGGGGCGCTCGTGCTCGGGCAGTTCCTGCATGGCCCGGTGGACGCGCCAGGCGAGCCACGAGCGCTCAGCCTCGTCCGGAGGGCCGGGCTCGGAAGACGCCTCGTCGGGCACCTCGGTCGGAGCTTCCGATCGAGCGCGCGCGCGATCGACGATCGCGTTTCGCGCGACGGCATAGAGCCACGGCGCGCCGGGGCCGCGGTCGGCGCGATAGCTCGAAGCCGAGCGCCAGATCGACGTGAACGTCTCCTGGGTCGCGTCCTCGGCCCGGCCGCGGTCGCCGAGACGGCGCAGGGCGAGCGCAAACACCGGTCGCACGAAGCGGCGATAGAGGACGTCGAACGCCTCGCGGTCACCGCCGGCGATTCGCTGCAGCAACTCGCCGTCGCTGGACCGCTCGGCCGGAGCTGGGCGGCTCTCGCGTTGGGTCGACTGAGTGGGGAGATCGAGTGCTAGCTCCATCTCCTTGTCTCTACGGGAGTTCATCCTGCTACGGATTGGAGCAGACGCCCGCCGTCGACGACGAGTGAGGTGCCTGTGACGAAGCCGGCGCCCGCTAGGTAGACGACCGCTTCGGCGACGTCCTCGGGCGAGCCGACCCGGCCCAGCAGCGTCTCGGCCGCGCGCCGCTCCTCCTGCTCCGGGTCGACGGCGACCGGACCGGGGGCGACCCCACAGACGCGAACCTCCGGCGCGAGAGCGCGCGCGAACACGCGCGTCAGCATCGCCTGCGCGGACTTCGCGGCGCAATGCGCGGCGAACGACGGCCACGGCTGATAGGCGGCGACGTCCTCGATCATCACCACCGTCCCCTGGGACTCGCGCAGATGTGGTGCCGCCGCCTGGGTGACGAAGAAGCTGCCCTTCGCGGTCGCGCCGAAAGCGAGATCCCAGTCCGCCTCGGTCAATTCGAGCGCGTTCTTCGGGGCGAAGCCTTCCGAGGCGGCGTTGACGAGCAGGTCGAGGCGGCCAAGCTCTGAGGCCGCGCGCGCCACGAGCGCCCGAGCTTCCTCCGGGCGAGAGACGTCTCCGTCTGGCCGGCCTGCCGCGAGCACGGACCAACCCGCTTCTCCGAGCCGTTTGGCAATCGCCGAGCCAACTCGCCCACTGCCTCCTGTCACGAGAGCCCGCATTTGCCAGTCATAGCACGGAGTACGGCGTAAACAGGGCGTAAATTGACGGCCCAAATTCGGCTCCGAAGGGGCATGGTTAAACCGGCAGAGCAGAAAAAGGAGGCCTCCGAAGATGAAGAAGCTGATCTCGATTGCGATCTTGTCGGCGTGCTGCGCGGCGCCTGTCGCGGCCGCGCCGACCACCCTGACCCTCAAGGCGTCGCCGACCGTCGCCACCTACGGTGGCTCGACGACGCTTTCCGGTGTCCTCTCGACGCTGAAGAGCGGCCAGCGCGTCGACATCTTGGCGCAAGACTGTGGTCAGAGTGCGTTCAAGAAGGTGACGACGGTCATGACGACGGCCGGTGGGGCCTTCACGTACGCCGCGAAGCCGAGCATGAAAACGAGCTACCAGGCGAAGCAGAAAAACGTGACGAGCCCGAACGCGCTGGTCGAGACCACGCCAGTACTCACGTTGAAGAAGCTCGCTAAGAACAAGTTCAGCGTTTCGGTCACCGCCGCCCAGACGTTCGTTGGCAAGTTCACCGTCTTCCAGCGGCTTCGGAATTCGAAGTGGGTAAGCCTCAAGCACGTCACGCTGACGACGCTGACGCAGGGGACGAAGCCAACCGAGGTCACCTCGGCGACCTTCACGATCAAGCTGCCGACGAAGCTGAAGATTCGCGCGGTCTTGCCGGCAGCCCAGGCCGCAACCTGTTACCTGCCTGCCAAGAGCAAGGTCATCCGCAGTTAGGAACACGCGAGCCGCCGGGGCGCGTCGCCCCGGCGGCTCCTACCGCTTAGCCGGTCTTGATGTGCTCCTTGCGGGTCGCTTCCGCGAACCGCTCGGCGACGGCCTGCCAGTTGACGACGTTCCACCATGCCTCGAGGTAGTCGGGACGGCGGTTCTGGTACTTGAGGTAGTAGGCGTGCTCCCAGACGTCGATGCCGAGAATCGGCTCGTCCGACTGGATGATCGGCGAGTCCTGGTTCGGCGTGGAGTAGACGGCCAGGCCGGTGCCGTCGTAGACGAGCCACGTCCAGCCTGAGCCGAAGCGGTTGACGCCGCCGTCGTTAATCGCCTTCTTCAGCTCGTCGAGGCTGCCGAAGACGTCGTCGATCGCGTCAGCGAGCTCGCCTTCGGGCTCGCCGCCCCCGTTCGGGCCCATAATCTCCCAGAAGAACGAGTGGTTCGCGTGGCCCCCGGCGTTGTTTCGGACGACGGTCCGGATGTCATCCGGGAGCTCGTCCAGGAGTGCGAGAACGTGCTCGACCGGTTTGTTCTCGTACTCGGTTCCCTGGAGCGCCGCGTTCGCCTTGTCCACGTAAGCCTGGTGGTGCTTGTCATGGTGCAGGTGCATCGTCTGCTCGTCGATGTACGGCTCGAGCGCCGCGTAGTCGTACGGCAGCGGAGGAACCTCAAATGGCCTACGTCCTCCTCCTTCCTCTCGACTAGGGACGAGGCTACCGCGTTCCGCGCATGTAGCGCGGGCTATG
>Ga0137403_10000813_pt1 | contig 40076 bp, 32 predicted proteins | sample CZOMad2_1_16fung_FD_122057 | JGI IMG/M metagenome (GOLD analysis project Ga0137403, IMG submission 122057) | Vadose zone soil fungal communities from Angelo Coast Range Reserve, California, USA - CZOMad2_1_16fungal (Hybrid Assembly) | ecosystem: Environmental > Terrestrial > Soil > Vadose zone...
GAGGCAGGGAAACTGGTGCTGGGCCGATGGCAAGGCGTGTTCTTCTGCGAGTTTGACGGACCGAGAGAACGGCGGCTACAAGTGAAAGTCGTCGCAGATAGATTTAGGGGGTGAAGTATACTGGTTGGGGACTCCCCCACCCCTCCCCGGTTTTTCAAAAAGTGTTGATTTTAAAGGAGAATAAAGTCGTTTAGAATGAACACTTTCACAAGTGTTGATTCTAAAGGGACTTACACTGCACCAGAATTGTGCAAAGCAGGTCTTTCTTCTAGCCTTTTTTTATAAGTGCTAGCCGGGCCAGAGGATGGGCCGTGATGGGGCCGACGCAGACTACCTTGCTAAGGAGGCCACAAGGATACCCAAGTAATCATATATCATAACAACTTATGAGAGTCAAGTGGAAATTAGCGGAAATGGCTCATTTATCGGGCGCTGACTCGCGAGCCCTTACGCTGAAGGCCAAGACTCTACTTTTATCCCTGCTTTTTCTAGAAGGCGTACTAATTCTTCTCTATTTCTATTGATTCGGGCATCGTCACCGGAAACACGTATGCCGTTCTCCGACACCACTACGACAAGGCCATAGGGCCATGCCATGGACGGTAGTTTTTCCAAGTACGCGACCGCGTCCGCAGGTGACAATGTCGGAGTGTCCTTAGCGCCGCTGATTGGCCGAATTCCGTTCGCTTGCACCATCAGATACGGGTTCTGCCAATCACGCGCATCCCTAACGGAGCGGTACTTATTGGCGTCTGCGGGAGGGATGCGATTCTTGAGCGGGGATGCTCCGTCGGCAACGCTCTGCTTACTCGTGGGCTGCGAGCAGGAAACCAAAGCAATTGCTGCACACAGGAAAGCCGCGAGTGGGCTTCGGGCCATGTATCGCATTTTAGCCTGAATTTGTCTCTACGCGCCGCAGCTTGGCAAAAATCGGGGTCAGCTCCTGACGCGGAAACCGGAAATCAAGTGCTTCACCGACCCTAATTCGATTCGTTACGGGATTCTATCTCGGGTTCCAGTTGTAGATGACGCTCGCAAAAAAGGAGACGCCGCCGACAATCAACAGAATTCCCAATGCGCGAATTGCCCAGTCGGGGAAGCCGACAAACAGCCGGACAAAAAACGGGCCTTTGAGATTTCCAGTAAGAGCCTTGTAGTTGCGTGGCCCCAGAAGGAGATTAAGCCCCATCGAGATTAGCGCTAGGCTCATGATTAGGCGGACAATGATGTCAAACATTCCGGAATCCTATCAGAAGTGCTTGAGTAACGCGCTTACCGGAAAGTAGGCTCCCGCCCGTCAGTTCCGTTGCGCCAGTCTTCCTGCGCGTATAATACGAAACACCAATGAGCGAACAAAAGAAAACGCGGCGGCAGATGCTGGAAGAGTTTGTGGCGAAAAAACCGGACGATGCTTTTTCGCGGTACGGGCTGGCGATGGAGTGCATGAATGGCGGCGACACCGGTGCCGCGGACGGGCACTTTCGCGAATTACTATCGCGGAATGCCGACTATGTGCCGGCCTATTTGATATATGCGCAGATGCTTTCGCGGGAGTCGCGGGCCGACGAAGCACGGACTGTGCTATCGACCGGCATCGCTGCCGCCGACAAAAATGGCGACCAGCACGCGCGGTCGGAAATGGAAACTTTGCTCGCGGAGATTGTATAGCGTTTCCGACACACCCTTGCCTTCCCTCCCGGACTGTCCTGCGCCGCTGTCCTCAGTTCCCAGAAAATAACGGGCTATTCCTTGGACCAAGGCGGCACGACGCCGGTCATCCGCGCATACGCAATCAATTGCCCCATGTGCTCGTTGGCGTGAACGATGATGCGCAGGTACATTCCGTCCACTGTCGCCGTGCGGTCAGCGATTTTAACCCGGCGCTCAAGATCTTTCGGCGTGGTCGCGACACGAGCAGTTTTGACCGCCTCTAGCGAACGTTTGAGCCAGTCGATCACCTCCGTCTTCGACGTGACCGTCTTTTCCATTTTTTCGTTCAAGTCCGCCGGCATCTTGGGGCCTGTGACGCTGAGCAGGTAGAAGTTGGCGATCACCAGGTGCATGTACACTTCGCTCGTGGAGCGTACTCCTGCCGCAGGGCGCCACGCGTATTTTTCGGCAGGTGTGGCTTCGGCCAGCGCGATCAGTTGCTGGGAGACATGTTTCCACTCTCCATCGTAGCCTTGCCAGATTCCCTCCGGCGCTTGAGCCGGCATCGCCGGCGCGCATAAGAAAAGCAAAAACAAAAACAAGCATACCTTCACGGTTCCCCTCCTTCTGCTGCTCTTCAAGAATAGGACGCGATACTATACCCGTCATGACACGCGATGCACCCGGGCGGCTAACACGGCCACAGGATGAGTAGCCTCCAACCTCAACCCTAACTTTTTAAGCCAAAACCACGACTTCATCCGGTCTGGTATCATAGGGCAATGGGAGCTACGCGTCCCGATCGGATTCCGCTTTTTCCTCTGAACGTCGTTCTTCTGCCCGGCGGCGATCTTCCCCTGCATATCTTTGAACCGCGATACCGCCGCATGGTCCATCAGTGCATCGAACAGAAGACGCCCTTCGGAATGCTCCTATCGCTGCCGAAAGGCGTGGTCCGCGTCGGCTGCACCGCCGAGATCGTGGACGTGCCCATGCGCTACGACGATGGTCGCCTGGATATCGTGACCGTGGGCCGCGAACCGTTTCGCATCGTCGAACTGGTGAACATGGAAAAATTCAGCGAAGACTCCTACCTGGAGGGACAAGTCGATTATCTGGACGATCGCGAACGCCCGGCTGATCCCTGCGTCCGCCGGACATTGGTCGACCTCTATGAGGTTTGCCACACGATTGTGTATGGCGACTATCCCAAGAACCTGCAAGGCGCCGAGCCGCGACCCCTGTCTTACGTTGTCGCGGGATCTCTTCCCATGGAACTCATGTGGAAGCAGCAGGTGCTGGAGCTGCGATCGGAAGCGGACCGCCAGGAGCGCCTGGTGACATACCTGCGCGAGTGGGCGCCGCATCTACAGAAGATGGAGATGATGCGGCAGTCCGCAGAAGGTAACGGACACGGATTGAACTAGTTTTTCGGCGCGGCAAGCAATCACCGTGCGAAATGGGGACCTAATGACGGCAAGCACATCGTTGCAGACGCGACCGGGAACTCCGAAGCCCGGGACGCTCGGGGAATTGCGCAACATTCCGGACTTCGACGCCGGAACGGCTTCGATTTCGGTGAAGAACGAATTGCGGCGGAATTTGTTGCGAGCCATCGAAAAGAAAGAACCGCTCTTCCCCGGCGTGCACGGCTACGAAGATACGGTCATCCCGCAAATCGTCAACGCGCTGCTGTCGCGCCACAATTTCATCCTGCTCGGATTGCGCGGGCAGGCCAAGAGCCGCATTCTCCGTGGACTGGCGCAACTGCTGGATGCCGAGATTCCCGTGGTGGCCGGATGCGAAATCAACGACAACCCGCTGAACCCGATCTGCCGCGCCTGCCGCGAGAAAATCGCCGCTGAAGGTGACGCCACGCCGATCGCATGGATGTCGCGCGATCAGCGCTACGTTGAGAAGCTGGCGACGCCGGACGTCACCATCGCCGACATTATCGGCGACGTCGATCCGATCCGCGCGGCCCGCGGCGGGCGCGATCTGTCCGATGAGCTGACCATTCATTACGGCTTGCTGCCGCGCGCCAACCGCGGAATCTTCGCCATCAACGAACTACCCGACCTCGCCGGTAAAATTCAAGTCGGCCTCTTCAACATCATGCAAGAGGGCGACATCCAGATTAAAGGGTATCCGCTGCGCTTGCCGCTCGACGTGCTGCTGGTCTTCACCGCCAATCCGGAAGACTACACCGCTCGCGGAAAAATCATCACCCCGCTGAAAGATCGCATCGGCGCGGAAATTCGCACGCACTATCCGGCGACCGTCGCGGAAGGCATGACCGTCACCAACCAGGAAGCCTGGGTCGCCCGCGATCTCACGCGAAAAATCGACGTCCCGGACTACTTGCGCGAAGTTGTGGAAGAGATCGCCTTTCAGGCCCGCGAGGACAAGCGCGTCGATCGCCGCTCCGGCGTCAGCCAGCGCCTACCGATCACCACGCTGGAAAGTGCCGTGAGCAGCGCCGAACAGCGCGCGGCCCGCACCGGCGAGAAATGCGGTATCGCGCGGGTCGCGGACATCTATTCGGCGATGCCGGCGATTACCGGGAAACTCGAACTCGAATATGAGGGCGAACTAAAAGGCGCCGACACCATCGCACGTGAATTGATTCGCGCCGCGGTAGGCCGCGTGTTCAGCAAGCGTTTCGGTGAAGTCAGCTTCCAGCCGGTAATTCAGTGGTTTGAGCTTGGCGGCGAACTGAAACTGCCGGAGCTGGCGACGACCGCCGAGCGTTACGAGCAACTGTCGAACATCCAGGGCCTGCTGGATCAGATCGGCAAACTCGGTGTGACCGACCGTAAAGACGCAGGCCCAGCCGCGGCCGCCGGCGAAATGATCCTGGAAGGATTGTGGGCCCACCGGCGCATCGGTCGCACCGAAGAGCGCGGCTACTTTGCGGAAAAGCCGCGGCAACCCGAGGCCCGCGAGCGCGAAACTCCCAACCGCCCGCGCCGCCAGTTTAATTGAATCGGGGCGCAAAAGGGCGTGCCAAAAACACTTTCAGAAAGGAAGACGTAAACGACTTAGAATCAACACTTGCAAAAGTGCAACAAAACAAACCACTTTAAGCCCCTTAGAATCCGCACTTACACAAAAAGGAGGGTGGGAGTATATCGATGATTAACAGGCTGATGAAAGGCCCGCGATGAAAGTCATCCGCTACGGAAAATATGTCGGCGAGCCGGCCGACGCCGTTGACCTTGAAGAGTTGGTGAAGCGGCTGGGGAACTTTTTCCTGCAGAGTGGCTTCGAGTCGCAATTCTACGGCGTGTCGGAGATGGATCCCGAAAAGTCGATGGAGGCTTTGCGCGACGCCATTTTGCGCGCGCTGCAGGAAGGCGACTTGTTGCCGCAGGACTCGATGAGCGACGAATTGCGCGAGATGTTGAAGAATCCGCAAGCCGCCAAGGATAGCCAAGCGGTTCGCGACTTGATCCAGAAGTTGATGGATCGAATGGCCGAGGAAGGCTACATCAACCCGCAGCAACCGCCGCAAGTCACGCCACCTCCACAAACCAGCGCGCGCGGACAAGTCGGGCAAGCGCAGGAACGTGAAACCGAAGTGCGCTTTGAAATCACCGATAAGACCATCGATTTTCTCGGCTTCAAAACCTTACAGGATTTGCTCGGCTCGCTCGGGCGCAGCAGTTTTGGACGTCACGATACCCGCGATTTATCGACCGGCATCGAAGCGAGCGGCGTCTCGCGCCAATACGAATTTGGCGACACCTTGAACATGGATGTCAGCGAGACGCTGTTCAACGCCGTGCGGCGCGACGGCGCGAAAGTCCCGATCGAGATCACCTACTCGGACCTGATGGTGCATCAATGCGAGTATCACAGTTCCTGCGCCACGGTGGTGCTGCTCGATTGCAGCCACAGCATGATTTTGTATGGCGAGGACCGCTTCACGCCGGCGAAACGCGTGGCCATGGCGTTGTCCCACTTGATCCGCACACAGTATCCCGGCGACACGCTCAGCCTGGTTTTATTTCACGACAGCGCCGAGGAAGTGCCGATCGGCGAACTGGCGCGCGTGCAAGTCGGACCCTATTACACGAATACCCGCGAAGGCCTGCGCATGGCTCAACGCATTCTGCTGCGGCAAAAGAAAGACATGCGGCAAATCGTCATGATCACCGACGGTAAACCGTCGGCGCTGACGCTGGAGGATGGACGGATTTACAAAAACGCCTTCGGTCTCGATCCATTCGTCGTCGGCCAGACCCTCGAAGAAGTGAACAAATGCAAGCGTGCCGGAATCATGATCAACACGTTCATGCTGGCCAGCGACTACAGCCTGGTGCACTTCGTACAGAAAATCACCGAGATGTGTCGTGGCAAAGCGTACTTCACGACGCCATACACTCTCGGCCAGTATTTGCTGATGGACTACATGCAGCGCAAAACCAAGCAGATCCACTGATCGGACACACGCTCCAACGGCGGCGCTTTCCCGATGGCGACTCGCCAAGCTAGACTCATAACATGGCGCTAACGCGGTGGATTTCGCGCATTCTGCATTCGGACGGTGAGATGACGCACCTTGATCACGGCCAGGCAGCTCCCGCTTTTTCGTTGAAGGACCTTGACGGAAAAACTTACTCGCTTCCCGCTCTGTTGGAGAAAGGTCCGGTCGTCGCGGCCTTCTTCAAGATTTCCTGCCCCGTGTGTCAGTTTACGTTTCCCTTCCTTGAGCGGCTGTACAAACGCTACGGCGGAGACGGAGTGACGTTTCTGGGAATATCGCAGGATGACGCGAAGGCCACGAAGAAATTTGCTAGCGAGTACGGCGTCTCGTTTCCGATGGCACTCGACGAGAAAGGTTATCCAGCGTCGAACGCTTACGGGCTGACCACCGTGCCCACGATATTTCTGATCGATCCTGATGCGACCTTGAAAGTCGTTGGCATGGGCTTCGATAAGAAAGCCCTGGAGGATATAGGCGCGGCGCTCGCGGAGCGAAAACAAATTGCGCCCGCCGCCTTATTCCGTCCTGACGAGAAGATCCCAGCGCACAAGCCTGGGTGAGGATCCAAAAACTAGGTCCGGTCGGACCTACCCACTTACGCTGCGGGAGAATTCCGGACCGGGGTACAGTTGGCACAGTCAGGAGTGGCTGTGCTACCCCGATCTAGATGTTGACGTCCTCTTCCAACGATCGCTTCTTGTGCTTCGCGGGACGTTTTCGCTTGTCGACAATTACGCGCGTAACCGCCGGGGCGATGCCGGATTCCCTGGCGCGGCGCCGCGCGATTTGTCCCACGTCCAGCACTTTTTTCTTGCGCTTTTTCATGTCAGCTCTTGGTAATTTCGGTTATGGCTCGATATGCCTGGTCGATGGCTTCGTTGGTGTACGCGAACGCGCCGGCGTCCGAATTCGCAATGTGGATTTGGCCAAATGGCTGGCGGCCAATCTCACAGGGTGATTTTCCAGCGGGCCATTCGGGATCGTACAACGAGTTGTACTCGTAAGCGTAGCCGTGCGGCCAGCGGTTGACGGTGATGGCTTGAATATCGCGCGCGGGGTCAAAACCACCGGGTTCCAACATGCGAGTCAATTGATCGCGAATATTATGTTCGAATGTCTCGAATTTTGTTGTGAAGAGGCGTGTGCGGCCCGCTCGCTGCTGTTCGCGAGCGGGAAGGCCGGGAGAGCACGGCACATGCTGCATATGAACAACGCAAGGGTCGTCAGGGCTGGCGGAATAGTTGTAGCCGCCCATGCTGACCGGAATATCCAGTTCCACGCTGGAAAAATAACTGCCGGGACACGATGCGCCGCTTAGTTTTAACTTTTCAAAAGCCGCTCGATTGCGAAGCTGCACATTGGCGTAAACCAGGGGAACCTTGACGCCGTAGGCCAATCCCGCTTTCTGTTCTTTACTCATTTCCGGGCAGAGATACGGAATCACCATGTTCCAACATGCCAGCACGCAGGCGGAGCCGCGCACCGAGCGTGCCTGCCCGTCGCGCACATACGTCACTGTCACTTCTTTGGCGGACGCACCGCCGCCTTCGTTCCGCGCACTTATCACCGTCGAGTTTAGGCGAATCCGAACGGGCGAGGATTCCGCATACAGCTTCGAATAGTCCATCTTCGCCAGGACAATGTCTTCCATCGTGTTGCCGGGCGCCGAATCGGGAATCAATCCGCGCACCAGGAGTCGGGCGATCGACGCATTCCCGTCTGGAAAATGGTAGATGTAGGGCTCCTGGTCTTGCCGTGTCACTTCAGGACGCGGGACTTGGGTCCGGCCTGCTGACGATAGAAATAGGCAGCGGCGAGGCCGCTGATGCCCCCGCCGACAACGATCAAATCATAAGATTCATGGTCGAGCGTCGGGAGGTCCCAGTGTTCGCCGTCGCGCAGTTCGTGGGCGACTTCCCAAGAACCGTCATGGCTGCCACGCAAGCCGGTCTTTTCCGGGGGGTAGTAGATCGGCGCATTCGCGGTTGGCGATCCCTGCAGGCCAAAGACTTCCGCCCACACGTCTCCCGGCATAGCAAGCGATCCGCCTATTGCGAGGCTCGCTCCGTTCAGAAAATCGCGCCTGGTGATTTTGCGCTTCATGCCCAATTCACCGTTCCGCCTTGCGTCGCCCACCAAGCTCTCCTTCGTCGCGGAAAACCGCCGCGCACTCCACGAACGCGCTTAGCCGGCGCGGCCAGCTTAGCCCACGAGACCCAAATATGAAATAAGTCTGATACTGGTGAGAGCAGATCGAACACGGAATGAGCCGCGAGGTTCGCGCCGGTGGCAATCTGCGAGTCAAAAACTAAATGTGACTTGCAGGTCGATGCGGCGATTGGCGGTGCTGGACGAGTATGGACCTGGAGACAGGCCGTTGGATTCGCCGAACAACGGAGAACTGAGATTTCCGATGGGTGTGGCCAGATTGACGTTGTTGAACACATTTCGGACTGAGACGCCGAACGTCAGGCCATAGCGCCGGTTGGTGGCGCCGGCGACGAACCCACCACCGCGCGCGCCGCCTCCCCCGCCCGCTCCCCCGCGACCTCCGCCCATCCCCGGACCACGGCCGAACGTGCCGCCACCACCGGGTCCGCCGCCCGGACCGGCTACGGAATTCGCTTCCTTCTTCTTTCCAAAGCCGAAGGTCTTGCTGAGACGCAGATTCAAGACGAAGCGGCTTGGCCCGAGGGCGTCGTTGACCGGAATGAGCGCATCGCCGGGTGCCGGAGTTACATTGAAGCAGCCGAATTTCGTCGACACGATGTTGGGCGCCGGAGTGGTGGTGCAAGTAGCGAACGCGGGGCGGGCGTTGAACTGTGCGTCACCGAAAAGGTCGTCTCCCGATGTAATGTTAAAGGGTGTGCCGGAGCTGGCGATCAGATAGGGGCTTAGACGGAAGCCCACTGGAAGGCCGACGCTGCCACCGACGAAAACGCGATGCCGATAGTCGAACGAGGCGCGGCCGTAGTCCGCGGCCGGATCGAGCGGGTTGGAGGGCATGTAACTCGGTCCGGAGGTATCGCTGTTGGCGTAATTCAGCACATAGTATCCGAACAGGGTGAGCTTGGTGCCCATACGGATGCTGCCGTTCACGATCAACTGATTCTGTTTGAACAGGCCACCGGATTGATATTGATAGAAAATTTCAGAAGGCGGCAACGCGCCAGGGGGATTCGCATTGATGAAATTGGTATAGAACGCGTGAACGCCGCGCGCATTGAGATAGGTGATCGCCATGTTGGCGGACTTGGTGAGCTGGCGCTCCAGGCTTACGCCAGTCTGCATGGTGTACGGGGTGCGCAGATTCGAATTCGGCTGATAAATCGTTTGCGGCGCGACGCTGGATGACTGGAACCCCGACGGCGGAATGACTTGGCTGGGGTTGAAGAACGCCGGGAATTGCACCAGGAACTGCTGCTGGACGATGCCGTTCTGCAATTGCTGGGTCAGCGCCAGATCTTCAGTGAAGCGATCGTAAAAAATTCCATAACCTGCCCGCAGTACCATTTTGGGGGAGGCGTTCTTCCCTTTTGCGCCGATACCCCAAGCTACGCCCAGCCTTGGCGCGAAATCAGCGTGATCGCCGAGATTATTTTGCGTTTCGTAACGCAAGCCTGCGCTGACGGTGATATTCGGACGGAGGCGCCAATCGTCTTGTACAAACAAAGCACCGTCGACGTAGGTGATGTCGGCGGCCGCACGACCCGCTGAATTCACGGCCAGCGAATAAAAACTCGGCCCGACGCCCATGGCCTGAATGTCGGCCAGGGTCAAGCCAGCCGAAAGGTCCTGCAACATCATTTGATAGGACTGCAACCCCGTGATGGCGCAATTCCTGTTGGCCGCCGTGGGAGTGCAGACCGACGGGGCGAGCGTGCGTTTGCCGAAGGAATATTCGCCATTGAACGAGGCGTTGGTGAGATTGCTGTCAGTGGTGGTGCGCAAGCGTCCGCCGAATTTCAGCGCATGCTTGCCCAGAGTCACATAGGTTTCGTTCTGCAATTCGTAGCGGTTCTGGGTGTCATCGTTGGTGCCGGAAATGTTGCCACCGTCCTGGAAGGCGCCGCTGACGGAAATCATGGGACTGGTGCTTACCGGATTTTGATTGGCGATCTCATGGATGTACTGGAAACGGGTTTCGTTGATGGTGCGGGGACTCAGCGTCTGGGTGTCGCTTACTTGCAGCGTGCTTTCCGAGTCCAGTTGATTGGTGCCCAGCGATGCCAGGTTAAAGGCGCCGACGCTCTCGTTGTCCTGCGTCTGGTGATAGTACTGATAGCGCACCGAGAGAGTGTTGCCGGGGCTGACCTGGTAGTCGAGACGAGGACTGAGGTTGATGCGCGTATCCGGATTCGACACCGCGGCGCTGAACGGCGTGATCGCGAAAGTTGTCGGGTCGACAACCTGGGCGCTGACCACATTTAGGTTGTTGATGTTGCGCTCTTCGTAGTTGAAGAAGATCGAGGCCTTCTTGCCAAGCGGACCGCCGATGTTGCCGCTGAACTGCGTGGATTCGTAGCCTGGCGGGTCTTCCCCAGCGGGCAAGCGTTCGAAGGGATTGCGCGAATTCAATCCCGCGGTGGTTCCGGTGAGGAACAACTGGCCGTGCCACTGGTCGGTGCCGGGCTTGGTCAGGATTTCGATTCTGCCGTAGCCGAGCTTGTCGTACTCGGAGGAAAAGGGATTTTGATTGATGCGGATTTCGCGGATCGAGGCTTTGGGTGGAAGTTGGCCCGCGGTGAATCCGTCGATATAAATTTGTCCGCCGTTGGGACCCGCAGAGGGACCTGCGAGGGCTTGCAAATCGGATTGCAGTTCGTCGGGATCGTCGGAAAGCGCCTCCAGGTCTTTGCCTTGGATAACGATTGCGCCGGCGTTGCTGGCGGGATTTACGTCGAGGGCGGCGGCGGCCTGGTCGGTGACGACGACTTTCTGCTCCTGGGTTTCGATGGTCAGCTTGACGTCCAACTTCTGGGTTTGCCCGGCGACAATGTCTACCGCGTCCTTTTCGAACGGTGTAAAGCCGGCGGCGATCACTTTCACGCCGTATTTGCCGGGCGCGAGTCCCTTGAATTCATAGATGCCTTCGCGATTCGTGTTGGCTGTAATGGCATCCCCGTTTGGAGTGGTGAGCAACACCGTCGCCGTCACCACGAAGCTTCCGGAGGGATCGGTGACTTGCCCGCGCAACGTGGCGGTATTGGTTTGTGCTCGCAGCGGGCACCCGATTCCAGCCAACAAGTACAGTAAAATGGCGACGATGAATTTTTGCACGGGCCCGAAACTCATTGAGTCTCCTGGGAGCGAGGAAAGGATTTTCTAGATGGCATCACGGAGTCGCCGCATCCCCTGAGGAAGCGCTGTTGAGGTTCCAGGGCGTCAAGATCGATTGGCCGCTATTTGGCGAGGCCTGGAGGATGGGCTCGACTCCTGCCAAGAGGGTGATGGCGACCACGCTACCGTCTTGCGATCCCGAGGTGGCGACAATGATTACGGCATCGCCCTTTTGCAAATCGGCCAGCGTGGCGGGGGGCATGCGGCCAATGGCTTGTTGCAAATCGGGCGCTCCGCCCGCTCCTCCGCCACGTTGACCTGCACCGCCTGGTTCGGCTCCGGTGTCCCCTTTTCTTTGGCCGCCGGTGGGCCTTTCGTTCGCAGAGGCGGAGTTGGACGGCGCGGATGGGGACGCAGCTTGGGGCGTGCCGTCCGGGGAACCGGTTGGGGGAGTTGCCGCCGAGGTGCCTTTCAATCGGGCGGCGATACGCTGGGCCATTGGCAGGGGTAATTTCCGCAATTGGGAAGAGTCTTTGATCGTGATGGTCACGGGCTTTTTGGTGAGCAGGTCCGACACTGTTATCGCACCCGCGCCCGCATCGATTGACCCAATCGTTCCAGATATATTGCGGAACGCGCCGGACACGACTTCATCCGCCGCCAATTCGGCGCCGTCGGCACTGCGCGCTCCGCGCGCGCGAAGCTGATCACCTGGTTTGATCTGATCGAGTGGGGCGGGTGTTGCGTCGTCGAATTTCACCGAGCCGGGAGCATAGCGGCGGAGGACCGTACTTTTGGAAATTTGTACCGCGACAGTCTTGTTAGCGCCAAGCGCCGATGTCGAGATGGTGACCCTTCCAGCTGCGGGATCAACCGCGTTCACCAGTCCACCTACGCCATGCTTCTGCCACTCTTCGCGCTCGTGAGTATGTTTTTCGGCGAGGTCGGCCTTTTTCATGGCGATTACGGAGACCGCGAGCAGCGATTTGCCGTCGGGCCCGGTGGTTCCGCGTACCAGGATGCGATCACCCGGCTGCAAGTCTTCCAACTGCAGAGGCGCCGCGGCCTTCAAATCGGTCTGACCCGGTTCGATACGAAGAAGGCGAGCGCCCTCTTGGACCACGACGGTGATTTCGTTGCCAGCCTCCGCCGTCAGGATGATGCTCTTGCCCGACGTCGTTTTCACGGTACCTACGGCCTTGGCGGCGCCGGGTACTGGCGCTTGCTCCGAAGGCGAAGAGGCGCCAAGTCCAAGGGCCAGGAAGATGAGGGTCGTTGAAATGCGTAAGTGCATTGGCTTCAATAAGGTGTCTCTACGCCCGCGCATGGCTCCGGCCCGCGGATCAACCGGCTTGCGCTCGTTCGTTGGCTCTTCCCTTAGACGCATTGGGAGCGGCAAAATGTTACAGATGAGGTCGCTCCAGGCTGTTAAGGATTCGGCCCAACGCGGATAACAATGGATGAACGCGGGGCCGTCGGTCGTTCATAATGTTTGTTGCGATGCTCATGACCGCGATGCGCTATCTAGCCGTATTCCTATTCTGCGCCGGAACTCTGCTCGGGCAAAGCAACTCGGGAGAGTTGCGCATCCGGGTGACCGACCCGTCCGGGCTGGGCGTAAGGAGTTCAGTGGAATTGGTCTCGGAAGCCAACCAGTTCCAAAAGACATTGACGACCGACAGTTCGGGGGAATTGGTCGTCAAGCGCATGCCGTTTGGCGTCTACCGGGTCCAGATCGACCATCCTGGCTTTGCGGTGTTCCAGGCTTCGATTGAGGTGCGTTCGGCAATCCCCGCCGACTATACTGCCAAGTTGAGCATCGCGGCGGCAAACACGTCGGTAATCGTGAATGATACAGACACTCTGATCGATCCCCATCGCACCGGAGACATCAATCGCATTGGTTCGGAAATGATTCAGGAGCGAGTGAGTTCCCTGCCGGGCCGTTCGCTGCAGGACCTGGTGAACTCGCAACCTGGCTGGCTGTACGAGGGAAACGCGGTGTTGCACCCGCGCGGGTCGGAATATCAGACCCAGGTTGTGGTGGATGGAATCCCGCTGATGGACAATCGCTCGCCCAGTTTTGGGCCGGAGATTGAAGCCGACGACGTGCAGTCGATGAGTATCTATACCGCCAATTTCCCCGCGGAATACGGGCGCAAGATGGGTGGCGTGGTGGAAGTGAACACTGCGAGAGACTCACGCGAAGGTTTACACGGCCAGGTGGTGCTGTCGGGCGGGAGCTTCGACACTGCCGGGGCGTTCGCGCTGGCGCAGTACCTGTGGGGCAAGAACACGCTCGCGGTAACCGCTAGTGGGGATATGACCAGCCGCTACCTGAGTCCCGTGGTTCCGCAAAATTTTACCAACAAGGGCACCACCGGCGATTTTGCAGTGAGTTACGAACGCGATCTTACCGACCGCGACCGCCTGAGCCTCAGCGTGCGCCACGAGCTGTCGCGGTTCCTATTGCCGAACGAGCAAGTGCAGCAGGCCGCAGGCGAATTCCAGAACGCAGACAACTTCGAGACTATGGGAACGGTCTCCTATCAACACATCTTTTCGAGCAACGTCGTCGCCGACCTGCGCGGCATGGTCCGCGACAATTCGAATGACTTGTTCTCGAACCCGCTGTCCACTCCGGTCATAGCCTTCCAGCACAACTACTTTCGTGAAGGCTATTTCAAGGGCAGCGTCTCGGTTCATCACGGCCGCCACGAATTTAAAGCTGGAGTGGAATCCGACGCCATTTTTCTTCACGAGCGGTTCACGGATACCATCACCGATTTCGATCAGTTCGATCCTGACACGCCGCCGACATTCGACTTCACGGGAAGCAAACCGGACCTGGAGCAATCCGCATTTGTACAAGATCAAATTCGCCTGGGCAAGTGGACCGTCAGCGCCGGCTTGCGGTGGGATCACTATCAGTTACTCGTCAATCAGAACGCGGTCAGCCCGAGGTTGGGGGTGGCATATTACATCCCCAAGCTCGACCTAGTGTTGCACGCGTCCTACGACCGCATCTTTCAGACTCCCTCGGCCGAAAACATCCTGATCTCCAGCTCGTCGCAAATTACTTCCCTCAGCGATGAGGTCTTGCGGCTTCCAGTGCAGCCTTCCCACGGCAACTACTACGAAGTGGGTGCGAGCAAAGGCTTCTTCGGTCAATTGAAACTCGATGCCAACGTCTTCGATCGCCGGGTTAACAACTTCGCAGACGACGATCAGTTGCTCAGCACCGCCGTGAGCTTCCCCATTGCGTTCGACAAAGCCTACATCTACGGTGTCGAAGGGAAGATCGAAATTCCGCACTGGAAGCGGATCAATGCCTTCGCCAGCTATTCCTATAGTGTGGGGTCCGCATACCTTCCGGTCACCGGCGGACTGTTTTTGGGAGACGACGCCAGCAACGCGCTTAGCCAACTGACCGGCCGGTTCTGGATTTCTCAGGATCAGCGTCATACGGTTCGTACGCGTGCCCGCTATCAATTCACGAATCGGCTATGGGGCGGGGTCGGCGCGGAATATGGTACGGGCCTGCCGTTCGAATTTACCGGTGACGAAGCGGATGCTCTGGCGCAGTCCAGCCAACAAGTCGTCGACCGCGTGAACTTCGACAAAGGCCGGGTACGTCCCTCGCTGTCGATCAACGCGTCGCTGGGCGCCGATATCTGGCACACCGAGAAGTTGCAGGTGCGCATTCAAGCGGACGTGCAGAACATCAATAACCGGCTCAACGTCATCGATTTTGGCGGCCTGTTCTCTGGAAATGCGATCGGTCCTCCCCGCAGCTATGCTCTGCGCCTCATAACCAGCTTCTAGTGTGCGCGCTGTACTTTAGAGACTGTTTTTTTGACTAGTTGCCCACTCCGTTCAGGTAATTCTCCAAGTAGGTGTAGCCGTTCGGGGCCACCGTCTTATAAAGGTTTGCATCGGTGGTGCTCAGTCCCTTCAAAGTCTTCCACTGGTCTGGGATCCCGTCGTGCAGGGATTCCTGACAAACGCTGAAGTTCGTAACCGCATGATCTTGCCAGTTGGCCGTTGGTGCCGGAAAGGTTGAGAGCCCGGTGTAGGTCACGCCGTTTGGCCAGAATCCGCCGCTGGCGCCGTTCTGATACTGCGTGACGATGCGCTGGTCCGCCGAATCCCGATGCGAGACCCAGTCGCCATTGCAATCGACGTGCTGAGAATTTCCGATTGTCCCGAGCATCAGGCTATCCAGATCTTCCGTCGCGTCCGGTACGATTGGGAATGCATTGCTAGGCGGCATCGGGCTAGTGCGCTTCCAACTGCTTGGAATGGGACCGGTTTCGTCGCCGTTTTCGCCGGTGATTTGCGATACCAAGGTGCCGTATTGATCCGCCGCAACGGAATTGGCGCCCGCGGCTCCAAAGATGTTTCCGACGACGTATGTGGAAGGCGCGCCGCTCATTTCCGGACTGTTTGTCGTGAAGTGAATCGGGTGCGCTTGCGCTTGTGAGTTCAGGTTGCCTTTAACAAACTTGTTGTTGATGTCGTCGATGATTTCCGCGCCCAGCCATTCGTTGGCGTAGAAACTCCAGTTGTAGACGATGTTGTTGATCCAGCGCGTTGAGCCGTTCGAATTCTCTGGGATGCGGTGATCTACGTTGACGAACATGTCGTGGTGGAAGTCAATATCGGTCTCGTACACGGACAAGCATGTCGGATTGGAGCGAGAGCCGACGCAGGTTTCATCGGTCGCGGTCCCGAAGCCAACCGGATGGCCTTCGTGTGGCTCATAGTCGAGTGACCACTGCGAGGTGAGCGAGTGGTTCGGACCGGTGCCATTGCCATTGCCGTTGACTGCCGGCGTGAAGTTCGAAGTCGTAATCCAGCTCTTGTTGCCGGACCACCGGGTCGTAAGGTGATCGGTAATGATGTTGTAGCAGCCGCCGCCGCTCAACGTGCCGTTGCCGGCGCAGTTTACTATCGTGATTCCCACGGTGCCGGTGTTTGGACCAGAAGCCGTGTTGACATTATCAGGGCTAAAGGTGCAGTAGCGCACCACCACATCATGCGTCGAGATGCGCAGCGCAGCCCCGTTCGAATTCCATCCACCGATGATCACTTCACCTGGCGCACTCTGGCAAGCAATCGTCAGAAATGGGCTTCCGGCGTAGTTGTCCCCCGAGGTGATGTTGAACACGCCAGCGACGCGGAACACGCAGGTACGCGCACCGGTGGCCTGCACGCAAGCGCGCAAAGATCCGCCTCCCGAGTCATTCGTGTTCGTTACTTCCATGACTACTCCGCCGCGTCCACCAACCGCGGCCGCACCACCGCCCTGCGCACCCGGAAACGCTGGGCACGGAGCGCCGTTGCACGAGGCCGATTGCGATGGCGACGTCACTGGAGCGGACACCGTCACGCTGGCAGATGCCGTCTTGGTCGAGTCGGCATTGCTGATCGCCGTCACGGTATCGTTGCCGGCGCTGGTCGGCGCTGTATAGCTGCCCGCCGAACTGATGGCGCCCAACGAAGCCGTCCAGCGCACGCTTTTGTCGGTCGCGCTGCCCAGAACGGTGGAGGCAAACTGAAATGTGCCGCTGGTCGCCACATGCGCGGTGCTCGGCGAGATGACGATCGAGGTCACCACGGGGTTGGGGTTCGCCGCGGTAACGGTGACACTGCTCGTGCCGGATTGGGTCCCGTCGGCAACGCTGGTTGCGGTAACCGTATCGGTTCCCGCCTTGGCAGGAGCGGTATAGGCGCCCGCCGACGTAATGGTGCCCAGTAAGGCTTTCCAGGTAACCGAAGAGTTCGACGCTCCACCCACCACTGCGGCGCTAAACGATAGCGTGCCGCCAGTAACCGACGAAGCCGTCGCAGGCGAGACGCTCACGCTCAAACCACCAACCGTAACCGTCGCAGTCGCAGACTTCGTCGGGTCGGCTACGCTCGTCGCTATGACCATGCCTGTAACGCGATTCGCAGGCGCCGTGAAAACACCCGCGCTGGTGATGCTTCCCACCGACGCCGTCCAAGTCACCGCATTGTTGGTAGTCGTTCCTTGGATCGCGGCCGTGAACTGCACCTTTGCACTCGGGGCCGGTGAAACGGCTGACGGTGAAACCGCAATCGAGGTAACTCCCAGGCTCGATGTGGTGGAAGACTTCCCCACGCCGACGCAGCCGGACAGCGAAAGCATTGTCGAAGCTAGACAAGCCATTAGTGCTAGAACTTGGGTCTCGCGCGGCAGTCTCATTGGTTCCGCTCTCTCTTTGTTCCCAAGTTCAGTTTTTTATTGCGGTGCAACTTGGCCGGCGCTTGTGAGGAGGGGGTGGCAGGCAGACGTAGAGTAGATACGCCACCAGTGGGCCATAACTGGTGGGTGGGTCCAACGAAGGACGGGTGGCCAACATCGAAAGACACCAGTACCTTCGGGCTAGTTACTTTACTGTTAACTCACAATGGGAAGGGGAAGCGAAGAATGCAATCGAAGGAGCGCGCAGGCTATTCGAGGGCAGGTCGGGTACGCTAAGAAAATTCCAATGAAAGGAAATCTAGAAGGATGAGCGTTTCGCTGCGTGCATCGGCAGTGGAACCGCGTCGACAGAAACAGCGCCGTGGCCCGATGCCTCGAACTCGATATCCGGCAACTGCTCCACAGCGCGGCGCAAAGACTGTTCCCAACTGGAGTGGATCAGGTTCAAGTCGTGGTCTCCCGCGCCCACGCGCCGATATCTTGAAACTTCCAGCGAATCCTTTTTGTATAGCAACAGGTCAAATGGCGGTCCCACGGTGACGTTCGACCGCATGGTGGCGTCCAGCGAAAGGAGAGCATATTTCGCCGCAACCTCCAGCGAGGTGCTGGCCTGAATCCCTCGATCCAGGATCGGGCGACCGTATTTGCACTCACCCAACTGCAAATACAGCGAATCTTCGGTAGCCGCTAAGGGGTTTCCCTGTGGATAAATCAGATACAGGTTCGGCTCCTGCCCGCGAACTTGCCCGCCCAATAGCAGGTGCACATTGAAGCTGAACGAATCGCGCTCTAGCGAAGACCGGTCGATGTCGGAAACTCGCCGCACGCAGTCCCCAACGATGCGTGCGGCATCATATAAAGAACTGGCTTGCGCCAAGCCACGACCCGCATCGAAGTCGGCGCGCAACAGGGTGACCACAGATTGGCTGATCGACAAACTTCCGCTGGTCAAGATGACGAAGACGCGCTCGCCAGGCTGCACGAACTGGTGCATTTTGCGACAGGTATTGACCTGATCGAATCCCGCGTTGGTCCGGGAATCGGAGGCCAGAACAAGGCCTTCCGTCGTCATGATACCCAAGCAATAGGTCACGCTGCGCCTCGGGTTCGGAAAATGTGAAACTACCGCATCATAGCACCGACTGGTGATTGCATTTTTATGATCTGACGCAACAAGAAAAATCGCAAGAGCGCCATGTGGAAAAGGTTTACAACGACAACGTATGCTGATTCGCCTGGGATACGACATGCAGTTCGAAACCACCGCGGACGTGCCGATGGTCACGCTGCTGAAGGTTCACCCGTCGCGGGAAAAAGATCTACGCGAACCCGACGAACTGTGTACCGACCCGGTCGTAAACATTGAAAATTTCTTAGATCGTTTCGGCAATCGGGGCGCCCGCTTCGTGGCCCCGCAAGGCCGTATTCGCCTGCACAATTCCACGCTGATCAAAGATTCCGGACAGCCCGACCCACAAGCCCTTGACGCTCGCGACACCGCCGTCGAGCATCTCCCCGTCGAAGTCCTGCCCTACCTTATGAACAGCCGCTACTGCGAAGTCGATCTAATGTCGAGCGCCGCGCTGGAGCTGTTCGGACAAACACCTAGAGGGTGGGCACGGGTGCAAGCCGTGTGCGATTGGGTACAGAGCAAAGTCAGCTTCGGCTACAAGAACGCGAGCTCCTTCCGCACTGCGTTAGGCGTCTACACGGAACGCGCCGGTGTCTGCCGCGATTTCCAGCACCTTGCCATTACGTTTTGCCGCGCGCTGAACATTCCCGCCCGCTACGCCACCGGCTACCTCGGCGATATCGGCATCCCGCCCGCTCCCTTTCCGATGGATTTCAGCGCCTGGTTCGAAGTCTATCTCGAAGATCGCTGGTGGACCTTCGACGCTCGGCACAACACTCCCCGCATCGGCCGCGTGTTAATGGCCACGGGACTCGACGCCACCGACTGCGCCATCACCACCAGCTTCGGCACCGCCGCCCTGAAGGGCTTTAACGTCGTCAGCGATGAAGCGACGGATGTGGGGCAAGCCGCTGGATAGTCCATCGATTCCGCACGCGTCGTCTAGCGAGAAGTCGACGGGTGCGAGACACCAAGAGCTACTATTTTCGCGAGGGAGTTTTTGCTGTGTTCGGGCGTTGCGGCTGAAACCGGTATCCGATCCACGGCTCGGTCAAAATATATTTCGGGCGCGCCGGGTCCGCTTCGATCTTCTTGCGTAGCTGATTGATCACGACCCGCAGATTTTCGGTTTCCTCCCCATAGTCCGGTCCCCACACCGATTGCAGCAGGCGGCGATGGGTCAGCGGCTTTCCCTGATTCGCTACGAGATGCTTCAACACATCAAATTCTTTCGGCGTGAGGTGGACATTGCGTCCTCGCACGGTGACCTGGCGGTTTTCGAAATCGATGTTTACATCCTTCGAGACGAACGGCGCCACCACATCCCCCGGCGCATATCGGCGTAGCGCCGAGCGGATACGCGCCAGCAGCTCTTCGATTCCGAAGGGCTTAACTACGTAGTCGTCAGCGCCGGCGTCCAGCGCCATGACTTTGTCTCGCTCCGCGTTGCGCACCGTCAGCATGATGATCGGCGCATCCGACGATCGGCGAATTTCCTTGCACGCTTCCAAACCTCCCATGCCAGGCATGTTTATATCCAGCAGTACGAGATCAGGACGCTCTTTTCGCGCTGATTCAACGCCTTCTTCGCCGGTCTTCGCCTCCGTAATAAGGTAGCCATGAGCAGAAAGCGTGCTGCGCATCACTCGCCGGATTTGCGGTTCGTCGTCCACTACTAGAATCGTCTCGCCGCTCACCGCGCCTCCCGCGGGACTCTGTCCTGGCTGCGGTCCACCGGCAGGGTAAACGAAAAAACGGAGCCGTGACCCAATTGGCTGGTGACGCTGACCGAGCCTTTGTGCGCAGCAATAATGGCCTTCGCGATCGGCAGTCCCATGCCCGTGCCGCGCACCAGGTATCGCTGATCCTTGCCGCGATAAAACTTGTCGAAGATCATGGTCTGCTCGAAGTCGTCGATTCCCGGGCCGCGATCCGCCACGCTCGTCGTGACGGAGTCTCCCGTCTGCTCCGCCGTGATCGTTACCGGCTGATCCCTGGGCGAGTATAAATTGGCGTTGTCGATCAATTGCACCATGGCCTCTTTGGTCCGCTCGCGGTCCGCGCGTACCGGCGGAAGATTGGGGTCTATCTTAATGTCGATCAGGCGCCCAGCAAGCGCCGTCTTGCAGTGTGCCAGCGACGATTCGACGAGCTCGCCAATCGGAATGGGTTCGAGGTTCAGTTCCACCTCGCCTGCTTCCAGCTTAGCCATCTCTCCCGCTTCTTCGACAAGGTGGTTCAAGCGGTCGCATTCCTCGTTGATGATCGTGAGTAACTCGCGCGTCTGCACCGGATCCGGGTTTCCCGACGCGAGCAGACTGCTCACCGCCGCCTTCATCGAAGTCAACGGCGTGCGGAAATCATGTGTGATCGAATCCAGTAGAGCCGATTTCAGCCGCTCACCTTGCCGCTCGGCCTCGGTCTGTCCAAGCTGTTCCACGGCTCGGGCGCGCTCAATCGCAATCGCCACCAGGGTGCTCACCGCTTCCACCGATTGCCGGGAGAGCTGTGGCCCCGAAATCCCCAGGCTACCGATCGGCCGCACGCCGAGACGCACGGGAATGAAATAGACGCCGGTCGTGGAATCGATGGCAATTTCGTCGTGTAAGAAGGCAGTCTTCATCTTCTCTTCATCCAGATGAGCCGCGCCAAATCCCGAACGGTAAAACTTGTCCTTCTGTGGAAGAAACAATTCCGCAGCTCCAGCCTCGAAGCTCTCGACGATGTAGTCAGGAATCGCATTCATCAGTTGAATCACGTTTCCTTCGCCCAACAATTTCCGGCTGAAGCGATAGAGCCGCTCCACCTCACGCCTGCGATGGTGAGCTTCGTCCGCTTCCAGGCGAATACGCGAGGAAAGCTGGCTTCCGGTGATCGCCGTGATTAAGAATACAAAGAGTGCCACCCAGTTTTGCGGATCAGCAATCGTGAACATGCCCACTGGCGGCAGGAAAAAATAGTTCAGCGACAACATCGCCAGCACCGACATGAAGACCGAAACGGCCATTCCCCAGACCGCTGAAACTGCTAGAATTGCCAACAGAAAAGACAGCGCCACCGTAGTGTGGTTGACGTGCAGAACACGGTAATAGACGTACGTAATGCCGAAGACGATGGCGACCGATGCGGTGAGGCCTACGATGCGGCCGCCTAGGAATCGCTGCATTTCCTTATTCTATCGCATGGCAGCTTGCATATTCAGGAGAACGTAGCCCTTGCCCAAGAAGCCCGAAGAGTGGCTGGAGGTTGCTTCACCGCCCCGGAAATCGCGGGGCATCTTCAAGCTTTTCCTCGGCTACGCCCCCGGCGTCGGCAAGACGTTCGGCATGCTGAGTGAGGCGATTCGCCGCCGCAGTCGCGGCGAGGATGTCGTCATTGGGGTCGTGGAATCGCATGGCCGCAAAGGCATCGAAGAACTGATTGAAGGGATGGAAGCAGTTCCGCGCAAGAAACTCGAATACAAGGGCACGATTTTTGAAGAAATGGACGTTGACGCCATTCTTGCGCGTCATTCAGACGTAGTTTTGGTTGACGAACTGGCGCACACAAACATCCCGGGCAGCAAGCACCGCAAGCGTTACGAAGACGTGCAGGAACTGCTCGCCGCCAAGATCGACGTAGTCTCCACACTAAACATTCAGCACATCGAGAGCATCGCGCCCGTGGTGCGGTCGATTACGGGAATCGTCGTTCGCGAAACAGTGCCGGATTGGGTGCCGCTGACTGCCTCGGAAACCGTGATGGTCGACCTGACTCCCGAAGCCCTGCAAAACCGCATGAAACGAGGCGACGTCTACAGCGCAGAGAAAGTGGAGCGTTCGCTGAAGAATTTCTTCCGGCGCGGCAATCTAATCGCGTTGCGCGAATTGGCCTTGCGCCAGGTAGCCGAGCAAGTGGATCGCAGCCTCGAAACCTACATGGAAGATCAGGACATCCGCAAGAACTGGGGAGTCCGCGAACGTATGGCCGTCTGCATTTCCGCCAATTCCGCCGGCCAATATCTGATTGCCCGAGGCGCCCGCATGGCCCGCCGCATGGATGCCGAACTTTACGTCGTTCACGTCGATCGTGAGATCGGCCCCAAAGAATCGAACCAAGCCGCCCTGGCGGCGAATCTGCGTTTTGCCGAAAATCTCGGAGCCAAGGTTGTTCGCCTGCGCGGACGCAGCGTAGCCGATTCCGTAGCCGATTTCGTCCGCACCAAGCACATCACCCACGTCATTTTCGGACGCGCGCCCGTCCACGACTGGCGAAAATATCTTTATCTCTCCGCGGTACACCGCTTTCTTCGAGAGTCCCCCGCCGTCGATGTCCACATCGTGACCCAGGAGCCGGAAGATTAGCGCAGCGTTCCGCGCGTTCGCTGGAGCGCGAGGTTGCTCTGGTTGCGGATTCGTTCAATAAGCAGAATTAATCCTATCTCGCATTAGTATTAATTTGACTGATTGACTTCCCTTCTTCGATCCTGTATCTTCATGGCGTTGTGAACCGCAACGCCATCACGCACGCGCGAGCCGTCCCGGCCGTTGTCACGGTACGGGTATCCCGCGTTGTCGTACGAATTATTCCCGTAATTATTCGGGGATGTACACCAGGATGATGGCGGCCTAGCCAAAGCAGCAAAGACGACTTTCAGGGCCATCATCCAAACCAGGATGATGGCCCTTAGTTTTCTAGTCGAACCCTTAGATTGGTCGGCCGGCAACGACAGCCGAGTCGGACGATCGAGAGATCCGGAGGAACGCCGCAGTGACAACTCCTTTGCCGAAGCCCCGAAGTCACGCACTTGTCGACGGCCCCAATCGCGCAGGCGCCCGCTCCATGTTGCGCGCGTGCGGATTGAAAGACGATGATTTCGCCAAGCCGCTGATCGGCGTGGCCAACACCTGGATCGAGATTGGTCCCTGCAATTATCACCTTCGCGAACTCGCGGCCGACGTGAAGGCCGGCATCCGCGCAGCCGGCGGAACGCCGCTGGAATTCAACACCGTTTCGATCTCGGACGGCATCACCATGGGCACCGAGGGCATGCGGACTTCGCTGGTCAGCCGCGAGGTGATTGCCGACTCCATCGAGTTGGTCACCCGCGGAAATATGTTCGACGCGGTCATCATTCTGGTCGGCTGCGACAAGACAATTCCGGGCGGCATCATGGCTGCGGCCCGTTTGAATATTCCGGCGCTGGTCCTCTATGGAGGATCGATCGCGCCCGGTCAGTTCGAGGGTCACGCGGTCACGATTCAAGACGTCTACGAAGCCATCGGGGCGCATGCTCGCGGAGGAATGACGGACGCACGACTCAAGGAGCTCGAAAGCGCCGCGTGCCCGGGCGCAGGGGCCTGCGGGGGGCAGTTCACCGCGAACACCATGGCGCTGGTCGGCGAATTCTTGGGAATCGCGCCCATGGGCTTATCGGGTGTCCCGGCGACCCACAAGGAAAAGGGCAAGGCGGGATACCGCGCCGGCGAATTGGTAATGGATCTTCTCCGCAAGGATGTTACTCCGTCGAAAATCATCACCAGGGCCGCCATCGAAAACGCTATTACCGGCGTTGCGGCGACGGGGGGTTCCACGAACTCCGTACTCCATTTGCTGGCGATTGCCAACGAAGCCCGGATTCCCCTTTCCATCGGAGACTTTGACACCATCAGCATGCGCACCCCAATTCTGGCCGACTTGAAACCCGGCGGGCGTTTTGTAGCGACCGATCTCTATGCCGCCGGCGGCACGGCGCTGGTGGCCAAGCGTTTGCTCGATGCCGAGCTACTGAATCCCGAGAGCCTCACGGTTACCGGCCGCACCATCGGTGAGGAGGCCAGAGCTGCGAAAGAAACGCCAAAACAGGAAGTGGTGCGCACCTTGAACGACCCGCTGAAGACCACCGGCGGTCTCGTGATTCTGAAGGGCAATCTCGCTCCCGAAGGATGCGTTCTGAAAGTAGCCGGCCACAACTACACCACGTTTCGCGGCCCGGCGCGTGTTTTCGACAATGAGGAAGCGGCGTTTGCCGCGGTCGAAAGCGGCAGCATCATGGCGGGCGCGGTGGTGGTGATTCGCTATGAAGGGCCGAAGGGAGGCCCAGGCATGCGGGAGATGTTGCAGGTGACCGCGGCGTTGATCGGAGCGGGGCTCGGCGATTCCGTCGCGTTGTTAACCGACGGCCGATTCTCCGGCGCAACCCACGGCTTGATGGCCGGACACGTTGCGCCCGAAGCAGTGAATGGCGGACCGATCGCGGCGATCGCGGACGGCGACATGATCGACTTCGATATTCCAAAGCGTTCGTTGAACGTCGCGCTAACCGACGCGGAAATTCAACGCCGCATGTCTACTTGGAGAGCACCAGCGCCGAGGTTCAGCACGGGCGTGATGGCTAAGTATGCTTTGATGGTTTCCTCGGCGGCGCAGGGCGCGGTGACGACGCCGCCGGCGAGTTTCAGTCGTTCGATCTCTGAAGGTGTGCACGCGAGGACTCTATGAAGCTGACCGGAGCGGAAATTCTATGCGAGACGCTGACGCATCTCGGCGTTCGCGACCTTTTTGGATACCCGGGCGGCGCGATTCTTCCGGTTTACGACGCGCTCGGCAAATCGAAGCTGCACCACGTGCTGGTGCGCCACGAGCAGGGCGCTACGCACATGGCTGACGGTTACGCGCGAGCGAGCGGCGGAGTCGGCGTGGCGATGGCAACATCCGGCCCCGGAGCGACGAACATGGTGACCGGTATCGCAACGGCCATGCTCGATTCTTCGCCGGTCGTGTGCATCACCGGGCAAGTGAGCAGCAAGTTGCTGGGCTCCGACGCGTTCCAGGAAATCGATATCACCGGCATCACTATGCCGATCACTAAGCACAACGTGGTAGTTTCGCGTGTGGGGGATATCGCGCGCACGGTGCGCGAAGCATTTGTGATTGCGAATTCGGGGAGACCGGGTCCCGTTCTGGTGGATATCACCAAGGATGCGCAGCAGGCTTCCTGCGATTTCAATTTCGAGACGGCTGCGCCCAAACTGCCCGTGAAGCGGCAACGCGTGAATTACGAGAAAGCCGACTTCGACCGCGCGGTGGAGCTTCTGAACTCTGCGAAGCGACCCCTGATTCTCGCCGGGCACGGCATCATGGTTTCCGGGGCGATGCGCGCCTTCGAGCAATTTGTGCGTGCCGGGAATTTCCCAGTGGCGATGACCCTGCTCGGTATTGGCTGCTTCCCTGCCAGCGATCCAATGAACTTGGGCATGATGGGGATGCACGGCGAAGCCTGGGTAAATCACGCCATTCAAGAAGCCGACCTGCTGATCGCTGTGGGCATGCGCTTTGACGATCGCGTGACCGGCGATCTGCGCACCTACGCGCGGGATGCCCGCAAGATTCACATCGAGATCGATCGTTCCGAAATCAACAAGAACGTGAAGGTAGACTCCGCGCTGGTCGGCGACGCGCGCGAAGTACTGGAGCAGTTGCTTCCCTGCATCGAGCGCCGCGATCGCCCGGACTGGCTGGCGCATATCCGTGAACTGAAAGGCGATTCCGCGGTGCGTGACATCCAAGGATTGCCCGACAACGGCCATCTCTATGCCGCTCACGTGATTAACGATTTGTGGAAAGAGACCAACGGCGAGGCCATCGTCGTGACCGACGTGGGGCAGCATCAAATGTGGGAAGCGCAGTACTACCATCACAATCAGCCGCGTTCCTTGATAACTTCCGGCGGCCTGGGGACCATGGGCTTCGCGCTACCCGCGGCGATCGGCGCGAAATTCGCCAAGCCCGAAGCAGATGTCTGGGTGGTGGTCGGCGACGGCGGCTTCCAGATGACCATGTGCGAGCTCGCCACCATCGCACAGGAAAAAATCAAGGTGAACATCGCCATCATCAACAACGGTTTCCTGGGCATGGTGCGACAGTGGCAGGAATTCTTTTATGACAAGCGCTATGTGGCTACGCCGCTGGTGGCGCCGGACTTCGCCGCGCTGGCGAACGCGTTTGGCATTCGCGGCGAACGCATCACTTCGCGCGCCGATGTGACGCCGACGATTCGCTCTGCGCGAGAGTCCAAAGAATCCGTGCTGATCGACTTCCGCGTCGAGCAGGAAGATTCGGTGTACCCGATGGTACCGGCGGGAGGCGCTCTGCACGACATGATTCGCCGGCCGAACAATCCGCTGGTGGAAACCGCGGCAACCGAGCTGTAACGAAAAACTGAGGAAATCATGCAGACACTCGTCGCTTACGTGGAAAACAAGCCTGGCGTGCTGAATCGCGTCTCTTCGCTGGCGCGGCGGCTGGCCATCAACATCGACTCGCTGACCGTCGGCCCCACCGACAATGAAGAAATCGCGCGCATGACCATCGTGGCGCACACCGATGAACGAGGAGCCCATCGTCTCGAAGCCAGCTTGGAAAAACTTGTCGACGTGTTGTTGGCGGAAAATGTTTCGGAGCGGCCGTTGCTGGAGCGTGATCTGGCGCTGATCAAGGTAACTGCCGACCAGAAAACGCGGCCCCACTTGATGGAGTTGATCAAGGTTTTCCGTGCGCGGGTCATTGACGTAGCTCCGGAGTCGTTGATTCTGGAAGTTTCGGGAACAGTGGATAAGATCGATGGGCTGCTCGAGGTGCTGCGACCCTTCGGCGTTTTGGAAATGGCGAGGTCTGGGCGGATTGCTATGACCCGCGGCGGCGATCTGCTGCGGCCGCCCGGTGCGCCGCCGAAGAATGGCGAACTCGAAACGGCTGGATCTAAAGCTTAGTGAGTTTCTAGCCAGGCAATCTTTAGCGAAGATGGCCTTCAGCGCTAAAGCCGGATCGCGTAAGGCCTTCCGGCACGGCTGGAGCCGTGCCCTCCCTTACGCTGTAACAGAAATTAGCTTGCGACCGCAAACGGTCTACGAGAGGAAAAGAACGAATGGCTCATCTTTATTACGATAATTCCGCGGACCTCGCGCTCATTCAAGAGAAAAAGGTCGCAATCATCGGTTATGGCTCGCAGGGACACGCGCATGCCCTGAATCTTCGTGACAGTGGAGTCGCCGTCCGCGTCGGTCTACAGCCCGGCAGTGGATCGCTAGCTCGCGCACAAAAGGAAGGCTTGACCGTTAACACGCCATCGGAAGCCGCCGCCTGGGCCGATGTAATCATGATTCTCACGCCGGACACTAAGCAGCCGAAACTGTATAAGGAATCGATCGAGCCAAATCTTTCCGCTGGCAAAACGCTGATGTTCGCGCACGGCTTTAACATCCGCTTTGGTACTATCAAGCCACCGGCCAACGTGGATGTATCCATGATCGCGCCTAAGGCACCCGGCCATCGCGTGCGCGAAGTCTTCACCGAAGGCGGCGGCACACCCGCGCTCATCGCCATCGAGCAAGACGCCAGCGGGAACGCGAAAGCGCTCGCCCTGTCCTACGCCAAAGGACTCGGTTGCACCCGCGCCGGTGTTCTGGAAACGACTTTTACTGAGGAAACGGAAACCGACCTGTTCGGCGAACAAGCAGTTCTGTGCGGCGGCGTCAGCGAATTGATCAAAGCGGGCTTCGACACGCTGGTCGAAGCCGGCTACCAGCCCGAAGTCGCCTATTTCGAGTGCATGCACGAACTGAAGTTGATCGTCGACCTCATCTATCGCGGCGGGCTCAGCTACATGCGCTATTCCATCAGCGACACGGCCGAACAAGGAGACTACACCGCCGGGCCCAGGATCATCACACCGCAGACCCGCGAAGAAATGAAGAAGATACTGGCGGAGATCCGCGATGGCAGCTTCGCGAAAGAATGGATCGCTGAAAACGAGAAAGGCTGCCCGAACTTCTTAGCGACCCGCCAGCGCGAACAAACCCATCGCATTGAGCAGTTAGGGCCGAAACTCCGAGCCATGATGCCCTTTCTTCAGCCCGTCGTGGCTCCGGGGTTGGCCACCAAGGCTGCAGCCTCCGAGAAATAGCCTCGCAAATTATTTTATCTAACAATTGAACTTCATTCTTTGAAAGTGGACTTACACGGGTTGACATCACCGTGGATTTAAGCGATTCTCTCGCGCCATGAAAAAGCTAGAACCTCGGGCCCCGGATCCGTCCCCCAATCTCGCGGAACGCATTGACAAGCTCACTGTAAAACGTCAGGAAATCATTCGGCCGACTCTCGAGCATCCACGGGAGTACGTTTTGCTGAGCGTGCGCGCGATGGCCCAGCGGCTCCATACCGATCCCGCAACGATCGTGCGCATCGTCCGTGGCCTCGGCTTCGGCAACTATCGCGAGTTCCAGCACCACCTACATGAGCTGTCTATCGCTTTCGCAACCCCTTTCGACATGATGCAGTCTGCAAGCCATGATTCCAGCATGCCCGCACTGATTCAGGAATCGCTGACGCAGAACGTCAAGAACCTGCAAGCGCTGAAGAACAGCGTGGATGCCAAGCGCCTGTCCAGAGTCGCGAAGCGTTTCTTCGACGCAAAGCGCATCGTAATATTCGCGGCAGACGGCGCGGCGGTGCTGGCGGAGTATCTGGAATACCAACTCTCGATCCTGGGTTTGCCGATCGTCGCGGTTTCATCGGCGGGCGGCATGACGCACGTGGCGCGGGTGGCTACCAAGCGCGACGTGGTGGTGGCGATCAGCTTTCGGCGTGGGCTTCGGCAAACCGTGGAAGGCGCACAGCAGGCGCGCGCTCATGGAGCCTATTGTATTGGCATTGCGGACACGTATTTGTCACCCTTGGCGCGCGCTTGCCATGAAGTCTTTCTGGCGTCCGTAGACGCTGCGTCATTTGGGGTCTCGTTCGCCGCTCCGATTTCCCTGCTCGACGCAATTATCGCCACTTGCGGACAGTATCGCCGGCCCCTCACACTGGCCCTCGCGAAGGAAATCGCCGAAGAGCAGCGCAAAGGATTCCGCTGGTACAACCCCTGACGATTCTGACAGTGTGGCAACTAGCCGAGGGAAGTTTTCCCGAGGTCCGCGACACGCCGTTCGTAAACCATTTCGCACCAGCCATGCTTACCCCGGTAGCGAAACACGATTTTATGGCCAGGTTCGATCTTAGCGCGAGAACGCACGACCGAGTCTGATAGTTCGACCCATTCGCCGGTCACGAGGTAGTTGCCTTCCCAACCTCGCAACTCGAAATGGCCGTCATTTTTAAGGATAAGCGGCGCCGCGCTGCAAGCAACGGACCTGCCCTGAACCTTAGCAGTGGCGCACCGATAGCGGCCGGAGACGCTTGGGGTTTGGGCCTGGCAAGTCGGCACTACGAGAATTACGGCGGCCAGCAAGGTCAACCGCATCCACCTGATTGGAAAAGGGTTGGGCTTCATCCAATTTCTCCGCACCGACGGCGCCCTGCGGGGAGCCTGTACCACCGTACAGGTATCTGTCAGCACGCCGTGCGCCAATGCCGTCCTGCACAAGCGACTGATAACACGAAACTTAAACCATTCGCATCCTTAACGCGTTCCATCCGGACACTTTCATGCCCCGCCGGGGCACTCTCCCGGGAAAAGTTTTGCAGACTTTTAGTCTTTTTCGAACGATTAATCCTCGGCAGGATGCTGAACTCCAGTTGTTCGATCCGGCTGCTCAGTCGACGGGCAATTCCGCCACCGCCTGGCCGTCTTTTCGCGGGTCGGAAGCTCCATAGTTCACACCCGTTGCAAAGTCTCGCTGGACGGCTTGGCCGCCGCCCACCACGCTGGAGAACGCGCCCTTCAACTCGATCTTGTGACCCGCGGTGCCTAGGTCGTTGCGGGCGTTCTGCGGAAATCGATTCTCCATAAACAGGTCGCAGCCAGTGAAGGTGTATTTCGAGAAGCGCGGCGCTTCTAAAGCGGCCTGGATGTTCATCTTGAAGTCCGCAATGTCGGCCATAAACTGCGCGTGTGCCTGAGACTGGTTCCAGCCTCCCATAATCCCGAAGGCCATGCGCGTGTCGCCCTTTTGCGCGAACGCCGGGATAATGGTGTGTAACGGACGTTTGCGTCCCGCCAGAGCATTTGGCGAAGCGGGATTCAAGTTGAATAGCCCACCCCGATTGTGAAGAACAAATCCTGTACCTGGCGCGACGATCCCTGACCCAAATGACGAATAATTGCTCTGAATGAGCGAGACCATGTTCCCGTCGCGATCCACAACCGTCAAATACGTCGTCTCGCTCCCTGGCGGCAGATCCCCAGCCTTGGCGTCGCAATTCGCGTGCTGCGGATCGATCAGTTTGGCTCGTTCGATGGCCCAATTCTTCGACAATAGCGTCGCCACCGGAAGCTTTTGTTTTCGCGGGTCGCCGATGTATTTCGCCAGATCCGTATAAGCCAGCTTCTTGGCTTCGATCATCGCATGTAGCGATTTGGCGGAGCCGAATCCCCAGTCTTTTTGGCCTAAGGGAAAAGTCTCCATGATGTTCAGCATTTCCAGTGCGGCAAGTCCTTGACCGTTGGGCGGCATCTCGTAGACGGTCCAATCGCGGTAAGTCGTCGAAATTGGCTCGACCCATTCACTCGAATATTCCGACAGGTCCTGAGCGGTCATCGTGCCGCCATGGCGCTTCATTGTCTCCAGAATTTTTGCTGCGATCTCGCTCTTGTAAAAGCCGTCACGGCCGTGATTGGCGACTTGCTGGAGGGAGGCTGCCAAATCTGGGTTCCGAAAAATCTCTCCGACCTTCGGGGCATGGTCCTGTGGTAGATACGTCTTCGCGGCGGCCTCGTCCGCTCGGAGTAGATCGATGTCACCCGCCCAGTAGGCCGCGTCCCATTCCGGAACCGGGAAGCCGTCCTGCGCGGTTCGAATGGCGGGCGCCAGGTCCTCGGCCAGTTTCTTGCGCCCAAACTTGTCCGCTAGTTTCTGCCAGCCATCGACCACCCCAGGGACCGTGACCGCGTTGACGCCGCGGTTCGGCATGTCCCGCAGCCCCTGCTTTTGCAGAAATTCAATGGTCAGTCCCTTCGGCGCCCACCCACTCGCGTTTAGCCCATAGAGTTTGTTGGCTTTTGCGTCGTACACCATCACAAACAAATCGCCGCCGATGCCGTTCATCATCGGCTCGACCACACCCATCATGGCGTTCGCGGTGATAGCCGCATCGACGGCATTGCCGCCGCGCTCCAGTATGCGAACTCCCGCCTGCGAGGCGAGCGGCGACTCCGTGGCGACAATCCCGCCTCGTGAGATCACCATCGACCGCCCCTGGCTACGGTCTTGCGCGCGGGCCCCGTGCAGTGACAATCCAAAAACGATGCACACCACAATTCCCAATCGTCCTGAAGTCTGCATGATCCCCCGCTACGGACAACCACTAGACAGCATGCGCAGGCAAGAACACTTCCAAGCGTGCCGCACTGTATCGCGAGCGGTGATGTCTCGCAAGCATCCAATTGACGCGCGGGACCAGAGCGTCGCACACTCGTTACGGAGTTCTTTGGGAAATTCCCCGATCCCCCTAGAATCAAATGTACGCTGCGTAGCATCCAACCTTGTGCCTGCATGGCAGCTTGAGTTCCTCTTGGGAGACCTGAATCGTGCCTGAACAAAGCGCTGGTAGTTCCGTTTCGCGGCAACAGAGCCCCGAGTCCCAGATCGAATCGCAGATCGATGCCTTTCTCGGCGGACGAAATTCCGACCCCTTCGCGCTGCTCGGTCCGCAACCCGTCGAAACGTCGTCGGGACGCCGCTGGGTCATCCGTTTTTTTCATCCCCACGCAATTTCCGCCAGCGTACAGGTGACCAACATTCCCGGTGCGATCGAGGCGAAAAAACGTCGAGACGTCGGCTTCTTTGAGGCCACCCTTCCCGATTCGTATCGCGACCGTCCCGACGCCGCCAACTACCGCATTCGCTTCCACTCCGACATCGGCCAGGACTTTGAACGCTTCGACACCTATGCGTTTCCGTATCTCCTCAGCGATTTCGATCTGTACCTGATGGGCGAGGGCCGCCACTACGACGCGTATGAAAAGCTCGGCGCGCATATTAAATCGGTGGCTGGAGTTCGCGGTGTGAATTTTGCGGTGTGGGCCCCGAGCGCGCGTCGCGTCAGCGTCGTCGGCGATTTCAACCATTGGGACGGCCGCGTGAACCCTATGCGCGCCCGCGGATCTTCGGGGGTCTGGGAGCTTTTTGTGCCCGAGCTAAACGAAGGCGCCATCTACAAATACGAGATCGTCGGCCCCCGCGGAGAACTGTTGCCGCTCAAGGCCGACCCCTTCGCCTTTCGCGCGGAACTGCGGCCCAGCACCGGTTCCATCGTCGCGAATCTGGATAATCACGCCTGGAAGGACGCGCAGTGGATGTCGCGGCGCAAAGATACTGCGTGGCTTGAATATCCCATCTCCGTTTACGAAGTGCATCTCGGCGCTTGGCGCCGCGTTCCGGATGAGGGCAACCGCTGGCTTACCTACCGCGAACTCGGTGACCAGCTAATTCCCTACGTCAAAGAGCTCGGCTACTCGCACATCGAACTGCTGCCCATCATGGAGCATCCCTTTGACGGATCATGGGGCTATCAGACTATCGGCTATTACGCCGCGACCAGCCGCTACGGAACTCCGGACGAGTTCATGGAGTTCATCGACCGCTGCCACGCAGCGGGCGTCGGCGTCATTCTTGACTGGACCCCAGCGCATTTCCCCCGTGACACGTTCGGCCTCGCCGAATTTGATGGCACGCATTTGTACGAGCACTCCGATCCTCGGCAAGGCTCGCATCCGGACTGGGGCACGCTGGTCTTCAATTACGGCCGCAATGAGGTCGTAAACTATCTCATTTCCAATGCACTCTTCTGGCTCGACAAATATCACATTGACGGCCTTCGCGTGGACGCGGTCGCGTCCATGCTCTATCTGGATTATTCCCGCAAGGAGGGCCAGTGGGTTCCCAATGAATTCGGCGGCCGCGAGAATCTCCACGCTATCGCGTTCCTCAAGCGCCTGAATGAAGTCGCCTACGAACGTTTTCCCGGCCTGCTCACCATCGCCGAAGAATCGACCTCTTGGCCCGCGGTGTCACGTCCTACGTACCTGGGAGGCCTCGGCTTCAGCCTGAAGTGGAACATGGGGTGGATGAACGATTCGTTGAAATATTTTTCCACCGATCCGATCTATCGGCGCTTCGAACAAAACAAATTGACATTTTCCCTGCTCTACGCTTTCACCGAGAATTTCGTTCTTCCCTTCTCGCACGATGAAGTTGTACACGGCAAGAACTCGCTACTGCATAAAATGCCAGGCGATATGTGGCAGCAATTCGCCAACCTTCGCCTGCTGTTCGGCTACCAATACGCGCACCCTGGCAAGAAGCTTCTTTTCATGGGTCAGGAATTCGGGCAACGCGAGGAATTCAGCGAAGCCCACAGTCTGCAGTGGCACCTGCTGCAGTATGAAACGCATCGCGGCCTTCAGAGCTTGGTCGGGGATCTGAACAAACTGTACGCCGCGGAGCACTCGCTGCATCAAGTGGATTTCGACTGGCACGGCTTCGAGTGGATCGATTGCAACGACGCCGACAACAGCACCTTCTCATTCATTCGCCGCGGCAAGAACGCCGACGACGTGATGGTTGTCGTTCTGAACGCAACCCCAGTCGTCCGCAAAGGCTATCGCGTTGGCGTGCCTCGACCCGGCTTTTATAAGGAAGTCCTGAACACCGACGCGGGCATCTACGGCGGCTCCAATGTCGGCAACATGGGCGGCATTCACTCCGAGCAGGTGCTACACATGGGCCGCGAGCAATCCTTGCCCATGACCCTGCCGCCGCTCGCCGCGGTGTTTCTGAAGTGGACCCCCGGCTAGTTGCAGGAGCAGCCTCCTTCTTCTCCTTGATCCCACCCCTCTCAAGGGCCGGTACGGATGGCCGTTCCAACCTCCCTGTTGCCTTCGTATTTTTCGGGAAACATTCTTCCGAGAGGTTTCGTATACCTAGGCAAGGTGCTGGACTCGAGCCGCCTTTTTTGCCGCCAAGCCAGCAGCCGGGGTCTACTTAACCCCGAAGTCCGCGAAGGAGGCACTCCATCATGTCCGACACCACCCGAAAGCTTCCGGCCCTCGCATTACTCGCCGCAACGCTCGCTATCACGCCGGTCGCCAGCATCGCCCAGAACAGCCCGGGAAAATCGCCAGAGGCGGCCAAGCAAGACCGCTGGCTTCACGTTCGCGTCGATAATCCGGACTCCAAGGAGGAGACTGTTCGCGTGAACGTCCCGCTGGAGCTCGCGGAGAAAGTTTTGCCGGCTATCAACCGGGACCGCCTCCAGAGCGGCAAGGTCAAGATCGACGAGATCGATTGCCACGGCGTCGATCTACACGCATTGCTCGACGCCGTCCGCTCCTCGAAGGACGGCGAATTTGTGACCGTGCAAAACAAGGATTCCGATGTTCGGGTCGCCAAGCAAAACAACTATTTCCTGGTCCACGTGGTCGACAAGAACCACGCGTCGAAGAGGTCGCGCGTGGAAGTCAAGATTCCCATGAAAGTCGTCGATGCCCTCTTCTCCGGACGCAAAGACGAACTCGACCTCGTCGCAGGCTTGCACGCCCTGGCCGCGCAGGGAGACACCGAGCTGGTAACGGTAAAGGACGAAGAAAACTCGGTTCGCGTCTGGCTCGACTCGAAGAACGCATCCGACTAGTTCAAAAATTAACGGGCGAGCGGTGAGAACCTGAAAATCGAGAAAGCTTCAGAAAGGAGACGTACATGTTGCTTGCGAATCTGGCCCTCGGCGTAGTGGGAACCGTAGTCCTGGCGGGTGCTTACACTTTTCATGACGGTATCATGCGTATCGACGAAGATCATCCTGGCACGCGCCACGTTCACGTCTGGGTTCCCGCCGCTATCGTCCCGATGGCCATGCACGTTGTCCCTCGACACAACTTAGAGCGCGCTGCGAAACAAGTGCGGCCTTGGCTGCCCATGCTTCGTGCCCTGACCAAAGAACTAGAGAAGTACCCGAACGCTGAATTCGTCGATGTCAAAAACGACCGCGAGCACCAGCATGTCCGCGTTCGCACGCACAACGGAAAACTATTGATCGATGTAGATGCTCCCGATGAGCAGGTCCATGTCGCCTGCCCCTTGGCCATGGTGCGCGATGTCACCTACGAACTCGAGTCCAACGCCCCGGGCGTCTAAGACGGCCACCATTCCGCTCGGACCGACCGAGACTGCGTGGAATTGCGCGACGGCGTTGTTTACGGCTTTTGGCGCTGTTGCCTCATCGCCTGCGGATCGAATTTCGTTACCGGACCGGTGATGTGATCCGTTGCTCCGGTAATCACCTTGGTCAGCACCATCGTTCTGCCATCATTGACGGACTTGATCAAACCCATCGGCGAAACCTTGTCGCTCACCCACGCGTCTCCAACTCCCTCGTCTTTCTTCCAGTGCGCGCAGCTGAATGTCCCAGCAGGTACCGTGATCGTTTCCGTGCCCACCTGATGCCACTTTTCCAGCTCCTCCTTGACGTAGTTCTTGCGATCATCTTTGAAGCTATAAGGCATTTCCATCGCTGGCTGCCCAGGCTGCTGGAAAACGATCTTTTTATATTCAAAATCCTTCGTCACCAGCATTTTCATGTACATCATTCCACCAGTTTTGCCCGTCACATGTCCCATTTCCATCCAATATCCCTGTTGCCCATCGACCAATTCTTGTCCGACGACCGTCATCTCCATCTGTGTGGGCCCTTTGTCTTTCTCCAAGCCCTGCATCTCGTACGCGGCGCCATTTCCCACCACGGGCTTGAAAATGTCTGCGATATTCGGCTTCTTGAAAATATTCATCCCCATCTGGCCTGCGACACCGCTCGACAGGCACAAACATCCGACCGCCGCCAACAGTACGACCTGCAATCGCTTCATCGTTATCTCCTTGAATCTTCCGTTGGAGCTTGCTTGGGGGATTATACGGCCAAGCTCGGCGGCGACTCCGAACTCTTCGGCGGGTTTCTTGAGCTCTTGCCTATTCGTACGCGAGCGCGACTACCGGGTCGTAACTCGCTGCACGCAATGCCGGATACGCTACTCCGGCCGCCGCTCCAACCAGCGCCAGGACGATCGACGAAAACACCCAACGCGGCGTAATTAAAATCATCAACCCGGGATTGACCTCTTTCAAAATCGCCTGCGTCAGAAATGTCACCAGGATTCCCAACCCGCTTCCCAACACTGTCAATACCAGCGTTTCGCCCAGAAGCATCTCCACGATGTCGAATCGAGAAAATCCCAGCGCCTTCAGGATTCCCACCTCGCGCGTCCTCTCCATCACCATCGTGTGCATATTCAGCAACACCACCAGGAAGCTGATCACGATGCCCAGTCCCACCATCGATCGAACGAAAGGCTTCAGCTCCGGCAAGTTCGAGGAACTCATCAGCGTCACATACTCCGACATCGATCGCACGCGGTTGTTCGGCGACAACTTCAAAATCTCAGCGCGTGTCGCCTCCGTATTCCCTTTGCTCCGCACATAGAACATCGATACGCGGTTTTCAACGCCGGCGATCTCTTGCGCGGTCTTGATCGGAATAAAAAATCTCGCTCCTTTGCCGTGCGCCACCACGCCACTGATCGTAAACGTATGATTCAGCAGCGTGATATGGTCTCCCACCTTCAGGTGCTTCGATTGCGCGATGATGTCGTCGGCAATGACTTCGTCGGGCGACTGAAACGTGCGGCCCGCGCGGTACAAAAAACCCCGGCTCAGCGCGTTAAACCGTTTGTAATCGATGCCATAGATCATCACCAAATTCTTCGGCTCGGTCAGAATGACGGTCGGCGCAACTTCGTCCACGCCGGGCAGCGCCCCGATCTGATCGGCCAGGGTTTCCGGCATGACCGCGCTGGAAAACGCAAAGAAAATGGACGAATTCGGCGGCTGGACGAGAATATCCGCGCCGACCCCTTCCACGCGTTTACCCCACTCGGAAATCACTCCTGAAGTCAGCCCGACGATCATCAGCACCAGAATCACCTGAATCGCGATCGCGATCACACTAAGCGCGCATCGCAACGGCCGCGCCGCGATGTTGCCCCAAAACATTTGCACCAGAGAAAAAGGTCCTTCGAACGTGTCATTCATCCGTGGAAACCAGTCAGCAGCCGCGCCGCAAGCAAGACCTGTGCCGAATCTCCATCCAAATATTTCTGCTCCGTGAAGTTTTCAACACAAGTGTTGATAAGTTTGTGGAAAAGCTCGCTCCCTCTAAGGTTAACTACACGTTTCTCAGTACTCTGACTCGGTTTGCACTGTTTCGGTGCAAAAACTTTTTGCTCCGGTCAAATTCATCTAGTCGCGCGCAGGGAAAAATCCAGCACGGCACAATTTTCGTCCGAGAATCGTGCCCGGCGTAAGTTTTCTGATTGAACCACAACTCGTTGACTCTGAGACGCTTCGCTCTTTTAATACCATCGCGGTGGCTTATCCAAATGAATCTTGATCGTCTGCTTCGCCTCGCTGACATCGTACCAGCGCCCATACGTCTTCCATCCATCCGCAACGACTTGCACGAGCACTCTTCCCATCGGCGCGTCCGGAACGTGAGCGGTTCCTTCGCGGTTCGTCTTCACGTTCAGTTCCAGCTTCTTGTCTTTCATCACCTTGCGTTCTTCGATGTACTTGATATAGATACTGGCGTTCTCCACCGGGGTTTCCGTCTCACCGCCCGACACTTCGATGGTGATCCGCGACATTTGTTCGGTCGACGACTGTTTGGGAGGAGTCTGCTTGTCCTGCGCGCCCAACGACAACTGCGCTGCGCAAAGCGCCAGCGTCGCCACACACACCGCGGCTGATCTCGGAAATTTCATCTCGCTAATACTCCATCCTCTACGCTGCGAACCGCTTGGTCAAGTCTCTCCGCAACTATTTTCGATGCGGACTGCGGGTCGCGGCGCTGCTCGATCAGCCGCGGCTCGTCGGCCCGCCCTGGGGCGAGTCGCCTGGAAACTCTTTGCTATCCTGAGTTTGACTGCCCGGTTTCGCTACGATACCTTCTCTTCTGCATCCCTCCCGCAGGGTAGTTGGCAGTTGAGCTCGAATCGCAGTCGATGCGGTTCACCGTGGGAGAGGTCCCGAGATTCTGTCCATTTCGCCGAGCGGAGCGCTTGACGAACCTTCAAGCGTCGCCACTTGCAGACCGCGAGTAGCGGCCGGCAAAGCCCGGGAAGCAATCTAACATTTGCGATTTGCGAGAAACAGGAGTCCCCATGGGTTTCGCTACAAACGCTATTCACGTCGGCCAGGAGCCTGACTCCGCCACCGGCGCAGTCGTCGCTCCCATCTACCAGACCTCAACGTATGTCCAGACCGAACTCGGCAAAGACAAAGGCTACGACTACGCCCGCACCAATCATCCCAATCGCAAAGCACTCGAGCGCACCGTAGCAAAACTCGAAGGCGGCCAGTCCGCCTACGTTTTCTCCTCCGGCATGGCCGGCATCGACGCCGTCTTCCGCCTTCTCCGCCCGGGAGACCACGTCATTGTCTCCGAAGCCGTTTACGGCGGCGTATTTCGCCTCTCAACGCAACTCCTCGTGCACTTCGGCCTGGAGTTCAGTTTCGTCGACACCTCCACTCCAGAACTGGTCCTCGGCGCTCTCCGCCCCAACACCAAGATGCTCTACGTGGAAACTCCCACGAACCCCACCATGCGTGTCACCGACATCGCCGCCATCGCCGCCATCGCGAATGATCGCAAGGTCACAATGGTCGTGGACAACACCTTCCTCAGCCCCTACCTCCAGCGCCCCATTGAACTCGGCGCCCACATCGTCGTCCATTCCATGACCAAATACCTCAACGGTCACAGCGACTCCACCGGCGGCGCCGTAGTTTTAACGCGCCCAGAAGACGCCGAGAAAATTTATTTCATCCAGCGTTCCGCGGGCACCGGTCTCGCCCCCATGGATTGCTTCCTCACTTCTCGCGGCATCAAGACTCTCGCCGTTCGCATGCTCCAACACAACGCCAACGGCATCTCCGTAGCCCGCCACCTCGATGCCCACCCGAAAATAAAAAAGGTCTACTACCCCGGTCTGCCGTCCCACCCGCACCACGAAATCGCCCGCAAACAGCAACGCGGCCCCGGCGCCATGCTGGCCTTTGACCTCGAGACTCACGACGCCGCCCGTCGATTCCTCAATCAAGTAAGACTCTGCTCGCTAGCCGAAAGCCTGGGCGGCGTCGAAACTCTCATCTCCCTACCCGCGCTGATGACCCACGCCTCCATGCCCCCAGAAATCCGCGAACGCGTCGGCATAACCGAAGGCCTCGTCCGTCTCTCCATCGGCATCGAGGACGTAGAAGACATCATCG
>Ga0137403_10000814_pt1 | contig 40058 bp, 36 predicted proteins | sample CZOMad2_1_16fung_FD_122057 | JGI IMG/M metagenome (GOLD analysis project Ga0137403, IMG submission 122057) | Vadose zone soil fungal communities from Angelo Coast Range Reserve, California, USA - CZOMad2_1_16fungal (Hybrid Assembly) | ecosystem: Environmental > Terrestrial > Soil > Vadose zone...
TAGTATATTTGGGTCCGCCGATGACCGGAGCGCCCAGGGTAATGACGTGACCGACGAGATCGGCGCGCTCGCGGGCAAATTCACGCGCCAGATAGCCTCCGAAGCTCCAACCGATGAGGTGAACTTTCTGATGGCTTCTTCGAGCGAAGGACGCGACTCGCTTCAATATTTTGGGCAGCAACTCTGACGCATTACCGGTGTTTCGGCCCAAGCCCCAGCCGCGTGCGCGATAACCAAGTAGTCGAAGATAACTCTTAAGAATGACGGTTGAGCCATCGCCGGCACCATAGCCAGGCAGGATGAGTACCGGTTGGCCCTGCCCGCGCGGTTGCCGGGCAAGCTCAGGGAAGCGAAGCAACAGTCGTGGCAATTCCATTAAGCCACGGGCTTCACGAATCACATGGGAAGTGTCGGGTGCCTGCAAGTGGTCAGTCATGCGTCAGTTGAACGGCTTTTCCATAATCTAAAGTAGTGTACTGCTGTTGCGCTCATGAAACAACGGCCGGTGTTGCGTCAGGTATAACAAAGGCGCCCATGGCCGGGGCGATTGGCAGTCACACGATGGTTAAGCCTTGGTCAACGGTGGGATAGGCGAGCTGGGGCATGAGCTCTTGCTTCATCCGAGCGGTGTCGGCGACAACCGAGGTCATTGCCATGTCGACAATGTCGCGAGTCAGTGGAGTACTGGTATGCAAGAAGATCGCACAGGTTTCGCAGAGCGATGCTGCCCAATAGAAGGCAAAAGCGGGCAGGCGCCGGGGTTTTCGATACCCCCAATGAGCCGCAAGTCGGTCCAAAAATTCTTGTATCAGGAGCGGGCGGTCGTCGCATAAATTGTAGATACCGGACAGATTGTCTCTTTCAATACTACGCTCGACCAGCGTGAGAAAGTCTGGCAGTGCGAGCAGGTGAACCCAGGTCGGCTTAAGCCAAACGGCTAGGATCCGCTTGCGCATCAGCCAGCGCGCCGCCTCGGTTAATTTCACGCCTCGTCCGTAAACGACACCCGCGCGCAGCACCAGCGGGTGCATGATTTTGTTTTCGCAGGCAGTGAAGAGATATTTCTCGGCTTCGAGCCGCGTGCGCGCATGGATCGATTTGGGTTCGACATCCAATCTGCCCGTTGCCCGGGCTTCGGGTGTCGTGGCTTCCTCGACGTGAGGAAAACTCACCAAAATGAATTTTCGGACTTTCGTAGACACAGCCACATCTACGAGATTCCGCACGTAAGCGGTATTAGTTCGATGAAGAAACGTTTCCGGGCGTGGCTGAAACAACACTCCGGCTAGGTAGACGATGCAATCAACACCTTCACAGGCTGAGCGAAGCGAACTCGGTTCATCCAGATCCGCTTGAATGATTTCTGCGTTGGCGCCTTGCGGCAAATCGAAAGGAAGCGCTCGCTTGTGTTTGAGCAAACGCAGCCGATGAGGACTTCCGAGCAAGTGCTTTGACAGATGGGAGCCGAGATTACCCGAGGCGCCGACGATGAGAATGTTCACGATTTGAGCGCCAGGCTATTTTGTTTTCTGTGGATACGGACACAGGTCTTTGACCGTGCACTCGGGGCACCTGGGCTTCTTTGCCACGCAGACGCGCCGACCGTGATATTGCATCAAATGGCAAAAACGCACGCGCTGTCTCTCAGGAACGATTTCCGTGAGGTCAGCTTCGATCTTATCCGGATCGGTTTTTGTGGTAAAACCCAGGCGTTGTGACAGGCGCATCACGTGGGTATCGACGCCAATGGTTTGTTTGCCGAATGCGTTGCCGAGGACAATATTCGCGGTCTTGCGCCCGACGCCGGGCAGGCTGACGAGGTCTGCTAAATTATTGGGTACCTTGCCGCCGAAGCGATCGACGAGTTCTTTGCAGCAATTGTGAATTGACTTGGCTTTGTTACGATAGAAATTAATCTTGCCGATCTGGCTTTGGAGTCTGGGCAGCGGGGGGCTGGCGTAATCAGCAGCGGTGCGATTGGTTTTGAACAATTCCGCAGTCACCTTGTTGACCAGATCGTCGCGGGCCTGGGCAGCGAGGATTAGGGCGATCAAGAGTTCGAGCGGGTTGGTGAAGTCGAGATCGAGCTTGGCGTCGGGATGAACCTTTTCAAGACGACCAATGATCTTTTTGACCCGCGTTTTTTGTCTACGGATGTTTGATTGTCTTGTTGAATCAGCCATTTTGGTTTAGACAAAAGATATGTTAGCAGAAAGCAGGTTGTCAAAGGGAGGAGTTATTCAATGGACGTAAAAGAACTGAGAAAGTTGCCGATGCCGAAGCTCAGGGATTTGGCGAAGCAGGAAACTGATCTCACGGGCGTCGGAGGCATGGAAAAAGAGCAACTGATAAAAGCCATCGCCGCCGCCAAGAATATTCCTTACGACGAGACGCACAAGGACTTGAACGCGATTCATGCGGTAAAGCAGGACATTCGGGTGCTGCAGAAGCAGAAGCTTGAGCTGCTCGGATCGAACGGCGACCGCAAGAAAATCAAACGCATGAGGCGCAAGGTCAAATTGCTCAAGCGAGTCACGCGCCACTTAGCCCACGACGCTAAATTGGCAGCAAAGGAGGCAGAAGCGAAGGTCGCCGCGGAAAAGGCGGCGACGGCGGCCAAACCTGCGGCCCCCGCCGAATCACCTCCGGCTGCCTAAGGGGAAACACGTATGCCCTCATTGCCTTCTCTGCGCGGCCGCGGGTCGGCAAGCAATCCGAAGAACCGCTTCGAGGCTATTGAACGGGTGCCCGAGCCGCCGGAGCATAGCGACGATGTCTCATCGCCCGACACGCAGTTTTATCCGGACCATTCCAAATCGATTATCGCCTATAACGACAGCCCCGACGTCGGCTTCGACGCCAGCATCAACCCGTACCGCGGCTGCGAGCATGGCTGCGTTTACTGCTACGCCCGCCCGACGCATGAATATCTCGGCTTCTCTGCGGGCCTGGATTTTGAAACCAAGATCATGGTCAAGGAGGACGCGCCGGAGCTTTTGCGCAGCGAGTTATCGAGTCCCAAGTGGAAACCGCAACTGGTCGCGCTCAGCGGTAATACCGATTGCTATCAGCCGATTGAAAAACAAAAACGACTCACGCGGCGCTGTCTCGAGGTATTGCTGGAATTTCGCAATCCGGTGGTGATCGTCACGAAAAACTATCTGGTGACGCGGGACATCGATATTCTGTCGGAATTAGCGCGTTTCGACTGCATCGGCGTAACGATTTCGTTGACGACCCTCGATTTCAAGCTGTCTTCCCTATTGGAACCGCGGGCATCGCGCCCGGCCCGTCGGCTGGCGGCGATAGAGCGGCTCGCGGGTGTCGGAGTTCCGGTCGGCTATCTCCAGGCGCCGATGATTCCCGGCCTTACCGATTCGGAGGCTCCTGCGATTGGCGCGGCCGCCGCGAAAGCAGGCGCGACGTTTTCCGGTTACGTCGCCTTACGTTTGCCCTTTGCCGTAAAGGACTTATTCGAACAGTGGCTCGATCAACACTATCCCGAGAAGAAAAACAAGATTCTAAACCGCGTGCGCGAAATCCGCGGCGGCAAACTCAACGATCCGAATTTCAAAACGCGCATGCGCGGCGAAGGGATTTATGCCGAGCAAATGGCAAACTTGTTTCAGTTAGCGCAGAAAAAATCAGGCATTACTAAAAGGTGGCCAAAGCTGACGACCGAGCACTTTCGCAGGACAGAAAAAAATCAGTTGAGTTTTTTCTAAGTCAATTCATCTCAGCTCGTCGATGCGATTCTAGCCAAAATTCCGCGTCTCTCTAGTCGCAATAGTATTCGATCTGATAGCCGTTGGGGTCAGTAAAATAGATTGCGTCCTTACCGCGGCGCCCGTCGATTTTGACGCCGCGCTCTTCGAGGCTTTTTTCAAGCTGCTTGAGCCGCGTCGCGGTCACTCTGAATCCGATGTGCTCTAGTCCTTGAGATCCTTTTGTGCGCGCGGTGCTTCGCACAAAGTTCAAAAGATCGCTGCTGCCAGGTGTCGTCAGAAAAAGCATATTGGGTGGATGGCGGAAGGCGACCTTGAGTCCCAAAACACTCGTGTAGAAGTCCTCGGTTTGTTTTAAATCGCGGGCTTTGAGGGCGATGTGGCTTAAGCCTTTCTGCGCCATGGGTGATCTCCTTATGCTTTAGTCTACTTGCGATTTCTTATATCGCGCTATTCGTCGCGGGTGCAACGGAGTCGCGATTTTCACTGCTTTTACAACGGTAACGATCCTTGCTAGGTTGAGAACTCTCGCAACTCGGTGGCTCTACTTTGGATCTCCACAAATCAACAACTTCCCGATTAACTCAAAATCAAAAATTCTTCTACGGCTGGTACATTGTCGCAGTGGGATTTCTGTCTCATGTCGCGTGCGCATTTCATACGTCGAGCACCTTGAGCGTATTTCTCAAGCTGCTGGACTTGGCAGTGTCGTGCGGTTTATTTTCGCTCTTACGTTCGGGCGAGATTCTGATCGGCGCGGCGATGACGCCGCCGGTGGGCCCGGTCGTGGACCGCTATGGCGGCCGCTGGCTGATGGTCGGTGGCGCGATGGTGGCGGGCATCGGATTCATGCTGATGAGTCAGGTCGGCGCGTTCTTGAGTTTGGGATGGTGCATGCCCCACGAAAAACATATCGCGGCATTAGGTTGACCGCGTCGAGAGACCAAGCATAATAGGTTAGCTCGATCCACTCTGACAGATGGCTCTACCCGCTCAAACGGCAGTCGACCTGCGCTCGGAAGGGCCGCAGGACGGTGTACTTAAGTTAACCATCACCGGTCGTCTCGATTCGACCACCACAGGTAAGATATGGCGCCGCGCCACAACGGCCGTCGCAGGGGCAAAGGCGAAAAGCGTCATCGTCAATGCGTCGGGCATCGACTACTGCGATGGCGCGGGGATCGCCTTGATGGTTCACCTCCGCCATCTGCAAAGCAAAGCAGGGGGAAATTTGCAAATCGATGGGCTTCGACCCGAGTTTGCCGAGTTGCTTACTGATGAAGGTGCCGATCTCCCAACCGAAGCAACCAGTGATCGTCCGCGCCCTCGGGGGCTCGCCGAAGAAATTGGCGAAGCTACCGTTGATGTGTGGCGTGACATCCAGATTCTCGTGAGCTTTGTCGGCGAACTGAGCGTGGGGCTTGTCGGAGCTGCAATCCATCCGCGCAGCGTGCGCTGGCGGGATGCTGTACGAGTCGCGGAAGTAGCGGGTGTCAACGCTTTGCCCATCGTGGCCCTCATCAGTTTCCTGATGGGATTGATTATGGCCTTCCAGGCCGCCATTCCGCTGCGTCAATTCGGTGCGCAGCTTTTTATCGCGAATCTGATCGGCCTTTCGATATTGCGTGAATTAGGTCCGTTGATGACGGCGATTATTTTGGCCGGCCGCTCAGGATCTGCCTTCGCTGCCGAGCTCGGCACTATGAAGGTGCGCGAGGAAATCGACGCGCTCAAAACCATGGGACTCGATCCGGTGCGTTTCTTGATCGTAACGCGAGTGGTCGCCGCTGTTTGCATGACACCGCTCCTGACGATCTTCGCGGATCTAGTAGGTTTGATAGGCGGCGCTGTGGTGATGCTCTCGTTGGGATTTCCGTTAGTCACTTATTTTCACCAAGTGCAGTATGCGGTGACCTACGGCTCGCTGGTCGGCGGCCTCTTAAAAGCGTTTGTTTTCGGTATTCTCGTCGCCGGCATCGGGTGCTTGCGTGGCTTGCAAACGAAAACCGGCGCAACCGCGGTTGGGGAATCGACCACCAGTGCCGTCGTAAGCGGCATTATTCTGATTGCGATCACCGACGGAATCTTCTCGGTGGTTTATTATTATCTGGGAGTTTAGATGGCCGTCGAGTCGAAACAGGAGGCGATTATCCAGGTCGAGAACTTCACCGCGGCCTATGACGGACAAGTTGTCCTCGACCATCTCGAATTTGAGGTCTACGCCGGCGAGGTGTTCTGCATCCTTGGGGGATCGGGCTCCGGCAAGAGCACTCTGCTCAAACACATGATCGGCCTCTACAAGCCCGCGTCGGGCCGGATCCTGATCGAGGGTGAAGACATTGCGGCGGCACAAGGCGAGGCGCGCCGGCAAATTCTGAGAAAGTTCGGCGTGATGTATCAAAGCGGTGCCCTTTTCGGATCGATGACGCTGCTCGAAAACATTTCTCTTCCTTTGGAAGAGTTTACCGAGCTGCCGCCCGACGCGATTCGTTTGATCGCCACGATGAAGCTTCATCGCGTGGGTTTGGAAGGGGCAGCGAACCGCATGCCGTCGGAGCTCAGCGGCGGCATGCAGAAACGAGGCGCCATTGCCCGGGCCATGGCGCTCGACCCGCGGCTGCTCTTTCTTGACGAGTTGTCCGCCGGTTTGGATCCCATCACCTCCGCCGAATTGGATGAGCTGGTTTTGAATCTTAAGCGTGGTTTGAAGATCACGTTTGTCGTGGTTACCCATGAGCTGCCAAGCATCTTCACGATTGCGGATCGCGTAATTATGTTAGATAAACAAGACAAGGGGATTATCGCCATAGGGACTCCCCAGGAGCTGCGAGATCACAGCGATGACCCTCGCGTTCGCCAGTTCTTCACCAGGCAAGCGCCGGCGGAAAAATAGGCTCACATGCCGCGCTGTGACCGGGTAACTTACCTTCTCATATCATGGAAAAACTGAGTTACTTCAAGATCGGAGTCTTTGTCATCAGCGCGGTCGTCATCGGCGTCATTGGCGTGGTCGTGCTCGGCGCGGGCGCAATATTTCAGAAAAGGAGTCTGATCGAAACGTATATCGACGAATCCGTGCAAGGTTTGGACGTCGGCTCGCCGGTCAAATTTCGCGGCGTGCCGGTGGGCAGAGTCGAGCAAATTTCATTGACCAGCGCGGAATATTCAACGCGGCGCCAGTATGTCCTGGTACGCGTGGCCATATCGTCCAATATGTTTCAATTCCCCGTCAACGATCCTAATAGTCCGGCGCTCAAAAACGAGCTCGATCGCGGATTTCGCATTCGACTGGCGCCGCAAGGATTGACCGGAGTCGCCTATCTGGAGGCGGACTACCTTGATCCGGAACGCAACCCGCCATTGGAGATTGATTGGAAACCTTATTATCCATACATCCCCTCGACGAGAAGCCGGATCACTCAACTGAGTGAAGCGGTAGAGCGCATTTTGCAAAATTTTGGCGACCTCAATCTTGCTGAGCTCTCAGGCAGTATCGAGAAGTCACTGGCGGCCATGACGAAGCTCGCAGATAGTGCCCAGCTGGATAAAATCGGGGCGCAGGCCAACGCCCTCTTGACCGAACTGCGAGAAACCAACAAGCAGGTGAATGCGCTCGTGAGTAGCCCGGACCTCAAATCCGCAATGGCAGACGCGTCTGCGACCGCGGGCCGGGCGCGACAACTCGTCGAGCGCGCCGAAAAGCCGGTTAATCAAATGCTCACAGATTTGCCGCAAGTCGCGGAGAGCCTGAATCGAATGGTCAAGCGGTTGGATTCGGTTTCAAGCGATCTGCCCGAGACGAGCGCGCAATTGCGTCAAACGCTGCAGCGGTTGAATCGCCTGGTCGCCAGCCAGCAGCGGGAAATCGAAAAGACCATGGAAAATCTTCGTGGCATCTCAGACAACATGAAAGAGATCACTGACAATTCCAAGAAATATCCCTCCCAAGTTCTCTTCGGCGCGCCGCCGCCGCCCTCGAAGGTCATGCAAAAATGAACCGATTCCACGGCCTCATCGCGCGCGCTGCTTTGCTGCTGTTCGTTTTGTCCGCCGGCTGCGTCAGCCTGGAAAGGAGCTATCCCGAGAAGCGCTATTTCGTCGTCGAGCTGGGTGAAAACGCGCAACAATCGAACCCAGCCGGCAACCAAACTTTGCTAGTTTCAGGCCTGCGGATCTCACCGCGCTATGCCGACAAGAGTTTCGTCTACCGCACCTCGGAGGCGGGCTACGAGTCCGATTTCTACAATCAATTTCTCACCTCCCCGGAAACGATGCTCAGCGAAGAAGTTCGTAAAGGCCTCGCTGCATCGCCGGCTTTCAAATACGTCGTCGGACCGTCAAGCCAATTACAACCGAATTACATTTTAGAAGGCTCGGTCAACGCGCTTTACGGCGACTTTCGAAATTTAGATAAGCCTACCGCTGTGCTCGAGATCGAATTTTTCTTGCACAACGAAGATAGCGGCAATCCCGGCATCGTCCTGCAAAAACGCTACATGAAAACGGTGCCGTTAAACGGCCGATCGCCGGACGCCCTGGTAAAGGGCTGGAGCCAGGCGCTCGGATCTATTCTGACGGATCTGAACACCGACCTGCAAAACGCTAAATCCTAGGCTCGGTCGATTTTACTCTGCAGGCTTCACGCGGCAAAGATAGGAGCGGTGGGGCAGCGAACCGCTGACCGGGTCGGCTAAGTCTGTGCCGATGAGTGTCGCGGGGTTGGCGCCGCTTGAGTCATACGGATCGTAGCTCGGCATTTCCAATTCCTTGCAGTCTTGCCACCAGCCATGCTGGCAACAAACAATGCCAGGAACAATGTTGGTCGTCACGTGCGCCTTCACTTTAATCGCGCCGCGTGGACTTTCGACGATCATCCATTGCTTGTTTTTCACGCCGTAGCGCACCGCCGTTTCGGGATGAATGTCGGCGCTCGGTTCCGGCGCCACCTTGCGTAGGCTCGGTAGCGCTCGCTGCTGGCTGTGGACGAAAGTCGTGAACTTGGCATTGGTCAGCACGAGAGGAAATTCCGCGGCGATGTCCGGACGGCTTAAAGGACCTACAGCCGGCTCGACGTACTCCGGTAGCGGCGGGTAGCCGTGGGCGGCGAACCTGTGGCAGTAAAGCTCAACTTTTTTTGTCGGTGTGGTAAAGCCGCGGGGCACACCGTCGTTGTTTGTCTTCCGGTGCTTTTCGTAGATCGGCGCGGACGGCTTGGAGATTCCTCCAGGAGAATTTTTGAGCTGCTCGAGCGTAATTCCCGACGGCGCCAACTCGTGGGCATAACCGGCCTCGATGTCGCCGTGCCAAAACTGATCGCCTAGACCGAGGCGCTCCGCCAACTGAAAAATGATCCAGGTGTCTGAGCGGCGCTCGGCAACGGGCTCCACCACGGCGGCGCGATATTGGATATGGGTCTTGCCCTCTGCCCGGTGCTCGAAGCTGGTGGCGAGGTTGGCCATTTCGAGAAAACTGGCGGCGGGCAAGACATAGTCGCATAGTTCCGCGGTCGGCGTCATGAACAGTTCCACAGCGACGCCGAATTCCAAAGCGCAGAGCGCCTTGCGGCCGGCACGCGAGTCGCCGGAGGACATTACAGTGTTGGAACCGAAATTCAAAAGCGCCTTGATCGGATAGGGGCGTTCCTCCAGGATCGCGGCATAGATGTCGTAGGCGGCGCAGTTGCCGGGCGAGGCCGGTGGTCCCAGGGGCTTACGCTCGCGTCCGATGCGCAGCGCCGCGATCTCCTTGGGCAAAAATTCCTTGCCGTCGACGTCGTTGAGCGGCACCTTGGGGAAAATCACATTGCCGCCTTGACGGTCGAAATCGCCGATCAGCGCGTAGAGAGACGCGATGGCGCGGCTGGTCTGGGTGGCATTGGTGTGCTGGCCGATGCCGTTCCACATATACATGTTCACCGGCCGGTTATGCGCGAGCAGCAGGGCGGCCTGCCATACTTTGCCCGCCGCTACCCAGGTGATCTTTTCGGACTTTTCCGGCGCGTAGTCGGCGGCGATCTCGCCCAAGCGCTCGAAGACCGGCTTGCAGGAAATTTCCTTGCCGTTTTTTTTCTTCAACGGCCGATTGCCGAAGAGGGCGGGCTCGACGCCGTCGGCGTCATATTGGCCCGCCACCGGATCCCAAAACACGACGCGGCCTTTGCTTTCATCCCACACGGCAAAACGGTTCGAACTTCCGTCCGTTATCAGATCGGCTTCGGTGACGATTTGTCCGCTCGCGCAGTTCAGCAGAAAGGTTCCATTGGTCCATTGACGAGCGAAGGCGGGGTCGTACCAGCTCTCTTCCATCAAGCAATGAATCAGCGCAAGCGCCAGAGCACCGTCGGCGCCAGGCCGCACTTGCAGCAGCATGTCCGCGTTGGCGCCGATGCCGACCCGACGCGGATCGACGACGACGGTTTTCATACCGTGGGCCCTGGCCGCGACGATATCGTGGGCCGCGATCAATGACGTGGCGCTTGGGTTGTGGCCCCAGAGCAGAAAGGTCTTGCTGTGGGCAAAATCCGGCTTGGGAAGGACTGTTCCGAAGGTGTAGCTGAAACCGGTGTCTCTGTGCCAATTGCAAACATGGGTGGTCGACACCCAGTTGGGACTGCCGATCAGGTAAAGTAGCCGCCCGAGCCAGCGCTCGGCATCGTCGACCGAGGTGCCGCTTTTGGTGCCTTTGGCGAGGGCGATGGATTTGGCGCCGTGGCGATCGCGAATGTCAAGGATTCGCCGCGTGATATCATCCAGCGCTTGGTCCCAGCTGACGCGCTGCCAGCCTGGATCGGCATCGCCTTTTGGGCGTGTGCGCTTCAGTGGATAATCGAGGCGATCGGAATTGTAAACCAGCTCCGGCGCGGCTTTGCCTTTGATGCACATCACCCCGCCATTAGGATGATCGTGATCGGGATCGAGCCGGGTGACGCGGCCGTTCTCTACCGTCGCGATGGTCGCGCAATGCGCGGTACAGAGCGCGCAGTAGCCGCGCACAGTGCGGGAAGAGTTCGAAGAGTTAACGACATCAGGCATAGTCGCTATTGTAAGCTTCTCCGTTCGGCGCTCAAGTGACTCGATCCGTTAAGATCGTTCAAACGGTTCAAGCCGTTCAACGAGTGGCCTGGACGTTAGGCTCAGGAACGGTTCGGTTTGCCAACAAACCCCGGGCCGAAGCCGGCTTCGTTGGCGGCCCAGGCGCCGGCGACCCGGCCGCTGAAGAGCGAGGGGCCTAGCATGGTTCCTTCCAATCCGGCTTTGCCGTTAATATGGCCTCCGGCCATGCCCGCGACTTCGCCGGCTGCGTAGAGTCCGGGAATCGGTTCGAAGTATTTGTTCAGCACCCGACAGCGAAGGTCAGTCTTCACACCGCCAAAGTTTTTGCGCGCCAGCGGAAAAATCTGAATCGCGTAGTACGGTGGCGTGTCGAACTTTTTCGAGCCTTTGAGCGACTTGCCGAACCGGGGTTCCTTGTCGAGCCCCGCGTCGAAGCATTTATTGTATTCTTCTATCTCCGCGACAAAGTTTTTGACGTCTTCCACGCCGGTTTTCTTGCCCAGCTCTTCGAGCGCGTTGGCTTGTTTGATGTACGGCGAATTTTCCAAAAGCTCTTGAACCTTGGTGCGATCGATGACGTCGCCCCGGCGATAATAAGGATCGGCGACGTCGATCTTCGCCAACATCGGCGTGTCGGCGATAGCCCACGCATGCGGCGGGTTCTGTGCCAGCAGCGCCGGAGTAGCCGAGGCCCCGCCGGTCGCCGATTCGTTATGAAATCGTCGACCCTGTTGGTTAAACCAGACGTAGCCGGGAACCTGGCGGAAAACCAAGCCGCGTCGCTGTTGCGGATCGCGGTAATCCGGCGTCGCGTAAACGTAAAACCAGATGTGCTCCATGTGAGTGAAATAGCCGCCGAGCTCCTTGATCATTTTGTGGCCGGTTCCTTTGGCGCCGAGACCTGAGCCTTCCATCACTTTGAATTTTTTAAACTCGGGCCGATGCTCCAAGACCATGTCGAGATTTGAGTTAAAGCCGCCGGTAGCAACGATGGTGGCTTTGGCATGAATCTCGAAGATCTCGTTATTTCTCGTCGCCGTAACCCCAGCGACACGGCCACTTTGAGTGAGGAGCTTACCGGCGTCGGTGGAGGTCATAATCGTGATATTCGGTAGCGACTGAGCGGTCTTGATCAGCGCAGTCATCAAGCCGAGGCCATTATTATCCGGGCGATGCCAGCGGTGCACGCGGTTGCCTTCCTGGAACTTCATATCGACCCATTTTGCGCCGCAGCTTTCAGCCCAGTGATAGAGGTCGTGCAGAGTGTGTTCGAGATAGAACCGCGCCCACACCTCATCGGCGGCGCCGCCGCCCCACTTCACCCAATCTTCGAAGGCCATGTCAGGTGTGTCCTCGATGCCCTGGGACTTCTGCAACGGCGTACCGACGATGCAGCAGCCACCGCCGGAAATTGCGGCGGTCCCACCGCATTCACCCGCTTGTTCCAGAACGATGGCTTTGCCGCCCGCGCGAGCGACTTCGATAGCCGCAGGAATCCCTGCGCCTCCCCCGCCTATGATCACAACATCGGTTTGCAAACTTGAAATAGCCATCTGAGGCTCCTTGGCTTGTCAATTTGATTTAGACGATTATCACCGTTGTCGTGATTCGGTCAAATCGAACGCTCTAAGATAGCCCTAGTAGGCTCGGGCTCGTTCCCACTTTGCTGATGACTTCGGTTCTTTTGGCAAGGAAGCAAACAGAAAAAAGCGAGCGGCTGGAAGCTGTAGGCATATGTATCGACATCAACGCGAAGCTAGCTTAACTCCCTGTGTATCTTCGAATCAGGCGAACGCGATCTTGCATCGTTTTTACCTCATCGGCTTCCTTGTCGGAGATCTTGACCCCTAACTCTTCCTCCAGCGCCATTAGCAGTTCGACAACATCCAAGGGGTCGAAATCTTTGGCAAGTGACCTCTCAAGAGTAATTCGTTCCGGCTCCAGGTGAAAGGAGAACACAAGACGATTGCGGAGCCTGTGCAGGATAGCACCGCACCGCATGCACAGGGCGGCGCCCCGTGGCTCGAAAAACTCAGCGACCCCCCGGATTACCGCAGACTGGACAAGATAGCTGGTTCAGCATGGCAAAAATTTTCCATCATGGACAAGTTTTTACAACCGTTTAGCATATGTCTTGCTGGGTCGTTGATCGTCCCAATCAGTCGGAGATTCAGTTACGTCACGGACTTTCATCAAGAGATCTCGATTGATTGTCCAGTCGTTTCGGCATTCTAACGCTTATCAATCGCGGGTTTTACATCGTTTTTGGATTACAATCTCGCCGAGATTTGATAAAATCAGTAAGCCCAGATCTCGCTTCCACGCTTTAACCGATCTGGGCGTTTTCATGACAGAGGGTTTAGAAATTTGAATAGTGGTCTGTGCGCGCATGGCAGACATTTTCATAAGCTACGCGAACGAAGATAAAGAAACCGCGGCCCGGCTCGCGGGGTTCCTTGAATCTATCGGGTGGAGCGTCTGGTGGGATCGGCGCATTCCTGCGGGACGTACCTGGCGTTCTGTACTCCAGGAGGCCCTCAAGGACATGCGTTGCATGATCGCCCTCTGGTCGCGAGATTCAGTGGAAAGTCCCTGGGTGGCCGAGGAGGCTGAGGAAGCGCGCAAGTTAGGCAAAACCCTTGTGCCGATCCTCATTCAGCGGGTTGAACCGCCAATCGGCTTTCGCACAATTCAAGCCGCCGATCTCGTAAACTGGGACGGATCACGCGATGATCCGGCCGCAAAGATGTTGATCGCCGATCTAGAATCTCTGCTCGGCAAACCAGCTGCGCAAACTGCCGAGCGAAATAGGATTGTCGAAACGCGAGATGTCGAATCTCCGCGTCCACCGCCATTTCAGGGATCTAAAAGCGGTTGGCTGATAGCTGCCATTGCCGGCATCGCCATCGTGTCGCTTCTGGCTGGGTGGCAAAAATGGATGGGTCCCAATCAAGTAAATCGTACACAACTTCCGCCGGCACAAGTCGATAACTTGCGGAAAGTTCCAGCGCCGCGACTCATCGGTCTGGCCCTCAGTGGGGAACGAAGTGAGATCAAGCCATCCGAAATGCTTAAACTAAGATTGCTGGCGAACTACTCGGATGGAAAACAAGACGATGTCAAAGATAAGATCGAATGGACGAGCAGCAACTCGAACGTCGCAACTGTCAATGAACGGGGAGAAGTGAAGGGCCTGCGCGTCGGTTCCGTAAATATCACCGCGAAATCCGGGGACGTCGTGAGTTCCGCATGGACACTAAGCGTCAAAGCGGCCGAACCGGTGGTCGAACCCGTCGCTGCGCCAAAGTTGGTTGCCGTGGACATCAGCACGAGTAGAAATGAATTAATCGCCAACGAGAAAATTTTGGTTCGCGCAAAAGGCAGGTACTCGGACAATAGCGAGAAATTTCTCTCGACTTCGGTTGACTGGGAGACGAGCGATCGAACGATTGCATCGATTAGCGAAAAGGGACAACTGGAAACGCTACGTCCGGGAAGGGTGCAGGTTCTGGCGCGGTCCGGTCATCTTCGAAGTAAGCCACTTACTATTGTCGTGAGAGAAACCGAAATGAAAGAACAGCCTCAAGCCAAGTCGCCGAGACCTTTGGAACCGCGACCGGTCACGCCACCACTCTTATCGGAACAGTCGAGAGCGCAAATCTCGGCATTCACTACCCGAGCCAAAATTTTTCGCGAGCAGGGAAACTACGCCGCCGCGCTGGCGGAGCTGGACAAGGCCAAAGCCATCGACGCAACGAATGAGGACGTTCGAACGGAAATCGAGCAGACAAAAAGAGCTTGTAACGCTGAAAAAGTCCTGGGTAATAAGCTAACTTGTTGATTCCTAGCGAAGCGACCGGAAAACCGAGCGCTAACGTCTTTGTTCCCGTTGGCGCTCTAAGAACTCATCGCGTCGCGCGCGATCATTCTCTTCTTCAAGCTGGTAGCCAACCCATTCTGCGTTTGAAATGAGGGCATCCCAGTCTGTTGGGCGTGCGGCAAGTTGCTTCAGGCAGAGCTGAATCTGATTGCGGATTTTCTGAGCGGGGTCCCAAAATCTTCCCTGGGCCGTATAGGCCACGGTGTAGTCCAACCATTCGCGCAGTCCGTTCAGCGCCGCGGTTAGCTCTTTGCCTCCTTGAGTTCTTTGATTTTCGCCTGCTTTGTTCTGCTTGGCGCTTTCGCCTCGGATAATTTTCAATTCGTTTAGAAGAGAGGCGTCAGCGCCTGCATTTTGCAATTGGCCTTCGGTTTCTTTGGTCAAATCGAAGACGACGCCACGCTCCCGCGCCAACGCCGCGACTCTTTTAGGCTCGACGCCTTCGCGTAGCGCGTAGGTGACTTCCTGTAAGTTGAACGCATTGCTTGGTGCTCGTGCGCCCGACGGACGAAGCAGGGTCAGGCCAAGATATAATCGCGCGACGTAGTCTTCGCTTAAATGGGACAGAGCTTTTTCGAATGCGGACCTGGCTTCGGTGTATCTACCGGAATTATATTGGGCCCGCCCGACGTAAGTCCAAATGCTTTTTCGCGGCGATACAGAACTGCTGACAAAAGTGGCCTCGCTCCGGGCGACTCGTTCGAAATAAGCAAGAGCATTGTCAGGCTCCCCTCTCAAGAGAGCCTGCCGCCCGGTCAAAAAGTCGGTTTGCGATTCCAACGACGCACAAGCCACGGTCCATAGAAGCGTAATTGCGGCAGTCAGGCGTGTAAGTCTCATAGAAAACCCCCATAGGATAAGCGCCGGCCGGTAAAAACACAAGTTTCAAGTTTGTCGTGATTCGCTGTTCTGAAAAAAGCGCCCAGTGGAAATATTGATTCCAAGCCCATCGAGCTTCATGGCTTGTGATCTATTCTTTTTTTGCGTCGGGTTGTGAGCCACCGATGTCTCTGCTAAGGAAAACTCTAATTTTTTCATCATGCGTTGTTCCCCTACGCCGTGGTTAGTCGCCGGCATCGCTTCTGTCGTTCTCGGGCTTTCTCGGGGAATTCATTCATCCTTTGGCGTGTTTAATGTAGCGTTGCTGGATGCGTTCGGCTGGAGCCGAGGAGCGACAGCGGGAATTTTTTCTATCGTTCTCACAGTCGATGCCGCACTCTCCCCCGTCGTCGGCTACCTGGTGGATCGATTCGGTGCAAAGATAATTTCCATTACCGGCTGCCTGGCTCTCGTAATCGGACTCTATCTGAGCAGTCGGGTTACGGATTTATGGCAATTGTACATCTGTTTCGGCTTGATCCTCGCGGTCGGTTTCACCTTCGCCGGCATGGTGCCGCACGTGTTTTTGATCTCCGAATGGTTCTCCTCCAATCGCGCGTCAGCGATCGGCGTAGTGTACGCGGGCACCGGGGTGGGAATCATGCTTCTTTCTCCGCTGAGCGCGTGGCTGATTTCGAGTTACGGTTGGGCCCGAGCTTTTGAGATCTACTCAGTCGGCGTCCTTATCGGGCTCTTGCCGTTGATTTGGTTGTTCTATCAGCATGGACCCTACGGTGAGCGGCTGCGCGACCGTGTCGAGAGGAAAAAGAATCAGCAACAATGGACGGCGAAGCTGGCACTGCAAAGCTTGCAGTTCTGGTTATTGTTTATCGCCCGTATCGCCGCCGCGTCTGGGACGACAGTCATCATCACGCACCAGGTTGCTCACGTGGTTGATGTCGGCTTTAGCAAGCTTTTATCGGCGTCCGTCTTTGGGCTGGCCGGAATCATCAGCAGCTTCGGTAGGGTAATATTTGGGTTCATCGCTGATCGGTTATCGAAACAAGCCGCTTACACGCTCAACATCGCGATGACGGTTATCGGCGTCGGCGCGCTGATGATCTTGCGCGATCCCAGCCAAGCCTGGTTGCTTTACGTTTACGTGATTTTTTTCGGCATTGGCTTCGGTTCGCGCGCCGTGATTTTTTCGGCTCTCACCGCCGATATATTTTCCGGCAAGGGCTTTGGCTCCATCCTCGGCTACTCGACGGTAGCCGTGGGCGTGGGTGGCGCGCTGGGATCTTACTTAGGCGGCGCCTTTCACGATTGGACCGGTAGCTATTTAGTTTCTTTTTCACTCTCTGCTCTGCTATTGGCTCTCTCCGATGTTTGTATCTGGGTGCTGTCAGTTACCGCGATTGGGAATTATGACAAACGTCTTTGGGCCAGCGAAGAATAGGTTGGTTCACCCGAAGATCTGACGATCATCTCTAACCTTGAGCGATTTTTAGGAAGCTGGTAGCCTAATTTTCAGCGTGAATTTATGGATGCTCGGTTGCGAGAGGGCATAAGTTTATTTAACCAGGGCCGATTTTTCGATTGTCATGAAGTTTTGGAAGGACTCTATTTGGAAACCGATGAAGGCAGCAAGCCGTTTCTTGAAGGGCTGATTCAGCTGGCCGCGGCGTTTCGGATGTTTTGCGACTTCGGCGAAGTCAAAGGGGCGGTGCGAATGATTTATCAAGCGTTGATTCGCTTCGAAAATTATCAGCCGGCGTTTTTGCAGGTCCGCGTGAAAGACCTTTGCCAGGCCGCCGAGGAGTGGGCCAAGGCGGCGGAGCATGCCGAGGCTAAACCTTCGGCTATTAGCATTCCGAAAATACAGATCCAACGATTCAGCTTTTTCCGATGATCGATATCCCGCTCACGGATCGACTCGAGCACTTCCTCAGCGGCACTTGGACAGGCGCTAAACGCATTCAGGGGCTGCAAGGCGGCGCGCGTGCCTATGTGCTTGCCTTGGTGGCTGCGAGGGCACGCAGGCCGATTCTGGTCGTCGCCGCCAGTGCGCGCGATGCCGAGAACCTGTTCGACGACCTGGCTTTTTTTCTCAGCGAAGACAGAGGGTTGGCGCCGCTAGGCAAACGCCTACATCTCTTTCCATCATGGGAAGTGCTGCCGTTTGAAAATCTGTCGCCGCATCCGGACAATATCGCCGGGCGTTTGGAGGGACTTTACAAGCTTGTCGAAGATTCGACACCGATCCTCATCGCAACTCCGGCCGCATTGATGCAGCGGGTGATTCCCAAGGAGGCGCTCAAGCAATCGTATCTTTATCTGGTCGCGGGCCAAGATGTATCGCGCGAATCAATCCTCGAGCACTTGGTTCAATGGGGTTATCAAAACGTTCCGCTGGTCGAGGAGCGCGGTGATTTTAGCGCGCGCGGCGGGATCGTGGATCTGTTCTCACCGGGTTATCGTCGACCACTCCGTCTCGAATTCGACGGCGACCGCTTGGAGTCGATGCGCGAATTCAATCCCGCGACACAGCGAACCGAGCAACTCCAGGACGAAATGTTGATCCTGCCAATGAAGGAATTCTCACTAAAACGAGCCGGACTAGAAGAAGCCTTGCGCCGATTGGATCAGCGGGCGGTGGAGTTGGAAGTCGATCGACGGGAAAAAAATAGCCTGCTCGAATCCATGCGCGCGGGGATTCCGTTTCCGGGAATCGAATTTTTGGCTCCGTACTTTTTCTCCCAACTCGTGCCGGTATTTTCTTATCTGCCGGCGGAAACGTTGATTTGGTTGGATGGTGCGGATCGGATCGAAGCGGAAGCCGGACGCTTCAGCCAGCTTGCGTGGGACCGCAACGAGCGCAGCAAGGAAGATCATCGGTTGGTGGCGCGGGTAGAGGCGGAGTATCTGAATGAGCACGAATGGCGCGAGGCGTTACACGCGTTTCCCCAAGTCCACTGTGAGTCCCTCGTGATCATGGCCGCTTCGGAGCGAGCGCGGGAAATGACGCTCACCGCCGAAACTTATCTGACCACCGACGCTCGCCAGGAAACCGCTCTGCACGGCAAAGAGGCCTCGCTCAAGCCGTTGGTCGAGCAATTTAAGACCTGGGAAACGGAAAAGATCATCTTCGTTGCCCCGACCAAGAGCGACGCAGCGCGGCTCCGGGAGCTTTTGAGCAATTACGATATTCAATTCACCTTGACCGAAGAGCCAGCGCCGGCAGCCCTCGGGCGGGCGAAATTTACTCGGGGAATCGTCTGCGGCCATCTCACCCAAGGCTTCCGATTGCCGGAAGCGCATCTCGTTCTCATCACTTTTGACGAGATCTTCGGGACGAGAAAGCGTCAGCCGACGACCTCGACGAAAAATTATCCGAGCCATTTCCTTACCAGTCTCAGCGAGCTCAAGCAGGACGATTATGTCGTTCATCTGGATCATGGAATTGGCGTCTATCGTGGTCTCAGGTTTCTCAAAGTTGCCGACGTCGAAGGCGAGTTTTTGCACCTGGAGTATGAAGCCGGCGATCGCCTCTACTTGCCCGTCGATCGCATCAATATGGTGCAGAAGTATATCGGCGGCGACGGTGCGCAACCATCCCTGGACCGGCTCGGCGGCACGGCGTGGGAGAAAGTTAAGGCGAAGGCACGCAAATCGATCTTCGCCATGGCCGAGGAGCTTGTGCAGCTATACGCGGTGCGCGAGGCGCGCGCCGGCACCGCCTTTGCGCCACCGGATGCTATGTACAAAGAATTCGAAGCCGCTTTCGAATACGAAGAAACACCCGATCAGCAGCGCGCCATCGATGAAACCCTTGCGGGCATGCATAGCAAGAAACCGATGGATCGCTTGATCTGCGGCGACGTTGGCTTTGGCAAGACTGAAGTAGCCATGCGAGCGGCGTTTCTCGCCGTCGAAGGCGGCAAACAAGTCGCTTTGCTGGCGCCCACGACCATTCTGGCGCAGCAGCATCTACAAACTTTTCGCCATCGCTTCCGCAATCATCCGGTGCGCGTCGAGATGGTGAGCCGCTTTCTGACTGCGAAAGAAGTCACTCACGTGCTGCAAGACACGGCTAAAGGGAACGTGGATATCATTATCGGCACACACCGCCTGCTGCAGAAGGACGTGGAATTCAGGGATCTCGGTCTCGTCATCATTGACGAAGAACACCGCTTCGGAGTCGTGCATAAGGAGCGCTTTAAAAAACTCCGGCAGTTGGTCGATGTCTTAAGCCTCACGGCGACGCCGATTCCGCGCACGTTGCACATGTCGCTTGTGGGAATCCGTGACTTGAGCATCATCGAGACGCCGCCGGTCGACCGTCTGGCGATTCAGACCTATGTGACCCGGTATAACGAAAACCTGATTCGCGACGCGGTACTGCGCGAGCTGGAGCGCGGTGGGCAAGTCTTCTTTCTGCACAACCGCGTTGAGACCATCGACCGCTTGGCGCAAAGGCTCGCGGATCTGGTTCCGGAAGCGAAAATGGCGATGGCGCATGGGCAGATGCGGCCAAAAGAGCTGGAAAAGGTCATGCTCGATTTTTTCGAGAACAAGACTCAGGTCTTGGTCTGCTCAGCCATTATAGAGTCCGGACTAGATTTTCCCAATGCCAACACGATCATCATCAATCGCGCCGACAAGTTCGGTCTAGCGCAACTCTATCAGCTCCGCGGTCGCGTCGGACGATCGCATCGCCATGCCTACGCATACCTGTTAATTCCCGGCGAGCAAGCGATCACGCCCGACGCGGGAAAGAGATTGCGCGCCCTGCAGGAAATCGACGGACTGGGTGGTGGCTTCAAACTCGCGCTGCACGATTTAGAAATCCGTGGCGCCGGCAATTTGCTTGGCGAACAGCAGTCCGGACAGATTACCGCGGTGGGCTTCGAGCTTTACACCGAAATGATGGAAAAGGCGGTGAAGGAACTGAAAGGCGAAGAAGTGGCGCCGGAAGTGGAACCGGAGATCCGTCTTGGCATTCCGGCTTATTTTCCGGAGACGTATATCCCCGACGTCAACCAGCGCCTGTATTTTTACAAGCGTTTGGCGAGCCTGCGCAGTCCGGTAGACCTCGAGGAATTGAAGGGAGAAATTAAAGATCGTTTTGGTCCCTATATTTCGGTCGTCGATAATCTGTTTCTCCTGATGAACCTGCGGCGTGTATTAAAAGAATTCCTGGTGCAGCAGATCAGTGCGTCCGATGGCAGAGTCTTTTTACTCTTCCATCCCGAATCGCCGGTCAAAGTCGAGAAACTCCTCGAACTGATTCGCAAGCAAAAAAATCGCTTCCGCCTTGCGCCCGACGGCCGCTTGTCGTTTTCACCAAAGCACCACGAATGGCCGGCAGTGATGGACGAAGTTGCGGAACTGCTGCATTCCATCGGTGAGACGGCGGTGCAACAAAAGGATTTTTTCGAACCGGCGCATGGGTGAAGACGGGGGGATGGAGCACTTGAACGTTGGCGTGTGGGTGAAGAAAAGACCATGATTCGAAGCACCACGGCGGCATTCCAACGCTCTCAGATCTCTGAGAGGGGTGATTAGCCGAGCGGGCCTAAGGGGCGTTCGGCGAGATCAAGATGCCGCGGGGATTTGGCTTTTAAAATTAAGTATGGTAGCTATCTAGAGTCTTTGTCCATTACGACAAGCTGCGAGGTATATGTTGAGGCAAGTCATGAATAAAAGCCTCCTGCTGTTTTTTCTGCTCGTTTTTCCCCACGGAGTTGCTGCTGCGGTCATTGAACAGTTAATCGCCATTGTCAACGGCGAGCCCTACACTTTGTCGGATGTGAATGGTTACGCAAAGAGCAAAATGGGCCGTGGTTTTCCTAGCGGCGACCTCAATCAGATCAATGCCAACGATCGCGAAGTTTTGGAGCAGTTTATTACTGACAAACTCCTGGAGGCTGAAGTGCGCGACGCCGGCATCGTCATTACCGATGACGACGTCACCCGGTACATCGAGCAGGTCAAGAAGAACAACCGTTTGTCGGACGAGGATCTCAAGGTAGCGCTGGGCAGAGAAGGAGTGACCCTCGCCGCCTACCGGGCATCGGTGAAGTTGGAGATGGAGAAGAGCGAAATTATCGATCGCCAGGTACGGCGAAAGGTCACCATTACTGACGAGGACGTTGAGCGTTATTACAAACTCAACTCAAAGAATTATCGCGGCAATGAGCGGGCCCGCATTCGTCATATTTTGCTGCCGCTCGCGGAAGACGCACCGCCAGAGCGCGTCCAGAGCGTGATGGAGAAGGGCAAGGAATTGTACGAACGAATCGAGGCCGGCGAGGATTTCGCCGAGCTGGCTCGCGAGTATTCCGAAGGCGCAGGCCGCACTGAGGGCGGCGAAATTGGTTGGGTTAAGAGAGGCACACTGATTTTGGGAATCGAAGAGGTTGCGTTTCAAAAATTAGCGGTCGGTCAGGTGAGTGAACCATTCCGCACCATCATGGGTGTACACATCGTCAAGCTGGAAGGCCGCGAAGGCAACAATGTGTTGCCATTGACAAGTGTCGCCCCGCGAATCAAGGAAGAACTTTCGAAAAAGATCTTAGAGGAACGGTTCGCGCAATGGCTCAAGACCGATCTGCGACGGAAACATCGCGTCGATATCAAGGTGGCCAACGTCGTGTTCAAACCGGGAGATTCGAAGGAAGGCACGATGAACTCGTTGATGGCCACTTCTAATAGGACGGCTCGGCGGGAAGAACGCTCGGTTCTGAGCTATCTAAATCCGTTTTCTTACATCGTCAAGGAAACTCCATTCGAAGACGAAGATGCCAAAAGCCCGCTCAAGGACAAGAGCGTCGTCAGCGTCTTCGGAGTGCCTCTTTTCACAACCGATACGGTTGAAGACGCTCCAGACGTTTTAAATCCGCCGCCAAGTCAATCCGGGAAAGGCGTTTTTTCCACGATCCTCGATTCATTGAATCCTTTTTCGTCAAAGAAGCCGTAAATCCTCTGTCTCAAATTCGTAAGCGGGATAATCAACCACGTTATCCTTCGGCCAAGCTCCTAGACTCAATGTCGAGTAAACCGATCATCGCCATCACCATGGGCGATCCCGCCGGAATCGGTCCAGAGGTTATTCTCAAGGCACTCGCGGATCCCGTGATCAGAAAGGTTGCGCGGCCGCTGATCTTGGGCGATTGGGGCGTACTGCAGCGCACTCACGGAGGTAAAAAAAAATATCCCAGACTGATTTGTTGGCAGCAAGGTCGACCGCTATTGTCTATGCTGAATCATCCGAGTGCGTTCGTCGTTTATCCGCTTTCTTCGCTGGCGCCAAGAGAATCCCGCCACGGTATTTCGTCAAAGGCGGGCGGGCATAGCGCGTTCAGCTATATCCGTGTCGCGGCGAAATTGGCGCTGTCGAAAGTCGCGGACGCCATCGCGACCGCGCCGATCAGCAAGAGCAGCTTGATCGATTCGGGCCACGATTATCCTGGCCACACGGAGCTGCTCGCCGAGCTGAGCGGGAACGCCGAATGCCGCATGATGCTAGTCGGCGCGAAACTGCGCGTTGTCCCCGTGACCGGTCATATTCGCTTCACCAAAATCGCGCGCAGTCTCACGCGCGAAAACATTCAGGCCACCGTTGAGCTGACTCACCACAGCCTTAAAAATTTTTTTGGCATCTCCCGGCCCCGCGTCGCTGTCGCGGCGCTCAATCCGCACGGCGGTGAAGCAGGAATTTTCGGCGTGGAGGAGATCGATCTGATCGCCCCGGCGGTAAAATCGGCGCGGCGCAAGGGCATCGCCGCGTTGGGCCCTTTTCCGGCGGACAGTTTATTTTATCATGCGGCGCGCGGCGACTATGATGCGGTGGTCTGCATGTATCACGATCAGGGCCTGATTCCGCTGAAGCTGCATCATTTCTTCGGCGGCGTGGCTCTGACCTTGGGACTGCCATTTATCCGCACGTCGGTCGATCACGGTACTGCGTATGATATCGCTGGCAGCGGCAAAGCGGACGAGACCAGCATGAAGGAAGCGATTCTCTTGGCGGCGCGGTTAGCGCGCCGTAGCACGGGAAAGAGGAAGCCATGAACCCAGCGGTGTTTCGCGAGTACGACATTCGCGGTTTAGCGGAAAAGGATTTCGATGCGGACTTTGCACTGTTGCTGGGTAAGGTCCATGGCACCGCCATTGCGGAAATGGGCGGCACGAAAGTCGCAGTTGGGCGCGATTGTCGCGCTACGTCCGATCCTTATGCCGAGTCGATTATCGCCGGCTTAGTCGCGACGGGGCTGCATGTCTATGACATCGGCGTATGTCCGACACCCTTGCTTTATTTTTCACTGTTTCACCTTGACGTCGATGGCGGCATTCAAGTGACGGCGAGCCATAATCCGTCGGAGTATAACGGTTTTAAAATCTGCCTCGGTAAGGACACGCTGCACGGCGAGCAAATCCAAAGAATTCGCCTTCAAATGGAACGTAACGAGTTTCGCGAAAAAGCCGGCGGCAAAGTAGAGCGTTACGAGATTGTGGCGCCGTATCACCGCTATCTGCTCGCCGACGTGCCTCAGTTGGCGCGCCCGCTGAAAGTCGTGGTGGATGCCGGCAGCGGGGTCGGCGGACCCGTGGCCCCGCCGATTTTCAAACAGCTCGGCTGTACGGTATGGGAAATCGCCTGTACGCCGGATGCCGACTTTCCGTTCCACCACCCCGATCCGACCGTGCCGGAAAATTTGACGATGTTGATCGAAAAGGTCAAGGAAGAAAAGGCCGACCTCGGTATCGCCTACGATGGTGACGCCGACCGCATCGGCGCCGTGGACGAAAAGGGCAACATTCTGTGGGGAGATGAATTACTGATATTGTTTTCTCGCGATGTCCTTAAGCGAAATCCGAACTCAATCATTATTTCCGAGGTAAAATGTTCGCAGCGGCTCTACGACGATATCGCGAAAAACGGCGGTCGGCCCATTATGTGGAAGGCGGGCCATTCGCTACTCAAGGCCAAGATGAAAGAGACCCAGGCGCTGCTCGCCGGCGAAATGAGCGGTCATATGTTTTTCAAGGAGCGCTATTTCGGCTACGACGATGCGATTTATGCATCGCTGCGCTTGGTGGAGATCGTCGCGCGGTCGGAAAGACCTTTATCGGCGTTACTTGCCGACTTGCCGAAATGTGTCTCGACGCCGGAGATTCGCGTCGACTGTCCAGATGACAGAAAATTTCTGCTGGCAAAAAAAGCCACCGAATATTTTCGCCAGCACTACGACGTCATCGACATCGACGGTGTGCGAGTGCAGTTTGCTGAGGGCTGGGGACTCATCCGCGCTTCCAACACCCAGCCCGCGCTGGTGCTCCGCTTCGAAGCAAAGTCCGAGGCAAAGCTTAAAGAGTATCGCGCCCTGGTCGAAAACAAGCTCGGCGAGCTTGAGAGAGAATAAAACTCACGATGGCGGGGGCGATCGTCATCAGAGGCGCGCGGGTCCATAACCTGAAAAATATCGACCTGGAGATTCCGCGCGATCGGTTGGTTGTTATAACCGGGGTCTCGGGATCGGGCAAATCCTCTCTGGCTTTCGACACGCTCTATGCCGAAGGGCAGCGGCGCTATCTGGAGTCTCTTGCCGCCGACGCCCGGCAGCTGCTCCAACAGATGGAAAAGCCTGACGTCGATGCCATCAATGGGCTTTCTCCAACCATTGCTATCCAACAAAACACTGGATTGGTGACTCCTCGCTCCACTGTTGGCACGATGACCGACATCTATGACTATCTCCGCCTGCTCTTCGCTCGCGTGGGACAGCCGACCTGTTTCGTATGCGGCCGCGAAGTCAGAGCCTACGCCGTCGAGCAAATCGTCGATCAATTGCTCGAGCTGCCGGCGCAAACCCGCATTCTTGTCTTGGCGCCCATTTCCGTCGCACGGCCGAGCGAAGTGAGCGAACGGTTGCGCGAGCTAGAGCGCCAAGGGTTTGCCAGAGTGATGGTCAACGGTCGGATGTTTGAGCTGGGTGATGAACTTCAGTGCGACGGCGCCGAAGTGGGCCAGCTCGATCTTGTGGTCGACCGGCTGGTGTTGCGCGACGGCATCGAGAAACGACTTGCCGATTCGCTCGAGGTGGCATCGCGTCACGGTGACCAAGTGATCAAGATCCGAGTTCTCGGCGCGCACGAAACCGATTCAGCCGAAGAAAGGGTGTTTAGTCAGAGGCTCGTTTGTGTGAACTGTGGCACGGCCATCCCCGAATTGACGCCGAGTCTCTTCTCTTTCAATAGCCCGCAGGGCGCCTGCGCGACGTGCAAAGGATTAGGCGTCATTTTTCGCCGCTCAAAGCGGCACAAAAGGAGCCACAATGGCTCGGACGCCGAAATCTGTCCTGATTGCGGCGGCACTCGGCTCAATCGGCAAAGCCGATCGGTAAGGATCCGGGATCATGATATTTCCCAGGTGGCCGCCAAGCCTATCGTTACAACAATCGATTTTTTCAACGACCTGCAACTCACAGAAGAACGAAGGACGGTTGGACAAAAAATCGTCGCCGAGATCATCTCCCGGCTCCGCTGCATGGCGCAATTGGGTCTCGACTATTTGAGCTTGGACCGATCGTCGGTGACACTCTCGGGCGGCGAGCTGCAACGGGTGCGCCTGGCGACGCAAATCGGGTCCGGATTGGCGGGAGTTCTTTACGTTCTCGATGAGCCGAGCATCGGCTTGCACCAAAAGGACAATGCGCAGCTGGTGGCGCTTCTGAAACAGCTGCGCAATATGGGCAATTCCGTTGTCGTGGTTGAGCACGACCCGGAGACGATCTTGGCGGCGGATTACATTATCGACATGGGGCCGGGCGCCGGCATTCACGGCGGCCATGTGGTTGCACAAGGGTCGCCATCGGAAATTATTCATGACGGTCGTTCCCTCACCGGCCGCTATTTAGCCCGTACGCTCAAAATTTCGCCTCCCGTCCAACGCCACATGGGTACAGGAAGGTCCCTGACAATTAAATCTGCCAGTGCGCGTAACCTGAAAAATATTACCGTGGAGATTCCGATCGGCGCGATGACTTGCGTGACCGGCGTTTCCGGTGCGGGTAAGAGCACCCTGGTGATGGAACTGCTCTACCACGGCGTGGCGCAACGACTACAGAAACTAAGGGTGAATGACCTGGCATTCTCAGATCTTGTCGGCTGGAAAAATTTCGACCGGGTGATTGGTGTTGACCAAACTCCTATCGGCCGCACGTCCCGTTCCAATCCTGCCACCTATACAGGGGTTTATGATCATCTGCGCGATCTTTTCGCTCAATTGCCTGAGGCTCGTTTGCGGGGCTACAAGGCGGAGCGATTTTCGTTCAATGTCAGCGGTGGGCGCTGTGAAGCCTGTGGCGGCGAGGGTATTACCCGGGTTGAAATGTACTTCCTTCCTGAATTGTTCCTAACTTGTGCGGTGTGCAAAGGGCGGCGCTACAATCGCGAAACATTGCAGGTCAAATACAAAGGGTTGAGCATCTCGGACATTCTCGACCTGACCGTAGATCAAGCCCTGGAACTGCTCAACAACATGCCGCCAATATACGATCGGCTGCGCATTTTGCGCGAGGTTGGATTGGGCTACCTGCGCCTCGGTCAGTCTGCGACTACGCTGTCCGGCGGCGAAGCGCAGCGCATTAAGCTCGCCCGTGAGTTGGCACGGAAATCGACGGGAAGATCGCTGTATATGCTCGATGAGCCAACTACGGGACTCCATTTCGACGATGTCAAGAAACTCTTGGAGCTGCTCAACCGTCTAACCGATTTGGGGAACACAATCGTGGTGGTGGAGCATAACCTGGACGTTATTAAATGCGCCGATTACGTGATCGATTTGGGACCGGAGGGCGGCGCTAGGGGCGGCGAAGTGGTTGCTCAGGGAACGCCGGAAGAGATCGCGCAGATGTCCCATTCGATCACCGGCCAGTATCTGAAGCCGCTCCTCGAACCCCGGCCGGTGCCTCACTAAGGCATGTTGCCGATCGCAGTTTCTCGTTAAATATCAATGTGTTAATTAATTAACGACGGCAGTTGACTCGGCTGGTAGTTTTGGTTAATTTAATATCAGACCAAATCAGTAGGTTATTTAGTCCCGATTTTGCTATAATTTAAGGCAGCAGTGATGAATGTGAAAATTCCAATCTACCTCGACAATCACGCGACCACGCCCGTCGATCCACGGGTGTTGGCTGCCATGCTGCCTTACTTCGCCGATAAATTCGGCAACGCAGCGAGCAAAAGCCACGTGTTCGGTTGGGAAGCTGAAGCAGCCGTCGATCGCGCGCGCGAGCAGGTCGCCAAGTCGATCGATGCGGCATCGGCTCGGGAGATTATATTCACCAGCGGCGCCACGGAGTCGGACAATCTCGCGATCAAGGGTGTCGCCGAGGCCAACCGCGATAAGGGCAACCACATTGTGACGTGCGTGACCGAGCACAAGGCGGTCCTGGACAGCTGCAAAGTGTTGGAGAAGCATGGATTTCAGGTTACCTATTTGCCCGTGGATTCATACGGCGTTATTGATCTCAGACGACTACGCGACGCCTTGACTGACAAAACAATCTTGATTTCGATCATGGCTGCGAATAACGAGATCGGCACAATCCAAGCGATAAAAGAGATCGGTAGCTTGGCGAAAGAGAAAGGTATCCTTTTTCACACCGATGCGACACAAGCGATCGGCAAGATTCCGATCAACGTAAAGGATATGGGTATTGATCTGCTATCGTTGACGGCTCACAAAATGTACGGCCCTAAAGGAATTGGCGCTCTCTACGTCCGTTCGTCGCAGCCGCGAGTTAGGCTCGCAGCTGTTATCGATGGTGGCGGACACGAGCGCGGTATGAGATCGGGAACTTTAAATGTCCCTGGAATCGTCGGCTTGGGCGCATGTTGCGAGCTTGGGCAAAAAGAAATGAGTGCGGAGGGTGAGCGTCTTACCGCGCTAAGAGAGCGACTGAAAGCCGGCATTCTGAGTCAACTAGACGAAGTTTACATCAATGGTCATCCGCTACGGCGGCTGCCTGGCAACTTGAATATGAGCTTTGCGTACGTCGAAGGCGAGTCACTGTTGATGGCGCTGAAAGAAATCGCGGTCTCCACCGGTTCAGCCTGTACTTCGGCGAGTCTCGAGCCGTCCTACGTGTTGAAAGCGATTGGCTTGGAAGATGAGCTGGCACACAGCTCAATTCGCTTTGGTTTGGGCCGTTTTAATACCGAAGACGAAATCGACTATACCGTTCAACGGGTTGTCGAAGAGGTGCGACGGCTGCGAGCCATTTCACCGCTATACAGGGCCAGGATGGTCAAATCGCAAAAACGACAGCAGGCGGAGCTTAAACAACAAGAGAGAGTTTCCTAGACGATTGTCGAGGGAGGATTAGTGTTTACGGGAGTTAATGTTACCGATCGTGCCGCGGCACGAATCAAAGAATTGATGGCTGCCGAGAGCCGGACAGGTCAGGCATTGAGAGTGAAAGTAGTCGGGGGCGGTTGCTCGGGCTTACAGTATAAGGTCGACTTCGATGTTCCCAAACCGACCGATAAAGTCTTCGAGAAAGACGGCGCGAAGGTATTGGTGGACATGAAGAGCTTGCTTTATCTGAGCGGTACGGAGCTCGACTATAAAGACGAGCTGATGCAATCGGGATTCGTGTTTCAGAATCCGAATGTAAAAAAAGCCTGCGGCTGCGGCGCGTCGTTCACGGTTTGATTAGGAACTTTAAATCATGAAAACAGAAATGAACACGGTCGAGGATCTCACCAGGCGCGAGTACAAGTACGGCTTCTTCACTGATATCGATGCGGACACCGTACCGCCGGGTTTGAATGAAGATGTCATTCGCCTGATTTCGGCCAAGAAAAACGAGCCGGAATTCATGCTTGAGTGGCGACTGAGAGCGTACCGACATTGGGTCAAACTGGAAAAATCTCAAGCCGAGCCGAAATGGGCAATGGTTCATTATCCGGCCATTGATTATCAAGCGATCCGCTATTATTCGGCGCCGAAATCAAAGGCCGATGCGCCCAAGAGTTTGGCGGAAATCGATCCGGAACTACTCGAGGCTTACGAGAAGCTGGGAATTCCTCTCAAGGAGCAAGAACACCTGGCGGGTGTCGCCGTCGACGCCGTTTTCGACAGCGTATCGGTCGCGACGACTTTTAAAGCAAAGCTGGGTGAGCTCGGCATCATCTTCTGCTCTTTTTCGGAGGCCGTGCACAACCATCCGGAACTGGTCCAGAAGTATCTCGGCTCGGTAGTCCCTTACACCGATAATTTTTTCGCCGCGCTCAATTCGGCGGTCTTTAGCGACGGGTCCTTTTGCTACATTCCAAAGGGCGTGCGCTGCCCGATGGAATTGTCGACGTACTTCCGCATCAACGCGGCCGAAACCGGCCAGTTCGAGCGCACCCTGATCATCGCCGACGAAGGAGCGACCGTAAGTTACCTCGAAGGTTGCACGGCGCCGATGCGGGACAAAAACCAGTTGCACGCCGCAGTGGTGGAGCTGGTTGCCCATAAAGATGCTCAGATCAAATACTCGACCGTGCAGAATTGGTATCCCGGGGATGCCGAAGGCAAGGGCGGTATCTACAATTTCGTGACCAAGCGCGGCAAGTGTCTCGGCGCGCGGTCGAAGATTTCCTGGACCCAGGTTGAAACGGGTTCGGCGATTACATGGAAGTATCCAAGCTGCATTCTGCAGGGCGACGATTCCGTCGGCGAATTTTACTCCGTGGCGCTGACGAATAATTACCAGCAGGCCGATACCGGAACCAAGATGATTCATATGGGCAAAAACACCAAGAGCACGATCATCTCCAAGGGCATTTCCGCTGGCCATGGGCAAAACACCTATCGTGGACTGGTTAAGATCATGAAGGGTGCCAGCGGCGCCCGAAACTATTCGCAATGCGATTCGTTATTGTTGGGCGACAAGTGTGGGGCGCACACCTTCCCCTATTTAGAGGTCCTGAACAACGCTTCACAGGTCGAGCATGAGGCGTCGACTTCGAAGATTGGCGAGGATCAGCTTTTCTACTGCCGGCAGCGCGGCATCTCGACGGAAGACGCGGTCAACATGATTGTCAACGGTTTTTGCAGACAGGTGTTCAAAGAATTACCGATGGAATTTGCTGTCGAGGCGCAAAAGCTTTTGGGTTTGAGCCTGGAGGGAAGTGTTGGCTGAGGTTTCAGGTTCCAGGGGTCGGTTTTCGCGCCGGACGCCGAAGAAATTGCCCTTAGTCATTTGAGGTTAACCCTACGAGAAGCATTTATGGCCGGGGAAATTTACTTCGATAACAACGCGACCACTCAGGTGCTGCCCGAGGTTGCGGAAGTAATGCTGCCGTTTCTCACGGAGCATTACGGCAATCCGTCGAGCATTCACCGCTTCGGCAGCCAAGTTGGTCAGAGAATCGCTGACGCACGGGCGCAGGTTGCCAAGCTCATTGGCGCCGCCGATCCAGTGGAAGTCGTTTTCACCAGTTGCGGTACCGAAGGCGACAACGCAGCTATTCGCGGCATGTTGGAAGCGCGGCCGGAAAAGCGTCACATCGTGACGACGCAAGTCGAGCACCCGGCGGTGCTCGGTCTATGTCAGCATCTAGAAAAAAAGGGTTATCGCGTAACTTGGTTAGGGGTCGATCACGACGGCGCGCTCGATTTAGAAGAGTTGCATGCTGCGTTATCCGACGACACGGCACTGGTGTCGATCATGTGGGCGAACAACGAAACCGGAGTGATTTTTCCGGTCGCGGAAATCGGCGCGATCGTCAGATCCAAAGGCATCCCGTTTCACGTCGATGGCGTACAAGCCGCGGGTAAACTGGCGATCCAAGTAAGGGATTTGCCAGTCGATTTGTTGACGATTTCGGGTCACAAGTTCCACGCTCCCAAAGGTGTCGGCGCATTGTACGTGCGCCGCGGTATCAGCTTCCCACCGTTCATGATCGGCGGGCACCAGGAGCGCAACCGCCGCGCCGGAACAGAGAATGTTGCCGCGATTATCGGTATGGGCAGGGCCGCGGAAATCGCGCTTGGCCGGTTGGCGGAGGATGCCAGTAAGATGAAAAAGCTGCGCGATCAGCTGGAAACATTATTGCTCGATTCCTGTCCGGATAGCCGAGTGAATGGCCAGCGCCAGAATCGGCTACCGAATACGTTGAATATAAGTTTTCGCTATTTGGAAGGCGAATCGATTCTCGTGCTCTTGGATCAGCAGGGTATCTGCGCATCCACCGGCTCCGCCTGTACGGCGGGATCCTCAGAGCCCTCCCATGTGCTGCGGGCGATGAAAGTGCCGGCCGATTGGCTTCAAGGCGCGGTCCGCTTCAGTTTGAGCCGATTCAATACCGAAGAAGAAGTCCGTTATGTGAACCAAAAGGCCCCGACAATCGTCCAACGGTTACTGGGTCTTTCCGCATTGGGCAAGCTGGGAAGCCAACAGCACCCCCAAGCCGAACGGGGAGCAGCGGCCAGCACCATCGGTGTAAGGGGGTAATGTTATTATGGGGCTCATGCAAATTCCTCGGCGGGTCGACTATGGATTACGAGCGGTAATTTACCTTTCCGGCCAGGACCCCAAAAAATGCTGTTCCATTACGGAGATTGCCAAGAATCAGGGCGTGCCGAAAAAATTCTTGGAGAAAATCATTCAGGATTTGATTCACGCTGGACTGATTAGGTCGAAACGGGGTTCTTGCGGCGGTTATTCGCTGGCCCGCGGGGCAGACGCGATCTCGTTTTGCGATGTCATAGAAGCGCTCGAAGGGCCCATCTCGGTCAATGCCTGCATGGACCACGAAGTGGGCTGCGATCAGATTCCACGCTGCACGATGATTGGCGTGTGGAGCGAAGTGCAACAGCGCGTCACCGAGGTTTTGAGCCGCACGACCATAGCGGATTTGCGGCGGCCGGCCTGCAAGGAATTTTTAACGGCGTCCTCTTCTCTTTCGAGTGCGGCATGACCGGATTGAACAATCGCACGAGTCAAGTCGGTAACAGGCCGCATCCCAACGGGAGGTGGTTTTTATGAGTTATGATACGGGACTTAGCATGGAAGAGCGGGTGACATCGCTGTTTCAGCCGGACACGCTCCTGCCGGAGCAGTACCTTGAGACATTCCGGCGCAAGCTACATTTGGAGCCGGAGAAGAAACTGATGCTGGCGATTTTGGAAGACGCCATAGCCTGTTTTCAGAAATACATCCTCGCCCGGGACGGCAAGGGTAAAGCCCTTTTCCGCGAGGCCGAGGAGTGGGTGCAAGAAAAGGGCGCTGAGGGAATCTTTTCCTTCGATAGCGTTTGTGAGACGTTGAGTTTCAATCCCGACTATCTTAGACGGGGAATGACCGACTGGAAGAGCAAAGTCTTGGCTGAACATACCCAGGCCAAGGTGTACCAACTCACCCCGCGACGGAGAAAACACAAACGAAGCGTGGCGATTCCCCGCAGGTCAGGACAGCGCCTGCGGCGGGTTGCCAGCCGTTAACCGGAATTGAGCGTTTAAAACCAATCAAGGCGGTGGTGGGGATAACCTGTCGCCGCTTTTTTTTGAGCGTTTTCCTTCCCTTGAAAAAAGTCGCGAACGAATTCATAGATTAATCATGGCGAAAAGGAAAAAGGCAGGAAGGAAATCCCGGATCTGGCGGGCGCTCCACACTTCGAGATACCGCATCGGCGAATATGCGCTGCGTGGATCCATCGGGTTTTTGCCTTATGTTCCATACCGGCTATGGTTGAGGTTTACGTGGTTGATGGCCTGTGTGACTTTCGTGTTGTTGCGGGATTATCGAAAGAGAATGGAAGACAACGTCACGCTGGTTCTTGCCAAAGAAATCCCCCACGCCAAAGACCGCGCGGCCTTGGTTTGGCGCGCCTGGCTGAACTTTGCGCGTGGCATCCTCGATACCCTCGCAGTGATGCATATGTCGAAACAACGAATCGTATCGACTGTCACGCTGGAAGGAGAAGAGCACATCAAGCGCGCCCTCGAGAAAGGCAAGGGAGTGCTGGCGCTGAGCGCTCACTTGGGAAGTTTCACGCTGATCGGCGCGCGCCTAGCAGCCGCAGGCTATCCATTCAGCGTCGTCGTGAAGCAGCCACCCGACGAGCGGTTTGCTCGCGTGGGCGATGATTATCGCGCCCAAATTGGCGTTCACACCATCTCGGCTAAGCCGCGCCGCGAAGCTGTGCGCGGTATGCTCAAAGCGTTGCGCGCCAACCGCATCGTTTTAGTCATCGCCGATGAATTTAAGTCCGGCGACGTCATGGTCGACTTCTTTGGACTCAAGGCTCCGGCGCCGCGCGGCCCCGCCACCTTGGCGCTGCGCACGGGCGCGGTCACATTGCCGATGTTCGCGACGAGGCGGGCGGACGATTCGTTGGTTTTGGCAGTCGGCGAGGCCATCGCCCCGGTAGAGCGCGAGAATCTCGAGGAAAGTGTACTCGCAACTACCTCTGTCTACACCTGCCACCTCGAAGCGGCGATTCGCCGATTCCCGGATCAGTGGAACTGGTTCGGGCTGCCGCGGCGGGATGGCAAGTTTTCCCGCGCGCAAATGGCGCGTATGTGGAGAGAATCGAAACAATCTCGTACAGGCACCTTGGACTAAGGAAGTTGTTACCTCATGAGCGCTGCGCAGGGGCGGTTTACGACTTCGAATCGAAACCGGGATTTAAAATGCGTTTTTTCTCAGTTGCTTCCAAGTAACGGATGAACCGGTACTTGTTCTCGATCTCGTCGAGTTTCAGCGGTGGGAGATCTTTCGGTTGGCCGGGTGCCACTTTCACGGCGATTAATGATAGTTGATTTTCTTCCCATGCGCGGCGGAACTCCGAGCGAAACTGTTCCGGCGAGTGGACCCATACGGCGTGCTTAAATCCCGAGCCTTTGGCGAGCGCTACTGCGTCCGAGTTGCGCGAAGCAGTGGCCGTGCCGCCTGAGGCTTCGTATACTTCGTTATCGAACAGCAGATGAATCAGGTTGCCGGGATTCTGCAGCGCAATCGTCGGTAGACCACAAAGATTCATGAGAAAGGCGCCATCGCCATCAATGGCAATGACCTTGCGGTGTGGTAAAGCGATGGCGAGACCCGCCGCGATCGACGAAACCAATCCGAGCGTTCGGGTCTTGAGGTTGCCGTCACTCGGGCGCACGGCCCACCACTCACGCGCGGCCCAACCGGTGCACACCGCCAATGCGTCGTCTGCGGCGCTGGCGATGGCCTTCAAGTAATCATAGCGCTGGCTCATTTCACACCGAGTACACTTTTAGTGAGAAGCACGGCCACAGGCTTTTTGGAGTCGTCGGCTAAGATCTGCGCGCCGCGTAAAATGTCGTCGATTTCGTCGCTTTTGCGCAGCACATAGCTGCGAAAGCCCATCGCCTGGATCACCGGTTCAGTGACCGCCCCGAGCGTGGTAAAGCCACGGTCACCGATGTCGCCGGCATAGTAGATTAACAACAGGATTGGAATCTGAAATTGTAGCGACGTGGTTGTCAACGCGTTGCAGCTGTTTAAGAAACCCGCATTCTGCATGATGATCGCTGTCTTCTTGCCGGCCAGGTAAGCTCCGGCGCAGATGCCGATACCTTCTTCCTCGCGGCAGAGCGGGACGTGTTTGAGGTCGGCGTCATTTTCGACAGCGCGGATCAATTCCACCATCTTCTCATCCGGCAAGGTCGCAACGAAATCGACGCCCGCATTCTTAAGCCCGGCGACAATCGCTGCCGCCGCTTCGATGGCTTCCTGGCTTTTCATTTCCAATTCCAGTTTACCCAAGCCGATTCGGCGCCGCGGCATTCTCTAGAAATTTGCCGCGTGCCATTCACGCCATCATCGCTACTGCGAATACGCCAAGCTTGTCAACACTCTTGACAGTAAGTTTGCACCCCCTATATTAAACTTAAAAAATCATGGCTGAAAAAGAAGTCAAAATCAGTGAACAACATGTGTGGGTCGGGGTAGAGGACCAGCACGTTCATCTCGGCCTAACGAATTACATTCAAGGCGCGCTGGGTGCGGTGATCTCCTTCGAGCTTCCCGATGTCGGTGACAATATCGAGGAAGGCGAGGTTTTCGCCGAAATTGAATCGGTATCCACCATTCATGAGTTCCTCTCGCCGATTTCGGGTACCGTCCTGGCCGTCAATCCGCAGCTTGACGATCACCCTTCGATTATTAACGAGGATCCCTATAGTGAAGGATGGTTGATCGAAGTCCGTCTAAAAAATCGATCCGAACTCAATGAGCTGATGGATATGGATGAATACTATCATTTCGTCTTTACGGACAAGTCGTAAAGGCTTCGTTCTGTTTTTGACTATCTGCCTCGCCCCATTCGTCGGTTTTCCCACGCAAACCGCGCGGTTAGAGCTGCGCGCGGCGGAAATCCAAGACGCCTTTGCCCGGCAGCGGCGGGTGATGGTTGCCCGTGACTTGCGCGGTCGCGGCATCAGGGATGAAAGAGTATTGGCGGCGATGGGCGCAATCCCGCGACACTTATTTGTTCCCGAACGGCAGCGCGCGTCAGCTTACGACGATCGGCCGTTATCCATCGGCGAAGGTCAGACCATCTCGCAGCCCTACATTGTCGCATTGATGACAGAATTGTTGGAACTCCGATCGATCGAGAAAGTGTTGGAAATTGGCACCGGTTCGGGTTATCAAACTGCGGTTCTCGCCCAGCTTGCGGCCGAGGTGTTTTCTATCGAGATTCGGCCGGTGCTGAGTGAGCGGGCGAGGAAAATTATTGACGACCTTGGCCAAAAAAATGTCTGGCTCAAAATTGGCGACGGTTTTTACGGCTGGGAGGAGCGAGGCCCGTTTGACGCGATCTTGGTGACGGCCGCGGCAGCGAAAATTCCCGAGCCGCTTTCGCGACAACTGCGGGAAGGTGGACGGTTGGTGATGCCAGTGATCGAAGGTGAACAAAATCAACGACTGATTCGAGCCAGAAAAACGGCGGGCAAGCTTATCGTCGAAGATTTTAGCGCGGTGCTTTTTGTGCCCCTGACGGGCGCGGCTGAGAAGCAGAGTCGTTAACGCTCTGGCGGGGCGCGCTGCCAGTCTCCGCGCTCGGAAAGCGGTAGATCACTTCCCCGGGCCTGACCAGGTTCAGCTCCTCGCGCGTTAATTTTTCTAAATAATGATTATCGTTGCGGATGCGCGAGACCCGCTGGCGCAAAGCGTCGTTTTCCTTTTGCAGACGGTAATTCTCGGCGTCGAGCCGGTTTTTTTCGCCGCGAAGGCGCCATAGATGAAGCGCGCCACGCTCGCCGACGATGGTGACCAACGACAGCAAGAGAATGAGGGAGCCGAATACGTATACGGGCCAGCTTCGAGGCAAGCGTAGTTTTAGCGCCATGATCAGAACACGTAGCAATATAACATATTTTATGCTTTTGTCTTGTTGGTTAATTTGTCTCGGAGGTCGGCGATGAAAATTCAACGGGTGCACGCGCGTGAGGTGCTCGATTCGCGGGGACAACCGACGGTGGAAGTTGAGGTGACTTTAAAGAAAGGGGTGATCGGACGGGCGACGGTGCCTTCCGGGGCCTCCACCGGGGTTCATGAAGCTGTCGAGTTGCGGGACGGCGGCAAACGGTTTCTCGGCAAAGGCGTGGCGCGCGCGGTCGCGCACGTCAACCAAAAGATCGCGCCGCGGCTGCGCGGCAAAGAAGCGCGCGAGCAGGCGGTAATTGACGACATAATGCTGCAACTCGATGGCTCGCCCAACAAGGAAAAGCTGGGCGCCAATGCCATTCTTGGCGTTTCATTAGCTGTGGCCCATGCGCAAGCGCGGGCGCAAGGACTTTCGCTTTATCGCTATCTCGGGGGTCCCACCGCAAAAACACTGCCCGTACCCATGCTCAATGTTGTGAACGGGGGTGCCCACGCCGACAACAATGTCGATGTTCAGGAATTCATGATCGTTCCTTACGGCATGAGGAGCTTTGCCGAAGCGTTGCGTGCCGCCGTGGAAGTTTTTCAGACGTTGAAAAAGGTCCTGCATGATCGCTCGCTGTCGACCAGCGTTGGTGACGAGGGCGGCTTCGCTCCGCGAGTGAAGAGCAACGCCGAAGCCATCGAACTCTTGCTGGAAGCGATCCAACAGTCGGGCTATAAGGCGGGGTCTCAAATCGCGCTCGCCCTCGACGTTGCCTCGAGTGAATTCTACGACGACGGCCGGTATGTTTTCAAAAAATCTGACGGACTCAATCGGACTCGCGATGAAATGATCCGTTTGTATGAAGATTGGGTGCAGCAGTATCCGATTATCTCCATTGAGGATGGCTTCGCAGAGGACGACTGGGAAGGATGGCGCATGGTCACCCAGACGTTGGGAGAAAAGATCCAGCTGGTAGGAGATGACCTGTTTGTCACGAACAGAGATCGACTTAAGCGAGGCATCGATTCCGGAGTCGCCAACTCGATTCTCGTCAAGGTCAACCAGATCGGCAGTCTGACAGAGACACTGCAGACCATGAACTTGGCCAAGGAATCGGGCTACACCACCGTCATCTCGCATCGGTCGGGTGAAACCGAAGACGTGACCATTGCCGATCTCGCGGTAGCGACTAAGGCGGGACAAATTAAGACTGGGGCGCCGTGCCGCGGCGAGCGCACGGCGAAATATAATCAGCTACTCCGAATCGAAGAAGAGTTGGGAAAGCGCGCGGTTTTTGCGGGAAAGAGTGCCTTTCATGTCCAGCTTCGGAACTACTAATCTACAGCATTCGCGATCAGCTCAGTCGACAAAAGCTCGACATCAAAAAAGAGAAACGCTTCAGGAAAAAGTCGCTCGAGCCGGAGCCATCACGGCGCGGCTAGCGCAAGCGTATCCGGAAGTCGAGTGTCCGCTGATTCACCGAAACACCTTCGAACTTTTAGTCGCCGTGATTCTCTCGGCTCAATGCACTGATGTCGCGGTAAATAAGGTCACGCCGACGCTGTTCCGTCGTTTCCCCGATGCCGCTTCATTAAGTTGCGCGTCAACTGCGGAAATCGAATCTCTGATTCGATCTCTTGGTCTCTATCGCGCGAAGGCAAAGGCGTTGCAACGTTGCGCGCGCCAATTGGTTGAGGAATTCGACGATAAAGTGCCCGCAACGATGGAGCAGTTAACTCGTCTGGCTGGCGTGGGGAGAAAAACCGCCAACGTGATTCTTGGTCATGCCTTCGACACTCCCGGCATCGCCGTTGACACCCACTGTAAGCGACTCTCGCGCCGGCTCGGCCTAACTCGACAACACGACCCGACGAAAATCGAGAAGGATCTCAGTCGAATTTTGCCTCCGACTGAGTGGACGAGCTTTTCTCATCGCCTGATTCTTCATGGCCGGCGGGTTTGCTACGCGCGCGGGCCGGCGTGCGAAAAGTGCGTCGTCGGTGAGTTCTGCCCGTCGAACACTGCTCGCAACGAAAAAAAGCTGCCGCTATAATGCTCCGCATTTAATCTAGTGATCGCGGCATTATCAATCCTGATCAAAATCGCTGGACTCGGGGCCTCATTCCTGATCCATCGCTGCGGAAAGTTATCGGCACGGCCCGCCCGGCAATCATGCCGAGGCGGGAACCACAGCGAATGTGATGAGAGCTTGTGGTGTGGCTTGCGCGGGCTGTGATTATTGGAGTGGGAGTCGGAAGGCCTTAATGCGGCCCTCCGATCGCAATTTAGAACTCGAAAGCTACTTCCAGTTTTGAATCGGGGGACGCGAGGTGGACGCAAACCACATCCTTTGCATTGATCGGGTACGGAGTGGTGGTCGTTTCATAAACTTCGGGCGGCATAAGTTTTAGGTCGACGCCGTCTTCCGAAAGCTTGGCGCAAGCTGTTCCATTGGCGATATTCACAAACTCCTTGGTTGCATCTAAGGCCAGCTCATCCGCTGTACTGATGTGTTCATCCAACATGGTCGATGCCATTTGCAACAGCAGTTTCGGCGGGACGGAGAGTAAGCAATTGAATTCGACGTCCTGTCCCGCGATCTTCTGCGAGATAACCCAACGAAACAACCGCACCTTTTCCTTCCCAGTCTCGCAGTGCTCGATGATGATGTCCTGTTTTCCAAAGCGTGTAAACATCATAAGCATCAGGTCGGTAAAAGTCTCGACGATATGTTTGTGGGCGATGTTGCTAAAGGGAGCCGAAACTTCGGAAGCGAATTTTTCCGATTCTTTATTGTATTCCTTGAGCTCTTTCTCCAAGGTTTCAAGAGTGATGTACCGCTTCGAAACCAGGGCCTCGCCTAACCGTGCTCGATGATTCGTATCTTGCTTGTCGAGAAGTTCGTCTAACTGCGCCTGCGTCAGAAACCGCAAGACAACGGCGATTTCGCCAAAACGCTGATTGGTTTTTCTCTGCTGCTGGACGATTTGTTTGATCTGTTCCGTGGTCAGCAGGCCCCGCTCAAGCGCGATCGTGCCAATGGGCTGCGTGATACTCTTCTGGTATTCCAGCGCATCGAGCAGTTGCTGAGAAGTAATGCGGCCTTTTTCCAGCAAATATTGTCCAAAAAATCTTATGTTCATAGTTCGACCCCGGCTCCCTGGCAGACGATTC
>Ga0137403_10000815_pt1 | contig 40057 bp, 73 predicted proteins | sample CZOMad2_1_16fung_FD_122057 | JGI IMG/M metagenome (GOLD analysis project Ga0137403, IMG submission 122057) | Vadose zone soil fungal communities from Angelo Coast Range Reserve, California, USA - CZOMad2_1_16fungal (Hybrid Assembly) | ecosystem: Environmental > Terrestrial > Soil > Vadose zone...
TCAAATACCGGTTGCGTCGTAACATTTCAGATAATTCTTTTGCACGCTTTGGAACATCAATTCTATACCAATCACTATCAAGCATTTCGATAGAAGCTTCTTCCCACCTAGCATTCAAGAGGTGTCTTATGAAAACGTTAAAACCTAGCAGTGAACGTTCTCCCATATTGAAGCACATACTAATCAGAACATCTTTTCGAATATCGCTTAAAACTTTAAACCATTGATATTTTCGTAAACTCTCTTCTGTTTTTATTAAATCATTTCTAAGTAAATAGAAAGCATTTTCTTTGGATATCCGCAGAGTTTCTGGATTTTCTAGTTGCGATTGTGTAATCGCCAAAGTTGAAAGCTCGGCTCTCGAGAATCCATTGTGCTCTATATTTCTTCCTATCCCGATTGTCCAAATATCTTTTGAATCTTTATATGCCTGTAAACGCAGTCCTTCATGTCTTTCTAGAAGAGGAATAAGTTTCTCGTACATGGATAATCCTTAGAATTAAATTGGACTAAATATACCATTAAACATTTTATTAATCACATCTTGAGCAATGTTAAGGGAAATAAGGGCTATTCCTTATTTCCCTTTTTTAAAGCCATGTTTCAGCTGACATAATTTTAAACACCTCTTCTTTGTTTAAAAAAAATATCGGCAACAACAAATAGTTTTGCAATCATCCACATTATTCCACTTCCAGCCATATAAAGAATCGCTGATAATAAAGTTCCATGAATCAAATGATAAATTGATGAAAGCAGTAAACCCACTGATACCAACAAAACCAAGAAAGCAATTATTTTCATTTCTTTAGATCTCGTATATGATTAAGTCTATTCGCTTCCAATATTGGAAGATTTGCTTCAGTAGGAACATAAATAACTTGATTCTTTCCATCATTTAAACCATTAATCCAAAGATATCTAAGATAGGCCTCATTGTTTTCAAGACTTTTTCCTATAATTTGATTAGCCTGAGCAACACCTTTCGCTCTTTCTACTTCAGCAGCGGCTAATGCAATAGCAGCTTCTTGTTTTGCTTGAGCTTCTCGTACAATTATTTGTCTATTCCAATCCGCTTGTTTAAGTTCGGCTTCGCCTGCTTTTCCAGCTGACCAAACATTGTATTCGGAATAGATAACCGGAATTCCTATAAATAAAAATAGTAATATTACCAATCCAATAATGGAAAGTATGATCTCTGTTCTACACTTTGCAATTGACTCCACTAGTTTCTCCTGTTCTTAATAATGTCTAAGGCTTCATCTAAAGGCATCGTGAAATCTCCTTTAAGATAATCGTTTAATAGTAAGATTGCTTTATCATAACCAAATGCAACTGATGCACAATATCCAACATTCTTCATAAGAGTTAGCCATTCTCTCTGCTCTTTTGATATAGATGTATGACTGCCAGATTTCCTTTTCAATTCTATCCATAATCCAGAGTATCGTGTTCCATCAGATTGCGTTCTTGGATAAGCTAAGAAGAAATCACTAACACCTTTCTTTACACCCATCCGTTTTAGTTTCTTAGCTTCTAAGATATGCCTAGAACCTCCATTGGGATAATGGATAAGATACAACTTTAGCACAGCATGTAACCTCGCATAGTCCATTATAGCGATATGATCTTGTTCTTCGGTTGGAGATATTCGGTTTTTAGCCGCCATTGATTACCGATCCTTCTCTTTATCCTTTAGTTTTTCGGGATCGGGAAACTGTCTTTGTAAATCTTCCTTTTTTTGATTCCTAAAGCCTTCCAATAGTCGCCCAAAGAAAGAAACTATTCCTTCAGGTTTATTTTCATTACTCATAGTAATTCCTTAGTAGGCGGCATTATTTTACATATCCAGTCACTCGTAGTCTTATCGTAAGAAAATTTTTCTTTTCTTCCTCCATTTGAAATATCAAGAAGTTCTTTCTTAATAAGATCCGGGTAATGATCACAAATATAAAGTAGTCCATGAAATTGATTACATGTTTCACACCATCTTCCATATGCATCATATTGATTGCATATTTCACATCCTCTTCCATGTACATCGGTAGTTAATTTCACTTATCCTCCTTTTTAGGGCAATATAAATATGCCAATATTATATAGAATATTAACACTATTCCTATCCACGCACTCGCATCACACAAAAAATGGCAAGCATTTTTACCGATTTCAATCTCCACTATGACAGCCTCCATTTTAATATGAGGTAACTATGATGCCCCTATACTTTTCCTAAAAACTTCCCAAAGCCCATGCGCCTCCTCAACCAATCCATTTACTTTATCTAAGGTATCAATGATAGGTTTAACGTTAGGATGATTAATACACTCTAAATTACTCTTTATAAAATCCACTTCTTCTTTAATCACCTTAACTTTTTTTGTTATCATTTATCTCTCCAGTTTATTTAATGGTTATATAAGGCACCTTCTTTAACTCAACTCCTTCTATTTTAACACCCTCTTTAAGCGATCTCAGAATAGATTCTTTCGACAACTCTTTTTTGGTAACATAAAAGTTGTCTGGTATTTTATCCTCATTAATGACATTAACCGACAGTCGTCCTTCATTAATTTTTATATTAAAACTAGAGTCCTTCGATTTAACCGATTCTAAATCTAGTTTCTTCATATTAAATAGAAGATAATATTTTAACCTGTCTTTCCTTGCATTCAATACCCCTCTCTTCTCATGCAGTCTTTTCTCTACTTTCCGAATTGCGTCTATTTCTAATTCTAGATTAAGGATATATGCGCCTATTTGGATAGATTTTTCATTAAATGTTTCTTTAACATCATCTAATATCTCTTCATAACACATAATGTTATCTTCATCTTCCAGTTCATGAAAGATAGAAAGATAGTTATCTGCTATTTCGTATAGTTTCAATTTTCACCTCCAAGAGTATAATTTTTAGGCGCTTAAACACGGGGAGCAATGTTGGACCCATACTTTCTCAACGAAAGTCTCCATGGCTTTTCCTCCAAACATACCGATCAAAGCTAGGAATATAGCTTCTTTATCGGTAAATTCATTGAATAAGTTCAATGCTCCCATCATTAAACCCAATGCTACCGCCGTTAATCCGCCGGAGCCACGAGAAAGAAGGTTGTAATCTTCCAGGCTCGTTTGTGTTTGTGACAACCAAACATCAGAAACATACTTTATAATTCTGCCGTTTAAATAAGGAAATGCAGTTAAACTAAAGTTTGCCAGTAAATAATTTTTTTTAATCTCTTCATGAAAAGCTCTGGTCATAACATATCCAATTATTCCACTAATAAAAAATCCAATTACTTGTTTATGAAATGGTAAGTTATCGGGCTTTACAGAAAATAAAGTACTTTTAGTGTGTCTGCTCGGAATAGATGAAGCGATTGAATGCGTCTCATCTATATCCATTTGTTCTATAGTTCTCGCGGAGGAATGTGGGCTCTCAACATTCAATCGAGGATCATTATCTGGTATCAGTTGGTCTTCTGTGGGAAGAGGCGCAGGGTTTTCTTTTGTATATACAATCACACGAGGGCGGCTAGGGGGAGGTTGACCGGTTAAGGATTGATTATCAACTGAAAGATACGTTGTATGAGTAGTTTGCGTTATTCGATGCGTTTCTATGTGCTGAACATTACTATTAAAAAATGATTTAAATTTTGAAAACATAGCTTTTCTCCTTTTAGAAAAATTAAGTTAACCTACTGTTTTTTTATTACATGTTTTTGCAATCGCATGCTCCGTAAATACCTCCATGGCTTTTCCTGCTGCCAGACCAAAAAATCCAAGCCCCAATGTTTCTGCCAAATTGAATTTACCAAAAAGTCCTGTTGATCCTACAATACTCCCTAATCCCATGGTAGAAAGTGCTCCTACTATCCTATTTCTTATCATGTAATCGTCAGGATTAGTTTTTTCTTTACCTAACCATTTTGACGCAACATGGTTCACTACGCGTCCGGAAATATAAGGTAAGCATGTAAATAGAAAAGATGCTAAAAACTTGCTTTGTTTGGATGTTTCAAATGAACTTTCTATTCCTATCATCACGAAGTATCCAATTATTCCAGAATATAAGAAGTCGGCCGTTTCTTTGTAGAGAGGGAGTTTAGAAGGTTTTCCATATATCCATGAAGTCGTTATTCCTGAAAATTCTGATCCCGAATCATCGTGTTGCTTCAATGCACTTTTAGTTTTTCTTGAAACAGGAGGTGATGCCAAGAGATCAGGTGTTTCTCTTGCCAATTCATCTATTGTTTCAATCGAATCATAGGTTACCCTTTTACCTGAAAGTAATGTCAACGACATTGTATCGTTTGAATCACTGTTATTCTGCATCGTTCTTTCCTGTAAAATATGTGGAATAGTTATATATAGGTTTTTTCTCTTTTGCATTCAATGTACTTTATTTCGCTGGATCCATAATTTGAATGATCGCTAATATAAAAAGTTTCTACGCGATCTCCATCGTCATATGATTCTTCTACACATATTTTTAGTTCATTTTTAATTAAAAGTTTATTTAACTCGACCATCACTTGTTTTAATTCTGCAACGTAAGGAGGGTGAAGTTCTCTTTTAATTTCATGAATCACGGCAGATAATCGACAGGATTGGTTAAAACTGATGTCGTATTGTGCCTCCAAAACAGCAAGTTTCTCTTTTATTTCTTCTTCCTCTATTTCACTTCTAGTTTTTCCTGTAGTAGAATTATCTGGATTAAACGTAATTTTCATTCCGTCGAAATAGGGGTTTACTTTTTTCATTTCATTCTTCCTAATGTATGAGACATGACCTCTGGCGTGACAGGCCAGTCCTCTAACCAACTGAGATACCGTGTTTATAGTATCTCTCATAATAGATATTATAATATCCTTTATCAGGCGTAAAATTTTTAATGTGATCTTGAGAGTCAAGGTGTTCTATACCAATCTGCTTCCCATCTTCTCTATACCATGCCATCATCATGGGTTCACATTTATCTTTTCCAATCTCCAGAAATAAAAAAGGTATTTCACTTTTGTCATCGGTAACTAACAAACAAATATTACCTCGTCCGTTTATAGATGGCTTATGCGGATCGAATTTCTTCTCTTCTTTCGGAAGCTCGGACTCGGGAATGTTTATTATATATCGCTCTTCACAATCAAGATATCTCCTTGGTTTTCCATCGAGAGTATATTCCTTATAAGTGTTTTTCCCATCTTCTTTGGTGAACAATACAAGGACAGGATATCTTTCCTCTATCATATTTGTGCTGATTACTTTAACTGTTCCTTGTGAGGTATCTTTGGATCGAACCGGCTTAGTCCAGTCGACTTTAGGATTCTCATCTTTAACTTCAACACCCGATTCTGTAGAGATAAAAACTACTCCTTCAGAATCAATTCCAATTTCGGAGTTATCGAGCCCAGTTATGGTAATTGTAGTGTCACCAATAACTTTTTTTATAGTCTTTATTGGCTCAATTTTAGTTTTTTCATTTTTATCTTCAGGACAAGGCTCCTCAGCGCGATAAAGCTTTTTTCCATTAATACTTATATCTAAATTATCAGGAATATCAAAAGTAGGAATTTTAAACTCTGCGCCATCTATAAATTTTGTTTTTTCAGTAAACCTTGAAATTTTCTTTTTCTTGACGAGCAGTTTAATACTATTGTCTTCATAGAGTTCATAAAATTTATCTCTTCCTAGATACATATAAGAGTCTCCGAGAATATTACGAGGAGAGGGTTTATCAAGATCAATTGAGAGACCACTCTCTGTTGACCGTAAAGTTCCTTTTAAATTATAAAGAACTCCAGCCCTCTTTATGACAATCCGATCCTCTCCTTTAAATTCTTTCTTTTTATTGACGAGACGATTAACCTTCTTAAGCTTTTTCAAATAATCCCAGCCTCCTTCATCATATCTAATTAATAGGTCGTCTGTGTTAATGTGTTTTATAATCGTACCTCTAAGCCTTCCTTCATCTTTTATTGCTATAGCTCTATCGCCGACCTTGAACTCTTTAATCTTCTTTTTTAGTTTCTTTATTTCAGAAACTCTACAAGGTTGATCGTAGGTATCTCCATCAAAGTGCACCGTTCTAATAACATCTCTATAACCATAGTCTTTAAGAGTTCCTTTTCGCATCCCGCAAATTACTCTATCTCCCTCTTTAAACTTCGGAGATTTCTTTTCAGGTTCATCTTCGACTTTTTCCAGATATTTTCTAGGGACCCAAAAAGTTCCAATGCCATGGAAAAATACGAGCGTATTTAGCCATCTACAGCAATCCATCTCGTTAATAACCCCGATTCCATTTTTAAACTGATCGGAATATATATCATCCCCTAAAGTTTTAAAGAAACACTCTTCATGGTCTTTATCTTTGAACTCTTTAATCCTAACCTTGTCTCCAACTTTGAATTTAGTCATTAAGTATCCTATTAAAATAAATTTTATCGGTTTTATAAAAGCTTATACTTCTATTTCTAAAAAATAGTGGGTGATCATCATCCTTCTCAAGATGATCTTTTATTAGATGTATCCAATAGACCAGTTTAGTTTCTTCATTTACTAAAAGAAAAGCCTGGTTATTTGTTCCACTTACAGAATATTGCCTAACTTCCTTCCCTATTTTTGGTATTTTACCGCTGTCGAATAATCCTTTTAGATAAGTAACTGGACTAGGTTCTGTAAATAGAAAAAAATCGCTTATCTTTAAATTGAAATTAACTAAAATTGTTTCTAAGATGGTCGACCGCTCTTTGATTTTCTCTTCCTCTGCTTCAGTCATATATTGTTTCCTTCTTTATAAATATTAATTGCTAATTCGGAATAAACTACAATATCATTAGCAATGACAGAAATTATAGGGCAAGATTCATGAGAATAAACTAGAGTCGCCTCTAAAAAGCTCTTAGACTTTTGAAATAATAGATAGTATAGAGATAAACCAACAATAAATTTATCATCCTCACTACTATCTATCGCAGATAAAATAGAAAGTAATGGTTTTGTGCTGAATAAAGTTTCTTTCTCTCCATAAATTTCTTCAGAAAATTCTTTAATCATTCCCAGCTGATGTCTGATCGAAGACAAACAATACCTTATTTCCTTACTATTATTTTCAGTCATTTCTTCTCCTAAACATGAATTCTTCATTAGACATATATTTTTTGTCCTTTATATTCAATATAAGATATTTTTTCATCCCTTTCTCCGTACTCGTCAGGACTTGATATATAGAAAGTAATTCCGAGTTCATAGTCGCTCTCACAAAATATCTCTAGCTCATTTTCCTTTAGAAATTTATTTATTTCCTTTACCATTTCTATTAATCGATTGATGTTGGTTGGTCTTAGTTCTTTTTCAATCCCCTTTATCTGGTTATATAAGAGTTGGCTCTCTTCCCTTATTGCCGACTGCCTTTCCTTCAAAGTAATAAGTTTGTCTTCTAGATTCTCTTTATTCATTTTTTCTCCTTTAATTTTTTCCTGTCTTCGTTCTATGATTTATATCAAGTCTTAGTAAATCATTTACTTCTAAATCAATTATAAATCTCACATAAACACTACATCCCCATGCCCACAATCTACATTTATTTCTAGATAAAATTAACTCTAAATTTTTTATTATGGGAATAAGCTCACCCTCTATTGTTCGAGAGATAAAACTATGTAATAAATATTGTGGTATATTTTTTATTCCAGGATCTTTTATTAATATCTCAATCGATTTCTTTATAGAGTTATATTTCTCGAATTTATCTTTATCATCAACATCGTCTAATGCATATGCTGGAGAATGTGGATGATTGTAGGAAACGTATACATCTTCACCATTCTCAGACCATGTAAGTTCATGTTTACGGAAGTATCTTTCCACCCTCAGAGCCACTCCATTTAATTTCTGTAAGTCTTTTTTACTTCCCACATTTGCAAGCGTTAAATTTCGCATATTATTTGAATACGTAAAGAAGGATCATCGTAAAGAGCAGAACGACGAGTAGATAAAGTAGAAAGCCCATATTATTTCAATCCAGTAATTTTTTTCGTCAAGATTCCGACATGGCTTTATCTATCGCTTTTATAGCTTTACTAAGTCCATATAGAGAACCTCGTAAAAATCCATATATTTCGTTTCGTGAATTAAACCCATCATAGTAATTCGAAAGCTCTCTTATAATCTCGATACATTCTTTTATTGATACAAGATTATCTGCATGGTTATTACTCATTATAATCATTCTCCTAAGGTGTAGAAGCAATTAAATTGTATCCTCCAACAGTTCTGTGCCTTTCCATTTCCTCATTTTCAAAACCATCTTTTATTCTACTTTCAGCTAATTCTGTATATTCAGGGGATATTTCTATACCAATATAATTTCTTTTCAAAAGTTTTGCTGCTACTGCAGTAGTTCCGGATCCCATAAATGGATCTAAAATTAATTGTGCTTCAGTCGAAGAAATAATTCTTTCGATTAGCGCCACTGGAAAAGGAGCAGGATGATCATTTTTCATTTCTTGTTGGAAATCCCAGACATCTCCAACTGCATTAGCTTTTTGAGAAAGTTTAAAGTTCTTTTTAGCAATTAGATAAATTACTTCATAAGTAGGAAGAAAATAACCTGGATTAAAATTAATACCTCCTTTTCGTTTCCAGATAATGATTTGTCTGACAGGAAATCCTTGCAAAATATCATTTCTATCTTGCAATAATCCTTCCTGTACTCTCCATTTGTGATTATAAAATATAGCGCCATCATCTTTTATTAAGCGCATCATTTGATTCAAACAGTTTCTTTGCCAACGTACATATTCATCATGCGGCATGCAATCATTGTGATGTGAATATCCATTCACAAGAGCTGCATTTTTCCATTTACCGCCACGGCCATCTTTCATGCCGTTTCCAGAAGAATTTTTAAGATTGTATGGAGGAGAGGTGACCACTAGATCAAGGCAGTTATCCGGTATTGTGAGCATTACTTCTATTGCATCACCGCAGATAACTTTATCGATAAATTTTTTAGGGCATTTCATAAAAAATCACCTGGTTGATTCCATTATATTTGTTCATATTTCCACCTCTATTGAATTATCTTCTCCCATCATCATTCTCCTGCTTTTTTCCAAACCATTTTTAATCGCCTTAAATAAAATATCTCCATGTTCCTCATTTTCAAATATGCACACCATATTTCCTGCCTTCCCTCTAAGCTTTTCTAACTCCCCTAAATCAATTTCCTCTCTTACTATTCTAATGATATGTAACTTTTTCATTGCTATCTCCTTTTTCTTCGATGTGTTTTTCAAATTCTTTCCTACACGCAATGTAAGTTTCTACATTAGAGGCGTAATTTAGGTAATTTAATATCTTAGGAAATATCTCTCCCAATTCCTCAAGAAAAGATGAGAAAATTCCAAAAGCATTTCTTATATACGTATATTCTTTTTCGCATATGTTGTTCTCAACAACACTTAGTTCCTTTGTAACCTTCAATCTAACTTCTTGACAAAAGTTATCAAACAAAGGATGGAGTGCCTTCTCAATCCTCTTAAGTTCATCTAGATTTTTTTGAAAAATTTCTGATATTTCTTTCATTTATTTTCCTTTAATTTGAGAGACAGGATATTATAATAAACTATAACATCCTGTCAAATTTTTTATGCTGATATACTGATAGAGCCATCTAACTTTCTCTGTTCGTATATCTCTTCTCTATCAATAATCACATTTTTATCTGCTGAAAATCCTAATCTAATTTGCGATTTCGATCGGTTACACACGAGCGCTGTAACCTTAATTTCTTTCCCATCGACATTAATCATAATAGATTCACCTGATCTTCGGGTAAGCACTAACATGGTTTTCTCCTTTTCTGGTTGGGATATTCTCTAATAGTTGTGTAACCCTATTTTGAAAATAAATATTTTTAAGTTTCTCAATAGCAGATGAAAGATTCGCCAGCGCATATTTGCTGGCAGGGCATCTCGGATGATGACTGAGATACCATTCCAAGCTTGCTATAACTGTATTAACTTCTTCTGCAGACATTTCCATTATTTCTCCTATGAAAGATCTTCGTTGTCAAAAAATTCTGTATTTTTTGACTCGATTATCTTAAGTTCATCGTCAAGAATTTTATTTTTCTTTTTATTTTTTAAGAGGGTGACTTCTTTTAGAAAGTCTCCTTCACGGTGTTCTCGACATATTCTTTGCGAATCTTCAAATATCACTTTTAGATCTTCTATAGTGATAGCCAATTCAATCGCATCCCTTACTTGCTGTTTTTCTTCTTGAGTCAGTGATTTTTTTTCTATTGACTGTTTTACTTCGACCACCTCTTTTCTTGCTTTTATTTCTTTGTGCAATTCTGGAAAATTAGAACTCTCTTCCACATCTTGTGTAAAGATACAAGAAGCTCCAGTTGCATTTATTGTAGCAGCTATGAGAGCACGTTTGCATGCCATTTTAAGAACCGTATTCCAACAATCTGCGATATCTTTATTTTCTGTTTTACCAACGGGTTGCGATACGAGTCTTTCATCAGTCAATGGAAATTTTGCATTACAACCCCCTTTCTTTGTATTACAGTAAAAGTTCTTATTCCAAGACTCGTCTCCTTTCCCTTTTGAGATAGAGTCATTCCCACAATCAGGACACACTATTCCACCCGTTCTATATCTATATTTGCTTTCTAAAGTAGAGCAAGACCCGAGACCTCTAGCAACAAGCTTTCCGGTGATGATGTGGATAAGGTCACATGAAACGAGATAGTTTCGATGATTTGCTTCTAGCTTTTCTTCCTTCCAATCATAGACGGGAGAAAATCTAAACATCATATTTAACTTTTGAGCTCCCGGTAATAGTAGAGAAGGCTTTGATGTTCCCGGAAGTTTTCCATAATCTTCATTTATCACCATAACCTTGGTCATTACACTTTGAACTTTATGTAGCATTCGTACTAAATCATCGATAGTAAGCTCTTCTTGCACAGACATGGACTTTGTTTCTTGTATTATCATTTGATTTTCTGATGACATATTACGCTCCTTGTTTTTTAGATGGTTTGAGATTAGACAATATATCGAGGTCAGTTTGTTTTAATAGCCAAACCGGAGAAAATTCTAATTCAAGCAGGACTTTTTCTCGTACATAGTCCAGCATTTCTAAAATGAGATTTTTATAAGCAAGATACTTTATAGCGCTATCTTCCCCTTTGTTTGAAAGTACTTTCTTAATATATGCCACATCTGGAATTTCTTTCATTGTAAAATCTCCTTTTTAAAGTGAAAACCCCGTAGTTTCAATAGGTAACGACTGACTATTCCCACTCGCCTTCTTCCCAACATTATTAGAAACAATTTTTCTTCACTACTAAAATAGTCTTTCATAAAGACCTCTGTGCATCATAGCGATTTTCAAGAATTTCCGAATGTCTTTTCACCAGGACTTGAAAATTATCAATCACCTCATCTTTTAACAAAGCACCTATTTCTTTTCGATAATAACTATTTCCCATATTTTTTATTTCTTCTAATAAATCAAATGCACTATCACTATCTTGATGGATAAGATACTGGGATATACGATACATTAAACTATTCTCGAAATCTCCATGAGTACCAGCAGCTTCCCTGACAAAATCCATTTGATTATCAATGTTATCATCAGCCAACAATTCACCTGTTAACTGACATTTATCGTCGCTATCTAAATCATCATAATCATAAATTCCTTTTTCAAACAGGTAATGAATATGATCACCCAATGAAGTATGTACTTTCATAATGTTCTCCTGTGATGTATAGTTAGTTATAACATGTTGTCCGTAAAAAATCAGAATCGCTTCTGATAAATCAAGCATAGTACGGATTACATGTTGTGTCTGTAAGCTATATCTGAAAGTCATGTAAGCATTTAGCTCGGTTGTTTATTATTTGCACGCTAAGATTATGGTCAAAAATCTACTTTAACTCTATAAATATAGGTATATTTCATGAAAAATAACAAAGTAAAGAATTTACGTCTTCAATTACAACTGACCCAGAGACAGTTTGCAAAAGAGTTAGGTGTGACATTACTCAGTGTGTGTAATTACGAGTCAGGAAAGCATATTCCGCATTCATTAACAATGGAAAAGATCATTCAATTAGCGAAACGTTATCGAATTAAACTCGAATTGTCGGATCTTTTGGAGAAATAATTATGAATCCATGGTTTAAGCATGATATTTACACGGTAAATGACCCAAAGATCATTGTTCTTTTGAACGAATTTGGGGGTATTGCCTATGCCTTTTTCTGGCGCATTATAGAGATGTTATATGCGTCAGAGAGCGGGGATCTGATTCTTGATCAGACACTTCTCTTAAGCCTTTCTGTTCAGCTAAAGACGCCAACAGAGACTTTAAAGGACATCCTGACAAGGTGTTTTGATCTCAATATCTTCACAAAAACTGTCAGCTATGATCCTACAAATAGGGATAAAAACACCCTAAAATTAGATCAAAACTTTGGATCAAAAACCCCTAAAATGATCCAAAATGATCCAAAAAATGATCCAGATCATTTGGATCAGATTCTGGATCATTTCGTGCAAAATGATCCAACTGTTTTTACCTCAAAAAGAGTAAAGGAAACTATACATGAGAAGTCAAAGAAATGGCGTCAGTTCAAGGAAAACCAATCCTCCTATGGTAAAAAAGGAGGGCGGCCAGCTGGTTCAGTAAATCTGGATCAGAAAGGGTACGAAAGCCAAGAAGTAGATTTAGAAAAGAATAATAAAGATCTTAGATCTAAACAACTGAAAAGTAATATTATAAAAATAAGATCTAAAACACACTGGTCAAATTTTAATTTTTTTTGGAAATTTTACCCGAAACGCGTTGCCAAACTTGCAGCGTACAAAATTTGGACAACTAAAAAATTGGATGAGCACTTACCGCTCATTTTAAAAAATTTGGAAGAACGAAAAAACGATGACGAATGGAAAAGAGGTTTTATTCCCAACCCATCGAATTATCTCAACAACGAGCGATGGTTAGACGAAGTCCAGTACAAATCGCCTATCAAAAAAAAATTCACGGACGGTATTTTTGAAAACAACCTAAAAATTTTACAAGGAGATCTCGCATGACTGAACAACAATCAAAAAATATTTCACTGCTTTTCATGAAGTTTCAAGTGCTCTGGCGTGATAAATGGACGCGTGATATTTCAAGCATCGAGTTTGAGAATGAGTTAAAAGAGACTTGGATTTCAGCATTAAAAGGGCTTACGGGGCAGCAAATTGAAACAGCACTCGACATGTGTCGAAAAAGTTTTTCATGGCCTGTTACCCCTCCAGAGTTTCGTTGTTTAGCTATCGGCGCTGTCACACCGTGTGAAGCGTGGCAAGCGGTAAGAGCGAATGATTTGACAAATCCGTACGTGTTTCACGCTGCTCAGAAAGTTGGGAGTTGGACGTTGAAACATTCGAGCGAGCAAGAAGCACGGAAACAATTCCTTGCAACTTACCTTAATTGTACAAAAAATGAACAACTAAGAGAATCGAGTTTTAAGGCCATCAGAAGCTCTCCTGAAATCAATCCTTTGTCATTGATCATTCGAGGTGATTATAACGCAACAGAAGACTCCTCAGGCTCAAACAGAGCCATTCCGGAAGCATATAAAGAACAGCATTCGCATGATAAGTCAGAAATCTCAAAGTTAGAGGAAGATGCTGTACAAAAAAAGAACAATGAAGAATTGAGGAGAATACGATTACTTTCTATCCCAGTTTACGAACTCAACACGCTTTCGAAAGAAGATCAAATTGACTGGCTTATGTATGATTCGCAAAAAAGATGGAATTCTGAAAACAGAGCACAACTAACTACTTTAAAAACAGGATATGCATGAAAGAGTCGATTATTCTAAATAAGCATTGTATTAACAAAGAAGAAGCTAAAAATTTCTATGACATTTTGAAAACACGTTTAACAGATAGATTAGCAACAACTATCTCGTTTGAATATGTAAATGAAATATCAGATGAGTTTTTGAAAACAATGTTCGGAGATTTAATAAATGAATTTTCGATATTCAAAATGAATGCGTATATTTTTTTTGATGCTATTTCACTTGAACATAGCGAGAGCTTGTTAAGAGTTTTATATCCCGGTATTTAAAGAGAAATTAAAATTAAGAAAAAAATAGTTGACAGATTATATAGTTTACTATATTCTCCTTTTCGTTATCCGAATTTATCTCCTGCTGACGTGGTTGTGATCAGAAGTTAAAAAAGGTTCGGATAACACTAATTTTTTCAAAAGGAGAAAAAATGAAGAATATATTTTGCTTAAAGAAAATAAATGATCTTCCACCATCGATTCAAAAATCTATAACAAAAAAAGAAAGATCGCCATCAATGTACGATAATATCCTTTCTTTATTCGATAAGAAAAAACAACTTACCGTTAATGAAATTATAGTTGCCTATTATCGTCTTTATAAAAAACATCATCCTCGATCCGTTTCAACATCCGTTTATTATTTAAAGAAAACTAAAAAGTTAAAACAGATAGGAATAAGTTTATTCGAGAAAAACACTAAATAATTAAGACATGTACGCGGAAATGATGAGAACCTATATTTAAAATGGGAGAAAAAACATGCTAGTAAAACTATTTGATGAGATTGTGGGATATAACGGAAATTATCGAAGCCAGTTATTTGATAATTTTATTAGATGCATCATTAGCGAGAAGACGCTTGAATACTATGTAAGACAAAAAGCGCGTAAATTCTTATCGCCAATTAAAGAAGTAGATATCGCTAATACTATAGCGGCCTTAAGAGCCGCTGTTACGTGTCAAACAAATTCTGATGTTAGATCTGTACGGAGCATATTCTATGGATAATTCTATATTCGAAGTGGATGTCAGACTTCATATTAATGAAGCAATTGTAAATCTTGAGAAAGTTGTATCTCTTCTGATGCCTTTGAACAATGAGAGTATTGATTTAGTTCTGTGTAACATTACATCTGCAATAGACAGCTTAGGTCGATCTTTAAATCAAATAGAATTGTTAGAACAAAAAACTATTATTGAAGATACTCTATCTAAGATAGATAACATGCTGGATCATACTGATGAGCATAGAAAATAAAAAGTAACTCTCGTGTTTTAAATCTCATAGGAAAAAAAATGATTTATGACTTTATTTTCGTTTTACAGATATTTATATTATTTCTTGTTCTATTCGTTTATCGACTGATAAAGAAGCAGAGAGAAGAAATTGACTCAGTAAAATTATTATGCAGTAGGGTATTGAATGGGCGTCTTAGTGAGGTAGAAGAGAATATTAAGGAACTTAAAAAGATAGTCTATTGGTTAGAAAGATTAGTTTCTCCAACTCCTGATCCACGCCAATCTGATCCCGAAAATATATTATGTGACCCAGAAATAATGAAAGCCTATATAGAAAAGTTTAAAGATGTTGGGTTCGATATAGAGAGTGGCCGTATGGTAAGAATATTTGAAAAGGAAGAAAAATGAGCAATATAGAAGTTAAGATAGAGTCTGAAAATCATGAGGTGATACGAAGTGGGGTAATATTCGCACTTTCTTGTTCAGGTGGGGAAAGTGTGGATATTATAGTGAGTGGTTTAATAATAAAATTTGAGATTCTCTATGATAAAGAAGTAACTGCGGGGGTAAATTACGAGTTTATAAATGAAAGCAATACGATGAGGGTAAAAATTTATAACCTTTACGATGGAAGATCTGTGCACACGTCTGGTGATAAGCATGTAATCTTAGGCAACCTAGGAAATAGGCCTCTTTGTTTAAGATTTATAGCAACTAGCTTTAATCAAAATCCTCCGATAAAGATAGAATATATGCTTTATCTAGAGAAGGAGAAAAAATCATGACAAAAATTATAGAATTCTCACAAATGATTGGGAAAACTATGATAGAGGCATCAGGGGAGGCCTTCTGTGATACTGAAGGCAATAGGTATACTTTTTCTCATAATCAAGCGTGTTGTGAGTTTGTGGATATTGTAGATATAGAGGGAGAATTTGAAGATCTGATTGGAAATCCGATTCTAGTTGCGGAAGAAATAACTGATGAATATTTTGAAGGATCCGATAAAGGAAAAGAGATATATCTCGTATATGGTGATTGCGAAAATATGTGGACGTTTTACAAATTCAGCACGATAAAAGGAACTGTAATTGTAAGATGGTTTGGATCTTCTAACGGATATTATGGAGAAGAGGTTGACTATAGAGTTCATGTAAAAAAGGAGAATGATGATGAATTTTAGAGAAAGCGATATTTTGATTACCGACGGTGGTTATTTAGTAAGTGCCGCAGACACCCTTATTCGGAGTGATCTATGTGTGTGCACTATCCGAGCGGCAAATGGAAGCGATTTCTTTATTGCTATCCAGTATTCTAATGATGGGTGCGCAAAAGATTACTGGGTGCGTTCGCGTAAGCATGGACTACCATTCACATCTGTAGATATATTAAAAATTACTAATTTTGCGAATGCTTTTAAGAATGGTGATTTAAATAATCCTCACCCACTTAAGAAAGAACCGGAAAAGAAGTTGCTCGATATTACGAAGCCGGTCAGGAATAAGAAAGGACAACGATGTGCATATCTTTATACTATTGAATATTATGGAATGATATTTCTGTGTCCTAGTCATGAAGACGAAGAAAAGTATATTAAAAGGTTGTTTAGGCTGAATGGAGAATATCCGACTGTCCCGAGGGAATTGGATCTAGAAAACTTTGATGAGGACGAAGATGTTTGAGAAACGACAAGAAGCGGTGTTGGTATGCAACGAACATACGAAAGAGCAGGATTATTCATTATTCGAAGAAAGAATGCATTCTCGCCGAGAACATTGTGAATAAAGGTTCTTCAACACCTAGGTAGCTACCATTATTGGAACTTTATCGAAGATGAATTGAAAATACAAGTTTAAATATAGAGGTAAATACAATAGAAAACCTTATGTCGGAGAGTGACGATTAATGAATATAGAGCAAGAAAGGAGAAGGTTTAGAGAGAATTGTCCCGTATCTCTCTGGGCTGAAGAGCTAAATACAATTTCTAATGAGCTATGCGAACTCAATAAGGAAGTTCAAAGTAAAATAAATCTTCAAGAAAGTTCCTATTTTAAATATGAAAAGTCTATTTTGTTTTATTTTCTCGAAAGAGAAAAAGATCTTTATCAGCGATGCATAGAAACTAAAAATATGATCTATAAAAAAGTATGGGAAGAAAGAGCTACTAAATCGTGGGAAGAAAATAAAGGAGGACTCTAATGAAAATATATATCAGTGAACAATTAAGTTATCGAGTTTTTAAGATTATACTAGATGGAAATAATGATATTCGTGTTATATGCCGGTATGAAGTTCCTAATAAAGATCCATCAAATTGGTTCTTTATTAAAAGGAGTGCAGAGGTTTCACCAGATATGTACCTATTCTTTTCTCAAAAATATGCTCAGTTAGAAATAGATAATTTGATTGGTGATAATGAGATAGTTGAATTATACGGAATAACAGAAGAACGATTCCTTGATAAAACTTATCTTAAAAACTGCTTTTCTGGACACTATGAGTTTAGTCCGTTTGAGATGCCAGAAATTTGTATTGCTAAGATAAATCTACCGTTCCCATCATTCGGTATTCTAAAAAGAGTTCTTGATGTTAACACGGGTAATATGGGGCAATGGAAAAAACAGATTTCATTTCCAAGTGTGAATGAAGCTCAAGCCAATATAAAGATAGAAAGAAATAAGTATGTTATTACAACTGAATTAAAGAGAGAATTACTGAAATGACACTAACAGTTAAGTTCGATGTTCTTATTCCTTCTCAGAATTACAGAGCACAATCTGTAGAGATGAATATAGATAGTAAAATGGATATGAACATATTGAGTATGTTTCTTAAAGAGTCTCTCTGGAAAAACATAAGCTATTTCTATGATTCAAATCGGGAAGAGAGAGAGATATGGTTAGACCTTAATCGCTGTATTAGTGAGAATAGATTTAGAAATCAGACTCGGTTAGAAGAATATGAAAGGAATAAAGATGTTATCAGTGCGATTCATTCTTATCACGACTGTTTTATATCCTATCTTCATCGACATGATTTGTTCATGTCTAAAGACTTCTCTGATAATAGAGATAAGTTTCTTTCCATATACGTAAAGGAAAATGGAGTGAAAAAATGAAAACAATTGACGAGCTCGTCTCAGATATAAAAGAGTATATTCGAATCGAAGATCCTTCTTTTACAGACGCGGATATATTTTTGAGAGCTATTCTAAAAGTCCTTATTCCAATCATTAAGGAAAAAAATGAAACATGAAGATGTATTAAACGAGCTATTTCATTGTTTTTATGAGCACCTGCTAGCAAAGAACTTTGATGAATGTGTCTATATAGAAGATAAAAAGCTTATAGTGAAAGATCATGTGATATTCAGATTAGATGATATAGAAGGTTTTTTAGATGAGTTCATGAATGACGGTGAATAAAATGACACAAAAAACTATTCAGTTAGACCCTGATTATAGTGTTGGATATGACACTAGGTCTGAACCAGACATTTTCGATTTTCTTAGATGTGCACTTTGCAATGTAGATATTCCGCCTACTAAGACTGAGAACGGTCACTATAGATGCCCTTCATGCAATGCTAGTTATAGAATAACTGGGGATTTAGAATTTATCGAACGAGTATAGAAAGAAGATAATAAATGATTCACTACTTATTTCCATTCATTATTGAGATAGTGATGTTTGTTCTCATCGCTAGAGTTTACTTTAAAGTCACAAAAATAGAATATAAACTATATAAAATACTTAGTTTAATTGGATGGTGTAGAAGTATCACAATCATAGATTCTCTTAAACGGTCTAAACTTATAACTAAAAGTGATGAAATTTCAAAAAAATAAGTATTACTTCAAGCACACCGAGATAAAGGAAAAGGATTACAAAAATGTCTATTTGACATTTATAGATATAAAAGAAGTGATTTTGGAAGTATATATCGTAACTTACAAATTAAGCATGGACGTGATTTTTAGAAAAGAAACTATTTGTGAAGAAGTTTCACTTGCTTCTCTGACCGAAACTTTATCAATAATGTTGAAGTCGCGTGACCAAATATCTGAAAAGGAATATGTTGAAATAAAGAAACATATTCATAGAAGGAAAAAATAATGAACCCTCTGGAAGAAACTCTTCTTGACGATAGCGAATTTTGGAAATGGTTTAAAACTGGGTTCATAAAATATGGAATGGAAAGACCATTGCAAAGTTACATTAATGAATACTTACATCATAAGGAAGAAGAGTGAAAGTCTTATTTTGTCATCATTATCTTCCTCATGATTCGACCTGTAGAGAGAATCCTTGGATTGAATTCGAATCATTACAGGATATAAAAATATTTGTTAAAGAAAAGAGGGGATGGCCTGATCTGCCTGAAAAAGATATCTACGTTAGAAATGAAAAATCATTGGTGCAAGTTACAATAAATGGTATTTACTATGAGTATCAAAGATATTTAATGGTTAAAGTTAAAGAGGGAAAATATGTAGTGGGTTATATTGTTTATAACGCAGATAGTAAATTTATATGGCGTAGAAGTAAGACACCAACAAAATGAATAAGAAATAATAGATAGTCCGTTAACTAACTTTTGGAGAAAACTATGAGCAGTGAAAATTTGATCGCGAATATGACCTCTGCAATTGGATCTGCACCAAAATGCATTTATTGCCAGAATGAAGCGTTTGACGTGAAGGTGTTAGATATGCCGGATCCAGTTCATGGAACCAGTATAGCTAAATTGAGTTGCAGTGCATGTGGATACATTAGTCAATTTGATCTTCGTATTTTGGGATTAAAAGGTTTAGTAAATCAAGAAGCACAAGCGCTACAAGAAAAATTAAATAAAATAAAGGAGACTTTATGATCAGACGTTTATTTAGTAATGATAGGATGTCTCCGTGGAGTGAACGGCTTCACTTTGGATTAATTGGCATTAATTTATCCGCGCTTTATTACGGATATTTATTAGATCCGGAAGGAAATTCTCCGTATTCCTGGAAAATAGCTGCAGGACTAATTTGTCTTTCAATTTTTATGTTAATGATATCCGCATGTAAAGAAATATCGAGAAACAGAACATCTGAAGATTATGAGCGACTTTATTTAGTTGATGAAAACAACTATCAACGTTCCTTAACAATGCATCTTTAAAGGAGAAAATTTAAAATGATCAGTTTCCTTCCCAGAGCCCCCAGAAACTTTAGATTCTTTAACCAAGATTTTGCACGTTACTTTTCGGGAGCTTCTACAACTTCTATTACATTATCTTTGGTAAGTGGAGATGACATTAGCGCTCTTCTAAAAAATGTTGGTCTGGGATTTGGAATGTCTGTAATTCTGAGATGTCTTGAATGTATTATAAGAAGTCTTCTCAATCCTTCTTTTCATGATCATGAGACACCCGAAGAATCCCATAGAATTTTATCCACACCTTCTCCCTCCCCAAATTGAGTTCATTACTTTTTGTATTTCAAAAAAGTCTCCTTAGGGAGCTTTTTTTTTGTACAATTTTTGATATGATACCTGCGCCAAGTTTAGAATCCTTGAGAGGGGCTTAACTTAGGCGGCCGATGCTTCGGAGGAGGTTCTCCTTTTCCTACCTCTGAAGCTTAGGTTTTCCTTCCATATTGCGTAATAGTTGAACAAGTTGTATTCTCTCCAAAACCTTTTAACACATTTTCTTTCAAAATCTAGTTACATGGACCCAGAAATGGAAGAGCCACCAGAAAAGATTGATGAAATAGTGCTTCCGAAACCATTTCTAAAGAAATTAGGCTTCGGATTGATAATCGGAATGTTATGTGTTGATTCTTTAGCGCTTATATTTCCTGATTTAAAGAATCTATCCCCTGCACTAGAACGTGCGACAATCATCCTTCACCAGTTAATGAAATGACAACTCACTATAATGTATCCCCTACTGTAATAAGAACAGGATTCTTAACCTTGGCTTCTGGAGAACTTCAGTCAGATATTTTCGATTGCGGAAACCTAAATCCAATTGCATTGATATTTCCGAGCAATACAGATGCTCAAAACATAGGTTTTCTTGATGCAACAATCCCGGTTACTGGGATGGTGGATAGTTATTTGAGTGAGCTTGATGATGCGACGGGGACGCCTGTTTCCTTTGCGGCTAAATCAAACCAAAAGATCTCTCTCGATCCCAGCATTATGCTAAGCGTTAATCGATTTTGTTTATATACCGGAACAGCCCAAACAACCAATGTGATAGTGACGGTTGTTATGGCGCCGCTGTTACAAGGTAATAATTAATGAAACGTTTTCTTCTTAGCCGAAAATCATATGTGTGGCCACCACCCCCACCGCCTCCCTACGACAAACATGACTATTGGGTAACTAATACGGGGGCGCAATTGGTGACAAATAATGGAGATAGGCTCGTGTTTAGAACACATGTGCCCGATTTAACCTCTTATTTTACAGATAGCGGTAACAATACAATGGTAGATAACGACGGAAATAACTTAATTTTTTCATGAGGAAAAAATGGCTAATAAACGCATAAATCAAGAAACAGTTGCTCCAAGCATTACAAATACTATGTGCTTCGTTGGAGAAGATCCCAATGTTAACACTAATGCGACTTATAAGTTTCCGATTACTCAGATAGTGGATGGAACAACAATAGTCGCAACTGCGGGTAAATATGGTGTTGGTACGAGCGCAATTGTTGATGCTACTACTATGCAAGTAAATTCTAATGTAGCTTCTGTTAAGGTATCTGGAATACTAGATGGAACGACTTTGGGAGCGACATCTAATGTGGCACATGTAAATACATCTGCTATTTTGGATGGAACAACTTTATCGGCCACGGCAAACTTGGCCCATGTTGTTACGAGTGGAATTGTAGACGGCACTACATTAGGTGTAACCGGAAATGCTGCGCACGTAATAACATCCGGAATATTGGATGGTTCAACTTTAAATGTCACAGGAAATTTGGCTCATGCGGTTCCTTCGGCATTTGTTGATAATAGATCTGTGAAGGCAACTTCGGGATTACTAGGAGCACGATTTAGTGGTGCAAGCATGAATCATGTTGGCTCAACTACGTATGCTGTGACGGGTACCACTACTTCAATTCTTCCGTATGATCAGCCTTTGTATGACACTGACAGTTATTGTGATATCTCTAACAGTAGATTTATCGTTCCGTGGACCGGATACTATGGTTTAACCGTAGCATTTGTCGTTAACTATACTACTAATACAGATACTTCGATTCCATTGTGTGTAACTACACTAAATGGTGCTGATCTTTATACCGTATTTGTAGCTTTTAACTACAATACATCTGCTCAAACAACTCGTTCGGCTCCTGTTTGTAACTATATTGAAGGAAATTACACAGCCGGAGATCTTCTGGCAGTAAAATTCTATAATCCTTCTAATACAACATTATTCGTAAAGCTAAATGTAGCCGACGTTGGAGTAAACCCTGCGTTCTTTCAAATCCGCTATCTGGGAACCTAAATGGCAAACTTACAAATACATAATTTACCGTTGGCTACCAGTCTATTTTCAGATACAGAAACAGCTATTGAAAGTAATGGAACCTCGACGGCTTATGAAACACAAAGAGCCCCATCATCTTTGTTTATTGATAACACTACGATTACTCAAAACGGTAGTTTTCAATATCAGGTGGCAACAGGCGCTCTTATCGATGGTACTACGCTAGCATCCACTTCTAATGTGGCTCACGTGAATACGAGCGCAATTGTTGATGGTACTACATTAGGCGTTACTTCTAACGTAGCACATGTAATTCCTTCCGCCATCGGAGCAACATATCTTAATCCAACTATTACATGGACAACGGAGTTAGCAGTAGGACAAACCATCACTTATAACTTTAGTCGTTCTACTGCATTTAGAGTTTTTGACATGGCCCAAATAAGCATCTTCTTGGGAATAACCGTTACCGGAACACCAAGCAACATTATTGAGTTTTCTGCCACAATACCCAGTATTTTCCCAAATAATTTCGTAGTTGGTGATATCAATGGCGTATTAGAGACATATACACAAGCTCCTGGTATAACGCTTCCATTTCTTAATGCAATAACAACTATCAACGGAACAAATAAAATTGCGTTTCAAACCAACCAACAGCTTGTAGGATCATATCAGTATACAATTCAGGCCTCTCTTACAGCCTATATTAGGTAATAAAGAGTTCTAATAAATCGATCATATGACTCCAATCAAGATAAGAAAAACTAAATTCAACAAAAGTGTTGTAAAGGATGTCTGTAGATTAACCGCAACCACCACGCATAGTTTAAAGAGAATTTGCAAAATACTTAAGGAAAAGTACGGAAAGTTTCCTTCTCTTCCAACCATAAGAAGATGGTTAACGGATGCGGACAAAAAAGATTTTCTATTGGCTTACATGATGGCTAAACAAGATCAAGCGGATCTGATGGTAGATGAAATGCTTGATATTGCAGATGACGTTGAACCCAGAAAAGAGTTTGTTAATAAAGCCCGTCTTAGAATTGATACGCGAAAGTTTATTGCAGCTAAATTAAAACCAAAAGTTTACGCGGATAGAGTTTTCAATGGTGTAATGGATAAAGAAGGATCCCCTTGTGATATTCAACCACGTTTAGATTATACGAAGTTAAATGCGGAAGAGTTAGGCATTTTAAAGAAGATCATAAAAAAATGTGAAGTTACATGAGAGATATTTCAATTGAAGAAATTGATGCAGAATTAGCTCGACGTTCGTTGCGAGTATTTATAAAAGAAGCGTTTGAAGTAATAGAGCCGGAGACTTCTTACTCACACAATTGGCATATTGATGCGATAGCAGATCATCTCGAAGCTGTTAGCCGCGGTGAAATAAAGAAACTCATTATTAATGTTCCGCCAGGCCACATGAAATCACTTTGTGTTTGCGTGTTCTGGCCTTCGTGGGAATGGTTACACAATCCCCATTTACGATGGATATTCGCCAGTTATGGATCGCACCTCTCTATACGAGATAGTGTGAAAATGCGAAGTCTGATTATGAGTGAGTGGTATCAAAAACATTTTAGGCATATTTATCAGATAAAGAAATCTACTGAAAAACTAATTAGTAATGATAAAGGTGGATTTCGTGTCGCTTCTTCCGTCGGTGGTGTCGGAACCGGAGAGCGCGTGCATAGAGTAGTGAATGATGATTTGGTGAGAGCCAACGACTCTCATTCATCGCTCATGAAAGAACAAGCGATTAAACACATGCAAGCGATGAGTACGCGTGCAGTAGACTCTACAAATTTCGCACAAGTACTTATCATGCAGCGCTTGACGGAAGATGACCCAACAGGTTGGGCGAAGTCAAAGTGGAAAGCCTGTGAAGAACTTATTATTCCAGGTGAATTTGATCCTAAGCGAAAATTTTGTACCACGATTGGATGGGAAGATCCGAGAAAAACCGAAGGAGAATTACTCTGGTCTGAGAAATTCTCCGATTCGGTCATGAATGAGCTAAAAGAAGAGTTGGGGGAATACGGTTATGCCTCACAGATTCAGCAGTTACCTGCGCCTCCTGAAGGCGGCATTATAAAAAATAACTGGTGGAAGTTTTATACGGAAAAACCAAGGTTTAAATTTATTTTGCAAAGTTGGGATACAGCTTTCAAAGATGGTGCAGAAAATGATTTTAGTGTGTGTACAACATGGGGAATAAGTGAAGAAGGTTATTTTCTTATTGATAGATACAAGGATAAACCTCAGTTTCCCGAATTAGTCCGAATGGTTAAGATGCAAGCAAACGCACATTCTCCCAATCAAATCGTCATAGAAGACAAGGCGAGTGGACAAAGTTTGCTTCAGTCCCTTAAAAAAGAAACATTGTTGCCTATTAAAGCAGTAAAGGTGGATAGGGATAAAATAGCAAGATGCTATGCGGTTTCACCCAAAATTCAGGCAGGATTTGTTTTCTTACCAGAGAATTCTGAATGGACAGCTGATTATCTTTACAATATGGGTGTCTTTCCTAACGGGGCACACGATGATGATGTAGATAGTACAACCCAAGCATTAAGCGAATTGATATTGTACAAAAAAAGACCTATTCAACAATTCAGTGGTTCTATTATGGGGAGATAAGAAATGGCTAGACTTACTGCAGCGGCTAAAAAAAAGATACCTACTTCAAAGTTTGGGCTTCCTAAACAAAGGAAATATCCGCTTCCTGATAAGAAGCGTGCGATTAATGCAAAAGCGCGTGCAACTCAAATGGTTAAAAAAGGGAAATTGAGCGCATCTTCCGCTTCTAAAATTAAAGCAAAAGCTAATCGTGTATTGGGGAAAAAATAATGAAACAAAAAACTGCTAAAAAAGTTGTAAAAATGCCATCACCTAATTCGTATAAATCAAACACAGCTAATAATAAATCACCGATGAACTCCTTATTACGAAAAAAGAAATGAATATTGCTCATTACATAAACAGGTTTCAGTTACAACCTTCTCAAGATCTGGAAGAACGTTCTATTCGCATTGGTATTTATAAAGACTTTTTAAGTGGCGATATTTATGATTTCCTTTCACCTTTCGATTGTGAGTATCAAGAAAAATTGGGAAGACAAACTTATATTCCACTGAGAAATAGAAAACCATCTGTTATTTATCCTATCCCTAAAATAATTGTTAATGATTCAGTTTCCATGCTTTTTGGAGAATCCCACTTTCCAGAAGTGAGGTGTAAGTTAGACAATAAAGACAAAGCCATTGAAATAGAAAATTATGTTAACTCTTTAGCAAAACATATTTATTTGAAAGATAAAATGCTGCTTGCTGCAAAAACAGGTTCTGTATCAAGTGTAGGTATTATCGTTAAGATATTAGAAGGACAATTTTACTTAGAAATTGTTGATCCACAATTTGCATGTCCCGTCTGGGACAAAAATAATCCACATAAGTTAGTGGGAATAAAAGAAGTCTATAAAGTGAAGGGAAATGAACTGGCAAGAAATGGGTATTCTATTGAAAATATGGGAGCGGATTACTGGTGGGGAAGAGAGATAACAGATATGGAAGAAGTTATCTATAATCCCTGGACGCTTACTCAAAATAATGATGTACAGTTTAAACCCATTAGAGATGAATCTCGAACTTCTCAACACGGCCTGGGATGTGTTCCAGCGGTTTGGATAAAGAATATTGATAGTATGGATGAGTATGATGGCGAATGTACTTTTTCTCCTATCTTAGATATGTCTGTCGAGATTAACTATCAATTAAGTCAGCTAGGAAGATTATTACGATACAATTCTGATCCTACCATAGTAGTTAAGAACCCTGCGGCTCTAGAAGGAAACCAAATCATTAAAGGTTCCGGTATTTTAGAAGTAGATGAAGACGGTGATGCGAAGTTACTTGAAATGTCCGGTGCATCTACGAAGGCCGTGATAGATTACGTTAAAGTACTAAGAGAATATGCGTTGGAAGGTGTAAGGGGAAATCGATCTTCCCCCGATAAAGTTAACTTTGCCCAATCGGGTAAAGCACTTCAAATGTTGAATTATCCCTTAGTGTCTTTAGTAGATGAAATGAGAATGACGTATGGTAAAGGGCTTATTCAGATATTTAATATTATTATTAAATGTATAAAATCAGGGAAATACCAATTACAGAATGTTGAGAATATGCCGGACTTTTCTGATATCAATGAAGTGGATTTAGTACTTGATTGGCCGGATTGGTATCCATTGACTGATCAAGATAAGTTAGCAAAAGCACAGACATTAAAAACATTTGTGGATTCTCAAAATCTGAGCCATGAGTCGGCCCTCACATCGATTTCTGAAATATATCATGTGACAGATGTTCAAAAAGAAATGCAGACTATTGCAAATGAACAAGAAGTGTTGTATAAAAATGGAGCAAAAATTACGGAAACCATAACCGGATAAATATGCAAGAAATAAATGAGAGTGAAGTTGAAGAATCAGTAGTTGAGCCAACTAAGAAGGCTGTTAAGAAAGATCAAGTATATTCAGCGCAATATATCTCTGATTTGAGAGAAGAGAGTAAAAACGAAAGACTAAAAGCAAAAGAGAAAGAAGCGCTTTTAGAATCTACTAAACGAGAACTTGAAGAGAAGCTGAGTTCAGAAAGAGTTTCTTATCAAGAAGAATTATCAAAAGCGCGTCAAGATAAATTGACGGCCAAATTAGAAACCGCAGCGGTTGCTGCTGGAATTAGAGACTTAGATTTAATAAAGCTTGTTGACTCTTCCTTAATTAAGGTAGGGGAAGATGGCTCTATTAGAGGGATTAATGAAGCTATTGAAGCGTTAAAAGAAACAAAACCCTTTTTATTCGGTGAAGAGAAGAAAAGTAGTTCCACAGCAAATCCTACTTCTCCCAAGCCGTCTAAGAATGCGGTTCTTGATTTTAGCTCAATGAGCGCACAAGACTTTAAGAACTATCGGAATTCAGCAGTAAGCCGTCGGGGTGTGACGGCAGAACATTACGAAAAGTATTATAAAGAGAAGTAATCGCATTATATTTTATATCATCTATCGGGGATTGACTCCCAGGGATGATAATTTTAGATTTTATCTGATTTGCCTATCGGGGACTGACTCCCAGGGGTAATCGACATTTCACTGTCTTTTATCCTTGGAGATTTTATGTCACAGACTTACCCTTACGGCCCTACTATTACCAGCTTAAATGCTATCCTTCAGCCTGGTTTTCTTCAAAGGCTCTTCGTTGATTCTCTAAAACCACTTCTTGTCTATCGTGATATAGCCGATAAAGAAATTTTCCCAGGACGAATCGGTCAAACCATTACGATGACTCGTATCGGTCTTTTGACGCCTAACGTTAATCGATTGAATCCAGCTACCAATAATACACTTGATAACGGTATGTCTGTTCAGAATGCGCAACAGGAACAGTACTTAGCGTCGATTGGTCAGTATCCTCAAAATGCGGGAATGGTGAACTTAGCAGATAACGAAGTCTACATCGCTGACTTAATTGCTAAAAACACTGAAAACTTGGCATGGGCTATCGCTACAACTATTAACCGTGTTGCTCAGAACAATCTTTTCAGTGCCTACATGGGCGGTAATACACGTATTACAGCGGCTGGAACCACCGTTACTACTATCAGTGTAGACGACGTTCGCGGATTCATGACAGTCCTTGTAAACGGTGTTGTCACAGCTGTTTCTAGTTCAAATCCTCTTAACATCACTATAAATAATGTAGCCAACACGGTTACAGGATTTACGATTGATGGTACCAACACCTCTACAGCGATCAATATCGGACGTCCTTACTCTGGTTCTACCTCTGGTGGTGCATTGGTAGGCGATGAAGGTGGAATATCCGGAACATTGACCATCGGAACAGCAGCAACTGTTGTTGTTGCGCAAGCAGTTATTGGTTTATATGCGCCTCAGATTGTTCGTCCAAATGCTAAGACAACTACTTTAGCTTTGGCAACTACTGACCTTCTAAGCTTTGATGCGCTATTAACAGCGAGAGATGTTCTCGTGAATAATGGTATTCCTAAGAAAGATGGATGGTATCACTGCTTCTTGGGTTCTAGCAGCATGAGCCAACTCTATCGTGATGAAAGATTCGACTTATTAACTCGTGGACGCGGTACTGGTGATAAAGATTGGGAAGATGGCGTAATTGATAAAGTTTTGGGAATTAAGTTCCACGAAACGACTGAAGTTTATCAACAATCTATCTCTTCAACCGGTGTAACTGTTCAAAGACCTATTCTTTGTGGTGGCGGAACACTTATTGAAGAACAGTTTGATCCAGGTCTGGATGCTATCCGTAGCATGGCTGATTTAAATGCTATCGGAACATTAGCCCGTGTAGATACAACCCAAGAGGAAGCTGCTGGTGCTTATATGTATCTTCGTAAACCGTTAGATGCTTTGGGTGAAAACATCAACCAAGCCGCTAACTGGATGGGTGGATATGCTGTACCAAGCGACTCTACTTCTACTCCTAATACTATTAGAACGGCTAATAATGCTTACTTCAAGCGTTCCGTAATATTGGAAACAGCGTAATGACAAAGAAAAGTAAAGAGATCATTGAAGAATCAGTCGAAGAGATTTCTGAGGATGGCTCAGAAGTCTCTGAGTTTGATTTTAAAGAAGGAACTCACATTGCCGTGACGCGCCAAAATTTTTGTGAAGGAACGCGTCTCACGGTAGGTAGATCCGCACATATTTATACAGGTTATTCCAAAAACCAAGTTATTTACGATATAGACAAGATCAAGAAACTTTGGTCTGAGAACTATCCTATCGATATTTATGAAAAAATAAATGACTAAGGTGATAAATGTTCACAGATCAGCAGCTTGTTGACTTAAGACGATTCTGTGGCGTTCCACTTTATGGTTCAGGACAGTTTACTATTTTTAGTAATCGTTATTACGCAAGAAATTTACTGTTTGAATATCGAATAGCTAATTTAACGACCACGGAAGAAAGTACGATTATCAATGTATTTCTAACGAATCTTTATACACTTGAGAATGCTATTCCTGCCTCAAGCGACAATCTAGATACGGATACAGCGGCTATTTGGAAACACAACAAATATGAGGTACGTGATCGCGTTCGACTTTTTAATTATTGGCGACGTCGATTGGTGTCGATGATTTTCAATGAAGAAGAAATGGTTCCTCTCCATATTACCGTTTGAGGTAATAAATGGATGGCATAAAGATACAAGAGAAAGTTTATAAGGGTTACGCGATAGCGGCAAGAAAAATTGGGTTGATATATAGCCAGTATCGTTCAGCGACAGCTATTCAACCTATCGTGGTGGGTAATCGTATTAGCACCACATTTTATGCCAGTTTTAATGTGAGCTGGGACTATATGAAGTCCAGTAAATATGGAAATGCAGTATTTCAATGCGTCGCGGATGGTCGAGTATTACAAGTAGGAGATTACTTGGTTGGACAAGGGAAGACATCTTTCATCATAGGGATGGAAAATTTACTTCCGATTCTCTCGGTTGAGTGCAATGCGATAGCAACGATACAACGCCCAACCCAGCTTACCACCAAAGGATCTGTTGGGTATGTTGGGTATGTGGCAGGGAATTCAACAACCCTTCCCACAAATTCAACGGTTATTATGCAGGATGTTCCCATTTCCATTCTTGAGAATGGAAGGGGAATGGCGAATCCTAATAAATTGCCCATGGATTCTGAATGGGGACGTTGGTTAGTCCTGATGCCGTATCTGGGAAGTGTCCAGATAAAAGTTGCTGACGTTATTAAAATTGGAACTGATCTTTATACCGTTGATAGCAATGAATTAACAGATTTTGGATGGCGCATAAGGGCTAAACGGGTAACTGTGTAATGGCAGATCTATCAGATGTAATGGTAGCACTAGATAGCTTGGTTACATCTTATGTTTACCCAAATGGGACGTCCCAACCTTCGGTTGCTGGTGTTGATATTACGATATTGCAGGGATGGCCAATTCCCGCTGCGCTAGATACGGCATTAGACAATGGAACGGCTGTAATCTCTATTTACCCCACGATGGTTTCACGTGAAATGGGAATGTTTTTGAGGGAATGGCAGATATCCTCTGTAGCAGTTCCTACATTAACGGCAGCCGTTGTAAATAATACTATTACGATTGGCGGAACAGTTACCCTTCCGCAAGCTGTGATGGCTGTTGTAAACAATATTGGATACTCATATAGAGCGGTATTAGGAGACACGTTAGCCACTATCGCAACGAATTTAGCAGCATTGATCCCTAATGCTACCGCCGTCGGGACCGTTATTACGATTACGAGCGTTCATACACTAAGAACATCGATCATTGTGGCAGCGGTTAGATCTATGGAAGTGAATCGGATGGATCAATTCTTCTGGTTGATTATCCATGCGCCGACTAATGATATTAGAAATGCTATTGGTCGCGTTTTAAATGCACAATTTAGTTACTTAATCAGCTTTCCATTGGCAGACAATACAGTGGCAATGAATTGGGTAGTTAAGGACGATATTACTGATCAGTTAGAAGAAACCAGACTTTATAAGCGAACATTGCAGTTAAAGATCCAATATCCCATAACGATCACACAGAATACAAATACCCTAGGAGACGTTTACGTCAATTCATTAGAGATACAACATGGCCCTTCCTAAAAAAGAAAATCTTCCCTCATTTAAACTTGTTGTTAGATCAAATTTTAACCAATACCAACGGGGTGAAGAAATCGTTGATCCCATAGAAATAAAAAACATATTGGAAAGTCCAGCAATTCATAGCGTCATAAAAGTTTCTACTTCAACCGAAGAGTAAAAATCATGCCCATTGTTTACCAAGGTACGACTAATCTTAATGTGTCGAGTGTTCCGAATGCGTATATTCAAATCATTCCTCCTGCTTTACCTATTCAAGGTGTTGAAACAGATATCATTGGTATTGTGGGAACGGCTATTGGAGGCGTAAGCAATTCTGCTTTTGTTGGTAGTTATTCAGATTGTATTTCCATGTTTGGTACTCCTCAGAATGCAACGTTTGATGCGATGACCCAGGCCATGTTGTGTAATCTTCAGGGCGCCAATAACTTTCGTATTGTACGTGTAACCGATGGTACAGATGTTGCAGCATCCGCAGCTTTACTGGATACAGCCGGATCACCTGTTACCGGAGCCACTCTCACGGCTAAATATACCGGAACATTGTCAAATAACTTAAAGGCAGTTATCGGTGTAGGAACCAGTACGACTACTGCTGCGCCAACCTATAAGTTAACCGTTTATTACCCAGGCGGTATTACAGAAGTCTTTGATAATATTGCGGGCACAGGCGCAACATTCTGGGCAAATTTAGTGGCTGCAGTGAATTTAGGAACAGGTATCAGCTCGCCTTCACACTTAGTGGTTGCAACGATAGGAACGAGCACAGCTACACCTGCGCAATCTACGTATACATTAAGTGGGGGAACTACCGGAAATTCTGGTGTTACTTCGAGTACCTTAATTGGAACCGATGGACTGACGCGTACAGGTATGTATGCCCTACGAGGTAGTGGTGCCAGCTTGGCAGTTGTTGCAGATTTAACCGATACCACAAAATGGGCAACCGTTGATGCATTCGCAAGAGACACATTTATTTACTTTGGTGTTCCTGGTGCTCAAGGCCAACAGAATTCTATCTCAAGTTCAGTAACCACACTACAAGGAATTGGTATTAATGACCCAACCTTTTATGCGATGTTAGGAGACTGGTTATATTTCTTTGATCCTTATAACAACGTGACACGTTTAGGAAGTCCAGCCGCTTTTATTGTAGGAACTGCCTCAACACTTCCACCCAATCAATCTGTTTTAAATAAACAGATGTACGGAATAATCGGAAGCCAAAAGTCTCAAGATCATCGATATTATTCTGATGCAGAACTTGCAGCCTTGGTAAGCGGCCGCTTAGATGTTATCACTAATCCTATTTGTGCTGGAACCATGTGGGGATCTCGTTTAGGAATTAATACGAGCAGCAATCCTTATTCCAATCATGATAATTATCCTCGCATGAACTTCTACTTAGCGCAATCTATGCAGGCGTTTTTAGGAGATTTCATCGGTGAACCTTACAGTGTAACGCTTGTAGACAGAGCAAATGCTCAACTCCATTCGTTCTATCAGCAATTGCTCGATAGCCAAATGATTGATAGTTATGTGGTTAAACTCCTTCCTGAAACGGCAGCTAATACCAACAATCCACCTGAAAGAGTGGCATTAGGATTTTTACAAGCCGATGTCCAAGTGAGATTGTCCGCTATTACGGTCACATTCGTAGTCAATTTAGATGCAAATCAAGGAGTGGTCACTGTTTCTTTCACTACTTCTCCTCGTGGAAGTCTTAATCAATAAGAGGAATTATTTATGGCATTAGACGGTTTAATATCAGGCGCATCGACACGACTTGTAATTAGCGATCCAGTAGCGGGAATTATACCGATTCTATATCTGAAATCGTTCTCGGCACATGAAGGTTCCAGAATAATTCCTGATATTCTCATGGATGGAACCGTAAGATTACCTAAACTTTTTGAAACATGGCATGGTGATATTACACTCGCGCGCGGGAATGCTGTCTTTGATAACTATATTGCACAGCAAGCAGCATTGTACTATACGGCACAAAACGAAACACTGGCTAATATCTTTCAGACTATTACGGAACAAGATGGTTCTACTACGCAAATACAGTACAACCGTGTACAATTTGTGATCGAAAATGCAGGCGATTTTTCAGGATCAGAAATCGTTAACTATTCTATTTCATGGATAGCCGCTAACAGAAAGGTTCTCATCTAATATGTCCGAATCAAATGAAGTAAAAAAGAAACCCAACATCTATGATGGAAAAGTCATTACGGATAGTCTTGGAAGAAAACTAAAATTAAGAGATGTTAGTGTATTAGATGCCATGGATTTGTTAGAAGCAGTAGGAGAAAAAGTTTCTCACCCTACGAATGAAAGTATGGCTAATGGAAGTTTATACATTTCTGCTGTTGATGATTTCTTGCTTTCTCAACCTCCCGCTAATTACGCTGAATTTCGAGGCAATATTAAACGTATTGGAGATGAAGGATTCGTAGCTTTTTTTAAGTATAATTTGGAATGTTCGTCTGATGATAAAGATAAGAAACCAGAAGAACGCGAAAAAGAGGAAATCGAAAAAGTAAAAAAATAGTTCGCCATGAACCTTTAAGGCACGTTCTTAGGTTGGTAAAACATGGCATTCCCTACCACGAAGCCTTATCTTTGAAGCCCTCTCGAAGAATGGCTTATAACATAATTTTTTCCGAGATAGAAAGCGATAAAGAGCTTGATTTCTCTACTTGGAAATGGAACGAAAGAAAGGAGGAGAAATGAAAAAATTTACCCTCGATACTTTCGTCACACACCTCGAAGAGGTAATTGCCTCTTATCCTGCTCGTGAAAAACTCTTACTCGAAGAAATAGGACATTTGGTTAAAGATAAGGCCAAGAAGAAGATTGGTCATCTACAACCAGGATGGGATCCTCTTTCTCCTTCAACAATCCTTGATAAGGAACGAAAAGGTTTTGACTTTAATGGCGATCATAACCCCCTTTATCGAAATGGTAAGTTGCTTCATTCGATAGAATCTGGTGTGGTTGGGAAGACGGCGGTAGTAGGATCAACGGAAGATACGGCTGTGTGGCAAGAACTCGGAACCGTAGGACAACATCCTATTCCTCCAAGGCCATTTTTAAGTACTGCCATGTTTGAATCGGTTTCAAAAATACTATCTGGTATCAAGGAATGGTTTGGGAATACTATTCAAAAGAAAAAGATTTCAACGAATAAGTTGAGAACGCATGTTGAGACCTACCAACCATGATTGAAGCATTTAAACTAGCGGCTATTCTAAATCTCGAAGGAAATTCTTTTACTAAGTTAAAAGAATTGATGACGTTATTGAAGAAGACCCAGCGTGAATTTTCCAAGCTAAATACTCTCACAAAAGCGTTTAATACCAACCTGTCGAAGTCACGTGCTAACGATCCTTTCAGGCGTCTTAATCAAAGCTTAGCCGTAACTCAGCGAAGAATGGCATCGGTAGTCGCCCAATCCCGTGCACTTAATCGTTCTTTAGAAGGTGGAGCTGCCGCTGGAGCGGTTGAAGAAGGTGCCCTGGCTGCTGCTTCTCGCAGTGGTCGACGCGGTGGTGGACTAAGTCGAAAACGTGGTGCGTTTCACCAGCACGCACGAAGTCATTTTGATTTAGGTGGGGTTGGCATTACTAACAATATGCCATTGGGAGCGGCTATGGGTGCGGGGTTAGTCGCAGCTGGCGCATACGAAGCTTATCAAGCCGGTAGTGAATGGAGTCGACAAGTCGCTCGTGTTCGAATGCAGGGATTTACTTCGGGAGAAGTTAATCAAGCAAAAGCGTATGCCATGAATACCAGAATACCAGGTATCTCACATATAGCGATGATGGAAGCGGTGAGAGATTCTGCCATGGCAACCAAAAGTATGCCAATGGCGTTGAAGCTCGCAAAACCAATGGCAGAGATTCAATATGCCAATTCTATTATCTATCATAAACAATATACGGGTGCCCAAAGTTCTTCTTTGATTAAGTATGCCGAAGCCCGGGGTGGTGGCAATTTAAACAAAACCGTGGGTGCCTTGAATGAAGCACAAAAATTGATCTCCTTATCCGGTGGAAACTTCGATCCTATTCAGTTGAGAGCCATGATGAGGCATGGAGCATTAGCATTACAACATGTTTCAAGTATTGGAATGGCTGGTTTAGAGCCAGTTGCGCAAGAAGTCCAAGGAAATACAGTTGGAAGTGGGCTTCAGACATTAAGTTATGAATTAATCGGTGGACATATCTATAAGAAATCAGCGGCAAACTTAGTAAGAACTGGATTCGGCAAATGGGGTAAAAATGGATTTGAGTTAAAAAAGAAATGGAAGAATCTTCTGATGACAAATCCAGCAGCATTTGCCTTTGGAGTGCATGATACGCTTCAATCGCGTGGTTATTCAGAGAAACAAATATCTGAGTTTGAAACAAGAAATTTTGTAAGAAGGGGCGGAATGCTAGTTGCGTTACTTAACAAGAATCGTTCAAAAATTATGCGAACATGGGAACTTTACCCCGAAGCCTTTGGTATAAACAGATCCGTATCAGAAGCGCATGGAATGCCTGGTGGACAAATGAAAAACCTAAGCGCCGCATTTCAAGATTTCTCGACGGCTTTATGGAAATTGTCTAAACCTGGGATTATAGATGGCATAAAAGCATTAACTCTTTTGTTAAACAAACTAACGGATGCCCTGACTTTCTTGAAAAAGCACAATATTCTTCCAACCGTTGGACAAGCCTTGGGAACGGCAGCCAGTAGTGCTGTAGGAGGTATTGGTGGTGGCATGTTAGAAGATTATATCTACAAAAATTATGTTCTTCATAACAATGGGGTAAAACCAACAGAACCACTGCAAATGTATCTTGATCCACATGAGTTTCAACATGCGATAGGTTCGGGTCTTAATACGATTGCGACCAAACAACCTACGACTATTACGGGTATTAATTCTTTTGAAACGCGATTTACAGCGCCGTTTAACGGAAATGTGGGGCTCTGATGCCAGCTATTCTCATACTTGGTGATATAGAATTTCTTGATACGGAAATTCCATCTCGTATTAACTTTGCCGGCCATCAGATGCTCGGGGTCCATACGATGATTGGTGGCCAACGACAAGTTGATGCGATGGGTGTTAACCCCGATGATCAAACGTGGCACGGTATGTTTTTTGGAGAGAATGCAAAGTTCAGGGCACAGTTTTTGGAACAAATGGCTCAATCGGGTTTGGCATATGGATTAACATATGAAGGGTTTTCTTATTCGGTAGTTATTCGCTATTTCAAACCGTTATACGAAGCACCCTTTAAAATTCCTTATACGATTTCTGTTGTTGTTGTAGAAAATTTAACCAATCCTATTAATGTTTTACCATTAGCGAGTTATGATCAGGAAATTCAAACAGCTCTTTTTGAAGCTTATAACATTGCACTTCTACTGAAGAATGATCCGATTGACGGCGCAATCGCAGCTGTGAATGTGGCAACAGAAAATGTGAATTTTAATGATGCTTCATTAATTGAGTTAAACAATATTGGCGTTGTTATCCAAAGTGCGAGAAATGTTGTTGGGACTCAGATCCAACAATTAACGAAGGAGATATTCGGATGAGTACACCAGCCGATATCCTCGCTGATCAATTATTGCAGCTTAATCAGATGTATCAACTGAAGTATTTGTTAGATAAGAATATCAAGAATATTGATTTGATCATTAATGGCGGCAATGGAACCTTATTGACCATTTTAAATGCTGACTTATTTCAGCTAGCGGCTTTCTATTATAAAGATTATAAAAAATGGACCGTAATTGCCGATGCGAACAACTTAGTTTCGCCATTAATAAACAGTTCCACACCCTTGCAAATCGTTATTCCGAAAAGTGGACAAGATACCGGAGGATTGAGAATTGACTAATGCGATTTCCTTTGTCCCTTCTGTAAAACCACCACGGTGTATTATTCAAGTGAATGATACGGCTGTGAAATATTTAGATGTTCAGATTGAGACAAGTGATTTTACATCAGCAGATGAATTTACTGTAAATGTTCCATTGAACGGACAACAAAAACCATTTAGTTTTGGTTATTGGGCAAATGCAGCACAATTTTTAGTCAAGTTGTATGTTGGGTTTCCCTCAAACCCGCAACAGTTTACACAAGATGATCTTGAATTAGTGTTTGTGGGGAAAGCTGATAACTGTTACGTGGATCCGGTTAAGGGAATAGTACGTTTAATAGGACGCGATTTAACAGCTCGATTGATTGATAAAAAAACCACGAGGAAGTTTTCGAGTTTAACGGCGTCACAACTGGCTATCCAATTTGCGAATGAAAATGGTTTAACACCTATTGTAACACCGACTCATACCACCTTAGGGAGTTTTTACTTTCTCGATCAAACGTTCTTAAGTCGAACAGAGACCGAATGGGATTTGTTGGTAGCAGCAGCAACACAAGAGAACTTTGTTGTGTATGTGGAAGCAGACAAGCTTATCTTTAAACCAAAGCCCACAACGCAATCAAATCCGTATGTGATTTATTATCACCAACCAACAAATACATTTGCGTCCCCCATTTCAAATGTAGAAAGAATAACATTCGAAAGGGATATGACGCTTGCGCAAGATGTGATTGTAAAGGTGAAATGTCCTTATAGTAGTGCAACCGGGAATGATTTTACGGTAAAGGCAACGGCTCATAATACATCACGTTCTCAGTTAAAAGGGTTGCCAGTTCCCTCGGACCATAAACAGGTTTATACGTTCATTAAACCCGGTTTAACAAAAGAACAGGCACTGCAATACGCCCGAAGTGTTCTGAGCAATATTGCGCAGCACGGCATAAAAATGTACGCCACTTTACCTGGTGATCCGAAATTTAAAAAAGATACGGTGATTCAAGTCCAAGGTACCGAAAGTGATTACGATACCTATTATTACATGTCGAATATATTGAGAACGATTAGACCGAATGGATTTAAGATGACTATATCCACTAAAAATAGTCCAACTAATAGCGAGATAGTGGTATGAGCAGTGTCATGAACGCGTTGCGTATGAATGCAGCGGTCACGCAAAATACTAAGTATTTTACGCAATTAGGAATCATTGCTGCCTATGATACAAGTCGCCATATGGCGCAAGTTATTTTACAAACATCTTTTGAAGATGATCCGCAATTACAAACGGGATGGTTGAGAATCTCAACTCAAATGATAAGTAATTCTTGGAGTATTTATAGTTCGCCAAGCTACGGAACCATGTGTGAGGTTACTTTTCAAGAAGGTAATATAAATACAGGCATTATCACTTCCTTCTTGAATACACCGTCACAGCTTCCGGCCAATGTTCCGCAAGGTGAACACTGGTTAGTACATTCATCGGGAGCTTCTATTAAGTTACAAAAAGATGGAAATGCTACGGTTAATATTCCAGTTATTACCGTGAATTGTACCGATGCCCAAATAAATGCCAGTGGGAAAATTGATATCGAATCTCAAAGTGATATGAAAATAAAAAGTCAAACAAAAATAGATATTGATGCGCCAATGGTAAATATTGGAGATACCCATACCATTCCAACCACATTATTGCCATTAGTCAAACAAGGCGGCGCACCCGCTGTTAATGTGAAGGGAAGCTAATGTTATCTGATATCTATCAAATATTTGGAAATGATGTCGAAGTATCATCTTCGGGAGATTTGCAAACTGTTTCGGGAAAAGAATTTGGTAAACAGCGCATAATGCGTCGCTTGTTGACGCCTATACGGGCATATATTTTTCATACAAGTTATGGTGCCGGTATTCCGCAACAAATTGGATTGGCATTAACACAGGAATTATTTGAAAAAATAAAAACATTGATTTATTCCAATATCTATCAGGAAAGTAGAGTTTCTAAAACTCCTACACCCCAGATAGTATTGCAAGAAGTATTTAACGGTTTGGCGTGTCAAATAACTTATACCGATACTGCTACTAACCAACTCGAAATTATTTCATTTACTGTGACGAACTAAAATGCCTTTACCTTTAAAAGACGCGGATAGTTTTATACGGGATCAAATATTAGCCATTCAAGCTGGGTCCGCGGCTTTGATAGACTTTACGCCAGGCTCTATTCTCCTTTCTTTAGTAGAAAGCAATACGACCGCTTCGGGTTTATTTCTGCAGTCTCTTATTGAATATGTTTATGCGAAAACACGTCTTACTACCTCAACGGGTGCAGATGTAGATAGCTTTGTAAATCCATTTGGTTTTTATCGAAAGGCTCCTGTTCCCGCCAGTGGATTACAAGAATTTTCACGCGCTTCCTCAACCATACAAGCGGTTATACCTTTAACAACACAGGTAAGTTCACCAACTGCAAATCAAAGCTATACGGTTCAATTAGATTTAACGAACCCTAATTGGAACCCTACTCTTAATGCATATGTTATTTTGATAGGAACAGATAGTATTACCATACCGGTACAAGCTAATATTGCCGGCACTATTGGAAATACGAGCGCTAATTTAGTTACGGTTCTGAACTCCGGAATTATAGGTGTAGATTCCGTTACTAATCCGGATCCTTTCCTAAACGGGGAACCGCAAGAAACAGATGCGCAAGTTTTTGTAAGATTTCCTATTTATCTTGCTGGATTATCAAAAGGATCAAAAGCAGCTTTAGCTTCAGCGCTGTTGAGCATTCCTAACTTGGAACGATATAACTTAGAAGAGAATAAGACGTTTCCAGGTGGGCTGACACAACTG
>Ga0137403_10000817_pt1 | contig 40004 bp, 37 predicted proteins | sample CZOMad2_1_16fung_FD_122057 | JGI IMG/M metagenome (GOLD analysis project Ga0137403, IMG submission 122057) | Vadose zone soil fungal communities from Angelo Coast Range Reserve, California, USA - CZOMad2_1_16fungal (Hybrid Assembly) | ecosystem: Environmental > Terrestrial > Soil > Vadose zone...
CATGGTGGGCGCTGTAGGATTTGAACCTACGACTTCCACCGTGTGAAGGTGGCACTCTACCGCTGAGTTAAGCGCCCGCTGAGCGTGCGAGGATTATATCAAAGGTAACCTTCCCCGACGGCCGCGGGAGCGTGGTAGGCTGGAGCGATCCTCTGCGACGCAACCGGCGTAAGTGGTTGGTTTGCTAGGGTTTGTGGACAATGACGAACGACAAGTCGATAATCCGGCCGACAACGGGCGAGGGTACAACCAGCGCATCGGCGCGGCGGGAAGTGCCCACCGCTGCCGAGGCACAACTTTCTTCCCCGAACAGGGTTGATACGGGTGTGAGCAGCATTGCGTTGAATGCGCGCTTAAGCGGCAGATTAGATGCCCCCCGGGGAACCTTTGCTCTGGGTTCGGTTGAGGCCGATCGCGACGCGGAAGTGATGTTGCGCGTCAAGGCGGGCGATGAGGACGCATTCAGCTATCTCGTGCAGAAGTACCGCAGGGCCATGGTGCACTTTATGTTTCGCACGACGCGGACGCAGGCCGCGTCGGAGGATTTGGCGCAGGAAGTATTTTTGCGGGTCTACCGCTCGCGGCAGAACTACGAGGCGAGCGCGAAATTTACGACGTGGTTGTATCGGATCGCGACTAACTTGGCGATCAATCACGCGCGGGATACGAAGAACGAGCGTCCCGAGAATACGGTCAGCGTAGACGCGAAGAACGAAGAGACCGGGCAGAGTTTTGACTTGGCCGACGGTTCGTTGACGGCAGAACAGAATCTGGTGCGGCGGGAACGGCTGATAGCGATTCGGGCAAGGGTGCTGGGGCTTCCCGAGAAGCAACGGACAGCCGTTCTTATGCACAAGTACCAAGGGCTCGATTACAAGCAGATTGCGGACGTGCTGAAGTTGAGCGAATCGGCGACGAAGTCGTTGCTGTTCCGGGCCTATGAGACTTTGCGGGAGCAGTTGAGGAAGTTTGCGTGAGGTCCAATATGAAGTGCGAGGAAATACGGGAGACGTTGCCAGATTTGGCGGCTGGATTGATGGAGCCGTCGGACGGTATGCGGGAACACTTGCAGGGTTGCGCACCTTGCGCGGCGCAGTTGCAGGAGTTTCGGCAGACGATGGCCTTGATGGATGAGTGGGAAGCACCAGAGCCTTCGCCATACTTCGACACGCGGCTCCAAGCGCGGCTGCGCGAGGAGAAGGCGGCCGAGGCGGCAAGGCGGCGCGGTTGGTTCGCGTGGTTGCCGCGTCCGGCGATGGCGATGGCGGCCGCTTTGGCGCTAGCAGTTGGTGTCGGAGTTTGGCAGTTCGGACCACACGGTCTCGGAACGAGGAACATTCCGATAGTTGATCAAGCAGTACAGCCGAATGCAGCCGCAGAACGCGGGACAGCAGTAAGCGATTTGCAGACGTTAGATACCGACAATGATTTGTATGCCGACTTTGATGTGCTGGATGACATTGACAGCCAGCAAAATACGGCTACGGCAACAGCGACGAACTAGAGACTGCAAAGTGAGGAGAGCAGGCGAAAGTGCGCGGAATGGAAACTATCACGAGACGGGTGCTGCTTTCAGCGATGGCTGGCGGAGTCTTGCTGGCCGCTCAGGCCCCCCTCGGCGCGCAGGCACAGCGCGGTCCTCTTGCGCAACGCCGCGCGGAACGCAAGGAGCAGCGCAGGGAGGCACGGCAAGAACGGCGGGAGGTCCCGCAGGCTGCGCCGAAGAAGGAAGCTAAGGTTCCGGCGCTGGCGCGCCGGAAACCGGGGCCTCATGCCGGTGACTGGCTTCGCAGCAACAAGGACTTGCCTCCGGACCAGCAAGAGCGCGCTCTACGAAATGATCCTCAGTTCAAAAAGCTGCCGCCTCAGAAACAAGAGCAGCTTCAGCAGCGGCTGCAGCGGTTCAACGGACTTCCCCCGGAGCAGCGGGAGCGAGTGCTGCAGCGCATGGAAACCTGGGAGCATCTGACGCCGAAGCAGCAGCAGCACGCACGGGATTTGTTCCAGAAGATGAAGCAGTTGCCTCCGGAGCGGCGCAGGACAATGTCCGCGGCGGTGCGGAATTTGCGGCAAATGCCTCCGGCGCAGAGACAGCAGGTGCTGAGTTCACCCCGGTTTAGCTCGATGTTTTCGCCGGAAGAACGCGAGATGCTGAACGGTGTGACGCAGTTGCCGATGGCGGCGCCGGAATGATCATCATTCGTTAAAACCGCTGAGGAGCTTCGCTCCTCTGGGCAAGGCGAGGCGCCTGCCCCCACATGAGCACGGGGCTAGCGCAGCAGGTTCTTCATTACAAAGAGGGCGTTGGCGGGACGCTCGCCCAGGCGGCGCATGAAATACGGGTACCACTCGGTGCCAAAAGGGATGTAGACACGAACGTTCCAGCCGTCGTGAACCAGCTTCTGTTGCAGGTCGCGACGGATGCCGTGCAGCATCTGAAACTCGAAGGCCGTGGGAGCGATTCTTTCTGCCCGGGCAAAAGCAACCGCCTGCTGAATGATGCTTCCATCGTGCGTGGCCAGGCCGTGGTAGACACCGCTCTTCATCAGTACCTTCATGAGCTTGACGTAGTTGTCATCGACTTCGGATTTCTGCTGGAAGGCAATATCGGCGGCTTCTTTGTACGCCCCCTTGCAAAGGCGGATGCGAATTCTCTTCGCCAGTAAATCTTCGATGTCCTTTTCACTCCGAAACAAATACGCCTGGATAACTGCTCCGACGCAGCCTTGATTGCCCGGCAGGTCATGCAGGTGATGGACTAGGTCAAGAGTGCGCTGGGTGTAGGGAGAGCCCTCCATATCCACGCGAACAAAGTTCTTCGGTCGCATCGCCGCTGCTTTCGCGACCAGACCTCCAACAATGTCCTGCGCCATCTTCTCATCGAGGTCGAAACCCATGTGCGTGAGTTTGACGCTGACGTTAGCGTCGAGTTGGCGCGTGCCGATTTCATCGAGAATCTGCTCGTACAACGCAGCACTCTGCCGGGCTTCTTCGGCGTTGGTCACGTTTTCGCCGAGGTTATCGAGTGAAACGTGCATGCCAAGTCTGTTCACCGACTGGGTAGCGGTGACCGCGTCGTGAATCGATGTGCCAGCGACAAACCGGCTGGAGAGCTTTTGGCCGATCGCTGACCGTTCAGCCAGGCCGCGAATCGTTCGGTTTTCGGAGAGCTTGACGAAAAAGGTTCTTAGCACGCTCTCGTCACCTTAGTGACCGCCCTCGGCTTCCAGGAACTTTTCCACTTCGAGCGCCGCCATGCAACCGGTGCCTGCCGCGGTAATCGCCTGGCGATAGCGGCGGTCCATGACATCTCCAGACGCGAATACGCCTGGCACCTGTGTACGCACAAAGTTGTGGGTAACGAGGTATCCGTCGGCATCCATATCGAGCTGGCCTTGGAACATTTTGGCATTCGGGTCGTGACCTATGCCGAGGAACATGGCGCTGGTTGGGAATTCCCAAACGACTCCGGTCTGCACGCGCCGCAGCTTGAGGGCGCTAACTTCCTTCTTGGAAACGTCGAGGACGTCTTCCACGACGGTGTCCATGAGGAACTCAATCTTCGGGTTTTTCTGGGCACGCTCCAGCATGATCTTGGAGGCGCGAAACTCTTCCCGGCGATGGATGAGAGTTACCTTGCTGGCAAAACGAGTAAGGAACGTGGCTTCCTCCATCGCTGTATCCCCGCCGCCGATAACGGCGATAGGTTTGCCCGAGAAAAAAAAGCCGTCGCAGGTCGCGCACGAGGAAACGCCATGGCCGATCAAAGCCTGCTCATTGGGCAGGCCCAGCCAACGTGCAGATGCGCCACTCGCAATGATCAAAGACTTAGTCTGGAGAGTCTCTTTGCCCAAATTGATGGTGAAGGGCCGCCGCGAGAGATCCGCGCTCACGACATGCCCAGTACGGTATTCCGCACCGAAGCGCGAGGCTTGCTTCTTCATGTTCTCGATTAGTTCGGGACCTTGAATGCCGTCGGGAAAGCCGGGAAAGTTCTCGACCAAAGTCGTCAAAGAAAGCTGCCCGCCGGGCTCGTGGCCTTCCAGGACAAGCGGGCTCAGGTTAGCGCGAGCGGTGTATAAAGCGGCAGTATGCCCGGAGCAACCCGAGCCCAGGATGATTACGTTTCGGACGTTGTCGCTCATGAGATGGAGAATTGGGACTCGATGATTAGATGAATGGCAGACTGGATGGTTTCAGCCACAGCCATCTTACCAAGATTCGAGTCTGGCTCAGAATGAGGCGAATGTGGGCTTGCAGAAGACCCGGCGGCCGTCTTCCGGCGATCTTATTGTAGGGCGATCTTATTGAGGAAAGGACGCGTTCTTAAGCTTGCCGTTGCACGACGGATCTTGATAGCACTTGCGAAAGCTGGGTACGACCAGCGCCTGTTCAACTGTGGGATCGTTGCGCTCGGATAGTGATTTGGCGGTGCGGTGAGCGCTCTCCAGGTCTCCGTTCTTCTGATAGGCGTCAGCCAGCAGTTCCACGGAAAGAGGGTTGTCGGTGTCTTCTTCCAGGTGCTCGATAGCCCGGTCGAAGTTTCCTTCCGAGTAAAACACTGCCGCGGCGGCACCGTGATATGCAGCCTCAATCAAGCGATCGCTGGCCGTTTGTGCCATTTGGTCGAGGGGTTCGAGGCTCATCTGCGCCGCCTTCTTGTCCCCAACTCGCACGGCGAGTTCGACGCGTGCGCGGAGAATCTGCGCGGCTTCCTGCTGGATGGCTGTTGGAGTAGCGTTTTCATGCTCCAGCAAAGCTACATCCGCTTTGTCCAGAAACTGCAGGGCTCGCTTGGCATCCGATTGATAGATTGCCATCTGACGGTAGGTGTCAGCTTCTACCTGACTGATGTGGCGTGAATGAGCCACGTCCGCGACGGCTTGAAAAGCACGATCGGCACCCTTGACATCACCTTCACGCACATAAGTCGTCGCTTGGCGTGTCTTCCACATCACCTGCTGCATTTCCTCAAGAGGAAATTTCTCGAAGCCAATCTTGTATTCTTCGCGGGCTTGAGTTTGCTTTCCCATGAGCGAGTAGGTGTCCGCGATACCGTATTGCGAGGAATAGAACTTGGGATCAATGGCCAACGCGGCGCGGTAGTGTTGGATCGATTGCTCAAAGCGTCCAGCCAGCCGCAGAATCTCCGCATAAGAGTCTTCCGGATTGGGATCGCCGGGCAAAGACGCCGCGTACTTCGCCATGAAAGCAATGGCCTTGTCGTACTGGCGCAGATAGGCGTAGTTGTAGGCCATGTTGTTGATCAGACCGGGAGAATCAGTGATTCCGGACTGCTCGTAAACCGCCAAAGCGCGCTCGTATTGCGTCTGCGTCATCAGCCACCACGAGGCCGCCCAAACCACCACCTTGTCACGCGGATATTGGCTGATCACATCGTTCATGCTGGTGATGGCTGGAATCATCTTGTGTTGGGCGGCATCTTGGTACCACTGGATGGTGGTGCGTTCAACCGGACTGGCATAGCGGCGTGTAGCAAAGGCCTTTTGCTGCTCTGAAACCTGTTCGGCTGAATCGAGGCTGATCTGCGCCAAGAGTTCGTGCGCCATGGCGAACTGCGGATCGGCAGCGACCGCCTTGCGGAGGCTGGCAATCGCTTCGGGCTGAGCCACGTGATCGATGTACTGGGCCAAAGCTTCATCGACGAGACGGCGCGCCTCTGGAGACTTAGTAGTGAGGGGAAAGGCTGCGGGATTGGCCGCGGGCGGGACCGCGATCGCAGCGGAAATCAGACCGAATGCGATAAACGTTGAGCCCAGGGCGGCTTTGACACGTGAGGTCTTCGTGATCATCACTCAATTCCCTTTCAGCAGATAGCCGACGTCGAAAGGCAGTTTGCCGTCAATTTTCACAACATTCACGTCCTTGGTTAGTGAATACAGATCAACGATCCCAATGGCTCCACGAGTGGCAGAGACGAAACGCAGGACGGCGTCGTCGGAGTCAGCGACAACGATCAGACCGGGTCGGGCCTGCATGAGCGCATGAACTTGATCAGGCGTCATGTTCAAGACGCGCCGGAACACCAGTTCCATATCCCGCGAAGATGGATCCCGCAGGATGATCTTGACCGGTTTACCGTCAGCCCAGTTCTTGGTCTTGCCATTGAGGATATTGGCCAGGTCTGCGGCCTTAACGTTGCCGGTGGAATTCTCCTTGTCGGCGACAATGGCCAGTTGTTTGGCCTGCGCGAGACACGAAAACAGCGCGATCCACGCCAGCAGCGAAATGAAGCGGGCTTTCGTCACAATGTTCTGGATTGTAGGACGCACCGAGTCCCGCAGATAGGAACCGAAGTAACACATGAGGGCTAGGAGCCCACGTCGGTAACTTTAGTGAGCAGGCGTTTTTGTTGTGGGCTTCGCTGCTGGCTTCGGTTTGACAGAAGTTCCCTGTCGCATACGTGCCAGTTCTTCTGGGACGATATGACGCACACCGAGGAGGCCGCGATAGTTGCTCATGATGGAAGCTCCGCTGCGGAAGAGTGGATCGTAAGCACTCTGGTCCGGAGCAGCCTGACCAGAGGCAGGATCTCCCTGGCACCTTGCCAGCACAACCGATGACTTGCCAAAGCGTTCCAGCTTGATCCGGCTAGGAGGGGTGTCCGTCGCCAGCATTGAGGCGGGGTTGGTTACTGCGGAAGCGTTGTCTTCAATCGCTACCAGGAGAAGATCCTTGGGATCGCGCACGCGCAGCACCAGAGTCTCCACCATAAGCTGAGGATCGACACTGAAAGAATACTGCACGGTGGAAAATAGAGCTTGCACGGAAAACTCGCGACGGGAGCGAACCCAGAGAGCCGACGTAGGTTCGGCGGAAAAACGCGCACTCGGGCCAGCCTCCACGAATCCGGGTTTGTCCGTTAGTGTGGTCCGTCCGCGAGATACCTCGAAATCGTCTGTAAACAGGGGCCGTTTGGGAATTCGGGCCAGCGCGGCGGCAATCTCCTTCTGGTCATCGGCCGAAGGCGCGCAAACGTTGAGCATGTTGACTTTAACTTTGGGCTGGTCGGCCTTCGGGGGCTCCGCGGTCTGGTCCTGAGCGCAAACCGCCACGCTCAGTCCAAACAGGCAAGCGGATAAAAGACTTCCAATTCCTTTTCCTTGAATTCCCACCTCGACATTTTATCGAAGCATACTCCGGCCCGGAATGCACAGGGGGGTTCCGGCTTATCGCCACCACCCAGCCCTGCCCCTATAATGGCGCATGGCAAATCTGACCCTTGTATATGGAATGCGCCTTTTGCCTGCCGACGAAGTGGAATCGGTAGGAGAAGCTACTCTGAGGCTCAAGAACGGCCGGGAAGCGCACGTTACGATGCATGTTCTGGAAGGTTCAAAAGAGGAAATCGAAAAACAGCTCCGTACCAGTGTGGAAGCGTTCTTTGACTTTTACCCGGAGATTTAGCGACCCGGCCTTTCGGCCACCCTATAATTGAGGACTTCGTGGCGATCCAGCTTCCAGTGTCGTGGCGTTACAGGTTGATGCGCTGGGGCTGGCCTCCACAGAACCGGTTAGCGCGCTGGGGAGTGACGCTCCTCAAGTACGCCCTCGGCTTCTTCGTTTTGCAGCTCGTGATTCTTATCCTACGCTTGCCGGGGAGCGGAAGCGTGCAAGCCCTTGTCGTCTCGACGGCGATCCTCGCGATCGTCCTGTTTGGGGTCGCCGGCTTCGGCTGGGTGCGGCAGAAGCTACTCTGGCGGCTGAGGAATCGGCTGATCGTTACGTACGTGTTTGTCGGCGTTATTCCGGTGATCCTGCTGCTAGCGATGACCTCGATAGCGTTCTACCTGTTCGCGGGACAATTCGCCAATTTCGTGGTGACGTCGGACATCAACACGGAACTGAAGACGCTGGAGACCACGAACGTCGCAGTCTGTCATAGTTTGGCGATCCGGTTGCGACGGTCGGACACGAGTTCGTTCACTCTGCTCGACGATCTGCGGTCGTCCAATCATCCGTCGACGCCACAGGAAGTCTGCGCCTGGTACCGTGGAAAACCGATTGCAGTGACCGCTGCACCGGTCGCATGTTCAACGCAAGTCCCGGACTTCCTGCCGCCGCATTTCCGCGAGTTAGTTACCGATCATGGGACCCTACACTTGCGCACGGGAACCATGCTGGAAGTTGCTGGCGGAAAGCTTCGGGTAGTCGCAACAGAACCTCTGGACCAAGCGTTGTTGGACCGCGTTGCGGGCGGCTTGGGCAAGATTACCCTGTACGCCCTGACACGTGGGCCAGCTTCCGGCGGGGCTAGCGGCGACACAAGGAAGAAGATGACTGCGCCTGCCGGCGGAGAATCGCCCAACGGAGCAACGACGAACCCGACACTGGCCGCTGGTGCGCAGGTCAAACCACAGAACACGATCACCGACAACGACCGCAACTACGTAGTGGCCGACGATTTCCGTCCGTTGCTGGCGGCTGGAAACCTACCCAACGCCAGCAACCGCTTGGACAACGAGATCAACTTCGGGTCGCCTCTCTCGGTTCTGAACTGGGAAGACGGTACCCGCGAATACCGCGCTCTGATGCGGGTACAAACGCGCCCCTCGCTTCTCTACGGCAGATTGTTCGCGGCCTTGGGAGAATTTGCGACTCTGGCTGAGGGCGCTCTCCTCAGCATTTTGGTTCTGTTCACGCTCATAGTTCTAGTGGCCTTGTACGTAGGTTCACGCCTTACGCGTACCATGACGCTCTCGGTAGCAAACCTCTACACTGCCACCCAACACTTGAATCGCGGAGAATTTAACTACCGCATCGAAGTCCGCGAACGAGACCAACTGGCAGCCTTACAGACTTCCTTCAACTCCATGGCCACGTCGCTGGAAAAGCTGATGGTGGAACAACGCGACAAACAGCGCCTGGAGAACGAACTGACCATTGCGCACGAAGTGCAGGCGCAGTTATTCCCTCGCCAGATTTCGGAATTGGAGTCGCTGGAGGTCCATGGCTTTTGCAAACCTGCGCGAACCGTCAGCGGCGACTACTATGACTTCCTTCCCGCCACTGCCAACCGACTCGGCGTGGCCGTAGGAGATGTTTCCGGCAAAGGAATTTCCGCAGCTTTGTTAATGGCAACAATCCATTCCGCAGTTCGCGCCTACCTCCTGGAAAGCGTTCCGTCCCGCGTTCCAGTACTGGCAGGAGGAGGCAGCGGCAACGGCTTCCCGCACGGACCCGGAATCTCTCCTTCCACGCTGATGTACCTGCTCAACAGGCAGCTCTTCAGCACCACGCCGCAGGAAAAGTACGCGACTTTGTTCCTCGGACTCTATGATGGCAGCACACGCCACTTCACCTATACCAATGCCGGACACCTGCCGCCAATTCTAGTCGGCGAAGGGGGCAAGATTCGCCGACTGGAAACGGGCGGTACCGTTGTAGGGCTGTTCGACCACATGATCTACGAGGAAAGCACCGTCAGCTTGGCCTCAGGTGAAATTTTTCTCGCCTATAGCGACGGCGTCACCGAACCGGAAAACGACTACGGCGAGTTTGGCGAGGAAAGGCTGATTGACCTCGTACGCAGCAGCCGGCACCTTCCGCTGGAGCGTATCAGCGAGCTGGTCACGAACGCCGTCTACGAGTGGATCGGCGCGAATGAGCAGCCGGATGACGTAACCCTCGTCCTCGCGCGAGCAAGATGATCTGAGCTAGAACTTTGGCCTGACACGCAGGCTCGGCGCCGGCTTGGGCGCTCCGTCGTCCAAGCTACAGCTCTCCAAATGCTGCCCCGCAATCGCAATCTCGTCCATAACAGTTCCCGCGCAAACCCGCTGTTTCGGTGTAAGAGGATAGCAGTCGGGAAGAGTACCATGGCCCCGAGCAATGAGTTCCACATAGGAACGGTCCCCCGGTTCCGGGTTCTTGAGAGCAACGTCAAAGCGCGCAAGAAACTCACTGACGAGCCCCATCGTCGACCGGTAACGAATCCAACGCTGATTGTCCCATGTCATGGGAGTTTCCTTTTGGTCGTCGATGCCACGGAGAAAACGATCTGCCAGACGACTGGCCGCCTGGCTGCCATACTTGGAGACCTCATTCACGGTTTTGCAGGGCATGTTCAAGTTCAACCCGCCCTGATCCGGATTCAGATAGATATGAGCAATGCGGTCGCGGTAGCCGGGGACCATGGTTTGCAGGGTGTCCATCCAGTTGCGCGCGGCGTCGACAATCGAGGTAACGAAACTGACAGTAGCGCAGGAAGTGCCACTCCAGCGCTTCCACTCTTGCGCGATGCCACCCCGATTGCTGCCGGGCATCCAGACATGGTCCTTGAGGCTCTTGTACTCGCGATCAGCCCGCGTCTCCCGAAGATTTAAGCCGAACGTAGGCCAGCGCGGTAAAGCGGAATCGAACAAATGCAAAGGAAAATTGCTGCAAATGCCACCATCCGAAAACCACACAACCTCCGGGCGTCGAGGTTCTTTGTGGCCAATTGCGTCACCGGCAACTCGCTTCTGTGGAATGGGTTCGTCGGCCGCCATGCGCCGGCGTGTCCAATCGACGGCATACAAAGGAACTGCGCAAAACAACAACGGAAAACTCAGACTAAAACGAGTGGGCACAATCACCGGCAAATCTCGCGCGTCGGGAAAGCGAACCAGCCCCGTAGTATCCACCGGTTCGTGATGTCCCGTAAATGTTCCGGGGTGTTGTTCCATCCAGTCAACCACGGGCTCGGGAAAGTACAATCGCATCTCGGCGGGTGAAAAATAGAATTCGTTCGTCTCAAACGGCATGGCGTAGGGCCGACCCAGCGTCAGGCAAGTACTGATCACCTTGAGGGTAACGCCTGCATCATCCAAATTTCCGAACGTGAGGGGCGTTTCTGCCGAATGTCCGGCCAGCGTGTTGATCTTGTTGTTGAGCCACTCCGTGAGTGAGTCGGGTTTGCCAGGGCTCGGTTCCGTATATCCCGTGCAGAGCCCAAAGCGATTCCTGGGCAAACGCACGGCTTTTAGAACGACACCCCCGGCCGCTCCCAATACCAAACCAGCAGAGGCAATCACGCCGCCCAAGATCCCCCCGGCAATGAGATGACTGCCACGGAGAAGGGCGATCACGGCCAGCCCAGGCGCCGCTCCCAGCAGTGCATCCAGCCCAACCGCCGCAGCCAGCCTTAACCAGCACCGCCAACCCTTATATCCCAGGAATGCGGCCGCAACCCGGTATAACCCGGACATTGACTTTTGTGGCTGGAACAAATGGAACAGATTCGATCCGCCTCCCGACGCCGCGTCCTCGCCCAGCCAGCCCGGAATCTTGTCCACCTCCGGAAACACATCCGTCCCCTTTCGTCGGCGGTACTCGGCCGCGGCAGTGACGGCTGCAGCGATCGCTCCCGCCGAAGTTCCGCCAATGGATTGAAAGCTGTATTCCTGCGCGAGGCGGGTCACGGCCTTGGGATAAACGATGCCGGACGTGATTCCGCCCTTCATGACAATGTCGCACTTCTTGGAAGGGGAGATGTTGGGATTGTCGGTCATGCCGGGAAGTGTACGCCCCGGAAAGAAGAAGATCAAAGAGGTTTCTAGGCTGTTCTGAAACGCGGAATTACGCCCTTACCCGGCGCTTCAATCGCGCTTCTTTCGCGCGGTGACCGAGGGTTTTGTTCCACGTTTACTATCTTGCCCATCATCGAGCTGGGCGAACTGCGGCTCCGATTTGTTCGACGTCGCACCCGGAAGTCTCTTGACCGAGACTGCATTCACTACTAGCGCTGGGCCAATTTGCAGGACCTTTCCGTGCACACGGCCGGTGTCGGCATTTCCGGTGGAGCGGGATTGGACGGCGTCGCGCAGACGAGAACGCGCATAGGAAACCTCACCCGTAGTGGGTTGACTCGCGAGGGCTGTTGAAGCCTCGAACTGCACCTTCTGGAGCGCATCAGTCGGCTCCGCGACCGTGTAACTAATTCGCTGAATGCGCGCAACTGCCCGGTCGACAACACGAATTAGCTCAATGCCGAACTCGGCGGTACGGCCTTCAAGCAATTTCTTCTTCGTTTTCTCGACGGAGAACCATGTCGGATTCCGGTCCGGCTCTTGCGGTTGGACCAGACGTAGAACCTCACAAAGGTGAGCACTGGTGCCAATTTCCTTCTCGATATCTGCGGCGGATAGCCGGGAGCCGCGCCGCTTGCGACGAACGTACCGCACAAAAGAAACTTCCTCCATCCGGCCATGAACCCCCGCTTCTTCGAAGGCTTCGAGCGCTGCCGCCTGCGCATGCGTGAGTCCCGGCTCGACGCCGCCCTTGGGGAACGTCCAATGCCCACTGCCCGTGCGCACTAGGAGAAACTCAATCTCAGAACCACGAACCCGGTAGCAGACCGCAGCCACCTGCTCGCATTCCCGCAGCTTGCGGACATGCGACAACCGAAACAGCTTCGCCGACGGCGCTGTTGTCCGAGATTTGCGATCACCCATTGCATTAGAGTGCATCACCCTTAACCATGGTGAATAGAGCCCAGCTTGGTTCCGGCTCCAGCAAGGTGGAATCATGCTGCATACTTGCGCCTGGGACGGTCGAAGACACAAGATCACTCTTGGCCGCAAACAGCCAATAGGCGGGCACCTTTGGAAAACCTACTTTGTCTGCGTTGCAATCAGGAGCTCGAAGCCGGACACAAGTCCGTTGCCCTGTACATGTTCGCGCAGACTGTGGGCGTGAGGCCGCGGCAGAAATCGGGGGCGAGGCGAATCTGCTTTTGCCCACAGTGCTCCGTTTCGCTGGCAATGGGCCCGGCGCCTGAGGGTGCTCTGAACGTTGCTGCGTGGCAGATGATTCGAGACCTCGTCGGAGCTCATCCTGCGCTGACCGAGGCCGCTTGGGATGACCTGAGCGGGGCTGTGGAAGAGTTGCCAGCTACCGGGACCGAAGGAATTCTGCCACCGGCCCGAACCGCTGGCTACTTCGAGTTTTAACGAATCTCGGCGCTACTTCTGAATCCAGTCCATCGCCTTGGATGCCAGGCGGTCGAACGCTACGACGGACATCTCCAGATGCTCTTCCTTTGTATCTTCAATCTTGTTGTGGCTAATCCCTTTCAGCGACTGCACGAACATCATTACGGTGGGGATGCCAGCGCGAGAGACTTCGGCCGCGTCGTGAAGTGGACCGGAAGGCATACGATGCGAGGTAGCGGACGTCTCCCGGACGGCCTGCTCGCATAAGTCCAACAATTGCGGATGAAAGGGCACCGGTTCAATGTTCCAAAGCAGCGACCATTCCACCGTGCAATTCTCTTCTGCCGCGAAGCGCTGGCTGGCTTCCTGGGCCTCCCGATACATCTGGGCAAGCACCGCGGCATTTAGATCGCGCTGGTCCAGAGTGACCTCACAGCGCCCCACGACCGCGGTCACAATCCCAGGAAAGGTCTTGACGCTGCCCATGGTGCAAACCGCGTCTTCGTGCTTCTTGGCGATGGTACGGATTTCCAGCGCGAGTTTTGCCGCAGCTGCAAGGGCGTCGCGGCGGGCGTTCATGGGTGTCGAGCCGGAGTGCGCTTCCTGGCCATGAAATATGATGTTGTGCCGCTCCACACCTTTGGTACCAAGAACGACCGCGAGAGGCAAACCTATGCGCTCGAGCACCGGGCCTTGCTCGATATGCAGTTCGATATAGGCTGCTGCGTTCTTCTGCTCCTTCGCAGCGTCGGGAAATTTCGCGATCTCCACGCCGCAGCGACGTAGGGCGTCTTCCATCTTCATGCCGCCGCCATCGGTTCGGATGCGGTCCGCTTCAATGGAATGCGTCCCGGCAAAGGCCGAAGATCCCAGTAAGCTGCGACCAAAACGCGCACCCTCTTCGTCTGCCCAGTCGACGAGGCGGATCGTGACCGGAGGACGCCCGCCATACTCCGCGGCGGCAATCCGGCGCAAGATCTCCAGACCAGCGATTACGTTCAGCGCACCATCGAGCCAGCCTCCGTTGGGAACGGAATCGAGATGTCCACCGATTAGCAGCGATCTCTCCGATGCACCCGGCAACGTAACCCAGTTATTCCCTGCTGCGTCGTAATGGTGCTCGACCGGAAGACTCTTCACCTTGGCCGCGAACCACTCGCGAGCTTTCAGCCATGTATCGGTCCACGCAACGCGCTGCGCGCCGTTTTCGTCGCCGGTAAGCGCGCGCAGTTCCTTCAGCTCCGCGACAGCTCGTTTGGGGTCAAGGCTCATTAGGACCATCTCTTAGAAGTGACTGGGCTCGCGCTTTAACATCTTGCCGCGTCCGCGTTCACCCACGAATTTGCCGCCGCGGACCTGAATCTTTCCTCGTACAGTAACGACTGAGGGTCTCCCTTCTATCTGCATGCCTTCGAAACCGCTGTAATCGCTGTTCACATGTTGCGACTTTGCTGAGATTGCGCCGCGGTAGTCTGGATCGTAAATCACGAGATCGGCGTCGCTGCCTACGGCAATCGTCCCCTTGCGCGGAAAAAGACCGAACAACTTAGCAGCGCGGGTGCTGGCCGAATCGACGAAGCGATCTAGGTCGAGGCGTCCACGCTTGACTCCGTAGGTGTACAGAAGGTTGACGCGATCCTCAATGCCCGGAATGCCGTTCGGAATATTCACAAAAGAGTCTTTGCCGAGCAGTTTCTGCTCGGTATCGAACGGACAGTGATCCGTGCCCACGGTGTCGACCTCGCCCAGTGAAAGAGCGTTCCAAAGCACATCCTGATTGTGTTTCGCGCGCAGCGGCGGCGACATCACATGTTTCATGCCCTCGACGCCAGGCCTCTCGGCGTAGGACTTATCAAGCAGGAAGTGCGGCAGCACCGATTCCACATGGATCTTCACCCCGCGCGACTTGGCGTACAGCGCAGCTTGCAAGGCTTTCTCGCAGGAGAGGTGAACCACGTAGCCGGTCGCGCCTGTGTTTTCGAGGAATGTCGCAAAGCGCCCTGTGCCTTCAGCTTCGACTGATTCCGGGCGGCTCGGCTCATGCCACTCGGGGCCAGTCTTCCCCTGAGCGAGCAACTTCTGTTGCAAACGCGCAACGAGCTCCGCATTCTCGCAATGCGCCGTGACGATCACACCCAGGCGCTTGGCGAGTTCCAGTGTCTTATACATCTCGCCATCGTCGACGCCGAAGAAGTTCTTATACGCCAGAAATATCTTGAACGAAGAGGTGCCGTCGGCGACAATCGTCCGCAACTGCGATTCCGTCTCGTCGACAAACTTCGTGACCGACATATGAAAGGCATAATCGCAGGCGCTCTTCCCTTCAGCCTTCGACTTCCAGAGTTGATAACCTTCCAGGGCATCGTCGTTCCGATTGGGACAGCACATTTCGATGTAGGTCGTTGTCCCGCCAACCAGCGCCGCAATGCTCCCCGTTTCATGCGTGTCCTTCGCGAACGTCGCCATGAACGGCAGATAGATGTGTACGTGAGGATCGATGAAGCCCGGGAAAACAAGCTTCCCTGTAGCATCGATCACGTCAACATTCGGCGGCGCTTCCAGATCTTTTCCAATGCGAGTGACGACCTCGTCCTCAACGTAGATGTCCGCACGGAAGCGCGACCCTACGGTCACAATGTCGCCATTCCGGATCAGCAACGCCATGTTTCCCCCGCGACGCCTTTCAAGAGTACTAGTGAATTTTGATGCCCATATCTTCGCGATACTTCTTCATCTTCTCCCAATCCTCTGTAACTTCGCGCTGAGACTCGGAAAGCTGGCCCCAAGTCACGGACGAGCGTCCCGAAGGCTCTTCGACCATGCGGATGCAATCCTCGACGGGGCAAACGTTGTAGCAAAGACGGCAACCGACGCAGTCTTCCTCGCGAACGTGAACACTAGGACGTGAAGTTACAGCCTCTTCTTTTCCGTTCGCGCGAACATCATACGAGTAAGGTTGAACAACGCTGCCATTCGTGGCAATCAAGTCAATGCACTGGTGCGCCGTATCGTTGCAGGCGACGTAGCAAAGATTACAGCGGATGCATTTCTCCTGGTCGATACGCGCCACCGCACGAAACGAAAGGTCGAACTGATTGAAGTCGGAGACGCGATGCAGGCTCCGCCCAACAACATCCGGGATGGTCGCGAAGCCCTTCTCGTCCATCCAGTTGGACAAGCCGTCGCACAAATCTTCAACAATGCGGAAGCCGTAGTGCATCACGGCCGTACACACTTGCAGACTGCTGGCACCGAGCAGCAGGAACTCCGCAGCGTCACTCCAGGTGGAAATACCTCCCATACCGGAGATCGGCAACTTCGAACCACCCACAATCGAATCGCGTCCCAGCGACGCGAGCATGTTGAGTGCGATCGGTTTTACAGCGGGGCCAGCGTAGCCTCCGTGACCACCTTTGCCGCCGATATTGGGCGTAATCTCCAGTGTGTCGAGGTCGACGCTAATAATTGAATTGAGCGTGTTGATCAGGGAGACCGCATTGGCCCCCGCTGCCACGGCCGCTCTGGCCGGCATGACGATGTCAGAAATATTGGGCGTCAACTTCACAATCACCGGCATTTTCGCCACTTCCATGACCCACCGCGTGATTTGCTCGCAATACTCAGGAACCTGCCCCACGGCACTACCCATGCCGCGTTCGCTCATGCCGTGCGGACAGCCGTAGTTCAATTCGATACCGTCGGCCCCGGTGTCTTGAATCTTCCGAATGATGTCATGCCAGGTTTCCTGCTTCGATTCAACCATGGCCGAGACAATGACGGCGCGGTCAGGCCATGCACGTTTCACTTCTACAATTTCTCGCAGGTTGACTTCGAGAGGCCGATCGGAGATCAGCTCAACGTTGTTGATGGCCAGCATTTTCTGCCCGCCAAAATGCCAAGCTCCATAGCGATTCGAAACGTTCAACACTGGCGCGCCAATCGTTTTCCACACCGCCCCGCCCCAGCCCGCTTCAAACGCGCGATGCACTTGCATCCCCGTGTTGCTCGGCGGCGCCGAAGCCAGCCAAAACGGATTTGGCGAGCGGATGCCCGCAAAGTCGATACTCAGGTTAGCCATTAGCCACCAACCTTTCATGAATCGACCGCGCAGCCAGCTTCCCATCCTGCACCGCCATCACCGTCGAAGCCGCGCCCCGCGCGCGAATACAATCCCCTCCGGAATAAACACCCGGCAGGCTGGTTTCAAACTTTGCGTTGACCTGAATGAATCCCTTTTCCGTTTTGAGGTTTAACAGTGCAGCTAGGGCTGGCTTCTCTTGCCCAATGGCCTTCACAATCTGGTCCGCCGCAAGAAGAAACTCCGACCAAGCGACACGCTGCGGCGACGGGCGCCCGGAAGCATCGACGGCCCCCAGATTCATTCGCTCACACTTCAGCCCGCGTACCGTTCCATTTTCCGTAACAACCCGCACCGGTTGCGTCAAGAAGCTGAAACTCACTCCTTCTCGCTTAATAAAGTCATACTCGTGCGCGTAAGCCGTCATTTCTTTGTCCGTCCTCCGGTACACCATCGTGACCGTTTCAGCACCCAATCGCTTGGCAATCGTGGCGCAATCGATCGCCGTGTTCCCGGCGCCAATCACCACAACATTGCGTCCAATTTTTAGGCTCGCCGCATTCAGCTTGCTGTCCTCAATGTATTCCAGCCCATCGAGGATGTGCTCTTCGCCCGGAATCCCCAACGCAGGAGTGGCCCCGAGTCCAACGCTGAGAAAGATTGCTCCAAAGTGCGCCTGAAGCTCCGCCAGCGTCAGATTCCTTCCCAACTCTCGACCCTTCTCTACGGTCACGCCAAGCCCTGCGATCATGCTTGCCTCCGCGATGGCCACGTTCATGGGTTCGCGAAGACCAATGATTCCGTATGTCGACAGCCCGCCCGGGAGATCGCGCTTCTCAAACAACGTAACGCTATGTCCACGCTTGGCTAACTCGCCCGCACACGAAAGACCCGCCGGCCCCGCACCAACGACCGCAACTCTCTTACCCGTGGCCGCGGCTCTCGGCAGTACTGACGCTTCTCTCCCGGAAAGCGAGTCCATGGCATGGCGCTGCAACCGCCCAATGGCAATCGGCTTGTGCTCCGCCCCCAGGACGCACGCCCCCTCGCACAATTCCTGTACCGGGCAAACGCGCGCGCAGGTTGCACCCAGCAGATTCGACTCCAGAATCGTACGTGCCGAGCCCCGCAAGTTGTCCGTGCTGATCTTCTTGATGAACCTGGGTATATCGATGTGGGTAGGACACGCGTGCGTGCAAGGAGCGTCGTAGCACATCAGGCAGCGCGTCGCCTCCACCAAGGCCTCGTTCCGCGTCAGCGGCGGCAGAAGTTCGCCGAGTGCGTCCGACTGGCTCCTGTCCTGCAGTGTCTCCCTCAACTCGCCCTCCTCATGAATGCAAAGTAAAGCGCTCCAGAAACGGCGAAGCCCACAAACCAGGCATAGTCGTAGAGCCAGCGCAGAGCAGGCACCGCCAGTCCAACCAGTGCAACCCCCACACCCGCCGCCAACGCCACAAGAGCACGATAGTTAAACCCGTTTTGATGCTCATAGGCACCGCCACGGCGATACAAATCCTCGACAATCAACTCGCGGTGCCGCACCAGGTAATAATCGCAGATCATGATCCCAGCAATCGGCCCCAAGAGCGCCGAACATCCCACAAGCCATCCAAAAATGTAGGAACTGAAGTCGCGCAGCAGCCGCCACGGCATCATCAGGATGCCTACTACGCCTGTGATCAGCCCGCCCGTGCGAAACGAGATCACTCTGGGCCACAGGTTGGAGAAATCGTTGGACGGAGAAACAACGTTGGCCGCCACATTGGTATTGAGCGTGGCCACCAGCAGTGCCACCAATGCAATCAAGGCCACAACTGGCTGGTTGAAACGTCCTAGCAAAACCACCGGATCCCAAATTGCTTCGCCAAAAATCACCGCTGACGCCGATGTAACCGCGACTCCAATAAACGAGTACAGCGTCATCGCGGTCGGCAATCCGAGAGCTTGACCAACCATCTGCGCCCGCTGTGACTTCGCGTAGCGCGTGAAGTCGGGAATATTCAACGCCACCGTCGCCCAAAAACCAACCATCCCAGTCAGTGCGGGAATAAAGAACTTCACAAATTCCCCCGTGCTGTGGAACTTGCTGGGCGTGCTCAACACGGGGCCCAATCCACCCGCTTTTCCTGTGATCCAAAAGAGGAGCATCAAACCCACCACCAACATGAAAGGCGCGCCAATTCCCTCCAGAAACTTAATCGTCTCAATCCCTCGCCAAACCACAAACATGTTCAGCGCCCAGAAAAGAAAGAAGCAAATCCAACTACTGCCCGGCACGCTAGCGGCACCCGGCCAGACAATCCGCAACATCGAGTAGATCGCCTGACCGCCAATCCACGCCTGGATGCCGAACCACCCGCACGCCACCAGCGCTCGCAAGACAGCGGGAACGTTCGCTCCGCGCACTCCGAAGGAAGCGCGAACAAAAACCGGAAATGGAATGCCGTAACGCGCGCCGGCATGGGCGTTCAGCAGCATGGGAATCAACACGATCAAGTTTCCCATCAAAATCGTAAGCACAGCCTGCAGCCAGCTCATGCCGCCCGCGATCAAGCCTGAGGCTAGCATGTAGGTGGGAATGCAAACGCTCATGGCCACCCAGAGCGACGCGTAGTTGTAGGTTCCCCAGGAGCGTTTTTCGGCGGGGATGGGCGCCAGGTCGGGATTGTAGAGCGACGCGTCGAATCGTGTCGTTTCCATCGATTCTTGGTCTATTCTTCGCCTATGTCTTCGTTCCAAACTGTTGGATTCGACTTGATATAGTCCGCCAGCAGTACGACGCATTCTTGCGAATCGAGGTCAATCACCCTCACACCTAGCGAACGCAGCCATTCGAGCCCACCATGAAAGTTTCTGCTCTCCCCGATTACCACCGTACCAAAACCGAACTGTCTCACCAAACCGCTGCAATACCAGCAAGGAGCTAGAGTCGTCACCATGATCAACTTGCGATAACTCTTTTGCCGCCCCGCCTTGCGAAACGCATCCGTCTCTCCATGAATAAGGATCATTTTCTTGCACCCGGCGATTATGACCCGCGCCAATAAGCTTGCCCGTCTCGTCGAAGATGGCGGCCCCGATAGGAATACCGCCTTCCCGGAGTCCAAGGCGCGCTTCTGCCAAAGCAACCGCGAGCATCGAAGCATAGTCCGGAGTCTCTGTCATGCGGAGGTTCTCAGGCCACTGCCAGATACACGTATCGCAAGATAAAGAGCACGGTCAGAATCCAGATCAGCAGTGTAATCTCACGCAGTTTCCCAACTGCGATCTTCACTACCGTATAAGCAATCATCCCCAAACTCAGGCCGGTTGCGATGCTGAACGTCAGCGGCGTAGCCAGCATGGTCATAAAGGCTGGCACGGCTTCGCTGAATTCGCTCCATTCAATTTGAGCGATGGATTGCGTCATGAGCGCGCCCACCAGAATCAGCGCCGGAGCCGTGGCGTAGCTCGGAATCGCCGCGGCCAGCGGCGAACAGAAGGTTGCGATCAGGAAGAGTCCTGCAACCGCGACGTTGCTCAGCCCAGTTCGCGCCCCCGCGGCTACTCCGGCCACGCTCTCGATATAGCTCGTGACCGTCGACGTGCCGGTCAAGGAACCGAAAAGAGTGCCCACACCGTCAGCGATCAGTGCCCGGCCCACTCTTGGAATCTTGCCATCTTTGATGAAGCCACCTTGCTCGCACACCCCCACCAGCGTTCCCACATTGTCGAAAAGGTCGACAAAAAGAAATGCAAAGAGGATTTCCAGGAACCCAAGATGGAACGCCGCGCGAAAATCCAGCTGCAAGAACGTCGACGAAGGATGAGGCAAGGACACGATCGAGCTCGGCAAGGGCGTGATGCCGCGCAAAATCCCAACGAGCGTCGTGCCAAATATACCAATCAGAATCCCGCCATTCACCTTGCGCGCCATCAAAATGATAGTGAGAGCAATCCCGAAGCAAGCAGTCTGCACTTCTTTGTCAGAGAAGCTGCCCAGCCCCACAAAAGTCGCGGGATTCGCCACCACCAGCTTGGCATTGCGCAATCCAATAAAGGCAATGAAAAACCCGATTCCCGTCGCTGTGGCATGCTTCAGGCCATTCGGCATCCCGTTCACAATTTGTTCGCGCACCCGCGAGACAGTCAGCAACAGGAACACAACGCCGGAAAGGAAAACTACCGCCAGCGCAGTCCGCCAGGGCACATGCATGCTCAGACAAACGGTGTAGGCAAAATAAGCGTTCAGCGACATGCCCGGCGCGAGCGCAATCGGGTAGTTGGCGTAAAGGCCCATCACCAGCGTCGCCACCGCGGCCGAGATGCAGGTGGCAAACACAACGCCTTCCACCGGCATTCCTGCATCGGAAAGGATGTGGGGATTTACGATGATCACGTAGGCCATCGTGACAAACGTTGTGAGGCCGCCCAGGATCTCCTGCCGGATGGTTGTTCCGTGTTCGGTGAGCTTGAAATAACGATCGATCAATCTCGTTCCTCGAATGAAATTCTTGTCGCGGCTTGCAGGAAACCGGCCTCAGTACCGAATCTTGCCAGGGTTTTCCTCCCAAGCCCGAAACGCCGCCAGCGCTTCTTCTCGCATCATCTGAATCATCGGGATTTCCCGTTCTGCGTGCGGTTGTGTGATCTCTCCATAGATGGCGGAATCGTCAAACCCAGCCTTGGCCGCATCGCCAGCCAGACCACCAAAGTAAACCCGGTCGATCCGCGCCCAGTAGATTGCGCCCAGGCACATGGGGCATGGTTCGCAAGAGGTATACAACTCGCAGCCCTTGAGTTCGAAAAACCCAAGCTTTTGGCAGGCCTGCCGGATGGCTACTACTTCGGCGTGCGCCGTCGGATCGTTGGTGGCAGTCACTTGATTCGCTGCCTCAACGATCACGGCTCCTTCTCTCACGATGACCGTTCCGAACGGCCCACCGCTTCCGGAGCGAACATTTGCGACCGACAGTTCAATGGCGCGGGCCATGAAAGCTTTGTCCATGTGGCTGGGCTCCGTCATCGCGGAATCGTCAGGGTTGCTAGCTACAGCCTCCCGGGAATCTGCACGCAAATCGGTCGACAGGGACTCTTTCGCAGCCGCTATAGAACAGCCGAAGTTAAAGACTGCAAGTATAAGCGGACCCGCGAAATCCGCAAAGCCCTTCCCATCCAGACCGCACCCAGTTGAAAAAGGCGGGGATGCGCGATACGCTCGGGCAGGCCGGTGACCTTGTTGAGCAAAACCTCAGATGCGAGCAAGAACGGCAGCCTGAAGGCGTTCCTTTCTCGCCGGGTGGTAACCCCGGAAGGAATCCGGCCAGCAGCTGTGCTGGTGCGGGATGAGAGAATCGAAACCATCGTAAGCCCTGATCAGGTTCCTGCCGGAGTCGAAAAAGGAGACTTCGGCGAGTCGGCAATCCTCCCCGGCTTGGTCGATTCGCACGTCCATATCAACGACCCTGGTCGGGCGGATTGGGAAGGGTTCGAGACGGCCACGCGAGCAGCGGCGGCAGGCGGCTATACCACGCTGGTAGATATGCCGCTGAACTGCCTGCCAGCGACAACCACTGTCGCCGCCCTCGAAGCCAAACGCAAGGCCGCCCAAGGGCGCTGCTGGGTCGATTGGGGTGCGTGGGGCGGCGTTGGCGGCGACAATCAGGCGCGCGTCAAGACAGCCGACATTCCCGGCCTTGCAGCCGCGGGCGCGCTCGGGTTCAAGTGCTTTCTCATTCATCCCGGTATCGATGGCTTCACCATGGTGACCGAGCCTGAACTGCGTGACGCCCTGCCAGACGTGGCTAGGACGGGTCTGCCCCTGCTGGTTCACGCGGAGCTACCCGGCCCAGTGGAGGAAGCCACGCAGCGTTTGCGAGGTGAGGATTGGAGCCGCTACTCCACCTATTTGCAGTCGCGTCCCGAGGAAGCCGAACTCTCCGCCATCCGCCTGCTCCTTTCGTTGTGCCGTGAATACCGGTTTCGCCTGCACATTGTGCATCTATCGGCGAGCCAAGCGATCCCCGAACTGCGCGCCGCCCGGGCTAAAGGCCTTCACGTCACCGTCGAGACCTGCCCCCACTATCTGCATTTTTGCGCCGAGGAGATCCCTGACGGGGCCACTTTGTTCAAGTGTGCGCCTCCAATCCGCTCCCGGCAGAATCGCGAACAACTCTGGCAGGCATTGCAGGATGGGGTGATCGATCTGGTTGCGACTGACCACTCTCCTTGCCCGCCTGCTATGAAGCGGATCGAGGAGAAGAACTTCAGCACCGCCTGGGGCGGCATTGCCAGCCTCTCTGTGGCTCTACCGGTGATGTGGACAGAAGCCAGCCAACGGGGATTTTCATTGACCGACCTGACACGGTGGATGTCGCAGAATCCAGCCCAACTGGCGGGGTGCGACGGACGGAAAGGTCGCATCGCGGAAGGGTACGACGCTGACTTCGTTGTTTTCGACGCGGAAGCAGAGTTCGCGGTGACCGAGGACCGACTGTACTATCGTCACCCGGTTTCTCCGTACCTCGGAGAAAGGTTGCGCGGTGTGGTGCAGGCGACGTATCTCCGTGGGCGTCCGGCTTTTCGTAACGGTCAGTTTGCAGGAAAAGCCCCAGGAAGCGAAGTACGCCAATAGGGAAATAATGAGCAGGAATCGCCCCGATCTATCTTTTCAATTGTCGTTGATTGGGGGTTGTCGTTGACAATGTCAGATAACGCGCAAGTCTATTTTTCTAGGAGACTTACCTCTTGACGGAGCATGTCGTCGGAACATCGGTGCCGCGCAAAGAAGGCCGCGACAAGGTCACCGGTGCCGCGCGGTATATTGATGACATCACCCTACCAGGAATGCTCTACGGCGCAACGGTCCGCAGCCAGATTCCCCGTGGAACAATCAAGACGATCTCATTCGACCCCAAATTTGATTGGAACGAATTCGTCGTCGTCACAGCCGAGCACATTCCCGGCAAGAACTGCATCGCGCTAATCTTGGACGACCAGCCTTGCCTCGCCGACGGCAAGGTCAATCATCCCGAGGAGCCAATTCTGTTGTTGGCGCATCCCGACCCGCATCTGCTGCAGAAGGCGGTGGACGCGGTTGCTATCGAATATGATCCCTTGCCGCCTCTGTTTTCCATCGAGGATAGTGATCGCTGCTCGCAAGTCATCTGGGGAACGGACAATCTCTTCAAGACGTTCTTGATTGAGAAGGGCAGTGTCGAGGACGCGTGGGCTAAGGCAGACTACATTGTCGAAGGCGAATACACCACCGGTGCACAGGAGCAGCTTTATATCGAAAACAACGGGGTGATCGCTTCCTTCAATGCCGACCAAGGCCTCACCGTCTGGGGCTCGCTGCAGTGTCCTTACTATGTTCACAAAGCACTGATGGCGCTATGCAACCTTCCGGCGGACAAGGTGCGTGTGGTGCAAGTGGAGACCGGGGGAGCTTTTGGCGGCAAGGAAGAATATCCGTCCATGATTGCGGGCCATGCTTCGCTCTTAGCGATGAAGTCAGGACGTCCCGTGAAGATTGTCTATGACCGATTGGAAGACATGACCGCGACCACCAAGCGACACCCCTCGCGCACTCGTCACCGCACCGCCGTGAGCAGGACCGGCCAGATTCTCGGCGGCGAAATCGACTTCACGATTGACGGCGGCGCCTACGCGACCTTATCCTCCGTCGTCCTCTCCCGCGGCACCATTCACGCTGGCGGCCCCTACTTTTGGCCGAGTGTCCGCATCCGCGGGAAAGCTGTGGCGACGAACACCCCGCCGCACGGGGCTTTTCGAGGGTTTGGAGCGCCGCAGAGTTTGTTCGCCATGGAGCGGCACATGGACCGCATCGCTCAAGTCGTTGGAATCTCACCGGCCGAGGTGCGTCGACGCAATTTTCTGAAACCAGGTCAGACCACTACCACTGAGCAAACGATTCGTGAAGAAATCGATCTGGGCAAGTTGTTGGACCGGGCGCTGGAGCTCTCTAACTACAGCGCGAAGAAAGCCCAGTTCGCGCGAGAGAACCCAGCAGGATGGATCAAGCGGGGAATGGGAATCGCGGCTGTTCTCCATGGTGCGGGATTCACCGGTTCAGGCGAACGCTATCTGGCCTCCGTGGTTGGCGTTGAGGCGTGTGCCAACGGCAGCATCCGTATACTGGTTTCGAGCACGGAGTTTGGACAAGGTACTAATACCGTTCTCTGCCAAATTGCTGCGGAGGCTCTCGACTTGCCTTATGAGAATGTTCGAATTGCGCAACCGGATACGGATCAAGTTCCCAACAGCGGACCGACCGTTGCGTCTCGGACTGTGATGGTCGTCGGAAACCTAGTACGATCGGCAGCTTTCGGGCTCAAGCAAACACTATTTGCGAGCGGACTGCTCGGTAGTTTGCATTCGCCGGAGGAGTTTCGTGCCGCCGCCCAACGCCACGTGGCTACTCACGGCGCGCTCCGCTCGTTCGCGCGTTACGAAGCGCCCGAGGGAGTTTTCTGGGACGACCAGAAATATCGCGGCGAAGCCTACGCTACATTTGCCTGGGCTGTGTACGTTGCGGAGGTCGCCGTCGATCTCTCCACCTATACCGCGACCGTTGAAGACTTCGTTGCCCTGCAGGAGGTCGGCAGAGTTCTGAATCCGGTCTTGGCGCAAGGCCAAATTGCAGGCGGCGTAGCCCAAGGCATCGGCTTCGCCCTGTACGAAAGAGTCGTCTGGCAAAATGGCCGAATGCAAAATGGTCAAATGACGAACTACATCATGCCGACTTCCGCCGACCTTCCGCCGATTCGGGTATTCTTCGAAGAAATGGGAAATATCCACGGAGCCTACGGCGCAAAAGGAATTGGCGAGCTCCCGATGGATGGTCCCGCGCCCGCTATCTTAAATGCGGTAGAGAACGCCCTCGGTACTCCTTTCGATTCAATCCCACTCCTGCCAGAGGAGATCTTCGAAGCGGTTTCGAAGGAATCCCCGGCCGAGCTACTTGCCACGGGCGGGGAGTAGTGGCCGATTCTCTGGACGGCAGCGGCAGGTGCGATCTCTCCCTAACAGTCAATGGCACACCGCAGACCGTGCGGGCTTATCCCATGCAGAGGCTGTTGGATGTTCTGAGGCATGAGCTTCAGCTAACCGGCGCAAAAGAGGGTTGCGGAGAAGGCGAGTGTGGTTCTTGTTCCGTATTATTCAATGGGGCGTTGGTGAATAGCTGCTTGATTCCGGCTCTACAGGCAGAGGGAGGTAGCATTACCACGATCGAGGGACTGGCGGAAGGCCCGCAATTGAATGCACTGCAAAAGGCGTTTCTGGAATGCGGCGGTGCACAGTGCGGCATCTGCACTCCGGGCATGATTCTGAGCGCTTCCCATCTCCTCGACAAGAACCCCACTCCGACTCTCGACGACATTCGCGAAGGGCTGGCCGGAAATCTGTGCCGGTGCACCGGCTACATGCAGATTTTTGAAGCCGTGGCACGAGCGGCAAATGAGGGAGTCGCTCGCCCAAGGACGCCCGCGTGAGGTTCGATCCATCGGACTATGAGTTGATCGCTCCCGGCAACCTGCAAGCGGTCGTGTCCCTGCTCGCGGAAGAGCCTCGGCAGTGGCTTCCTATCGCAGGGGGCACCGACGTGATGGTGCAGTTCGTAGCAGGAAAGCTGGCGTCGCGAAAGCTGGTCAGTATCTGGAACTTGCCGGAACTGCGAGACATCGAAGTCTTGCCGACTGAAATCCGTATCGGCGCTGGATGCACCTACACGGAACTGCGCGAGCACATTGTCATCGCCCGCGAGTTCCCATTACTGGCGAGCGCAGCCCGTTGGACGGGCGGAATTGCAAATCAGAATCGGGGAACTCTCGGAGGCAACATCGTCAACGCTTCGCCCGCCGCTGATTCCCTCCCCGCGCTTCTCGCGTACGAAGCGGAATTGGTTCTCGTCTCGATTCGAGGAGAGCGGCGCGTTCCCTACCTTGACTTTCACACTGGCTACAAAACCATGCAGTTGCAGGGCGATGAGCTGGTGCGATCGATCTGTCTGCGGCGCAACTTTGCTGGACATTTGCAATACACACGAAAAGTAGGAGCTCGCAATGCCCAAGCCATTTCGAAAGTGTGCATAGCAGCTTTAGGCCGGCTTCGCGGTGGCACTATAGAAGGTGGGACTATAGAAGATGTCCGCATTGCGCTCGGGAGTGTCGCGCCGATTCCGATTCGACTGAAGGAAGTGGAACGCCTCCTCCGAGGAAAACTAATTGGGCCGGAACTCGTCGCGCAAACGCGGCAGATGGTGGCCGCCGCGATCCAGCCGATCGATGACATTCGGTCCACGGCCAAGTACCGATCGGCTGTGGCGAGTAATCTCGTAGCCGAGTTCTTAGAGCAGCTCCGAGACAATGGAAACGCGGCATGAGCGGTGTGCTGAAGCGCTGGAATCTTCAGCCCGCGGAGGCCGCCGCGAATGAGATACTACCGTGCTGTGGCTCCCGAAGCTGGGCGAGCGGCGTGACTGCACGGCGGCCCTTGGCCGACGAGGAGACCTTGCTGGCAGTATCCGACAGGATTTGGAACAGTCTGGCGGAAGCGGATTGGCAGGAGGCGTTTCGCAGCCATCCAAGGATCGGTGAAACGAAGGCGCTGAATGCTTCGCACCAGTCCGCAACTTGGTCCGACGAGGAGCAGCGGGAGGTCGCGGATGCCAGCGCGTCCGCGAAACTCGCTCTCGTAGAAGGCAATCGCGAGTACGAGAGCAGGTTCGGACGAATTTTTATCGTATGCGCGACAGGCAAGTCGCCGGAGGAGATTCTTACGATTTTGCGACGCCGGCTGGAAAATGACCACGGCACGGAGCTTCGTGAAACCGTGGAGCAGCAGAGGCAGATCACACAGCTCCGTCTGAGAAAGTGGCTGCAAGCATGCCGGTGAAAAGGCGCCTGACATGAAGCGCATCTCAACGCACGTTCTCGATATCGCCCGGGGGCGGCCCGCGCAAGATATTCCCGTGCGTCTGGAGCGCCAGGAAACGACAGGCTGGAAGCTGCTGTCGTCGGCGCGAACCGATCACGACGGGCGGTGTGCCCAGCTGCTGCCGGAAAACGAAGCGCTGATCCCGGGCACCTATCGCATCGGGTTCGACACAGCGGCTTATTTTGATACACATAAAGTTCAAGGGCTATATCCGCAGGTCGAGATTATGTTGTATGTTCGCGATGAGGAACACACGTTTCACATACCGCTGCTCCTAAGCCCAAACGGCTATACGACCTACCGGGGAAGCTGAAACAACATGATCGCCGTCGCAGAAAATAAGTACGGAAAATCACGCGTCCGTCTGGTCAAGGTCCAGCGCAATGACGCCTGGCACGAACTGCGCGAGTGGACGATTGAAGTGCTGTTGCAAGGTGATTTTGATTCGTGCTTTGTGGATGGCGACAACGGCAAGATCCTGCCCACGGACACGATGAAGAACACGGTTTATTCCCTGGCGCGGGATTCCTCTGCGGAATGCCTGGAAGACTTCGCCAAGGAATTAGTCGAGTTTTTTCTTGAGCACAATCCTCAGGTTTCCCAGGCTGAGGTGGAGATCTCAGATAAAGCGTGGGAGCATCTGCAATGTGGCGGGCAACCTCAGCCCACGACGTTTATTCAAGCCAGCGGAGAAATCCAGACAACCAAGGTAGCGCGGACGCAAAAGGGAGAGCTGTCTGTTGCTTCGGGATTCGAAAACGTGGTCGTCATGAAGACCTCGGGCTCGGCATTCGAGGGCTACATCCAGGATTCGCTCACAACCCTGCCGCCCGCGAAAGATCGCTTGCTGGGTACCGCTGTGAGCGCATCTTGGAAGTACACGCCCACCCTTGTGGACTTCGGTTCCGTGCGCGCGAAGGCCCGTGAAATCCTTTTGACCGTCTTTGCCAGTCATGAAAGCAAGTCCGTCCAGCACACCTTGTACGCGATGGGAAAAGCCGTCCTCGAGCAACTTCCAGAAATAGAAGACATTGAATTGAATATGCCGAACAAGCACTGCCTGCTCGTAGATCTCTCGCATTTTGGGCAGGACAATCCCAACGAGATTTTTGTACCGGTCGACGAGCCGCATGGAAACATCCAGGCGCGCCTTCGTCGCCAGGGGTAAAGCGAATTTGCGTGACAGCAAAGCATTAGCCCTCGAAGTCGTCGAGCGTTGTCGGACTTTGGCGCGCTTCAGCGAAGACTCGGGCAGCACCCGCCGCACATTTCTCTGCCCCGCCATGCGCGACTGCCACCGCGAAATCACGAGTTGGCTGGTCCCGCTCGGGATCACATCCAGAGTGGATGCCGCGGGAAATCTCCGAATGACCTATCCATCAGTAGAACCCGACGCTCCACGATTACTCATTGGTTCGCACCTCGATTCCGTTCCCAATGCCGGAGCCTACGATGGAATTCTCGGGGTCGTCCTCGCCATCGCTCTGCTAACCGCCTTGGAGGGACAAAAACTCCCGTATACCATCGAAGTCGTCGGTTTTTCAGAGGAAGAAGGCGTTCGCTTCGGTACGCCTTTTCTCGGCAGCCGTGGGTTGGTGGGCACTCTAAGTGAGGAAGTGCTGAAACGAAAAGATGCGCAAGGGATTTCGGTTCATCAAGCGCTCGAAACCTTCGGCCTAAATCCCGCAGAAATTCCGCAGGCAGCGATCGAAAAAGACACCCTCGGCTATGTTGAATTCCACATCGAACAGGGCCCCTTGTTGGAAAGCATTGGGCATCCCTTGGGGGTGGTAGAAGCAATTGTCGGCCAAAGCCGCCTGGAGATTACCTTCATCGGCCATGCCAATCATGCGGGGACAACTCCCATGAACCTCCGCCACGATGCCGTCGCGGCGGCGGCAGAATGGATCAGCGCCGTTGAGAACCACGCCAAATACACGTCCGAATTGGTGGCAACGGTTGGAGCAATTCAGGTGAAACCCGGCACAGGCAACGTGATTGCCGGAGAAGCACGATTGAGTCTCGACGTGCGCCATAGAGTGGACGAAGCGAGGAAGATCGCCGTGGCATACCTTCTTCGCCAAGCGGAAGAGATCGCAGCACGTCGGGGACTCAGCGTCCAATCGAAGACCTTGCTAAAACAACAAGCCGTCCCCATGGACCCATTTCTGGTAAACCAAGCCGCCCAAGCGGTGAGTCAGGCCGGATGCGAGCCGTACCGCATGGTGAGCGGCGCGGGCCACGACGCGATGATCATGGCGGCAAGCGTCCCTTCCGCGATGATTTTTCTGCGCACGCCCGGCGGAGTCAGCCACGATCCTGCGGAAACGGTGGCTGTCGGAGACGTCGCTAAGGCGATCGAGTGCGGTGGCCACCTTTTGAACCAATTAGCGAACTCGGCAGAATTCCTTCGAAGGACACAACATGCATAGTCTGGGGCATACGCGCAGTTCGCAGCAACCGAATCATCTTCTCCTCACGCCCGATACGTTTGTGCGTACTGTGTTCCCGGGGATGAAGGGGTGCGTGGCAGTCGTGCATGTCGGACCGGCATTGGGCGCGAAGTTTACCCAGTACACCGCGGAGTTCGAAGCTGGAGGCGAACTCGGCTCTACGCCCGCGCAGCGTTTCATTTTTGTTATGGAGGGATCCGTCAAGCTGGATGCGCTAGGCAAGCACAGTGACCTTGGCGCGGGCTGTTACGCCTATCTGCCGCAAGGTTTCGCCCATCGAGTGACCGCATTACAACCCAGTCGCGCAGCTGTGGTCGAAAAGCCATACGAGGCCCTGGACGCGGTGGGTGCGCCGCAGCTGCTTGTGTCTCACGAAAACAATGTTGCTTCGCACCCGCTTGGCGATGATCCCGATCTGCAGGTGAAGTGCTTATTGCCGGACGAGATGGGCTTCGATTTTGCAGTCAATACCATGGTCTACCAACCGGGAGCCGCGCTCAGCATTGTCGAAGTGCACGTCATGGAGCACGGATTGATCATGCTAGAAGGCGGCGGCATTTACCGGCTCGGCGATTCCTGGTATCCAGTCAAGGCCGGCGATTTCATCTGGATGGGACCGTGGTGTCCGCAGTGGTTCGGAGCAATCGGTAAATTCCCGGCCAAGTACCTCATCTACAAAGATTGGAACCGCCATCCGCTCGCAACTCCATAAACAATGAAGCTTGAAATTGATCATTCCCGACTGGCGTCGGAGATAGAAAAACTTGCCACGATCTCTGACGCGGAAGCGCCAGCGGTAACGCGGGTTGTCTATTCTCCAGCAGACTTGAGGGCGCGCGCGTGGTTGAAAGCTCGATGTGTCGAGGCTGGCCTTTCGATCCGCGAGGATGCAATCGGAAATGCCTTCGTCCGTTGGACCGGCTCCGATCCTTCGGCTCCGGCAGTCGGCACAGGCTCTCACATCGACGCCATTCCCAATGCGGGGAAGTACGATGGCGTGGTCGGTGTCCTTGGCGGTCTCGAGGCCATTCGCGCTTTACAGCAAAGTGGCTTCCGTCCCACTCATTCCATCGAACTTCTCGTATTTACTTCAGAAGAACCAACGCGCTTTGGAATCGGATGCCTCGGCAGCCGTTTGCTCTCCGGAAGCCTAACCCCGGCCGCCGCGCGAAAGCTCAAAGACAGCGAAGATGCTGGGCTCGATGAAGTTCGGGGACAAGCGGGTTTCAGTGGCGAACTGGAGACGGTCACGTTGTCCACTGGTCATTACAAGGCATTCGTCGAGTTGCACATCGAGCAAGGTCCCCTGCTGGAGCGCCAGAAAGTCCCGCTTGGTCTGGTCACGAGCATAGCGGCTCCTGCTAGCTTGCGGATTGCAATTGAAGGTTTGGGCGGGCATGCGGGCGCGGTACTGATGCCGGATCGCCGCGATGCGCTTTGCGCGGCAGCGGAACTCGTATTGGCCGTGGAGAATGCAGCCCGCGCCAGCGGAGCTGACGACACGGTCGCTACAGTGGGAATTTGCGAGGTCTTTCCCGGCGCGATCAACAGCATTCCGAGCCGCGTTCGCCTGAGCGCCGATATCCGCGACACCGATCTCCAGCGTCGAGACACCGTGATGCACGAGATCGAAAGTGCCGGTCAGGGCATCGCCCAAAGGCGGCAAGTTTCCATTCGCAATGAGCTGCTGAATGCGGATGCACCAGCCACTTGCGCGTCGATCGTGGTCAAAACTCTATCGGATGCGTGCAGAAAGCACGGCCTAGATTTTCTCCCAATGGTCAGCCGCGCTTATCACGACTCGCTGTTCATGTCGCGTATCGCGCCAACGGGGATGCTCTTCATTCCCTGCCGTAACGGATACAGCCATCGCCCAGACGAGTACGCATCGCCGGAAGATATCGCGCGTGGAACACTTGTACTCGCCGAGACGCTTGCTGCGCTCTCGCAATGAGCCAGCCTTACGGCACGTGAGGAATTTCGGCCTCGCGCACATTCCAATGCTCGACGATGTCCCGCACGACCTTGTCGCCAACCGTTTGCGCTGCTTCCAAGGCAGGCATGTAAGCCGAGTAATTGCCCGAGGAAATTTGCGCCAGACTCTCAGCCGCGGTCGATCCCGGAGGTTCGCGATCAAAATTGCTGACGGTTCGGAGCACCAGCACACGCTGTAAGTCCACGCGGCCAGCCTGACTCAAAAACGTAAGGGACTGCAGCGTGCCGGAATCTTCCATGGCTGAAGTCATGTAGTTGCCCTTCCCTCCGGTGAAGTAGCGAGTCCAGGCATTGGCCCACTCGTCCATTTTCGACCCGTGCCAAAACGTGCTAGCCGAGAGCGTATCCCCGCGAGCAACGAACGGCGGCTTCACCGCACTTGGAAAACCGACATAACGTACGCGCGAAGCCTTCAAATCATCTGAGTCGGCGAGACGAAAATCCTTGGTAAGCTGAAAGGCCCAGCCCACCAGTCCGGAGTTTAGAGAATAGACTTCGCCATCGGAACCATTGACGGGTGCTTCATACGGTGTCCTTTTCCAAAGCGGAACATAGCCCGTCGGCCAGCTCTCGGGAATCTGTCGCGCATCGATCTCGAAGGATAGGTCTCCGTCCACTACGTGGTCCGCCCAAACCGCCGACCCGACCGATACGTCCGCCGGGTCTCCTCCAGCAATGCCTGCAACAATCCAATACGCCTTGGAGAAATCAAAGCGCGGATCCAAGCCAACTGCCATCACCGAAGCCGCTGATTTCGCGGTCCCCATGCCCGTCACCACACCCAGAACACCGTCCTTGTTCATGCGCACGTGTCGATTGCCGGCAGGCAGCGGGAGAATTTGATCGAGGTGTTCGCGCTCGACCCAAAGCTGGAACTCGCCCGGAGTATCCCCCGTGTCTTCCCCTTGCTCGAACATCGTGACCACGACCACTTTCACTCGGATTGGCGGTGCTGGAGTTTGGGCGAACAGCACGACCGGAAGGCAAACAGAAAGGATGAACGCCAGAATGCTACTTGTTGCCACAAAACGCACGAGGGGCCTCCGGAACAAGAGTGCCCCTTCAGGTTAACTCATGGCCTTGCGAATCTTGGCATACCCCGGCTTGATCGTGGAGTAGATGAAATCAATCCGTTGGTCGTAAGGTAGGAAGGCACTCTTCATCGCGTTGATGGTGATTTTTTCAAAATCGTCCAGAGATAGATCAAACGTATCCACAGCCGCCTCAAATTCCCGCGTCATTGTGGTATTGCTCATCAAGCGATTGTCGGTGTTGAGCGTCACGCGAAATTTCTGCTGGTAGAGAATCTTGAATGGGTGCTCAGCCAGACTAGGCGTGGCGCCAGTATGGACGTTGCTCAAAAGGCAAATCTCCAGCGGGATTCTCTTGTCGAGCACATACTGCGCCAGGTCGCCCAGCTTCACCACTTTCCCCTCAACCAGCGTAATGTCTTCAATCAACCGCGTTCCGTGGCCAATCCTGTGCGCCCCGCAATATTGAATCGCCTGCCAAATGGATTCCTTGCCGTAACCTTCCCCTGCGTGAACCGTAATATTGAAATTCTCGCGCTGAATGTAGTGAAAAGCCTCCATATGCTTCTTCGGAGGATAGCCGCCCTCTTCCCCAGCAAGATCAAATCCCACCACACCACGCGCGCGGAAATCTACTGCCAGCTCCGCCATTTCTAGCGACCGGTCCATGTTGCGCATACCGCAAATCAACAAGCCAGAGGCGACACCAAAGTCCTTCCGTCCTCGCTCCAACCCCTTCAATACTGCGGAGACAACCTGTTGATGGCTCAATCCCTTTTGGGTATGGAAGATGGGCGCAAAGCGTGTTTCAAAATACACAACACCGTCGTTGCTGAGATCTTCAGCCTGCTCATACGCCACCCGCTCCAGCGCCTCTTCCGTTTGCAAGACAGCGATGGTGTGCGCAAAGCCCTCGAGGTACGTAGCAAGATTTCCTTGATTGGCGCCGCGATAGAACCAATCGGCCAAGGCTTGCGGTTCGGCGGTCGGAAGATCGCGATATCCTGCTTCCTTCGCCAGATCAATCACGGTTTGCGGGCGCAAGACACCGTCCAGGTGCTCATGCAGGAGAACTTTAGGCAGACTTTGTAGCCGCTCTCGATCCAGTTTCATTGCGGGTAGTTTTCTCTGGCCGTCGCAGAATTGGGGACGCGAGGGACAAGTTTGCCCCATCTTACACCGTCTCCGCTGCTGACTCCTGCTGCCGTGCGCAATTGTGGCTCCGGCGATCCGTCGAACTCACAATGTCTAGTGGACGGTGAGTGTGGCCATCCCATTCACCGGACCCATCGCAGCTTTGATCGTCGTCGTTCCGGTGGCTGCGCTGATCGCCAATCCGGCACTGTTCACGACTGCCGTGCCGACATTCGACGAAGTCCATGTCGCCTGGTTGGTGAGATCGTGGGGTCCGTCGGTGTAGTTCCCCGTGGCTGTAAACTGCTGCGAAGTCCCGAGCGCAACATCGGCACTGGCCGGTGTAACGTTTATCGTGTTCAGCGTGGCATTGTTGACCGTGAGGGTTGTGTGTCCTGCGACTCCCCCAAAACTCGCGGTCACTGTCGAAGTTCCCGGAGACACGCCAGTTGCGAGGCCCTGACTACCCGCCGTGACGCTGATGGTTGCGACCGCCGGCGCCGACGACGTCCACGTTACGGAGTTCGTCAGGTTCTGCGTACTTCCATCGCCAAATGTCCCCGTGGCAGTGTATTGCAGTTCCACTTGCACGGGTATGCTGGACGCCGCCGGCGTCACCACGATCGATTGCAGAGCTGACGATTCCACAATGATGTTCGAAGTCCCCGAGATGCTCCCAATCTGCGCCTTGATGGTGGCCGCCCCCGCGGATTGCCCTGTCGCCTGACCGGAGCCCGCAATCGTCACCACGTTCGTGTCCGAGGAACTCCACGTGACCGAATTGCTGATCGTTTGTGTTGAATTATCGCTGTAAGTGCCAACGGCCTGGTAGACCAAGGTAGACGCCGGCGCAAGAACGGCGGTTGTGGGCGTCACAGCGAGCGAAACAAGGGTCGCGCCGCTCACCGTTAGCGGTGCGCTTCCCACAATGCTGCCGAGGGTCGCACTGATGTTGGTTGTCCCCGCCGACACACCCGTTGCCGTTCCGGCGGCGGTGATCGTCGCAAAGTTCGTGTGGTCCGAAGCCCAAACAACATCCGACGTAATAATCTGCGTAGTGCTGTCGCTGAACGTACCCGTGGCGTTGAAGTTCTGTTTCGTACCAGGCGCAATGGTCTTGCTGGAAGGTGTCACAGTAATTAACGTTACCGTTGCGTTAGTCACCGTCAGAGTCGCGGTCGTGCTGACAGACCCGAGCGTGGCTGTAATCGTGGTCGTCCCGGCGGCAAGTCCCTTGGCCACGCCGTTAGCGCCGCCGATGGTCGCCTTAGTTGTGTCCGAAGAACTCCAGGTAACGAGAGTCGTCAAGTTCCGCGTTCCGCCGTCATTGAAGGTTCCGGTGGCGACCAGCTTGATGCTTGTGCCTTGGGCCACGGAAGGAGGCGCTGGCGTAATCGACAGCGACGCCAGGTTCGCGGCGTTTACGGTTAACGAAGTACTCCCACTAACGGTGGAAGTGGCGCTGATCGTCGCGGTCCCCAGACTCACGCCGTTGGCCAGCCCGCTCACCGTAATCGATGCAATACCGTTAGCAGAAGAAGCCCATGTCACCGTATTCGTGATGTCCTGAGTGGTCGTGTCCGAAAATGTCCCAGTCGCCGTGAATTGCTGTAGGACTCCAAGTGGAATCGAGGAATTCGCCGGCGTTACCGCAATCGACACAAGAGTTGCGTTAGTCACTGTTAGCGTGGCAGTCCCGGAGATCGAACCTAACGTGGCCGTAATCGTAGTCGGTCCGGCTGCTAAGCCCAACGCCGTTCCTTTTGTTGGAACCGTGTCGCTGATCGAGGCATGGGTCGGGACAGACGAAGTCCAGGTCACGCTGCTGGTGATGTTCTGCGTGTTGCCATCGGCGTAGGTTCCCGTCGCGGTAAAAGAAGTTGCGGTTGTGGGAGCAATCGAGATGCTCGGCGGATTCACCGCAATCGACGTCAAAGGCGCAGGTATTGTCACGGTCGTCGTTCCGCTAATGCCGCTCGACGCGGCCGTGATCGTGGTCATTCCGAAATGCACTCCCGTCGCTAACCCACCCGTGCTGATGCTCGCGTTGGCAGGTGTTGAGGAAGTCCAAGTCGCAGAACTGGTTAGATCCTTAGTCGGACCACTTGAATACGTTCCCGTGGCCTTGAATTGCTGCGTGACCCCGACCGCGAGGGTGGGCGTCGCGGGCGTCACCGCGATCGACTGAAGCACAGGTGCTGACGAGCCACCGGAATTGCCCGAGGAACAGCCCACTAGGGAAAGCAGGCCGAGCAATATCACAATATGAACACAACGTCGCATGGAGGGTCCTCGCGGAAGTAGCTATATATCCTAAGGGGAACACGAAGGTGGCCATTCGTCTACTGCACGAGAGGCTAGTTACTACGAAGCGCATTTTTGGGACTGAGAGCCACACTTGAGCGGTACTTTCCGGAAATGGGAGCAACTCCCTTATTCTCTGGCGACGGCAGCCGGAGCCAGGAAATTCTCCCCCTCCCTGTAAACAACCGCCAACTAGTTGGTTTTCTTTGACTTACCGGAAAGACGGGAAGACCAACACGGCTTGGTAGTCCAAACGGTGGCGAGATGGGACCAAATCACAGGTTGGCTAGGAGAAATGGACCTGCTGAGACGCTACGGCTGCTGGCGGCAACACAACTGTTCCAGAGTGCCCAGTCGACAAATTTCCCGGCTTACTCAAAGGTGGCTCGCTAATCAGTAAGGTAGTGGCGACCGGCCTTCTAAGGTGTTTGCCGCATGGCCTTCTGAGTGTCCAAGCGTACGAAAATATATAGACTTGAATTCCGGCGGAATTCTAAACTCGTGCTCGGTCCAAGTGACGGACGAAAGGTAGTTCATCGCGGGAGAACGATCATGCCAAACCTGGATACAGTAGACGAATTCGAACGATTCCGCATCGAGCGGGACGCGACGATGATGCAGGAAGCGCTCAACGAGTTGGATCCTTTCGTCGGTCATCCCCCCTGCTACGCGAAGAAAGGCCGAGAGATCGTCACCTCCGCTGCGTAGCCCAGCAGTTTCTCCTGCAGTTCATCGCACGACAGTTTGCCCACTAGGGCGGGGAATCCTCACCCCCCGTATCTCCGCGTAGTTTGCGGAGCCTTGCATCGCTGGAGACTCTCGCGATTTTGCCATGCGAAATGGTGCGTGCGTCGTGAGTCAACTTTGCGAGGTCCCTGAAGTCAGTGCGTCAAACTGGCGTCTCAATTAGGAGACTCTTCAATGAAGTTAAAAGTCCTGGCCCTCCCCGCTCTAGCGCTCTGTACCTTGAGCGTCGCCTCCACTGCTCAAACAACCTTCACCACGCCAGCCTATACCCCCGGATGCTCCGAACATTTAACCCCGGATGGACAGAACAGGACGCTTACCTGCTGGCCGATGGCCACGTTTTTCTCGAATGGCGATATGAGCTATACCGGGTTTTATATCGTTCTCGCGCAGGACGGATCGTTCAGTGGAACGTTCTACGACGACGAAGGTGGATACTTCCAGTTGCCATTCAGTGGAACGTGGACGGGCACGGAAGAACAGCCGACTGCGCTTGTAGGGACTTTCACGGGCGGCAGTGTTAGCTATCAACTTGGGCTGATCACTCGCGGCGGGTACAAGGGAACAAAGATTCGCGTCTGGTCTGTCCTCAGTGGGTCGGGAAGTACTTACTAGTCGAGTTCGCGGGAGAGCTTTACAGCTCTGGGACGTGCGCCGGCAGGCTGGAAACACATTTAGGGCCGCACACACCATTCGGGAAACTCAAACCCGAGTCCCGCGAGCATATTCTTGTGAAGAGAGGGCAAGTCCACACGCAGTTCAAAAAGCAGCATTGCCCGATGGCGCCGCTTTAAGTTGCTTGACCCGCAGCGCGAGGTCGACAATTACCATTGTCGGACCGAATTCTGCTCGATTCAAAAAAAGAATTGTCGAACCCCAACAAGCACTGCCCTTTTCAATGTTTTGGCGGGAATGATGAGCGGACAAATGGTGGAATCTGAAATTGGTAGCGCTAACGGGAATCGAACCCGTGTTTGAAGATTGAGAATCTTCCGTCCTAACCCCTAGACGATAGCGCCATCAGCGATGAACACTTCGATAATACGATCCAGCTAACAGCCGCGCAACCCGAGTTAGTTTCCCTAACCAAACGTTTTTAAGCGGTCAAAACTACAGAACCTCCAGTATGTAATGGAAAGATCCTTTCCAGCACAATGCCTAATATGCCCGAGGACGAACTAGAACACCTGCGCGCTATGCTTGCGCGGGCCCACGACCTGCCCCGCAGGCTAATAGGTGTCCGCGCCATTTTCAGGCGGATCGCTAAGGTGTTCTTCATGAGACCGAAGAAAGTAATTGGGGAACGAGTGCAGAAGGATCCGCCCAGGAAAAATGCCGCGTGAGATAAACGGCCGAGAATCGCACAAAACTCAAACTATGGTTGTACGGCGTTTGGAATTGGTGTCTGTAATTGCCGTGTTTTGAGGTTGTTAGAGACACGCGCATGTGTGATTGACCCCTGGTAACTTTTCGTCTGTCCCTGCCCCCGGCAGAATTGGCCCTGGAGGATTTTCATGGCCACGCGAATTACGGTCGTAAAGAACCCTAACGGACAGTTCAAAGGTTGGATGTGCAAGCACAGCGGCACAGGACACAATGCGGAATCTGATGGCCATGTTGTTCTCTGTGAAAGGTGTGCCTCAGCCGTTAAAAACGGTGCGGAATTGCTGAATGATGAAAACCGTCAATTGGTTGAACCTGTTAAGGTCACTGCGGTTGCTGTGGTGAAGCGTGCAGCAGCTGCGGCTGCCGGTCGATAACGGTCTTAACACACGCGGGGGCAAGCCCCGCCTCCACACAACCAGCTCTGGCACAACCAGCTCTAGTGCGGCTTTGCGTGCCATAGGAACTCCAGGCCGAAGATTACGCTGCGGCCCGGCATGATTACGCCATCCACCTCTTCATACTGCGTGTCAGTTATGTTGGCGAAGGATAAGTGTGCGCGCACGTTGCGGAACTCGCGTCCCAGGGAGACGTCCCAGAGCGCGTAGGGATCCTGCTTGTAACGGTTAACTACTCCTACGCGGCTACGCGCGATGAAATTGCCGGGCAGCATTCCTTGCCAGCTTACGATTGCATCGTGCGTGGGATAATTGGAAACGTATTTAGTTAGCTGGCCATTCAAATCCGCTTGTGTGCCGTAAATGCCGGTGTATGCGAGTTGAAGACGCTGCTCGCGAGGCAGCCGTACTTCCACCGATGCCTCAACTCCCGTGAAATTCAATTTTTGAATATTCTCGGCGACATAAATTGTGCCCGATTTTTCGTAGTCAATCACATTGCGGTCGCGCCGGTGAAATACGGTGAAGTCCGCTTTGTAATTCCTGTTTTGACATTGCAGCCCGCCTTCGTAATCCCATGACTTTTCTGGGACCAAGTTTGGATTTAC
>Ga0137403_10000818_pt1 | contig 39883 bp, 27 predicted proteins | sample CZOMad2_1_16fung_FD_122057 | JGI IMG/M metagenome (GOLD analysis project Ga0137403, IMG submission 122057) | Vadose zone soil fungal communities from Angelo Coast Range Reserve, California, USA - CZOMad2_1_16fungal (Hybrid Assembly) | ecosystem: Environmental > Terrestrial > Soil > Vadose zone...
GAGGGGAGCGAGCCCTATGATCTGAGTGCCGAGCCATACCACGATCACGAACGGGTGCTGCGGCTGGAAGCATGCCATCCAAGCACGCAGCCATTCCGGGCGCTGAAAAGGTGTGGCATTGACGCAGCGCTCCCAAAGTCCCGCCCAGGCGGGCAGAATGCGATCAACAGCGCCTAGATCGCGGACCACAGTGGTTTCGAGTCCCGCATGCGCCTTTAGCAAGTTGCCTCGCAAAGTTGAAGATTGTCGCTATGGACTGCCTTGGCGGCGGCTTTCCGGTATAGGTCTATATACTTCGCCTGCATTATTTCCGACGAGAAGCGAAGTTCCGCTTCCCGGCGGCATGCTGCCGACCCCAACTTTTGAGAGACGCGGATTGCGTCCGGCAAGTCTGTCGCAGTGTCCACAAGAAATCCAGTCCGCCCGTCGTCGATCAGCTCACAGAGCGCACCTACCCGGAAGGTAACCACCGGAGTGCCACAAGCCAGAGCCTCCATTGCAGCCAGAGAACTGGTTTCTGCGACCTGGCTTGCAACGACAAGGCAGCGCGCTCCCGCCAGGAGTTTTTGTTTGCGGACGCCGCCAATTGCGCCGAGAAAGCGATGACCGTCCCTCAAGCGGGGACGGATCGCATCTTCGAAATAGCTTTGATGGCTCCGATAGCCGAATGCGGTGCCCGCCAAAAATAACGGCAGACCGGCGGCGCTGGCGGCGTCCAAGGCAAGATGGATTCCCTTCTCCGGACAAATTCGTCCCATCGCCAGAGCATACTTCCCTTTTTTCTTCTCGGGATGGAACCGCTCGAGCGAAACACCGTTCTCGATTACTTGCTCAATGCGCGCGTGTGGCGGACATTCTCGGGCCTGAGACTGAGACACACAAACAAGGTACGTTTCCGGCCTCTTTAACCGAAATGCGTCTTCCGGATACCAGTTCGGGGGCAAATGCATGGTGACCACTACCGGCACGCCCGGAGGCGGCAAATAATCCAGAAAATCCAATCCATGAAGATGCACCACATCAACGGCAAATCGTGCAAGCGCTTTCTGCAGAGTTTTGCGATAGCTGTGCCTGACTCGTTCCTGCGTTTGCTGATCCAGAACTCCGGGCACAGCAGGGCCGGGAATCAGTAGACCAAAACATCGCGAGCCGGCCGCGGCCAATACAACCGATCTGTGCCCGGCACCGACCAGTGATTCATCAAGAGTGGCAAGCACCTGCTCGGCGCCGCCCGCTGTGCCCGGCGAGACCTGCGCCAGTGGGTAGCTCACGCTGAGTACCGTCAGGCCCATGCCGCCTCATCACACTGCGTCACGGCTTGTGCGGCCAGTTCTCGCCAGCGCTCTCCCGTGATCGGCCAACGCAGACACTCGTACCAAAGTTTTCCCGGGTGGGGTGGATAGCTGAAATCGTATTCAGGCGCAAGACGGAAGCGCTCGGCTTTCACCGGATATGCTTCCAGAACCAGGCGTTGAGAGCGGTAACACTCGATCATTTTTTTCTTGATCTCCTGCTCCTCGGGTGAAAGCTCGACAGCGAATTCTGGAGGAGCAGTGCCATTCGTAGCAAGGAACTCACCCGTGACACAGCGGCTATCACGAAGGTGATAAGAAGTCATTTCCACAATCGCGACCGGCTTATGGCCTCCGCGAACCAGACTTTTCGCTCCCAAATGTGCAATTAGCCCAGCAGTGTCGTGATCCGGATGGCCGCCTTCGTAGGGATGGGTGACAACGATATCCGGCTGCTGTTCCCTCAACAGTTCTACAAAGCGAGGGACCAGCACCGGTAAGCCGTGAATAGCATCCTGATCCACTCCGCCAAGGCACAGAATTCGTTCTGGAGAAATATTCACCAGAGCCGTTGCCGCAGTGGCTTCGTGCCACCGCATTTGCGCGTAATCTTCACGCGTGCCTTTTGCGTCGGGTGACCAGAAGCAAGGGTCGTGGGGGGCACCGTCGGTTAAAAATATGACCGAGACATCCGCAACCCGACTCATTAGGGAGCTGGCGCCAATCGTTTCGTCATCGGGATGAGCTACGAATACGAGAATACGCAGTTGTAGTTTCTTCTTGGCGGAAAGCCCGCTCTCGGGGTCAGCAAAATGATCCCAAGCAATTCGCGGCGACGACAAATCAGCGCTCGACTTCATGGTAGGCAATTTGATTAGACGAAAGTAGGCGGACTGCTTCGCGGTATCCGTGCAGCGTGCCGACATCTACGTATGTGTCTCCACGTTTCACGCCAATGGCCCTTCCTCCCTGCGACAAGTAGGCATTTACAAGAGTTCCAACATACTGATCGCACTTGCCGCGCTCGCGCCAGATTCGGTGCAAATCGGCCATGACTCTCCCGCTTAGCTTGAATGCTCCCCAAATCCACTCTGAGGCTGCTCCCCGCTGCTTTACCTGAATCTCTTGCACATAGCCGATGTCATCGGTGATTACGGCGTCAAACAGTTCCGGCTGCGCAACGGGAAACAACAGGAAGGAAAGCAGGCCGTCTGGCAACAAGTCGAACCCTTCCACCGGAAACCAGATCGTGTCTGGGAGGCCGACCAGCACCTCGTCCTCTGCCGCAATAAAAGGAAGCGCGCTGAAAAGAGCGTCGCAAAGACCGTTGGGATTTTGCTGCACTGCGTAGCAGATTGAAGCATTTCCGATCTGTCCGCCGAAATAACTCATGATGTCAGTTTTCGCAGGCGAGATAACAAAGCAGACACGCGTTGCACCCGCAGTCAGCATGCGTTCCAGCAGATATTCACAGACGGCAAGCGGACGCCCGGTTTGGCCGTCGTGCCGAGTACCGACGGGCAGCAGTTCCTTAGAAAAGGCAAGCGGCTGGATGCGCGTGCCGAGTCCCGCGGCGGGAATGACTCCCCAGCGCCGGCTCATGCCGCCGCCTCAAGCAGCCGAATCAGTTCGCGACTGCGATGGTCGGACGTATGCTCGTCCAAAACACGTTCACGCGCGGCGCTTCCAATCCGCCACAGCTCGTCCGGCGACAGAGCGAGAGCATCGACCACATCACCTGCTTGCGAGGCAATCAGAATTTCTCGTCCCGGCTCAAAGAACTCTGCTAACCCTTCCCAATGATCGCTGACTACCGGAGTCTCACAAGCCGCGGCTTCGAACAGCCGTCCCGATGGGCAATATCCCATTTCAGCCATAGCAGATCTTGTAACGCTCAGAGTTAACTTGGACGAACAGTAAAAAGCGGGATGCAGAGCAGGAGGCACATGGCGTACAAACCAAGTGTTTTCACTCCAGGGAAAATCTTCTGGGTAAAGCGCACCGCCAATCACAAATTTTTTCCCAGGTGCGCGCCGAGCCGGCTCCAGAAAAAGCTGTTCGAGCGCCTGCTGGCGATCTGGCGCATAAGTTCCGAGATAAGAAAGATCAGCAGAATATTGGGGGCTCGGCTCGACCGGCTTGTGAAGATCAGGATCGACGCTACCGTAGAGCGACGCCACGCGGCGAGCTCCCAGCCCGGACTGAAGCCCTTCTAGAGCGCGTCCGCCCGTATAACTCAAAACCAGATCGAACGGCTCCAGGCCGTACGGTGGAATGTACTCGACTGCTTGTTCTTGCTCGAGGCGTTCGAGTGTGACCGGAGTATCCAAATCGTAAAACACTCGCCGGGGGACAGCGGAATTCAGAATCATGTCCGAAGCACAAACAGCATCCGGGCAGTAAGAAGTGACTATGGCTGCTTCGGCGGAGCGCAGCGCTTCACGCACGCGCGGCTCGGCGTCGTTCCATTCGGAATACAAAACCAGCTCGTAGTCATCGCTATTCTGCAGATCCCTGTGAGCAGCATAGTACGGGACATCACGTTCGAAGAACGTAACATCGTGCCGCTGCCTCGCGAGAGCTCCGCACAAACCACGCCAAATCGTTGCGTGGCCGTTGCCCCAAGATGAACTGATGCTTAGGCCGAAAATTACCAGCTTCATGGCGAGCTTTCACAACTAACTGTGAGATTTCTCAGCCGATTGCCATTTTCTTTCTGCATTCGAAAAAAGACGACGAGTGAATTTCTGCGGCAAGCTGGCTCGGCCCGTGGAATTTCAGACCAAATTCAGATCGCACCTAATTGGAATTTAGCGCCCAACATTTGTGATCTGAATTCGGAAAACTTTGTAGTTGGAAGTAAAACATCCGGTAGAGATCAATTTGAGCAGCTCAGCACGTTCGGCCAGATGCTCACCGAAGTCATTCAAATTGTAAGGACATCCGCTACACAGTCCATCGCATCACAAACCGGTTATCCCGGCGGGCGATCTGCTGATTTTGGCACGATGAGGCTCTCAATGATCAGAAACGCCGGAGCACAGTAGAAAACCTCGGGCAATCCTGTGTATGCGCTTGCTATCAGCTCTCCTCCTCATTGCCGGTTTAACTTCGCTTTGCGCACAAACGCCAAGCGAGCAGGTTTCTTACGAGGGGCAAATGGTGGGCGCCGTCGAATTGGTGGCTGATCCGCGAATTAACTTGGACGCCTTTCGCAGCTTAGTCGAGCAAAAAGCGGGTGAGCCGTATTCGAACCAAAAGGTGCAGGCGAGCATTTCAGCCCTGCAAAAAACAGAACGATTCAACAAGGTCGAAGTTAAAGTGAAACCAGATCCCGGCGGGCTGCAAGTGTCTTTTGTTTTGGAACCGGCTTTCTACATCGGAGTCTTGCAATTTCCAGGGGCGGTGAAGGCATTCAGTTACACGCGGCTGCTACAGGTAGCCAACCTTCCTGACGAGAACTTGTACGACAAAGCGCAGATTCCGAAGTCTGAGGCGGCGCTGCTCAAGTTCTTTGAGGATAACGGATATTTCCGGGCCACGGTTCAAGCGGACACGCAGCTCAATGAACCGAATCAACTTGCGAATATCACTTTCAACGTAAACCTGGGTAAGCGGGCGAGGATCGGACAGGTTCAGATCCAAGGACCATCTCCACAGGAAAACGCACGCTTGCTGCACTCCGTCCGTTCGCTGCGGGCAATGCTCACCAGGTCTTCGTTAAAAACTGGAAGACCCTATTCGCCGGCGCGAATCCAGGCGGCTACCCGCCTCCTGAAGAAACACCTCGCGGCTGAACACCGCCTGGCGAGCGTCGTGCAAGTGATGCCGCCGCAGTATCATCCGGAACACAACCGCGCTGACCTTACCATCAACGTCCAACCCGGGCCGGTGGTTATGGTGCGCATGAATGGCGCCAGGCTTTCGATAATTCCTTTCGTCTCCGGACGGCGCGAAAAGCAACTGATTCCGATCTATGAGGAGGGCGCCATTGACCGCGATCTGGTCAATGAAGGGCAGCGCAACCTGATCAATTATTTTCAGGAGAAAGGTTACTTTGACGCCCAAGTCAAGACAGTTTTCCAAAAACAGCCTGACAAGATTTCCCTTTTGTACGAAATTGAGAAAGGCAGAAAACACAGGGTTGACGACATTTCATTTCGCGGCAATCGCAACCTCTCGGACGACAATCTGCGATCGCGCCTTGCGATCCAACAACATCATTTTCTCTCTCGCGGCCGCTTTAGTCAGAAGCTGCTGCAAAAGAGCGTGAGCGATATTGAGGCGCTCTATCGCGATTCGGGCTACGAAAATATCAAGGTTATTCCTGAGGTGATTGATCACGAACCGGAGATCGACGTCACATTCCAGATCAACGAAGGGCCACAGACGGTTGTTGACGCGTTAAACGTGGAGGGCAACCAGAACATCGCGCTAGATCAGCTTCATGCCTCTGAGGGCTTCAGCCTCCGTTCGGGTGCGCCTTTTTCACCCCGGCGCATGGCAGATGATCGAAGCCACATTCTCGCTGCTTACCTTGACCGCGGTTATCTCAATGCAGAGGTGAACGCCTCGATCAACCGCCATGCAGATGACCCTCATCAGGTCGACGTTACGTACAAGGTCACAGAGAACCAGCAGGTCCATGTGAGCCAGGTGGTGTACCTGGGAGAAAAGCGCACCCGAAAGAGCCTGATTGCCAAGACCGTCGGAATTGGCCCGGAAGCGCCGCTGAGCCAAGGCAAACTGCTGGAGGCGGAAAGCGAGTTGTACAACCTTGGAGTTTTCGATTGGTCAAGCGTTGGCCCGCGCCGGCCTATAACCACTCAGCAGGACGAAGAGGCCGTAGTAAAAGTCCACGAATCAAAAAGGAACACGATTACCTACGGCTTTGGACTGGAGATTTCACGGCGCGGCGGCAACATTCCGTCCGGCACTTTGGCTGTGCCGGGACTCCCCACTCTGGGACTGGGCAAAGCGAAGATTGTTCCGAGCGAAAAGACTTTCGTCAGCCCACGCGGCTCAGTGGAATTCACGCGCCGCAATCTCCGCGGCTTGGGCGAGACGGGGGCAATATCGGTTCTGCTGGCGCGATTGGATCAACGTCTGATCGCGACCTACACCGATCCGCATTTTCGCGGATCGAAGTGGAAATCTTTGTTTAGCTTGTCCGGAGAGCGCACGACTGAGAACCCGCTTTTCACTGCGCGCTTAGGCGACGCGTCGTGGCAATTGGAACGAATTATTAACAGGGCGAAAACGACGACAGCGCAATTCCGTTATCACTACGGGCAAACCAATCTTTCGCAGGTGCTGGTACCGCAGATCGTGTTACCTGAGGACCAGCACGTCCGGCTTTCAGGTTTTTCCGCTGCTCTGATTCACGATACCCGCGACAAACCCCTCGACGCGCACAACGGCCGCTATGCGACGCTCAACATCTCTACTAATCCAAAGGTTCTTGGATCGAGCGCAGGCTTCGCCAAGCTGTTTGGACAATACGCGTATTACAGACCTGTTCACGGAATCGTGTGGGCCAACAGCATTCGCCTGGGTTTGACGGAAGCGTTCGGCACCAGCCACGTTCCAACGAGTGAGAGATTCTTCTCCGGTGGCGGTACCTCGCTGCGCGGATTCCCTACTGACAGCGCCGGGCCGCAGCGTACCGTGACGGTGTGCAGCAATCCAGCGGATAAGAGCACGTGTGATTTTATTAGGGTTCCCGTGGGCGGAAACCAGCTATTTATTCTCAACTCCGAATTGCGCATACCCTTGCCGCTACAAATTCCACCGATTATCAAGGAGGGCCTTGGTTTGGTGCTTTTTTACGACGGCGGAAACGTTTATCACGCAGTTAATTTCCGCAGCTTTGTGAACGATTACACAAATAGTGTGGGCATTGGGCTGCGTTACAACACGCCAATTGGGCCAGTGCGGTTTGACGTGGGCCGCAACTTGAACCCAATCACCGGCATTAAGGCGACACAATTTTTTATCACCTTGGGCCAGGCGTTCTGAGCTTACAAATGGGTGGCAAGTCATGAATTGGAAACGAATTATCGCTTGGATTGCCGCAGTTATTTTGATCTTAGTCGTCGTGATCGCAATTGGCGGCTATTTCGTTCTTCGCAGCCATTCTTTTCACCGCTACGTGCTGGCCAAAATAGTGGAGAAGGCGAGTGCCTCGACCGGAGGAAAGGTGGAAATCCGCACCTACGATTTTCACTGGTCTACGCTCACTGCGGATGCCTACGGTCTGATCGTTCACGGTACTGAACCAGCCGGCCAAAGGCCATTACTTCAAGTGGACAAGCTCACGGTGCGCTTGAAGATTCTTTCCGTGCTGCGTCAAAAGATTAATCTTAGGGAAATTCTGGTTGAGCATCCTGTGGCTCATCTTTTGGTTGATAAGCAGGGGCGAACCAACATTCCCCAGCCAACCGCGCCTAAGCAGCAGAGTTCGTCCATCAATGTATTCGACTTGGCTGTAGGCCACGCTCTGCTGAACAACGGAGAAATCTATTACAACGACCGTGAGAGTTCTCTGGACGCCGACGTTTACGATCTGCGGACCGACGTCACTTTCGATTACCTGGCCACTCGCTATCGTGGTTCGCTTTCATATGCGGGCGGGAAACTGAAATACGGAACTCTCGCTCCTCTGCCCCACTCTCTGCAAACGCAGTTTGTGGCCACGCGTTCGCGTTTCACACTAAATCCCATGATCCTCACGCTTGGATCTTCACGAGTCATGCTGCGCGGGGAAGCAACGAATTACAACAGCCCACGCGTGGATGGCTCGTACGAAATACTTCTTCATACGGCGGATTTCTCAGGGATGTCACCGTCAGCGAAGCCATCTGGAGATATTGCCCTCAACGGCGGCATTCATTACTTCAGCGCTACCGATCGGCCGTTTCTGCGAAATGTAGCCGCAGACGGTCAAGTGCACAGTGACGGGCTCACGGTGGTTTCCCCGGACGGACGCTTAGAGCTTCGTGCTGTGCGGGGCCGCTTCCAGCTTCAGAATGGAAATCTGATCGCTCGCGATGTTGGAGCCGCATTGTTGAACGGTCAATTGGCGGCAGAACTGGATATGCAGCATCTGGATACCACCCCAGTTTCTCGGGTCCGCGCGTTCCTTCATGGAATTTCTTTGCAAGCGGCGAAGGACAGTTTGAGAGCCGCCTCAATCAAGCAAATGCCACTGACCGGAACTGTGGACGGGAACACCGAGGCCTCGTGGACGGGCAGCATGAGTAATCTGAATGCCCGATCGGATATTACGCTGCATGGGGCACTTCGCAATGCTTCTTCAGGGGAGCAACCTGCGGTTCCGGTAAATGGCGCTATTCACGTGAACTACGATGGCGGTCGGAGCACGATCACGGTTCGCCAAACGGTTCTTCGCACGCCTGCAACTTCAATATCTGCTCAGGGAGAAATTAGTAACCGATCGAATCTTGTGGTCCAGGCGAAGGTCAGCGATCTTCGGGAGCTGGCCAGGCTAGCATCGGCACTACGGGCGACGACGGCGCCTGCTTCGGCGCCGCCAACGGTGCCTGCTATTTCCGGCTCGGCAACGCTGAACGCCCTCGTGCAAGGCTCAATGAAGAAGCCGCGAGTGAGCGCCCAGCTCGCAGCTCAGAACCTGGACGTCTCGGGCACTCAATGGAATGCGCTGCGCGTCTCGGCCCTGGCCACTCCAACGCAGATCGCGCTCCAGAACGGTTCGCTTGTGAGCGCAAATCAGGGGCAGGCATCATTCGGCCTCACGGTGGGGCTGCGGGATTGGTCATACCTTCCCTCTAATCCTATTTCGATAAATCTGTCCGTCCGGCAAATGCCGCTGGCGCCACTCGAGCGCGTTGCTGGATTGGACTACCCGATTTCTGGGAACCTGGTTGCTGACGTGGCCGTACACGGCTCGCAGTTGAACCCGACCGGTTCTGGTTCCGTGAAGCTGCTCAATGCAAAAGCTTATGACGAGCACATTCAAAATCTGTCACTGCAGTTCCAGGCTGCTGGGAACACGATAAATTCCACCGCGAACCTGAAACTGCCGGCGGGTTCTGCTACTGCGAAACTTGTGTACGTGCCGAAGACTCGTGCATACCAGCTACAAGCCGACGTACCTGGTATTACCCTGGAAAAACTTGCCGCGGTAAATGCCAAAAACCTTCCCGTCAACGGCACGCTGACAGCAAGTGCGCGCGGGGCAGGCACTCTGGATAACCCGCAGCTCGCGGCCAGCGTTCAAATTCCGAAACTTGAGTTTCAACAGACCACAGTCACGCAGATCAAAGCTGATCTGAATCTCGCCAATCACCGGGCGGATGCGACTCTCAGCTCCGGAATTGCCCAAGCTTCGGTGCAAGCCCGGGTGAGCACGAACCTTACTGGCGATTACTACACCGAGGCCTCCGTGGACACGACGGTTCTGCCGGTTGCCGCGCTGCTCGCGGTTTACGTCCCAACCCTGCCTGAAGGTTTGCAGGGTCAGATGGAATTACATGCCTCTGCAAAAGGCCCGCTGAAAGACAAATCGCGGATGGAAGCACATCTGGTCATTCCAAAGCTGAATGCTGAATATCAATCGTTGCAAATCGCAAACACGGTCCCAATCCGTGTGAACTATGCCAAGTCAGTCGTGGCGCTTGAGCCAGGCGAAATTCGAGGCACAGACACTTCACTCCGGTTCCGCGGCCAGGTTCCGTTGCAGGGTGCGGGCCCCATGACGATGACCGCACAAGGAAACATCAACCTTCGCCTGTTGCGCCTATTCAGCCCTGACCTGAAGAGTTCCGGAATCGTGAACGTCGACGTGCGCAGCGCCGGAAGCGCGCAACATCCCAGTGTTGCTGGCCAAATCCGCTTGCAAGATGTTTCGCTGACCACGATAACCGCCCCGCTCGGGCTTTCCAACGCAAATGGGACGCTCGACCTTGCTAACGATCAGGTGCGAGTCAGCAACTTTACCGGACAGGTGGGAGGCGGCGACATTTCGGCTGGCGGAACGATCGCATATCGGCCCCAACTTCAGTTCAATCTCGCGCTCAACGCAAAATCGGTCCGCCTGCGCTATCCGGAAGGGCTGCGCGCGGTCCTGGACAGCAGCCTCACTCTGACTGGCAGCCGTGATGCCGCAGCGGTAAACGGGCGCGTGCTGATCGACAGTCTATCGTTCACAAAAGAATTTGACCTCGCCGAGTTTATGGGCCAATTCACTGGATCGACCGCTCCTCCCAGCGGCGAGAACTTCGCCGACAAAGTGAAACTTGAGGTCAGTGTGCAATCCACGCAGCAACTTCAGGCCGTCAGTTCAGAGGTGAGTATCGAAGGGCAAGCCAATTTACGGGTGATTGGGACAGCTTCCAACCCGGTGATCGTGGGGCGGGTCGATCTGACTTCAGGTGAGATTTTCTTCATGAAACAGCGCTATCAATTGGAACGCGGCATCATTAACTTCACCAATCCTGACCAGACGACACCCGATGTGAACATGGCGATCACTACCACCATCAAGCAATACAATCTGACCCTCACGGTTGTGGGACCGATCGATAAGCTGCGCACAAGCTATGTTTCCGATCCTCCTCTTCCACCGGTCGACATTATCAATCTCATCGCGCGAGGACAGACTACCGAAGAGGCCACCCCACCGAATTTGGGGGCCAATTCTCTGCTGGCCAAAGGCTTAGCTAGCCAGGCCAGCAGCCAGGTCACTAAACTTGCCGGACTTTCCAGCCTGCAAATCGATCCCCTGCTCGGGGGGGACAACCGGAATCCGTCGGCTCGGATCGGCCTTCAACAGCGCGTCACAAAGAATTTCCTGTTTACTTTCTCCACCGACGTAACTTCGGCCCAAAATGAGGTCATCCAGGGCGAGTATCAGCTCAACAAACGGTGGTCGGTAAGCGCAACCCGCAATGAAACTGGCGGCGTCGCATTCGACGGTAAATTTCATACGGTCTTTTGAACTCCACAATGTCGGCAGATCAAAACGATCTGTGGGTGTTTCGCGATGCTCGCAAGACGGTATCGCGAAGCACTCTGCTGCGCGACTTGCACTCCGCACTGCGCCGGCTTTTTGGCGACGCACAAAATCGGCAACTCTACTACAACGCCCTCATTCAAGCTGGAGAATTGGAATCGGCGCTCGCCGACAGTAATTCTGAATCGACAGAGAGCCTCGCTGACCTTACTGATGCGTTAGCATTTGCTGCTTTTGGTGGCGGTCTCAACAAAGTGAAGCAACTTGCGAACGCCCTCGATCACATTGCGTGTCCAAATCAGTTGACGACATCTCCCTCTGAGGGATTTGCCTACTACGCTCTTAATCCTCTGGATATCGCCAAGCCTGCGCAGCAAAGTGTTGCCCCAGATCGTCAAGCAGCCGTCATCGGGATTCGCAGCATCGGCACCACCCTGAGCGCGGTTGCTACGGCGGCAATAATCTCAAACGGCCATCGAGCGGAACGAATTACTGTCCGGCCGGAAGGAGATCCCTATAATCGCGCCCTGCTCTTTACAGCCCAGCAGAGCGACTGGATCAAAAAACTAAAGGAAGTCTCTGCGCTATTCCTAGTGGTTGACGAAGGTCCGGGCCGCAGCGGCTCGACTTTCCTTTCCGTAGCAGAAGCTCTGGTCTCGTCCGGCATCCCGGCAGAAGACATCGTGCTGTTGGGTAGCCGGGAGCCTGATCTCAACACGCTATGCGCGCAGGAGGCTGTATCCCGGTGGAAAAAGTTTGAGTTTCGCACGTTTTCCCCGGATACGTGCAATGGCTTCCGTGACTGCACATATATCGGCGGCGGGGAATGGCGGAAACACTTTCTTTCACGCGAAAGCTCTTGGCCTACTTGCTGGCCACAAATGGAACGCCTGAAGTTTCTGTCACAGGACAGATCTCAGTTGTTCAAATTCGACGGATTGGGACGAGTTGGTGACGCCGTCCGTAATCGCGCGCGCGCTCTCGCTGCTGGCGGATTTGGCGGCGCGATTGAGGATGCGGGAGACGGTTTTTCCAGATATCCCGTGATTGACGGGAGGTCATTACACTTCGAAGATGTTTCTGAGAGCATTCTCGCGCGGATTGCGAGATACTGCGCCTTCCGTTCGGCAGAATTTCGCGTGGAACATGGCACGCCTGAGCCTCTTGCCGAAATGCTTCGCGTCAACCTGCTTCGAGAATTTCAGTGGGAGATCGATTTTGATCCTGAGCTTCTTCGTCCACAAAACATGGTTGTAGTCGACGGCCGCATGAATCCTCATGAATGGCTTGGCACGGCGAATGGCCAGCTGCTAAAGATGGATGGTGCGACCCACGGCGATGATCATTTCTTCCCTGGTCTGACCGACATCGCATGGGATATCGCTGGCGCTGCCGTGGAATGGAACCTGCACCCTGATGCCTTGGACTTTCTACTGTCCCAATATCGTTTGCTGACTGGAGAAGACCTTCGTCAGCGCCTGCAGATCTTTTTGATAACTTATGCTGTGTTTCGTCTTGCGTGGTGCAAAATGGCGCTGCCGACCGTAGCCGGCACGGCGGAAGAGTTCCGCCTGGCTCAGGAGTACCGTTATTACCGCAGGCACATTGAGACTCAATTGGCGCAGGGGATTGATGCGCCCCGAAAAGATTTCCGGACAACCCTTAGGCGTGATAAATCGGCGGTCAATACCTGTCAAGCATAGCGAGGGTATACAGTCCGTTCCCTAACCCAATTGTGCTATTAAACCCACCCAGCCGAGCCATTGTTCGGTGGCAACCCAAGCAGTAGGTTCCTTGTAAAGCTTTGTTTCCATACTCGTCAAATCCGCAGGAGCTTGCCTCCTGGCCGAAGTGAAATTTTCCGCGTTTCCTCTGGCCCCTCTAAAGAGAGTTTGGCGGATCCGTGAGCAGTCTTCATGCGCCGCCGGAGGGCAATCAAAATCGATTGCAAATTCAGATTATGAGAACAGCAATTCCCAAATCTTCGCGCCCGAGCACGACATCCGCGCCGGTGCGAATACTCGTCGCCGATGATCACGAAGTAATGCGGCTCGGAGTTCGCAATCTTCTGGAGGCCCGGCCCGGCTGGTCCATCTGCGCAGAAGCCAGCAACGGAAAGGAAGCGATCGAAAAGACTTTGGAGTGCCGCCCCGATATTATCGTTCTGGACATAGCCATGCCGGTTATGAATGGGCTTGAGGCGGCGGTTCACATTGCTGAGACGGCCCCGCAGGTTCCGATCATTTTATTTTCCCTGCATCTCTCAGACGATTTGATAGACCGCTTCCCGACAGATCGCATTCGAGGGGCCGTGGCGAAGGGCGATTCGGCCCGCGATCTGGTGGACGCTATTGAGACAGTTTTGAGTGGGGGAACATTTTTCCCGAACAAGAAGTCGCTCCGGGCGTCGCGCTGATTATCAATCTATCCTTATTGGGCGGTTAGTAGTTCCATCGGTGGACACTTCAGCATTCCAGCGACGAACCCGTTCATCCACGTCGCTGGATCTTCAGTTACACGCTGTTAATGGGCCTTGATGATATCACTCAACAGATCAGGCTTCGATTCATCGCGCACGAGGTGCGGGAACTTCTCTCCGCCGTGGTAGTCGATCTTGAAGACTTTGTAGTAGTCGGTGTTCTCAACCAATAGCTCAAGTGGTTCAGAGCTGTTCTTGGTAGCGCGCAGCGCATCATGCAGCACGTCAACCGAGAACTTCTTTCCATTCACAGCGATTACCGCCATTCCTGGACCGATGCCAGCTTTGGCGGCGGGCATGCCTTCAATCGTGTCGGTGATATGTCCATCGTCACGCAACCAGAGTCCAATGGAATACGCGGCATTGATGTTTTCCTTGGCGGCATCCTCTTCGGCTTTGACGAGTTCGGAACGGTTTTCGTCGTAAACCAGTTTCCAGCCGCTGCCCTCGACACCCGCCAACGGCGCGCCCGGCCCATGATTATTCAGCCGCTCAGTCCAGAAACCGCGCCAATCATAGGGAGCAACCTGGTTCAACGTGTTCACGACATCGTCGAAATTGTACGTCTTGACCTGAGGAGGACCGCTCTGACCGCCATGGAAGAGGTGGCAGAAATCATCCATTGATTTTTTGTTTTGGGTTTGCTGGCGAATGATCACGTCAGCCCACAGCCAGTTCAGCACGTCTTCCTCGTAATAATCGAGTGGACGCCGCCAAGACTCCCACTCGTGGGGAGCGGCTTGCATCGCGGGGACGCCATCAGCCGTATCTTGCAGGTTACGCCAGGTGCGGCCTGGACGATGATCCAACTCTGCTGCGATCTTTGCCAGCACATCGCGGAATTGATCGGCAGTGCGGACTCCGCTGCGGGCGCTGAGCACGTCGCCGAGGTAAGAGGTCAGGCCTTCATACACCCACAGCAGATCGGTCTGCATGGGCTTTTCGTAATCAGGAGTGGTCAGGTCGGCTGGGCGACGATACTTGCCGTTCCAGGAATGCACGTATTCATGCGGAAGGAGGCCGGCTTCGATCAGGCGCAAGCGATCGTCGACCAAAGTGCGCTCATACGACCGGCTGTCGTTCGATTCATGGTGCTCCAGTCCAAAGTGCGCCACATGATCGCTGAGGCTGAAAAGAAAGTGATAATCACGATAGTGGCGCGCACCGAATAGCGTGCCTGCCTGCGCAACGAGGTTCTTGTAATGCTCCCAAACTTCGGAGGGGGCTTCGAGTGCGGCCGCGGTATCTGCGGCAATGTCCATCTCCACTGGCGGATTCTCTCCCTGGTTTAGAGGAACAATTTTTAAGTATTGACCGCTGATGATTGGCGAATCGACCAACATGGTGAGAGAGACGGGCGCAAACTTTATTTCGCTTTCAGACTTCGATGCTACCTGCAGAGACGTGCCGAAATTCCAGCCGCGCGGCAGCCGCAGACTGGCGTCATACGTCAACTGATCTGAGCTCCAGCCCGCCGGATAGAGCAACACCGTATTCCAACTGATGACGGTCATTTTGTCTGTGGCCGAGGCTCCGCCTGTGTAAATGCCTTCGTGGCCAGCCGGCGAAATGAAATCGAGCGAGGCTTCGATGTTTGTGGCTCCGCCGGGCACTTCTACGTGAATCGTCCAGCCGTCGAGCAAGTCACGCCGCCACTTGAGCAGTTGGCCATTAGCGGTGAATTTGAGGCCAGCCAGATCCTGGATCGGGCCGGTCGGTCCATGTTCGCCGGGAATCCATTTGGGATAGTAAAGCGTGAGTGTCCCCGGGCTGGCTGGAATCGTGAGATGTGCGTGGAAAATTTTGCGAGGAGCTTCGGTTGCGTCCAAGGAAATGGTTACGTGAGGCGCAGGAGCGGCAAAAACCGGCAGAGCCAAGCCGAATGCAAGCACGACTGCAACCGCAAAACGGCGGAGAGTGGCCATCAGTAAGCTCCGAAAGGAGATTTACAAGGCGATGCAGAAAGATGTGAATATATCAGTCTGGTGCGGTTAGCGTCATCTAGAGGAATAACGCTAGTGACCTGGTTCCTGCCTCAGGAAATGGCGTGGGCTGCATCACGCTCCTGCAGCGAGCGCAATGTGCATTGATATCCTAGCGATTCCATGGTCGTACCCCAAGCCTGCTCGATCTTCCTGACGGAGGCTTCGGAGAGCGAGGTCTTCCAGCCGCCGTGTTTCGCTTCTCTGACGAAAGGTTTGTCTGGCCTGGTATTTTTCGTCAGCACCCACTGATCAGCCTGCGTTTTCTCGAGTGCGCGCATGTTCTCGGCAGAACTGAGTTCAACCGCTCGCGCCAGCCTTTCTGAACTAGGCTCGATTCCGAGGATACCAGCCACCTTCTTCAGTTCGAGGATGGGATCATTCAGAAAATCCTCATATCGCACCAGGCAAAAATCCTTTCTCCCTGCCCGCGTACGGAGCCAGCTCAAGACATTATCTTCCCAACAGCCATAGCGATCCACATCGGGAACGATGTGGGCGGCGATAAAACGATCGACAAATTCATCCATCGTCAAGTCGTCGCTGAAGCGCCGCATTTTAATGTTGAAGTGGTAAAACGACACTGCCACATCACGCGGATCGCGGACGATGTAGATCACCCGCGGATAGCGAGGATCAAAGGCCTCGTGGCTTTTCAATATTCGCGGCAGGCGGCGTAATACGCGGTTGGGGTAGGTGTAGATGGAGGGAATCCGGTGCTCAATATTGGCAAATGTCACCGGATCATCCGGATAGGCCAGATTGCCAATCAGAAATCGAATCCAGGTGTTGCCGGAGCGGGGATACGAAACCAGGAAGACATCATTGGGGTGAACTTCGACTCTTCGACCTGCAACGGTGCTGTTCAAGACCGCCGAGCTTACTGCTGCAACATAATCGCGTATGCGACTGCGAAGCGTTCTCATGAGGCCCCCTGGAAACAGAGTCGACTGCTTTCCAAACTGCTGCGGCATGCGCTCGTCAGAATGGAGAACGACTAAGTTCCGGGTGGATTAACAGAGAAGGGTGCTAAGGAGAATCGGAAGAGCAGGCCCGTTAAAAGAAGATTTCACACTGGTGCGCGGCGAAAAAACCCTGTTCACTTTCGACTGAAGCACCGGTCGTAGGTCAGGGCCGGCCTGCGTTTGTGGCGGCTGAGACGTGAGGCGTGCCTTTGCCAGGACCGGCGCAGTGCCGCAATGGAAGGCTGTATCAGGAATATCGACTTGCGGCAAAATCAGAATAATTGTTATGAGCAGGAGCTCAAACACCAGCACCGCCCAGGACCAGCGTGTCATGGTTGCCCCAAACGAAATGGGGTAATAACTTACTCCTAATGGAATCCGTTCTCAATACCACTAAGGTGCCAGTAATCCAGAATGCTATGATTCGGTAGGTGTTATGAGCTTACGCCAGGGGCGGTTCATAAGCTTCGAAGGGCTTGACGGCTGCGGCAAGAGCACGCAGATCGAGAAGCTGGCAAACGTGTTGCGTGCGCAGGGTACGAGCATAGTGGCAACTCGCGAGCCAGGCGGAACTTCGGCCGGAGAAAAGATCCGCCAACTTTTGCTCGATACTTCGACTTCCGGACTTTCCTCCATGGCGGAACTGGCGCTGATGTTCGCCTCGCGAGCGCAGCATATCAAGGAAGTAATCCAGCCCGCTCTGTCCGAAGGGCGTATTGTGCTTTGCGATCGCTTTACCGATTCCACAGAAGCCTACCAGGGCGGCGGCCGCAAACTGGGCAGCGAGCCAGTGCTGGCGCTGCACCGGATTTTATGCGGCGATCTGCAACCGGACCTGACGATTCTGATGGATTCCGATGTGGCAGCCAGCGTGGAGCGCGCTCGTCGCCGCAACAAAGCACAGGCTGGAAAAAACGGGCGTGGGCGGAATGACGAGAACCGGTTTGAGCAGGAGAGCAGGGCATTCTTCGGGCGAGTGCGCCTGAAGTATCTGGAGATTGCCGCTCGCGAGCCGCAGCGGGTACAGGTTGTGGACGCGCGCGGAAGCGCTGACGATACGCATCGCAAGATTTTGGAAATTGTCAGCCGCAAGTTAAAACTGCCGGCGAAAACAGCGTAGCTCACGCCCGCGGTGGTGAATAATAATGGGTTTTTCCGATTTTCACGGTAACTCGGACGTCGTGCATCGCTTGCGTGACATGCTGGCGCGCGGCCGCTTTCCGCAAGGGGTGATCCTCGCCGGCCCCGCCGGTTCCGGCAAATACACGCTCGCGCTTATGCTAGCCAAGTCGATGAATTGCCTGGCACCTCGGCATACAGATGAGCTGCCGGATTTTTGCGGGAAATGCGCGAACTGCATCCGGATTGCACAATCGGAGGACCTCGCCGCGCACTGCTCCGAGGCGGTTGACGCGCGGGAAGCGCTGCGCGAAACCGATAAAAAAGAGACGCGTATTTTCGTGCAAACCCATCCCGACGTGCTCATTATTCCTCCTGATCCTCCGCAGATGATGATCAAGGTGGATCAGGTACGACGGGTCATTGAGACCATTTACTTCCGCCCGGCTGAGGCGAAAGAGCGCGTTTTCATTTTTACTAGTTCGGCGTTTATGAAAGAAGCGGCGAATTCGCTGCTTAAAGTACTTGAGGAGCCGCCCGAATTCGCCACGATCTTTCTACTCACGGAAAATCCCGGTGAGCTGTTGCCGACGCTGCGCTCCCGCTCAATGACGGTTTCATTAGCTGCCTTGTCGGCTGAACAGATCGAAAGCTATCTGGCCCGGCATCGTCCGGACTGGAACGCCAGGCAAAGGGCGCTGGTGGCCCGATTGTGCGAAGGGGCCGTGGGCCGGGCGCGCACTTTTGATCTGGAGGCCTACACCGCGGCGCGGTCGCAGGGGTTAATCATTTTGAGCTCGGCGCGTGCGGGAGATCACAGTGAGCTCTTTAAGCTTACCGAGAGTTTCCGGGCTGGAGCCGAAGGCCGGGACAAGATGGAAAATCTTTTGCGCACTCTCTATTCGCTTTTGCAAGACCTGATGTTTCTCAACTCGGGCGCGCCAGAGTTGGTGCGCAATACCGACATGCGAGCTGAACTGAAAAAGCTGGCCGAGTCCGCTGATTTTAACTGGATCGCTCGCGCCGCCCACGGCCTCGCCGAAGTGGAACGCGGCATGCGGCGCAACCTGTTGCGCTCGCTGTCGCTGGATGCGTTTGCGGCTGCGCTAGAAGGCAATTAACGTTTAATCTTAGGGCCATAGTCTCTCGTATCTCTGGCAAATCTGATTTCGGTCTGACCAAGTGCCAATGCTGGGTGTTGTTAGCGATTGTCATCCCGCAACTCCTGTGCTAGGGTAAGTACAATTCACGCCTTTAGTACCCACAAGCACAGCAGCGCCGTGTTGTGGCCCGCGAAAAAAAGCGTGTCGAACGGGGTGGTGCCATGAAGGATGCAACCGATTCCATTCCAGCCGTGCGGCCCATAGAACAAGAAGGATTCGCCAACCGTAAGCTGATTCGCCCTTCGCTGAATCGCGGCGACCACAACCATTCCCAGTCATCGGTGCACGGCCAATCGCCGATGGGAGAGCGCCGCGACCGCCCGGAGCGCCCCGAGCGCGGGGATCGCGGAGACAGAGGCGACCGCGGCGACCGTTCCGGTGGACGCAGGTCCGCCCCTGCCGAGCAAACTAATGCGGAAAATTTCTATTATCAGAAGCAAATGCAAGCGAAAACGCCAATGGTGTTGGTTCTGCGCGACGGCGAAGAAATTCATGGCGTAATCGAGTGGTACGACAAAGCCTGCATCAAGGTGAACCGCACTAGCGGCCCGAATCTAATGATTTACAAGCCTTCCATCAAGTACATGTATAAGGCAGGGGAGAACGGGGAAAGATAGCTGCACGCGGAGCACCGGATTTTCAACATTCTCATCTTTCCGCTATTCCGCCGCTGTTAGATAGACGGAAATCCACACAACGCAGAAGTTTTGCTAATAATTCACACTGCAGTCTCTGCTAATGTTCTGCCCTGAATTACTGTGCTACCACCGGAATACGGGGTAAAGGAGCCCGGCAAAATGCCCAGCGTTCTTGTCGTTCCCGTGTACGTGGAAGTCCCTGATGGATTTGAACGGGCTGTGACCGCCTTGGAAGCGCACCTGCGCCGGGCTGGCTACGCGTTTTACACCGGCGAGCCGTTGCCAGTAACATTGGAAGAGACGAAAAGAACTATGCTTGCGCGACAAACGGCAGGAACGAACGGTGGCTACATAGGAAAAGGATTATCTGCTGGAGTCGTGGGATAGAAATATCTCTCCAAACTGCGGCGCGGACATCCTGATCGCAGCCGAGTTGTCAGCGGCAACGGCCGAACGTGGATTGTGCAGTCTCGACTGCTATACCAAGTGCCACGATCCAGAATTGGCTGAAAGGGCCAAAAGAGTCGCTGCATTAGCAGCGCGGCATCGAGATTCGTAGAGAAGGACAGGCGTGTCGAACTTAGAACTTTTTTCCGGGTTGGAGCCTCTTGCCACGGGTATTTTGCCCTCGCAGACAATTCGCTCCTACGTTTTCGGAGACACCCGACGGATTATCTCTCCAGTTCCAATTGATGATAACCAAATTCAACCGGCGAGCATTGATCTCCGGCTTGGGCACGAGGCATTCCAGGTTAGTGCCAGTTTCCTTCCTGGCCGTGCCACCATTGGAAGGAAGATTAATGACTTGCTCATCAGAAGGATCAGCCTGGATGGCTCTGCTGTTTTTGAGCCACGTTCTGTGTTTATAGTTCCCCTTATCGAGAGCCTCCGATTGCCGAGCGATGTCTCAGGAAAAGCGAACCCTAAGAGCACAACGGGGCGGCTCGATATTTTTACCCGTCTAATTACCGAAACAGCCACAGAATTTGAGTCAGTGCCGAAAGGCTATTCAGGGCCTCTCTATCTTGAGGTTGTATCCCGCACTTTCCCAGTCCGGGTTAGATCAGGAATGAAGCTTAACCAATTAAGGTTCATCCGCGGCAATCCCCCAACCAGCGATGGCAGATTGGCGAGACTGGCTGAGAAGGTAAACCTAGCGTACGACGATGACGCAAGTCCGATTGATCCTAGAATCGAGCGCGGGCTGAGCGTCTCCGTGGACCTCGAAGGAAATGGTTCCAGCATCATCGCCTATAAAGCTAAAAGGGCAATTCATCCTGTTGATCTGGATAGCGCTATCGATCTGGATAAAGTTGATTGGTATAACGTGGGGGAATTCTGGGACATTGTCCCTGTTTCCCCCACCAAGGACCACACTTTGCAGCCTGGTGATTTTTACATATTGGCATCACGCGAACGGATACGCGTGCCACCTGCTTACGCGGCTGAAATGGTACCGTTTGACCCGTCGTTTGGCGAATTCCGTGTCCATTATGCTGGTTTTTTTGACCCTGGATTCGGATTTGGGATTGAGGGAGAGATTCCCGGAACCAAAGCGGTGCTGGAAGTTAGGGCGCACGAGCTTCCCATCCTTCTAGAAGATGGCCAACTGGTGGGTAAGCTCATCTACCACAAAATGGCGCAGGTTCCGCAGAAGGTCTATGGTCGCGCAATTGGCTCATCGTATCAACAGCAGGGGTTAGCACTGAGCAAGCAATTCAAGAGGGGAGTATCTGCTGGTCCGATGGACTCGCCCAAAGATGCTATTCTTGCTCCGCCCCAATTGGTGCAGTCGTAAGTCCGGCCTGCGTATGAAGCCGGGAGGTTGACAATCTCTCTTATCTTCCTTAGCATCAAGCACTTGGTTGGACTGTAGTGACTCCTCCGCTTGGGAGCCGCCTGTGATTAAGCTGGACATCATCAACGAAGTCGTGAACAAAACTGGAATTACCAAAACCAAGGCCGAACTGGCCGTGGAGACGGTTTTTGAAAGCATGAAGCGTTCGCTGGCTAAAGGCGATCGCATTGAGTTGCGCGGCTTTGGCGTGTTCAACGTGCGGCCGCGGAAGACCGGCATTGGCCGCAATCCGCGCACTGGGGCGGAGGTTTCCATTCCGCCCGGAAAAGCGGTGCGGTTTAAACCGGGCAAGGAGTTGCAGTCCATCGATTAGAGCCGGGCATCCAATTCAGTGAAGCGTGCCCGCTCGCCCGCCTCTGAAGTTTGTCACCGGAACGTCTCAATGTCGGAAATTCTTCCTCCAGCCCCCTCGACTTATCAGGATTATCGTCCTATGGAAGTGTATGTGGTGCGGCCACCGAAGCCGCGCTACGCGCTGCATGCGATGTTATTCCTGGCAACCATCTTCACTACGCTGGTTGTCGGCGCGCGCATGGAGTTTAATTTCCTGCATAACCTTCCGGTGTTTTCATTAAATGATGACGCCCTGCCCCTTTTTCCGGTGCGCTGGGCGTTGGCGCAACCGTCGCGACTGCTGCTCGGTATCCCGTTCGCGTCCACACTGATGCTGATTCTGCTGGCGCATGAGATGGGCCATTATCTCTGCTGCCGCTACTACGGGGTTTACGCGACACTTCCCTTTTTTATTCCGGCGCCCACGCTGATCGGGACGCTTGGGGCGTTTATCCGGATTCGCTCGCCCATCCGCTCGCGCACGGCATTATTCGATATTGGCATTGCAGGTCCGATTGCTGGATTTGTTGTTGCGCTGGCGGTGCTGGCCTTTGCGATGCCGCATTCCAAGGTGATTACAATACCGTCGGCGAGTTCGGATATTCAACTTGGATATCCTCTGGTTTTTCGGGTGATTTGGGCAATTATTCCAACAACAACTCTCCATAGCTCGCGGGCGCTGCATAGCGTTTATTTTCCACCAACAGTGATCGCCGCATGGGTAGGAATGTTTGCCACCGCGCTGAACCTGCTTCCCGGTGGACAACTCGATGGCGGGCACATCGTGTTTGCGCTGGCGCCGCGCGCTCACCGGATCGTCTCGCGGCTCACGATTCTAGCCTTGATTCCGATGGCCATTTACTTTTGGCTAGGATGGATGGTGTGGGCGGTCTTGCTACGGATCAGCGGCATGCGCCATCCTATGGTAGCCGACTGGCCGGGGATCTCCGGCGCGCGACGGTGGCTTGCAGTTTTCGCTCTGCTGATGCTGGTCCTGACTCTAACTCCAGCACCCTTCGCGCATAGCTCGCTGATGCATGTCTTACGGGAATGGCGCAGCGGACAATAGATTTCCAGAGTGGATTCTCAGTCGGGACGAACCGGAGCCGCTTTTTATTCTTCGACAATAGGCGCTGTCATTTCGACTGCGGGTTCTCCACCAGCGGCTTCCTGGGCGACGATCAGACGTCTGGCTTCGACGCGCACTTTGGGAAGATGGATTCCAAACAGGAGCGCCCCGCCGATGCAAGCCAGGGCTCCAATCCTGACGGTCAAGGGTGCCCCCAAATGCTCAGCCAAAGCGCCTGCGAACAGCGATCCAAATGGCGCCATGCCCATGAACATCATGGTGTATATGGCCATGATGCGGCCGCGCAGGCGATCCGGAACCATGACCTGAAGCAGCGTATTCGAAGACGACATTTGCAACATTATGCAGAACCCGACCGGCAACAGAAGGGCGGTGGAAAGAGAAAAACTATGAGACAGCGAAAATAGAACGAGGAAGACGCCAGCACCACCGCAGGAGAGTGCGACCCATCTTCCGAGGCCGCTCACGCCAGTGCGGGTTGCAAGCGTGAGGGCACCGAGCAGAGCGCCGATGCCAGTTGCGCCCATCAGAATTCCTAGGCCTCGGGCGCCTCCGTGAAGAATTTTGTCAGCGAAGACTGGCATCAGCACGGTGTAAGGCATCGCGACCAAACTTACCAGCCCCAGAAGCAGCAATAGCGCGCGAATCGGCGCGGTCTGGCGGGCAAAACGGAATCCCTCGATGATATGAGTTAGCGGAGACCCGCTAGCTGAATGGGCCCGGGGCTGCACCCGCATCAGCAACAGACCGATGATCACGGCGATATAGCTGACAGCGTTGGCAAAAAAACACCAACCTTCACCGATTTTCGCTACTAGGATTCCGGCGATCGCCGGCCCGATGATACGTGCGCCGTTGAACATTGACGAGTTCAACGCGATCGCGTTCATGAGGTCTTCCTTGCCGACCATATCCACCAGGAAGGACTGCCGCGCGGGAATATCGAACGCATTCACGACGCCTAGCAGCGCGGCCAATACGAAAATGTGCCAGATCTTTACAGTGCCAGTGAGCGTGAGAGCTGCGAGGATGGCGGCCAAAATCATCGACGCAATCTGAGTCGCGATCACGACGCGATGACGGTTGTGCCGGTCAGCAACGATGCCTCCCAGTGGAGCGATCAGGAAGACAGGTAACTGGCTGGCGAAGCCTACGGAACCCAGCAAAAGCGATGAGCCTGTAAGGCGGTATACCAGCCAGGATTGGGCGATGCTCTGCATCCAGGTACCGATTAGAGAGATCAATTGACCGCTGAAAAAGAGCTGGAAATTGCGGTGCTTCAGGGAACGCAAAGTGGCAGGCAGCCTGGAGGTGTTCTCTGGCTGAGAGCTTGCTGCTTCGGCGTTGCTGCTTGCTCTAGGAGCTGCCGGATCTGCCACTTTCGTCCGTTCTACGGATGCTGGTCGGCCCTAGCTGGAACGCATTGCTTCGCTTTCAAAGCCTGCCCGGATGAAACCGATTAAATTGTGACTTCCTGCCGGACGCAAATGAGGTACAGTATGCAGGTCTGGCTGCCAGCACCTCCGGCACAGCCATCAGTATAACGGCAACGAAGAGTGGGATTCTTTCCAACAAAGTTCGGCACTCGATTAGACGAGAGCATTTCCCAGAACCACAATTGGAGGTACCGTGAACACCACCCAGGTTCATGTTGAACGGAGAGCGGCACAGCGATTCGAATTTCATCTTCCGGTTTCTATACGCGTGGCCAACTCTGACATTGAGGCTCATGGATTTACTCGAGACCTGAGCGCGAGAGGTGCTTTCTTCTACACAGAATTTGCTTTGACCGAGGGCGACTCAGTGGAGCTTACGGTGACGATGCCCTCGGAGATCACGCTGGCCGAGAACATGCGTGTGCGTTGCCAAGGCAAGGTCACGCGCTCTCTCACGGTAGAAGGCAAGTTCGGCGCGGCCGTGCATATCGAAAAATACGAGTTCCTTCCCGAGTCTGCCGGCGAGCAGCCAGCAGCCTTTGAACGCATTTCAGCCTTACACAATCGCGACAGAGAATCGCGGCAAGTGCCTGATTCGTCGGGTATCACAGTGCGTTGACGGCCGGGCCGTTGTGTACCCGAACCTGGTGGAAACACCTTGCGGGTCGCGGAATTTCCGTTTTTTCTTCCTTTCAATTTGGCTTCTTTTTACTTAGAATGCTAGTTCGCAAAGGGACATTCCTTCGCTTCGGGGCTACCCGCTGCTATGTTTGTCTCCTCCGTGGGTTCATTCCCATTTTTGGCGTTCGGATTCTTTGAGAGGGGAAACCGTGTTTAAGGCGTACGCGCACTATTACCAAAGTCACTTGGCGGGCATCCTCGCTCTCCATAACATGCTGGTACCGGTAATAGAAGTGAGGCCCTTGCCATGCATGGCGTAGCGATTGCCCTCCTGGCGGAAGACAAAGAGAGGCTATCGGTGCTCCAGCACAGACTGGATGGCACCCAGATGGGCCGGAATGTCTTCAGCCAGCAGGGTTTTCCCACGAGCGCCACCGACCCGATTCTGCGCCAAATTCAAGATGTAAGAGCCGAAGTTGTGCTGGTGGATATTGATCCTCACGACGTGCAGCGTGCGATTCGTGCCATTGAGTTGATCAATGCAAACACTAGCGATATTGCGATATTCGCTGTCGGGGAAATGAATAATCCTCTAACAATTGTTGCGGCAATGCGTTCCGGGGCCCGCGAATATCTTGAACAGCACACCACTTCAGAAGCCATTCTCGAAGCGTTGACGCGGTTTGCTACCTCCCGCAGCAAGGCGCGCGCCTCAGCGGGCCGGGCTCGGGTATTTACGGTGATGAATGCAAAAGGAGGGGCCGGTTCGACCACGATTGCGGTGAATACCGCAGTTGCGCTGCAGGAAGCACACGGCGGCGTTCTATTGGTGGATTTTTCGCCGCTGGGTCATGCCGCACTTCATTTGAATGCACGGCCTTCGTTCGGCTTGAGCGATGCGCTGCAAAACCTGCATCGCATGGACGCCTCGCTGCTTGAGGGGTTCATGACCCAATGCAAAGGTGGATTGCAGTTGCTGGCTGGCTCGCAGAGCCCGCAGGCGCTGACTCCTGCTGCAGCCGAATTGGCGCGGCTGTTTGATCTGCTGGTGGCACACTTCCGGTATGTGGTGGTCGACTGCTCGAATCGAGTGGATCAGACCGCCCGGCTGCTTTGCGATCTCTCGAGTTCCGCGGTGCTGGTCGCGCAAGCGGATGTGGTTTCGCTGTGGAGCGCAAACCGGATTCGAACGTACATGGAAGAAGGCAGCGGTCACAATCGGGTCCGGCTGGTGCTTAACCGGTACAAGAAGATTCCAGGATTCACTGATGAAGATATCGAGAAGGCCACCAACTGCAAGCTGCTTTGGAAGCTCCCTAATAACTATCAATCGGTTGCACCGGCCATTGATAAGGGATCGCCGGTGGCATTTCATGAAAGCCAGGAACTGGGCCGTGCTTTTCGTTTAATGACCGCTGCTCTGGTACAGGCGTCCGGTGGAGAGAGCCCCTTAGAGATCGCGCAGCAACAGGACCCAGGCGCAAAGAAGAAAGCACCGGGCCGCCTGCTCATCTCGCCTCTTCGAGCTGGACAGTAAATCCAGACTCAATTTCCGTTCACATCTCCTCACTGCTTAATGCGCGGTTGCAGCTTGCAATTGCGCTTTCAATTTAAGAGCTGTTGCCCGACCGTCGGCTGTGTTGATGAGATCTTGGGATTCGCCGGGGTCTGCCGTCCAGTCGTAAAGTTGCTCCCCGCTTTTCTGATGGATGATGACGTGCCAACGCGATGTGACCAGAGACTCCATATCTCCATCGGCCGCGGTAGGAATTTTCCCTTTCACCAGCCTGTCTTGCGTATTAATGACGCTGTTCTGCCCCAGTTGGGAGACAGGATCAGGCCATTGAAGTCCAGTTTTCGATGAATTCCAAAGAACATTCAGAGCAGGATCGGGGAATACTTTTTGATCTTTGCCACCGAGAAGACTCATAACCGTTGCAGGAATCGTCGCGTTGGAAACTGGCGTGGCCACCCGTAAACCTGCAGGAAGATGTCCAGGGTATGAAATTATTAGCGGGACATGGATCAGATTCCAGTACAGCGAGATTCCGTGGTAATTCATTCCATGCTCGCCCAGCGACTCACCATGGTCTGAGGTGATTATCACAATCGTATTTTCGGCTCCTCCCTGGCGTTCGAGCTCGCGTAGAAGGCGGCCGATGTAATCGTCAACATACTTCACACCGGCGTCGTACTCATCGATAGGAGTTCCGTGGTCCCACTCTGGCTTTGGATATCCGTAGGGGCCACCATAGGCGTAATGCACGTCTAAGTAATTGAGGAACGCAAAAAACGGGCGACGCCGGTCGCGCTGAATCCAGTGCACGAGTTCCTGGTTGACTTCGTCCGCGCGCTTGCGTTTGGCATACGCTCCACCATAGTCCCCTGAACCTTCAGTGTCTTTATCCAGCCAAGCGTCGAAGCCAAAAAAACGAAACGTACGAGTGACTTTGCTTTTCTCGGTGCGGTTTAGGTAAAGGTGCGCAAACTCTCGTCCGTAAAGTGTGCGGATAAAGGAATCGGATAACGAATCGAAATAGTCTTCAAAATGGATAAAGCCGCGACCCAACCCGACATTACCGGTAAAAAAAATCCGGTTCGCAGAAAATGCACCAGTGCGATAGCCGCTGCGCTGCAGTGCCTCTCCGAGTGTGGCGAAACCATTCAGATTCTTCTGGCCCCAACCCAGCCAAGGTTGAACATTCTTCAAGCCGTGCTCGAAGGGATAACGTCCGGTCAGCAGAGAAGCGTGTGAAGGCAGCGTCCAGGAGCAGGGAGCAACGGCGTTCTGAAACAACACACCGTTCTTCGCAAGCTGATCGAATTGTGGGCTAGTCGGCCTGCCATATCCGTACGAGGAAAGATGATCCGCGCGAAGAGTGTCAATTACGATTACCAGCACGTTTGGCGATCCAGGAGTTGCCGCCGGCAGATTGGCCACCGCGCGTTGTTCATGCAGCCATTTTCCTGATTGAATCCCGGCGAACGCCAGCAGGAAGAATGCAACTAACCAGGGCGTTGATTTCTCCCAAAACCTGACCACCCGGGGCTGATGGTTGCCCACCCAGCGCGTAAATGCCACGGCAACACCCAAGGCGAGTAACACACAGGCACGATGATAGAGGCGATTGGTTAACGTGAGCCAGTCGTATACAGCCAAAAAAGATAGAAGAAAGCACAGCACCCGAATGGAGGGAATGCGTGTTGAGAGTCGTGAAGCCGACCAAACCACGAGCGCTAGGATCAAGAAAAAAAGCAAGTCGACTAGCGGGGAGATCCAGAGAATTTGTTTTGATACGTGGATTACTCGCCCCCATTGCGCCCAATTGATTCTTTGAAAAATGAGCAGACCGACGCCTTCAATCAGCCCGGTCACGATCCCGAACCAGATAGGGATTAAGAGCAGTGAAGTTGCTGACGCACTTGCCCTGGAGGTCTCAGCCTGCGTTTCAGGCGACAAGATGGCACTGTATTTCATGCACGGCGCCCTGCAAATGTTTCCCGCATATGCAACATGCTCTCACACTTCATGATGATGCTGGCCGGCGTTCATAGTTCCTCTGAATGGTCCATTTCTGGCTGCCGGAAACTAAGCCGTGTAGGATAAAGTGCTTCCCACGAATATGCGATCATCGGCCGTTGAAATACTGCCAGAGACACGAACACGGCGTCGTACGCTTCTGCTCCCGCTGTGCCTGGTTGCGTGTGGTGTTGTCCCGCGTTTGATCCTCGCACGCGAGACTTTTCTAAATCCCGATGAGGCGCTGCATTATCTGTTGTCCGACCAGCCTTCGCTCGCGATGGCATACAAAGCGAGCTTAACGACGGCGCACCCTCCACTGCTTGTATTGGTATTGCACTATTGGCGATTGCTGGGGACATCAGAATTGGCGCTGCGGACTCTTGCCTTGCTGACCGGAACAGCATTCTGCTGGATTATGTTTCTATGGCTGCGAAGGGTGGCAGATAGAGCTACTGCTTTGGCCGGACTAACGCTGTTTCTGTTCGCGCCATCGCTGATAACGCTCTCTGCCGAAGTGCGACAGTATTCGCTTCTGCTTTTCTTCGCCGCGAGCAGCCTTTATTTTCTGGAACGCGCACTGGAAGAGAATTCCGCCCGCATGATGTTGTTGTCTTCATGCGCGCTCTATCTAGCACTGCTGAGCCATTATTCGTCACTGATCTTTGCGCTGGCGATTGGCGTTTACGCGCTGGTGCGATTTCTCGCGGCGCAAGAACGGGGCGCGCTGCTTGGCATTTGGATCGTCGGCCAACTGGGCGCGGTGACGCTATGCGCGTTTCTGATCTTTACTCACGTCTTGAGGGTGAGAAGGCTCGGACTCCCGCAAGGCATCGCCGATACCTGGCTACGGTCCTCGATTTTTCATAGCGGCGAGGACCATCTTTTAACTTTCATCTTCGGACGAACCACGCGCCTGTTCCGATATTTTTTTAGCCACGGCACTATCGGCGTTGCAGCCTTGCTGCTTTTTGTTATTGCGATCGTGCTTTTGGTACGCGATAAGAAGAAGCCGGAGAGTCTTCACAAACCCACTCCGCGCCAGATCGCGATTCTGCTCGCATTGCCATTTCTAATCACCCTAGGAGCCGCGATAGCTGGAATCTATCCCTATGGCGGCACACGCCACGATTCTTTGCTCATCATGTTCGCAATACCGGGTGTGAGCATTGGCTTGGTCCGGCTAAAGATTCGCTGGCCCTGGTTGAAGCCAGTGGGGCTAATCACGGGCCTAGCGATTTGTAATATATTCTCGTATCCGCCGCCGCCGTACATACCGCGAAAAAACCAGAATCGAAGATTTATGAGGGAGGCGATCCGGTTCGTGCGTCAGTCTGTGCCGCCCGGATCGGTGGTCTACGTGGATCATCCGGGTGGTCTGCTGCTCAGCTACTATCTTTGTGGGAATGCGATCGTTCCCTTCGAGAGCCAGTCTCAGCCCTTCTTGACATCGCGCTGCGGAGACTATAAGGCAGTCACCCCTGCGCGCAGATTGTGGTCTTTTGATCCTGACACTTTCCCGGGCACGGTGCAGGAGATGCGACGCAGACATGAACTGCACCCCGAGGCGCAGGTTTGGATGTTTCAGTCTGGCTGGATTGATTGGCACGAGGAGGTGTGGATCGCGCAGCTTCGAGATTACGGCTGCTATGACCTGCAGCAGTTCGGACCGAATATCATAGTTTGCAGGATGATGCTCGATGCCGAACGGCTTAAATCGAATTGAATGCGACAAGCTGTTGCTTAGAAGAGGCCAGTTAGAACATCAGTTTCGCCCCGAGTTGAAAAGCTCTTGGCCCCCCTGACCCAAATACTCCGCCCGCGGTCGAAACCGGCTTTCCAAATCCTTGCGAGGACACCACGTTGGAAAATCCTGAGTAGTCGGCGTTGTTTACTCCTAAAATGTTCGCCTTATTGAAGAGATTGAATACCTCTCCCATGGCTTGCAGAGTGAGCCGTTCCTGCAGGCGAATGTCCTTGGCTAAACGCAAATCGAACGAATTGAAAGTATCGTTGAAGCGGGCATTCGGAGAAACTGTTGGCAGAAGCTGCGATCCGTCTCCCGTCACGCCCCCGGCAGCGTTTAAGTTCGCAATGAAAGCATTCAACTGCGCAGCTGTCTGGAACTGGCGCCCGCCCGCGTTACGTGCTAGCTGAGGAATGCGCGACTTATTCCCGTTTTGATCAACGTAGAGAATGTCCATGGGCACACCCGAGCCATAGGTCCAAAGCGGCGACAGGCGCAATCCAAACGGCAGGTCAGCCGTTCCTTGTATCACCAGCCGGTGCCGCTGGTCGTTCGGCGTGGGGCCGTACTCGCGTCGCAAGTTGCGTGGGTCAACCGGCGGATAGCCGAAGGGAACCTGATCGTAATTGGCATAGTTCAAAGCTTTCGATAATGTGTATGCCGCGTGCATTTGGTAGCGCTGCGCGAAGCGATGATCCACAGTCAACCACAGCGCATCGTAATGGGTATTCACGCTCGACTGAAGATCGGTAACGGTTTCCGGTCCCCCGGAGGCAGGGTTGAACACCGAGCCAACCGGCACGCCGATGATGAAGTGCGTTCCCAGATTGTGAATGCCATCCGCCTTCACTACCCAGTTCTTCGCAAACTCATACTGAATCCCAAGATTAAATTGCTGCACCATCGGATTCTGCAGCCTGTTGTCGATGACGTTCATGCCTTCTTGCGCTCCGCCGGCTCCAGGAATGATGAAGCCGGTAAAAGCATTGGACAAGGTGGGAGCACCGGGAGTGAAATTCCCATTTGAATCCAGATAAATTGGAGCGCCGGTACTTGGATCGCGCGCGGCATTGCCCAGTCGCACGTCAATCGGCAAAGCGCGTCCGTCCAAGCCACGTTCGAGCGACAGAATCTCCAGTGTGACACGGTCGTAGTAAATACCGTAGCCCCCGTGCAGGCTGAACTTTCCGTCTTTGTTGGCCCAGTTGAATCCGACGCGCGGCCCCCAGTTATTGCCATCTTTGTGCCGCGTGCCATGCAGGAATGGCAACAGAATCGGGTTGATCTGGTTGTAGTGTCCGACGTTGTTAACATCAGTGTCGATTTCGTAACGCAGGCCCAGGTTCAAGGTGAGCTGAGGGTGCAAACGCCAGTCGTCTTGCACGTAGCCAGCCAGGTGATTGTTGTTCGAGTTCGGAATGAGTAGCGGCGCGCTGGAATTGCCACTGCGCACCGTTACCGCAAACAACAGATCCTCGTCATTGATCGCGCCATCGCCATTGCGATCCTGATTCGCGAAATCCTGCACAAAGATAATTGCACCGGACTGAAAGACGCCCAAATTGAAGTCAGCGCCGATATGTTGAACCTGCCCACCAAAACGGATGTTGTGTTTTCCATGAATCCAGTCGAGGCCGTCATCCCATTGCCAACGCTTTTGCCGCGTCTGTTGCGGCACACGGAAGGAAGATCCATCCGCCAAACTGGGGAAATCCAGCTCGGGAGCCGCCATAATCGGCCTTGTGCTGTTGATGAAGTTATTGAAGCTGAAGCTGGCGCGATTCAATAGGGTGGGATTCACTACCCTCGTCCACGAACTCTGAAAAGTCTGGAAGTTGTTGCGTGCATCCTGCCGTTCGGAAGAGGAACCGATGGGAGCACCGGTCAGGAAGCTAGCCGCGCCTGTCGCGTTCTGGCGCTCGACCGAGTAATGAAAGCTGAAATGATCTTTGCTCGAAGCCTCCCAATCTCCACGTGCTGTTCCCATTGGGTCAGTAACAGGCACGGCAGCGAAACCGGTGGAGAGCGTTCCGCCTCCAGTTGCATTCGGGTGCCTGGTGGCGACTAGCACCCCACCCAATTCATCCCGGAACTCGAATGCACCGAAGAACCAAGCCTTGTCCTTCACCAAGGGGCCGCCCAGAGTGCCCGAATACTGTTGTCGGCTGAACGGTGGAGTCTGGCCAGCTGGCGCTGAGAAATCAGAGTTGAACGTGGGAATCGTGGCCTGCAAGCTCTTGTCGCGCTCATAAATGGATGCCGAACCGTGCAAGGTGTTGCTGCCCGATTTCGTCACCACGTTCACTACAGCCGATCCGGAACGCCCTAACTCCGCAGAAAAACGATTGGTAGCGCTCTGGAATTCCTGCACCGCATCTTCCGGCACATTCACCAGCATGCCGCCCACGGCGTCATCATTGTTATCCATGCCGTCGATGCTGACATTTCCTCCTCGCCCCAACTGTCCCGCCGAGGAAATCACCACCGTGTTTGCCTTGGTGGGATCAAAATTCGGAGCAATCGTATTGCCGGGCGTGAGTAGCGCCAGCTCCAGAAAGTTGCGACCATTCAACGGCAGATTTTCGATTTGGCGCGCGTCGATGACTCCGTCAACAACCGATGAAACTGTGTTTACCAGGGGCACGGAATCCCTATCATCGATGACGATGGTTGTGTTCGCTCCTTCAACAGAAAGGCGGAGCTTGAGATTTGCTTGCTGCCCCACCTGAAGCCCCATTTTGGAAACAGATGGCGCAAACCCTTTGGCTTCCGCCCGCACCTCGTAAACACCCGGCGCGAGATCGTTGAACGCGAATAAACCAGCATTGGTGCTTACCGTGGACCTCTCCACACCGGTAGCAGTATTTCGAGCGATCACTCGCGCGTTAGTCACTACTGCGCCCTGGGGATCGGTGATATCACCCTTCAGAACGGCCGTCCCTAGCTCTTGGGCACGGGCCGCAATAGTGATCAAAATAAGATTTAGGACTAGAAGTCGTGTCACAGCACGATGGCAGAACTGCAAGGTTGGGCTCCTCGAGAAAACACTTTGAGTTTGATTGAATTCGAATCAGAGCTACTTAGCACTGGCGAGCGGCTCCATGCTCTCGATCACAAGTGCGCGTGAACCGCCGCGCTGAAACACCTTGCCCTTAGCTGTTACTTTTTGTCCGGCAAATTTCATCAGCTTTTCGTTCTGGCCGGTTGCAGGAGTGGTGTCGGCAATGGGCCAATACACTGTGCCGTCATCGTCCAGAATCACGAGCGGAGAGCCTGCCTTGGCACAGGCACGAGCGCAATCTGCGCTGATCGGTTTATCCAGATTTTTAGTAAACGCGCAAGCAGAATCGAGGACGTAACCTTTCACTGTCACCGGCGTTCCCTCAGTGGCTGCGGCAAAAGCTATGAGACACAGACTAAGCGGAAGAACAATCTTGCCGAACAAGCGGAGACTCATTTTTCCCCCAAGCAGAACCCAAGTGCAGATCGCTTATAAATTGCGTAAAGCGAGAGATAGGCTTTGCAGCCTACCTCTCTCGTGGGGTGAACTCCTCATTGCTGCGGGCCGGAGAGCGCCGAGATGAGGACTTAAGAATTGACAAGAAAGTAGCCGGAGGGAGAAGCAGGCGCAATAGTGAAAAAATACTAGAACCTGTCCCATATAACCTAGGTGACGATTGGTTTTCTCTTTTATTTACTGCGAACGTGGCATATCGAATGGTAGCTCTGGCAGCTCCACAATCCGATTTCTGGGGTCGGTCCCAATCTGCAAGAACTCCTATGAACTCTGGCTCATCCCGACGAGCGGAGCGCCGATTCCCGCCGGAGTGTTCAAACCCGATGCTCATGGGAGCGCGACGGTGATCAATCCCCCACTGCCCGCCGGAGTAGAGGCCAAGGCATTCGCGATGACCATCGAACCTGAACAGGGATCGTCCACGCCGACAATGCCAATTGTGATGATGGGCGCTGGAGAGTAGTTCTAACCACAGAGTCGAAGGTAGCGCCGTCTCGGCGGCCCGATAGCGGGGACGCCCGCCAGACAGCCGGCCGGAGGCCGACGCTACATAATAAATACCATTCAGACTTTATGCTTCTTCGCTCTCTTTCAACTTGGCAATGACGCTGAAATCTTCAAGTGTTGTGGTGTCGCCCTTCACTTCCCCGCTGGTGGCCAATTCGCGAAGCAGCCGGCGCATGATCTTACCGCTGCGGGTTTTAGGAAGAGTATCCGTAAAACGGATATCCTCAGGTTTGGCCAATGCTCCGATCTCTTTGACTACCCACTTTCTCAATTCTTCTTTTAGTTCAAGAGTGGGATTCCGGCCTTGCTCCAGAGTAACGAAAGCAGCAATGGCCTGGCCTTTAAGCTCGTCGGGGCGGCCCACAACAGCCGCTTCAGCAACTGCGTCGTGCGCGACCAGAGCCGATTCGACTTCCATCGTGCTGAGCCGGTGCCCGCTCACGTTGATCACGTCATCCACGCGGCCCATCACCCAGAAATAACCATCTTTGTCTGTGCGTGCCCCATCACCGGTGAAATAGACGCCGGGAATTTGCGACCAGTACTGCTTCACGTAGCGGTCGGGATCGCCATAGATGGTGCGCAGCATGCCCGGCCAGGGCTGCTTGATAACCAAAAATCCTCCGGAGCCATCGGGAACCGGCTCGCCCTGCATATTCACGATCTCGGGAACCACGCCAGGAATCGGGCGCGTGGCCGACCCGGGTTTGGTTGCGACCGCACCGGGAATCGGGCTGATCATGATGTGTCCGGTCTCGGTCTGCCACCAGGTGTCGACAATCGGGCAGCGATCGTGCCCAATCACCTCGCGGTACCACATCCAGGCTTCTGGATTGATCGGCTCGCCGACCGTCCCCAGCAAACGCAAACTATCGAGCTTGTGCTTCTTTGGCCATTCGTCGCCCCACTTAATGAACGTGCGGATCGCCGTGGGCGCGGTGTAAAAGACATTCACTTTGTGCCGGTCGATAATGCTCCAAAAGCGGTCTGGCTCCGGAAAATTTGGCGCGCCTTCATACATTAGGCTGGTGGCGCCATTTAGCAAAGGTCCGTAGACAATATAGCTGTGGCCAGTAACCCAACCGATATCGGCGGTACACCAGTAGGTATCTTCTTCCTTCAGATCGAAAACCCACTTGGTTGTGATGTAGATTCCGATCGAGTAACCCGCCGTTGTGTGCACCACTCCCTTTGGTTTGCCCGTCGTTCCTGAGGTATAGAGGATATAGAGCGGATGTTCGGCATCCAACGGTTCGGCAGGGCATTCGTCGGAAGCGTTCGCCATCAGTTCGTGCCACCAATAATCGCGGCCTGATTGCAGTTTGATTGTTGAACCGGTGCGCTTGTAAACGATCACATGCTTCACCGATGGGCAAGATTTCAAGGCCTCTTCAACCGCGGGAAACAGTTTCACTTCTGACCCACGACGATATGAACCATCCTGCGTGATCACAGCAACAGCTTGGGAGTCGTGGATGCGATCAATGAGAGCGTTGGATGAGAATCCGCCGAATACAACCGTATGCGGCGCGCCGATGCGGGCGCAAGCCAGCATCGCAATGGGCAACTCCGGCGTCATGCCCATGTAAATTGCAACGCGATCACCCTTCCTCACCCCGAGAGATTTCAAAACATTGGCAAACTTCTGCACTTCGCGATGAAGCTGCTGATAGGTAAGCGTGCGAACCTCCCCTGGCTCACTCTCCCAGATCAGCGCCGCTTTATTCTTGCGCCAGGTTTGAACATGGCGATCGAGACAATTGTAGGAGAGATTGAATTGGCCTCCGGAGAACCACTTGGCCCACGGGCAATTCCACTCCAGAACGTTGTCCCATTTTTTGAACCAATGCAATTCCTCGGCAATACGTCCCCAGAACTGTTCCGGCTGCTCTACGGACTCGCGGTAAATGCGCTCGTACTCTTCCAGACTTTTGATATGCGCTTGCTGGCGGAAGTGTTCGGGGCATTCAAACTTCCGCCGCTCTTGCAAAATGGAATCGATGTGGGTCGCTGCCTGGGTAGCGGAGGCCTTATCCGGCATTCCTTGTTCCTCGCGGGATTGGAGCTAGTGCGAAATGGGTTCGCACGGCGATTCTACTGCGACAAAGCCGGAATGTCTGCATCTCCCAGAATGGGCATCGAAAGATCGGCCTCAGAACGCACGCTGCGGGTTCCGCAGCTATAATGATGTTCTCTGGCTCACTTGTTGTCTCGCATGAAACCATCCTCGGAATTCCCAGACTCCTCGACCGATGCAGCCGCCATAACCGTTCCCGAAGTTAAGTTTCTGGTGCAACTGGAGCCGTGGCGCAGGCAGTTCCTCAGAAATATCTGCGATCTTTTCAGCTCTCCGAGCGGGGTGGAGATTTCATTCGCCCCAGCCGAATTCTGGACCGATGTGTTCGTCGGTTCTGGCTTGCCATGGTCGAAGTTTGCGCAATCCACGATCTATCACGTCACAGTGATTGCGCTGCTGTGGGGAGCGGTCCAGCTCTGGCCTCAGCCGCGCATACTTAATCAACTCGTACTTACTAAGGATGAAGTCATTTCTTACTCACCTTCGGAATACCTGCCACCCTTAGATACGGGCGACCGGCAAATCCAACAGCAGGAAAAAGGCGAGCCGGAGTACGCTCCACAGCCGATCCTCTCTGTGCCGCCGGAAGCGGACAACCACACTCAGACCATCATCACTCCGCCTGATGTCAAACTCAATCACGACGTCCCGCTGCCTAACGTCGTCTCCTGGACGCAGATGCCCGGGCCGGTCCCATTGGCAGCCCGCGCGGTTGCAGAGATGAACCTTCCCGCCTCGCCCATATCAGTCGTCGCGCCACCTCCCGATGTCGCCCGAGCGATGCAGCATCAAGGGCCATCCTTGCAGCAGGCTGTGGTCGCGCCTCCACCTGCGCTTCAGGAGTTGAATACTCGCGGTTTGCAAAGTCCGCAGGGGGCTGTAGTCGCCCCGCCGCCGAATGTCGATGTGACCGCTGCGCGAAAGTTTGGAGACATTAATATCGGCCATTCGGATGTGATCGCCCCCTCGCCACGGCTGCCGATGGCGGAGCAGCGCGCCGTCCCGAGAGGAGCGCCTGCGCTGGGCGGGGGTGGCGCGGTTGTCCCTCCACCACCTGCCGTTGCCGGAACCGGCACATCGAGTCGCGCTGGACAACTCATCGCGCTCAGCATTCACCCGGCAGCGATCAATGGGCTGATTGATCCGCCCGCGGGCAATCGTCGTGGCACATTTTCCGCAACACCGCAGGGCAAACATGGAGCGTCCGGAACCCCGGACGTAGCGACCGGAACAAGCCACGATGGAAGCGGCACGGGATCGGGTCACAGCGCAAGCGGGCTGCCTGCAGGTTTGCATGTCGGCGCAGGGCCGGCTGCGCAAAGCAGCTCAGTCGTAGGCCAGGGGGGCGCAGATGGAGCCGACGGCGGCTCTTCGCAAGCGGCTAGGGGCAATGACGCACTCGTCGCCAACGTAACTCCCCCGCGCGTATCGAGCGCTTCGCCGTCGCGACCCGCGACAGAGATTTCCGCAAGCGGTGCGACAGACCTCGAGAAGAAAGTTTTCGGTAATCGAAAGTTCTATTCAATGACCCTAAACATGCCGAATCTCAACTCATCCGGCGGAAGCTGGGTCATCCGCTTTGCTGAGTTAAGCAACAGCCGTGATAAAGGGGATCTTGCCGCGCCAGTCGCGGTCCAAAAAGTCGATCCCGCCTACCCTCTGGAGTTGATGAGACGCAACGTTCAGGGCACGGTGACGCTGTACGCCATCATCCGCAGCGACGGTTCGGTCGGCGATGTGCGCGTGCTGCAAGGGGTGGATGACCGGCTCGACGCGTATGCTCGGGCCGCACTGACACACTGGCGATTCCAACCCGCAACGAAAAATGGCAACGCGGTCGATCTTGAAGCGGTGGTCGCGATTCCGTTCCGGGTGAGCCGAACGAGATCGGGGTTTTAGATGAAGCACGTTTTTTGCTTTGCGAATCCTCAGCGTCCTCTGCGGTTAGAAGCTTGTAACCGCAAAGTTCGCAAAGAACGATCGCAAAGGCCGCCGATGAACTACCTTCCCGCGGCCGCCTTTCCTTCCAAAGCCGCATAAACAGCGGGATTCGTGCAAACCTCGTAGTAAGAACGCTCAGTCCATTGTTGCAACGAAAAGCTGGAAGGATCAATTTGCGGGATGCGGCTAGCGCGCACCACAATTTTGCGGAAGATATCGTTCCCGATCGGTACGGTACCCAGGAGCAAACGGAATTCTTCGCTGCCCCATAGCTGCGGGAATGACAGACGGCAACGTTCGAGTGAGATTTCCTGCTGCAGCCGCTGAAACGTGGCTTCGCTTATCCGAATGCCGTTCAGGTTGTACTTCATGATGAAATCTTCTGGGCCTTCGGCGGCATGGGCATCGCTGACCGTCTGAAATGCGTAAACATTGAACGGGCTATTGAGCCGCTCCATGCTCCTACGCACGCGCTTGTTGCAGGAGGACAGGCGATCGCTTTCATTGAGCGCCTCGGATATCATAATCCGATCTTCGCCATCCATGAGATACATGGGCGCGGAGTCCTGGAAGGAGATTCCGATTCCCAGCTCCAGGCCAGGCAAACCGGCGCGCTGAAGCAACTGATTGTAGCCGCGCACAATTTCAATGATCTCGCGCGCCAGAACGCAAGCGCGGCTTACCGCAAGACCTTTGTCGCCTTGGCGCTCGAGCAATCCAAGAATAATTGCGTCGCCTTCAAGAAAAACCTTCTCCGCGCCATACTTCGCCAGCAACTTGTTCACGGGATCATAAAAATTCAGGCTGAAATAGGAAGCCGGGTTCATCCCCCGCTCGAGCAGCGAACGAGTAAGTCGCGAAGAATCGCGCACATCGGCTTTAACAATCACATGCCGCAGGATCTTATCTTCATCGAGCTTTCGCTCCTGCGGCAGCATGAACTCATAAAGAGTTCCGTTCATGGCCGAGAGATCGCGGATTTTCTGATTGCCGACCAGATTTACGCTATCGAGCGCACCGTTCAACGCTTCCAGCCGGCGCAGATCCCGGTGATAGCGCATGAAATCGCGGAGAAAACGTCCCGCGACCTTGCTGCGCTCGGCGCTGCGGCATCCTGCGACGCGAGCCATGGCTGAGTAAAGACTCTCGCAGGAAAGTTTTCCATGCTCTTCTATTAGTTTTTCTACTCGCTCACGTTCGTGGCGTGAGATCAGCGCGTGTTTTAGCTGCTGCGGATTGATACGAGGCGAGTATTCGGAAAGCAGCGGCGCCACTTCATAAGACGCGATTGCGTACTCCATCAGCTCGTCGCGGTCGAGCAGGTCTGTCCAGATTTGCAGCCGGGCCTTCTGGGAGCGAGTGCAATCTTCACCGCCCGCTCCCACCATCTCCTGCGCATTTTCAGGGACATTGAGCCAGCTATCCACTATGTCTTCATTATTGCCTTCCGATCCCAAATGAATCGACTGCACGAATTCGCAAAGGATCCTGCGGATATTCGAAAAGCGGTCTGGATCCTTATCAAAATTGCCCAGCATAACGTAATGCTCCGCGTTCAGGTACGTGTCGCGTCCGTCTTCGATAAAGATCAACGGATTCAGGAA
>Ga0137403_10000819_pt1 | contig 39853 bp, 41 predicted proteins | sample CZOMad2_1_16fung_FD_122057 | JGI IMG/M metagenome (GOLD analysis project Ga0137403, IMG submission 122057) | Vadose zone soil fungal communities from Angelo Coast Range Reserve, California, USA - CZOMad2_1_16fungal (Hybrid Assembly) | ecosystem: Environmental > Terrestrial > Soil > Vadose zone...
TTTGGTGGCCGGGTTCCTGTGGCTCGCGAGCGACAACAAGATTCCCGTCGACGACTATGGCCTGCCGTGGGTCGCCGCGTTCTTGACTCTCTACGCTGGGATCACCATGGTGAGCAACGTCCCCTTCTACAGCTTCAAAGACATCAACCTGCGGCGATCGGTGCCGTTCACCGTCATTTTCCTGATCGTTCTCGGTTTCGTTCTTATCTCCTTCGATCCCCCGATCGTGCTGTTTCTCATGTTCGTGGCATACGGCCTGTCCGGTTACGTCCATTGGGCTTGGAAAAAGCGCCGGGGCGCGAAGCAGCCCCCCCAGTTGCAGTGATGGGTCAAACCCGTTATATTCCGCGCGTGCACCCCATTAGCACATTGAAGCCTCACCTCGGCAGCCTGCTTCTTGCGGGCCTGCTGCTGCGCCTCGCGCGCTAAATACTCCAATCCCAATTTGGCAGTACCCGGTCGCAGCACCAGCAGGTGCGGCGAGTCATTTCAAGCCTCATTGCAGGTATTTGAGACGGAGCACGACCATGAAAGAGCAATTGATCATATTCGACACGACCATGCGGGACGGCGAGCAGAGCCCCGGTGCATCGATGACCAAGGAAGAGAAGCTCCGCATAGCGCGGCAGCTCGAGCGCATGCGCGTGAACGTGATCGAAGCAGGCTTCGCCGCATCCAGTCCCGGGGATTTCGACGCCGTTCGCGCGGTGGCGGGCATCGTCAAGGACAGCACTGTTTGCTCGCTCGCCCGTGCCAACGACCGCGACATCAAGCGTGCGGCGGAGGCGATCGAACCGGCGAGACAGGGGCGCATTCATACCTTTATCGCCACCTCTCCGATCCACATGGAGAAGAAGCTGAGAATGACGCCCGACCAGGTATTCACCGAGGCGGTGAACGCGGTCCGCTACGCGCGCAAGTTTACCGACGATGTGGAGTTCTCGCCGGAGGACGCCGGGCGCTCCGAGTTCGATTTTCTGTGCCGTATTCTCGAAGCGGTGATCCGCGAGGGGGCGAAGACCGTCAACATCCCCGACACCGTAGGGTACACGATGCCCGAGCAGTTCGGCTCGCTGATCAAGCGCCTGCGAGAGCGCGTTCCGAACTCGGACAAGGCGGTTTGGTCGGTGCACTGTCACAACGATCTCGGGCTGGCGGTCGCCAATTCCCTTTCCGCAGTCATGAACGGAGCGCGCCAGGTCGAATGCACGGTGAACGGCCTGGGGGAGCGGGCCGGGAACGCGTCCCTGGAGGAGATCGTGATGGCGGTGCGCAAACGGCACGATGTGTTTTCCTGCGACACGCGGCTCGACAGCACACAGATCGTTCCCGCGAGCCGGCTCGTTTCCGGCATCACGGGCTTCCCGGTGCAGCCCAACAAGGCGATCGTGGGCGCCAACGCCTTCGCCCACGAGGCCGGAATTCACCAGGACGGAGTGCTCAAGAGCCGCGAGACCTACGAGATCATGCGAGCGGAAGACGTGGGCTGGGCGGCAAACAAGCTGGTGCTCGGCAAGCACTCCGGCCGCAGCGCCTTCAGGCAGCGCCTGAAGGAGCTCGGTATCGAGCTCGAATCTGACGACGGCTACAACAAGGCTTTCCAGCGATTCAAGGACCTCGCCGACAAGAAGCACGAAATCTTCGACGAGGACCTACAGTCCCTGGTGTCCGGCGAAGCCGATGCCGCCGCATCGGAGCGGTGGCGGCTTGTGTCCCTGCAGCAGGAGAGCGGCACCAGCAAGCGGCCGAAGGCAAACGTCGTCCTGGCCGAGGCCGGATCGGAGCACCCTGCCGCGTCCGAGGGCGATGGGCCGGTCGACGCGACGTTCAAGGCGATCGAGAGCCTGGCCGCGAGCGGCGCGGAGCTCCTGCTCTATTCGGTCAACGCGGTCACGCAGGGGACGGAATCGCAGGGAGAGGTGACCGTGCGGCTTGCCAAAGGCGGCCGCGTGGTAAACGGGGTCGGCGCGGACACGGATATCGTCGTTGCCTCGGCGAAGGCCTACGTCAACGCGCTGAACAGACTCCAGAACAAGATGGAGCGGATCAACCCGCAGCGCTGAATCCTATCCGCGTGCGCGTTCTCGTAGAATGCGCCCCATGAGCTCGACGCTGCGGCAACTCGGCCGGTTCCTCGCGCACCTGTTCCGCCGCTTCTACCAAGACCGATGCCTGCAGATCGCTTCGAGCCTGACGTTCACGACCCTGCTCGCGCTGGTGCCGCTTGTCACCATCGTGCTTACTCTCTTGTCCGCGTTCCCCGTCTTTTCCGGGCTGGGAGAGCAGATCCACGCGTTCCTGCTGGCCAATATGCTGCCCGACAAGGCCGGCAAGGTCGTGAGCGGCTACATCGAGCAATTCACGGGCCGGGCAGGGCGACTGACTGCGCTCGGCACGGCATTCCTCGCGGTGACCGCCTTCCTCATGATGTTCACCATCGAGCACGCGTTTAACTCCATCTGGCGGGTCTCGCGGACGCGTCCCCTGGCGCAGCGCATTCTGGTGTACTGGGCGGCACTCACGCTCGGCCCAGTCCTCATCGGCGCGAGCCTTTCGATCACTTCCTACCTGGTCGGCGCGTCCCTGGGACTTACCCGCGAGGCACCCCTGGCGGGCACGGCTATCCTTTGGCTGGCGCCTTTCGTGTTGACCTGGGCCGCCTTCACGCTGCTCTACTACGTCGTTCCGAATCGCGCGGTCAAGCCGCGCCACGCCTTGGCCGGGGGCTTGGTTGCCGCGTTCGTGTTCGAGCTCATGAAGCGGAGCTTCGCCTTCTACGTCGCGCAGATTCCGACCTACACTCTGGTCTACGGCGCGTTTGCGGTGATCCCGATTTTCCTGCTCTGGATCTACTTTTCGTGGGTGGTGATCGTGATTGGAGCCCTGATTGCGGCGCTTGCGCCGGATTTCGCGGTTCTGCGCGATACCGCCGGGCACGCCCCGGTGGGATTTCGCGAGGCGCTGACGACCCTCCTGGTTCTGGCGCGCGCGCAGCAGGGTCCGGGACTGCTCGATTTGAGAAGCGTTGCGCGGTCGGCGTCGCTCACGGTGGATCAGGCCGAGCGGCTGCTGGAGCGGATGGCGGCGCGCGGCTGGGTCGCGCGCTCGGGCGGCGAGCGGTACGCGATGGTGTCCGACAAGGAGCGCCTCCTGGTGGGAGATGTCTACCGCGAATTTGTCCTGGGCGGCATGAGAATGTCCGGCCGGCCGCAGGGGGAAGCCCTGGAGAGCGTCATGCAGCAGTTCGCTGTGCGCGTGGACGAAACGCTGAATGTGCCGCTCGGACGCCTGCTCGAGGGAGAGACCGCTTGACGGCGCCCAAGGGCATTCCGCGGGAGGAGCGGCTGATTGCCGCGCTGGACTTCGCGGACGCCGAGCAAGCGAAGGCCCTGGTGCAGCGCCTCGGGGATAGCGTGCGCTTCTACAAGGTCGGGCTGGAGCTGTTCATGGCGGGCGGCATCTTCGATCTGATCGAGTGGCTGGCAAAGAGAGGGAACAAGGTCTTCGCGGATTTGAAGTTCTTCGATATCCCGGAAACCGTCGCCGCGGCGGTGCGCAATCTCCGCAACCGCGACATCACCTTCGCGACGGTGCACGGAAACCAGGCGATGCTCGAGGCGGCGGGAGAGGCCAAGGGGGAGGTGAAAATTCTCGCTGTGACGATGCTGACGAGCCTGGACCAGGGCGACCTGGACGATCTGGGCTTCCAGTGTGACGCCGAGGCGCTGGTGCTCTCGCGCGCGCGGCGCGCGCTCGAGGCCGGCTGCGACGGCGTGATCTCTTCCGGGATGGAAGCGCCGGCGCTGAAACGGGAATTGGGCGACCGACTGCTGGTGGTGACGCCGGGAATTCGGCCGATACAGAATCGCCCGAGCGACGATCAGAAACGCACCGTCGACGTCGCACAAGCTTTCGCCAACGGAGCCGACTACATCGTAGTGGGCAGGCCCATCCGCCAGGCTCCCGATCCGCGCGCGGCGGCGCAAGCGATACAGGGGACGATCGCAAGCGTGTTCTCCACCTGATCCGGGGCGAGCGCGGCGTGGGTCCGCGAGGGCAAGTCCGGCACGTAGGTCAGCTTTCCCTGGTAGTGCCAGCTGCTTCGCCAGGCGCCGATCACCAAGTTCGGGTAGTCGGGCCTGCCCAGTGAACCGTTGTAGCGTCCCAGGGCGCGCTGCAGGTTGCCCTTCTCGGCGTCGATGTAGTACTTCAGGATGACACAGCCGTAGCGCAGGTTGTTGCGCAGGTTGAACAGGTTGTCGCCCGGGCGTCCCACCAATCCCACCCAGAAAGGCATGACCTGCATGTAGCCTCTGGCTCCCGAACGCGATACCGCGTATTTGCGGAAATTGCTCTCGACCTGGATGACCGCGAGCACCAGCTGCGGATCGAGTCTTGCGCTGATCGCCTCGAAGTGGACAGTGCGCAGGAACTCTACGCGCGAGGCGAAGTTGGGAATTCTGGGCTCCAAGCGCTGGGACATCTCCGCCAACCAGTTGACGGCCGCCGCCGAATCGGTGAAAGCGTGCCGCGGCGCCGGTCGGTCCGCGATCGATGCCTGCAAGCCCGCCCGAACCTCGGCGGCCAGCGGCTCGTAGATCTGCGCACCGGCGAAGGCCATCGCGGGAAGACCGACTCCCAGCGCGAACAAGGCAACACGCACCTTCACGCTTTGCCTCGCAGCGGCGAAAGCGCCTGATCGAGGGGAATCCGCCGGCTTTCCTTGTCCCGCCGGCCTTGGTATTCGAACACCTTTTCCTTGAGCCCGCGCTCGCCGACCACCATGCGGTGCGGGATTCCGATCAGCTCCATGTCCGCGAACATGACACCCGGCCGCTCATCGCGGTCGTCGAGCAGGACCTCGAAACCGGCACCGGTCAGCTCACGATAGATCGAGTCGGCCGCCTCGCGCACCGCGGGGTTCTTGCCGTAGCCGATGGGAATCAGCGCCACCTGGAAGGGCGCGATGGGCTCGGGAAACACGATGCCGCGCTCGTCGTGGTTCTGCTCGATCGCCGCGCCGACGATGCGGGTGACGCCGATGCCGTAGCAGCCCATTTCGAAGGGGCGGCTGCCGCCGGTCTCATCGAGGAAAGTCGCCTTCATCGACTCCGAATACTTGGTGCGCAGCTGAAAGATGTGCCCGACCTCGATGCCGCGCACGATCTCGAGAGGCCCCATGCCGTCGGGGCTGGGGTCGCCTGCGACGACCTTACGGATGTCGGCGACCTGAAAGGGCTCCGGACAGTCCCGGCCGAAGTTCACCCCCGTCAGATGGAAGCCCTCTTCGTTCGCTCCGCAGACGAAGTCGCTCATTGCGGCGACCGCGCGGTCTGCGATTACCCGGATTCCTGCCCCTATTCCCACCGGACCTATGTAGCCGGGCTTGCAACCCAGATTCCGCTCGATCTCGGCCTCGCTCGCGAAGCGGAAGGGATCGAGCCCGGGGATCTTCTGGACTTTGATCTCGTTCAGCGAGTGGTCGCCGCGAAGCAGCAACAGCAGGAATTCCGCGCCATGCACGACCGCGATCGCCTTGACGGTCCGCTCGAGCGGGAGGTGGAGCAACTGCGCGACATCCTCGCACCGCGTCTTGCCGGGAGTCGGCACCTTCTTCATCGTTTCCGCGGGTGCCGTCCGCGGCGTTCCGGGCGCCAGCGCCTCGGCGAGCTCCACGTTCGCCGCGTAGTCGGATTTCGGACAATAGGCGATGGCATCTTCTCCGGAGTCGGCCAGGACGTGAAACTCCTGAGAGCCGGTGCCGCCGATCGCACCGGGGTCGGCCGAGACGGCGCGGAACTTCAGCCCGAGGCGCGTAAAGATGCGCGTGTAGGTGTCGTACATGTTCCGATATTCGCGCTGCAAGTCGGCGTAGTCGGCATGGAAGGAGTAGCCGTCCTTCATGGTGAATTCGCGCCCCCGCATGACGCCGAACCGCGGCCGGATCTCGTCCCGGAACTTGGTCTGTATCTGGTAGAAATGTACCGGCAGCTGACGGTAGCTGCGGATTTCCCGCCGTGCCAGATCGGTAATGACTTCCTCGTGCGTGGGGCCAACGCAGAAATCCCGTTCGTGACGGTCCTTGAGGCGCAATAGCTCGGGCCCGTACTTCTGCCAGCGCCCGGACTCTTGCCACAGCTCGGCGGGCTGCACGGCCGGCATGAACAGCTCGATCGCCCCGGCGCGGTTCATCTCCTCGCGCACGATGGCCTCGACCCTGCGCACCACCCGCAGGCCGAGGGGCATCCAAGTGTAAATGCCGCCAGCGAGCCGGCGAATCAACCCCGCGCGGACCATCAGCTTGTGGCTGATCAATTCCGCGTCGGAAGGAGCTTCCTTGAGCGTTGCTAGAAAGTATCGGGAAGCGCGCATAGCGCCAAGCCAAACGCGACATTCTACTTGAAGTCATCTGTCTGGCTTCCGCGAACGGCTGCGGCTTCTAATCGCTTGCGATTTATGAAAGAATGGGCATGGAGAGACTTTTTGCTGGATTGCATATGCTCGATCGAGACGGCTACCGGCCGAACGTCGGCATCATCCTCTGCAACTGGCGCAACGAAGTTTTCTGGGGCAAGCGCGTCAAAGAGCACTCCTGGCAGTTCCCGCAAGGAGGAATAAAAGTCGGAGAAACGCCGGTACAGGCGATGTACCGGGAGTTGCGGGAAGAGGTGGGCCTGTTGCCGGCGCATGTGAAGATCCTGGGGCGGACGCGGAACTGGTTGCGCTATGAAGTTCCGGCGCGGTGGCTCAAGCGGGATTGGCGCGGCAACTACCGGGGACAGAAGCAGATCTGGTTCCTGCTTCGGTTGGTCGGCCGCGAATGCGATGTGCGCTTGCGCGCTTCGGAGCGACCCGAGTTCGACGCTTGGCGGTGGAACGACTACTGGGTTCCGCTCGAGTCCGTGATCGATTTCAAACGGGACGTCTACCAGCGCGCGCTCACGGAGCTCGCCCGCTACCTGTTTCGCGACCGCGAGCGCAAACCGCTCGCGGCGGAAATCGCCTCCCGCTGATCCCGAGACCGTTTTCGCCGGGGTGCGCTCTGCCTACGCTTGACATCGGTCCCATCGCGAATTACACTCGATCTACATATTAGATTCAGTCTAAATATCCCACGGAGGCACTATGCAACTCAAAGGCTCGAAAACCCACGGCAATCTCAAAGCGGCATTCGCAGGAGAGTCGCAGGCAAACCGCCGCTATCTCTATTTCGCCGCGAAGGCCGACGTCGAAGGGCAGAACGACGTCGCAGCGGTGTTCCGGTCCACCGCCGAGGGCGAAACCGGTCATGCTCACGGGCACCTTGAGTACCTGGAGCAATGCGGCGACCCGGCGACCGACCTGCCTTTCGGAAACTCGCGCGCCAACTTGAAGGCTGCAATCGCGGGCGAGACGCACGAATATACGGACATGTATCCGGGGATGGCGAAGGGGGCCCGCCAGGAGGGCTTCGCCGAGATAGCGGATTGGTTCGAGACGCTCGCCAAGGCGGAGCGCTCGCATGCCAACCGCTTTCAAAAAGCCCTCGACGCCCTGGCCGACTAGTGCCCGCGCCAGGCGCCGTGCGTGCGCCGAAGCCTAGCGGGCCGGCAGGGGATTTCCGGCCCGCGCGACGCATCCTCCCATGACCGTCCGTGAAGGGAGCCTCGAGGCTCCGACCCGCCATCCCGTCGCCTGGGCCTCGCCGGATTTCTATGACGAAGCCAAGCTTCTTGCCGAGCTCGAGCGGACCTTCGACATTTGCCACGGGTGCAGGCGCTGCGTCAACCTGTGCACGACGTTCCCCACGCTGTTCGAACTCGTCGATGCCAGCACGACGCTGGAGGTCGACGGGGTGCCGAAACAGGAGTTCTGGAAGGTCGTGGATCAATGCTACCTGTGCGACATGTGCTACATGACCAAGTGTCCCTACGTGCCGCCGCATCCCTGGAACGTCGACTTCCCGCATCTCATGCTGCGAGCGAAAGCGGTCAAATTCAAGAAGAAGGAAGTCAGTGTCCGTGATCGCCTTCTGTCTTCAACCGACGCGATAGGGAAGCTGGCCGCGATTCCGGTCGTCGCGCAAGTGGTGAATGCGGTCAACGGCAATTCGGCCGCGCGCTCGCTTATGGAGAAGGCAATCGGTGTTCACCGCGAACGCCGCCTGCCTCCCTACAGCCCCGGGACCTTCCGCGCGCGGGCGAGGCCGAGCGAGCTCCACGAGGCGAAAAACGGGGAACGCACACCGGGGAAGGTGGCGATATTTTCGACCTGCTATGTAAACTACAACGAGCCGGGTATAGGCCACGATCTGCTCGCTGTGCTGGATCACAACGAGATCCCCTATACGATCGTAGAGAAGGAGGCGTGCTGCGGCATGCCCAAGCTCGAGCTCGGCGATCTCGAGTCGGTCGAGCGCCTCAAGGCGCTGAACATTCCCCCGCTCGCGAAGGTCGCGCGGGAGGGGTACGCCATCCTCACGGCGGTGCCGTCGTGCACCCTCATGTTCAAGAGCGAGCTGCCGCTGCTGTTTCCCGAGGACCTCGAGGTGAAAGCCGTGAGCGAGGCCATGTTCGACCCGTTTGAGTACTTCGTCCTGCGCCATCGCGATGGCCTCCTCAAGACGGATTTCAAGGCCAGCCTCGGCAAGGTGTCCTACCACATTCCTTGCCACTCGCGGGTCCAGAACATGGGCCAGAAAACCCGCGAAGCGCTGCAGCTCGTGCCGGGCACGACCCTGAACACCGTCGAGCGCTGCGCCGGGCACGACGGGACTTGGGGCGTCAAGTCCGAGTACTACGCGAACTCGATGAAAATCGGCCGGCCCGTGTTCCGCCAGATGGCCGGCGTCGATCCCGACTACATCAGCTCCGATTGTCCCATCGCCGCGCGTCACATCGAGCAGGGCATGGGTGAAACCAAGGCGCGAAGGGTTCATCCGCTATCGCTGCTTCGGACGGCATACTCGATTTGATCCCGGTCGGCCGCATGCCCCGAATCGACCGCAACAGCCTCATGTCCCTCGAGACCTACGCGCGCGAGCGGTCGCAATTCCGCGCCCAGGTGATGGCGCACAAGAAGGACCGCACGGTCCCACTCGGCGAGCACGTCACGCTGCTGTTCGAGGACGAGCTGACGATCCGGTATCAGGTGCAGGAGATGCTTCGCGTCGAGCGGATATTCGAGGAAGACGGCATCCAGGAGGAGCTCGAAGCCTATAACCCGCTCGTTCCGGACGGACGCAACCTCAAGGCCACGCTGATGGTCGAATATCCGGATCCCGAAGAGCGGCGCAAGAAGCTGCAAGAGCTGATCGGCGTCGAGGACAAGGCGTGGATACAGGTGGGCGGCCACGAGCGCGTCTGGACGATCGCGGACGAAGATCTCGACCGCGAGAACGAGGAGAAGACCTCGTCGGTGCACTTTCTTCGCTTCGAGCTCTCCGAGGGCATGGCGGAGGCGCTGAAGAGAGGCGCTTCGCTCGCGATCGGGATCGACCATCCGCGCTATTCGGCAACCATGGAAGCACCGCCCGCCGTGCGGGACTCGCTGGTCCGGGATCTGGCTTGAGGCGGCTGGTCGTCGTGTGCGCCCTCGCGGCCGCCGCGGCCGGGTGCGCCGAGCCCCAACGTCTTGCCGAAGACGTCCTCGATGGCAAACCCTGGGAGAGCCAGAAAGCGTTGGTGCCGCCCTATCCCAAGGAAGCGAACCTGCTTCCGTTCTACGTCGGCCCGCCGAAGGCCTTCGCCTACTTCGTCGATTCGGCCTCGGTCAGCGTCGGACCGGACGGGATCGTGCGCTATACACTGGTCGCACGCAGTCCATCCGGCGCGGATAACGTGAGCTATGAGGGCATTCGCTGTCAGACCTACGAGACCAGAACCTACGCATTCGGCGGGCCCGACAGGACATGGGTGCAGGCAAGAAACCAGCAATGGACTTCGTACAGCCGCTATCAGAACGACCAGCATTTGGTGCTGGCGGATGACTTCTTTTGCACCGTTCGCGGGACGAAAACTGCCGAGGAGGCGGTGCGGGCGCTTGCGCGCGGAATACCCCGATAGCCCGCGTCAGAGAACGACCAGGTTGTCGCGGTGAATCAGCTCCGGCTCGTCGACGTAGCCCAGGATCGCTTCGATCTCGCCTGAAGGCCGCCCCGAGATGCGGCGGGATTCCTGCGCGTTGTAGTTGACCAATCCACGCGCGACCTCGGCTCCGTCGGGCGAGAGGCAGACGACCACAGCGCCTCGCTCGAACTCACCCTCCACCTTGCTCACGCCTACCGGCAGCAAGCTCTTGCCGCCGGAGCGGAGAGCTTTGGCAGCTCCCGCGTCCAGGGTCAGCCTGCCGGCCACCTGAAGGTGGTCGGCAAGCCACTGCTTGCGCGCGGCGAGCGGAGTCGTCTGCGGCGAGAGCAGGGTGCCGATCTCCTCTCCGGCTGCGAGCCTGAGCAGGACGTCGGGCTCATTTCCCGACGCGATCACCGTTCGTGCCCCGGAACGCGCGGCGCGCCTGGCCGCGAGCACTTTGGTGAGCATGCCGCCCTTGGCGATGGCGGATCCCGTGCCGCCAGCCAGCTCCTCGAGCCTGGCCTCGCCGGCCTGGGCTCTCCTGATCAAGGATGCCGCCGGATTCACACGCGGGTCTTCGGTGTGCAGCCCCTGCTGGTCGGTCAGGATGATGAGGTAGTCGGCTTCGACGAGATTGGTCACCAGCGCGGCGAGCGTGTCGTTGTCGCCGAAGCGGATTTCGTCGGTAACGACGGTGTCGTTTTCGTTGATCACCGGAATGATTCCGAGCCCGAGCAAGGTGAGCAGGGTCGAGCGCGCGTTCAGATAGCGTTGGCGATCGGCAAGGTCGGCGTGCGTGAGGAGGACCTGCGCAGTGCGCAACCCATGCTCGCGAAAGCACGACTCGTAGACCTGCACCAGCCCCATCTGACCGACCGCGGCTGCGGCCTGAAGCTCGTGCATGGCGTTCGGGCGGCGCGTCCATCCCAGGCGCTGCATGCCCTCGGCGATCGCCCCGCTTGAAACGAGTACGATCTCCTTGCCCGATTGGCGGAGCTTCGCGACCTGGCTCGCCCACCGCGCGATCGCTGAAGCATCGAGCCCCGCCCCGCGGTTGGTGACGAGCGTGCTTCCGACCTTGACGACGAAACGCTTGGCTTCGCTCATGCGGCTTTGCCGGTTTCCAGAAACCTCATCACGGACGAGGTGAGCTCGTGGCAGCCCTCGCCGGTGAGCGCGGATATGCGGAAGCTCGGACCGCGCCAGCGCAGCCTGCGCACCAGGTCCTCCTCCGCGGCCTTGCCTCCATCGCCGGGGAGCATATCGATTTTGTTGAGCACCAGCCAGCGGGGCTTCTTGTGGAGCCCCGGATCGAACTTCTTCAGCTCGGCGGCGATCGCACGGGCGTCGCGGGAGGGGTCGGCGCCTTCCTCGACCGGCGCCGCGTCGATGATGTGCAGGAGCAGCCGAGTCCGCGCCAGGTGCCTGAGGAACTGATGTCCCAGCCCCGCGCCCTCGGCGGCCCCTTCGATCAATCCGGGGATGTCGGCGATCACGAAGCTGCGGTCGACCCCGATACGGACGACTCCCAGATGAGGATGCAAGGTCGTGAACGGGTAGTCGGCGACCTTGGGCCGTGCGGCCGAAACCGCCCGAATGAAGGAGGATTTCCCCGCGTTGGGGAGGCCAAGCAGCCCGACATCCGCCAGCACCTTGAGCTCGAGATTGAGTACGCGATGCTCCCCCATCTCCCCCGGGGTGGACTGGCGCGGAGCTCGATTCGTACTCGACTTGAAATTGACGTTGCCCAAGCCGCCTTTGCCGCCTCGGGCGAGGACGGCGACCTGCTCGTGCTCGGCGAGGTCGATCAGCCTTTCTCCGGTGCGGGCGTCCGAGATCACGGTGCCGACCGGCATGCGCAGTACCACGTCCTCCGCGCCCTTGCCGCTGCACTGGCGGCCGCCCCCTCGTTCGCCGTCGCGCGCGCGGTGGATGCGCGCAAATCGGTATTCGACGAGCGTGTTGATGTTGCGCTCCGCGATCGCGAGCACGCTTCCGCCCCTGCCGCCGTCGCCTCCGTCTGGCCCGCCGCGAGGCACGTATTTCTCGCGCCGGAAGTGGACCGCGCCATTGCCGCCTTTTCCGGCATGGACCTCAATGTGCGCTTCGTCGATGAATTTCATCTTGAAAACAAAAAAGCCCTATCGCATGGATAGGGCTTTTCGGGGGAGTTCTGCTTGTCGACTAAGCCGGCACCACGCTGACCGTTTGCTTGCGGGCCGGGCCCTTGAAGTTGAACTCGATCTTGCCGCTCACCTTCGCGTAGAGCGTATGGTCCTTGCCGATGCCTACATTGTCACCGGGATGGACACGGGTGCCGCGCTGGCGCACGATGATGCTGCCGGCGGCCACGACCTCTCCGCCGTAGCGCTTGACGCCCAGACGTTTTGAGTGCGAATCGCGGCCGTTGCGTGAACTGCCGCCCGCCTTTTTGTGTGCCATGGCTTGCCTTTCTCGGTACCGCTATCCCTGCGCGATGCCTGTAACCTCGATCTCGGTGTAGGCCTGGCGATGGCCGCGGAGCCTTTTCGAGTTCTTGCGTCGACGCATCTTGAATATCATCACCTTGTCGGCCAGGCCGTGGGCCAGGACCTTGGCTTTGACGGACGCGCCTTTCACTACCGGAGTGCCGACTTTAAGCGCCTGACCTTCGCCGACGAGGAGCACCTCGTCGAGCACCAACTCGCTGCCCACCGCGGCCGCGAGCTTTTCGATCCTGAGCTTCTCGCCCGTTGAAACGCGGTACTGCTTGCCACCGGTTCTTACCACCGCGTACATGCTGATCTCCAAGGCCATTTCGGAAAAACGCGAAATTATACATGCGTTTAGCGGGTGTGGTCAAAGAAATTATGCTATGCTCCACACCCCGCCGCTGGCTCATTTCCGCTTTACCCCCTTGCAACCCGAACTCCTACGCAACCTCATCGCCGCAGACATGCAGGCGGTCGACGCCATGATCCGGCGCCGGTTGGAGTCGGACGTTGTTCTCATCCGCCAGATCGCGGAATACATCATCGCCGGAGGGGGCAAGAGACTGCGCCCGGCTCTGGTATTCCTCGCCGCCGGCGCGACCGGCTACCGGGGCGAGCAGCATGTGGAGCTCGCCGCGGTCGTCGAGTTCATCCACACGGCCACCCTTTTGCACGATGACGTGGTCGATGAATCCGAGTTGCGGCGCGGGCGGAAGACCGCCAACGCCGAGTTCGGCAACGCCGCGAGCGTGCTCGTAGGGGACTTTCTGTACTCCCGGGCCTTTCAGATCATGGTGGGAGTCCGGAACATGCGGGTGATGGAGGTCCTGGCCGACGCTACCAACGCCATTGCGGAGGGCGAGGTCCTTCAGCTCATGAACGCGCACAATTGCGCGATCGGCGAGGCGGCCTACCTCGAGGTCATCCGGCGGAAGACCGCAAAGCTCTTCGAAGCGGCGGCGCAACTCGGCGCCATCCTGGGCGGCGCGGACGCCGAGGTCGAAGCCGGATTGGCCCGCTACGGCATGCACCTGGGAACGGCTTTCCAGCTGATCGACGACGTGCTGGACTACTCGGGGGACGCCGCGCATACGGGGAAGAACCTGGGAGATGACCTGCGCGAAGGCAAGCCGACCCTGCCGCTGATCCACGTGATGCAGCGCGGATCGCCCGAGCAGGCGGCGCTGGTGCGCTCGGCGATCGAACGCGGCGGGGGCGGGGAATTCGGCGCTGTTCTGGACGCGATCCACACGACAGGCGCTCTCGAATTCGCGAGGACCAAGGCGAAGGACGAGGCCCGGATCGCAAGCGAATCCATCGCGGGCCTGCCGAATTCAAGCTATCGCGATTCTTTGCTAGAATTGGCGACCTTCGCGGTCGAGCGCGACTACTAGTTCCCGAGGCGCTCTTTCTTCCGCGAAGATTCCAATCCGTTCGGGGTGTAGCTCAGCCTGGTAGAGTACTGCGTTCGGGACGCAGGAGTCGCTGGTTCGAATCCAGTCACCCCGACCACTCTTACGTCAAGCCTCTGTTGCCCAGACTGTACGCCGTACTCCGCCGAAGTAACGCTGGCGATTATTGGATTTCGAACACATCGGTCACCATGCCCAGGGTGGTGCGCGTGGCAACGCCCACCGCGACGACTCGATTGAGCCGGCGATACTTGTCCGCCGCAGTCTCGAAAGCGAGCACGGTGCGGAAGTAGTATTCGGCAGGATCGATCTGCTCGCCGTCGAGGATGCGCCGGCGCAACTCCGGCGCCATGTCGAGGATTCCCCGGCTGCTCACGTAGATCAGCGCATCATCGTCGGCGCACAGGGTCAACCGAATGTCCAGTTGGGCGACGCCGTCGCGCCGGACCAGCACCCAATCGCCGCCCCCGGGCAACAGTCGCCCATTGAGGCGCGGACCGGCAAACGAACCTCGCTTCATGGTGAGGATGCGCCGAGCGCCGAGCGGTGTCTCGCCGACGTTCTGCGGATCGTCGAATTCGGCGCTCAGTTGCATCAGAAACTCCGCACGCAACATCGGTCCAGCGGCGCGCGCCACCGCGGTGTTCTGGATCGATGGGCTACTCATCGCACGTTCCATGCTTGCTTCATTCAGCCGCGCGTCACGTCCGCTGACACGCAAACCCACCCGCCTTGCCGGCGCGCGTAAACGTCGGTGTAGCGGCCCGCTCCCACTCGACCGTCGGGCTTAGTGTATGTGGTGCGGCCGTGCACGATGGCGATCTCGCCGAGGATGCGGATGCGTACGTCCTCGGCACACAGATTCGATACCGGGCACGGGCGCCCGATCTGCACGAGGAAATCCGCGCGCTCGGAGAGCGAGCCATCGCCATTGCTGTTGAGGAAATCTTCGGACAGGTTCAGGTCGAACCAGCGCACGTCCGACATCTGCACCGAACGAATGAAATTGCGGTTGAGCTCCTGCAGGATGTCGCTGGCTCGCGCTTGCTCGATTACGGCGGTTTGCATGATGTCGACCCCTAGTCAAAAACGATTGAAGTGCGCGGAGACGCAGAGCCAGCGGCCACCCCGCCGCGCCCACACGTCGGTATAACGGCCGCTTCCCGCTTGGCCGTTGGGCTTGGTGTACTTGAACCCGGCATGGATCAGCCCGACCTCGCCGAGGATGCGGATGCGCACGTCCACCGCCTCGGGATTCGACCCCGAGTAGGGCCGCGCCATGCGCTGGAGGAACTGAGCACGGTCGATGATCGAGCCGTCGACGCTGCTGGCGAGGAAGTCTTCCGCGAGGTTCTCCGCGAACCAGCGCACGTCCGACTCTTTGGCGGAGCGCACGTAGTTGCGGTTCAGCTCGCGCAGGGTATCGAGATCCCCCGCATCGGGTTGGTGTTGCATGACGGCAGCGCTTGGCATGGTCGTGGTCTCCGCGTAGGGCACGGACAGATTCTAGTCGGCAGTCTGGCTTGGTAAAAGAGCCAGATTATGGATATTATTAGGTGCCAGATTCCTGAGGCAGGAACGGAATGTTGCTGCTGAATTTGCGAGCGACCGGCGGTCCACTGTACCGCCGCGTCTATCACGCGCTCAAGACCGCGATTCGCGCCGGGCGGCTCGGCCCCGCTGCGCGCCTGCCGTCCACGCGTGCCTTGGCGCAAGACCTCGGTGTTTCGCGCAACACGGTCATGGTCGCCTACGAGCAGCTCGCGGCCGAAGGCTATGTGGTGAGCCGCCACCGCTCGATCACCTCGGTGGCCGCAGCGGTGCCCGCAGCGGTGTTGCCGGCGCCGGCAGGCCCGCAAGCGGAAACGCGGCTGCGGATTTCCTCTTATGCGCAGCGCCTGACTACGCATCCTGCCATGCGGCCATCGGTTGCTGCCGCCGGTCGCGCTGCTCTGCGCTACGATTTTCGCTACGGACGTCCGGCGCTGGACGAGTTCCCGCGCGAAATCTGGCGACGGCTGCTCGCCAGATGCGCCAAGCGGGCGTCGCGCGAGGCATTCGGCTACGCATCGCCCGCCGGCTACGCGCCGCTGCGGCAGGCTCTTGCGGAATACCTCAAGCGCGCGCGCGGCGTTTCGTGCGACGCCGACCGGATCGTCATCGTCAACGGCTCGCAGCAGGCGTTCGATCTTTGCGCTCGCCTTCTGCTGGACCCGGGCGACTGCGCAGTCGTAGAGGAGCCGCACTATCCCGGCGTTACCCTGACCTTCGAGGCGGTAGGCGCGCGGCTGATCAGGGTACCGGTCGACAAGCAGGGATTGGACACCGCAAGGCTGCCAACGGCCGGCGCGCGCGTGCGGCTCGCATACGTCACTCCCTGCCACCAGTTTCCAAGCGGCGTCATCATGCCGCTCGAGCGTCGTCTGGCGTTGCTGGACTGGGCAGCGCGCACCCAGGCCTGGGTGATCGAGGACGACTACGTCAGCGAATTCCGCTACGAAGGCAGCCCGCTCGAAGCGCTGCAGTCGCTGGACCGCGGCGGACGAGTGATCTATGTCGGCACATTCTCCAAGACGCTGTTTCCGGCGCTGCGCCTGGCCTATGTCGTGTTGCCGCGCGCCCTGGTGCCGGCCTTCCTGAACGCGAAGTGGATATCCGACCGCTTCTCCGCCATGCTCGCTCAGCAGGCGCTCGCGGATTTCATCACCAGCGGACAATTCGAGCGCTACCTGCGCCGTGCCGGGGCGCGTAATGCCAAACGCCGGCGCGCTTTGATCACGGCTCTGCAACAGCATTTCGGCGGCCGGATCGAAATCGCCGGAGAAAATACCGGTGTGCACCTGCTTGTCTGGCTGAACGGTGTCCGGATGTCCGGCCTGGACGCGATCATCGCGCGTGCGGCAGACGCCGGGGTCGGCCTCTATTCGATCGGACCGTACTACGCGCGTACCCCGCGGCGGGCCGGGCTTTTGTTCGGTTACGCGTCGTTGACGGAGGCTGAAATCCGGGCCGGGATCCGCCGGCTGGCGGAGGTGATCTAAGAAGGGATTCAGCTACGCTCAGAAAGCGTAGCGCTCGGTGATCCGCTTGAGCGTGCCGTCCTTGGTGGCGCTTTCCAATGCCTGGCTGAGGGCTTTCACCGTCTGGGGCGAAGTATTCCGGCCGCAGGCGAGATAGAGGGGAACAGCGTGCAGGGGGAGCACCACTTTGATGTCCTTCACCTTCGCTTGCTCCGCAGTCCTGCGCGCGCCGTATGCGCTCGTCGCCCACAGGTCGATGCGGTTGGGATCATCCCGGCCCAGCACCAGCCGCGGCGGGTTGAGGCCGTCCTCGCTGACCTCGCGCAGATCGGTGACACCCTTGCTCATGAGGAATTCGATCTTGGCGTCCCTGGCGACCACCCCCACCCGGTACTTGCGTGCGTCCTCGACGACGTTGATGCCCGCGAATTCGCTCTTGCCGATCAGCACCCATTGGTTCGTGGCGATCGGGCCGATCCAGGAAAAAAGCTGCTCGCGATTGTCCAGGCGCACGGTCGAGTAGATGCAGGTTTCCTTGTCTCGCTGCACGGCGATATAGCCCTTTTCCCACGGCATGGACTGGATCTGCAGCGGGATTCCGCTGCGCCTGCCGAGCTCGGTCACGATCTCAGTCGACAAGCCCACCACTTTTCCCTGTTCCGTGTAGTTGAACGGGGCGTTCTCCTCCGTCACCAGCGTGAGCGCATGGGCCGCGGGCGCGGCAAGGCTGAGAGAGAGAAAGGCGCGCGTCGCGAGGCTTCGAATCATGGCGGCTCCCGGCTGTCGAAGGGTTGATTCTATACCCGTATAATAGCGCCTCATTCGAAGGCCGCGATTCAGGCAGCCATGCCAGCGTGAGCAAGCTCCTACTTCTCGTTATCGCGGTAGCGGTCATCTACTTCCTCGTGACTTCCTTTGCGCGCAAACGCAAACACTCCGCTCTATCCCCGAGTGAATCGATGGTTCCTTGCGCGCACTGCGGGATCAACGTTCCACGCAGCGAAGCTCTGGAAGGCGCCGGCCGTTTCTACTGCAGCGAAGAGCACCGCCGGGTCGGGTCGGGCTGAGAAGAGTCGTGATGAGCCCTGCGATGCTAGCCCTGTTGCCCCCCCAGCAGGGCGCGGTTGCGGATTCATTCTGGGTTTCGCTCAGATACTTCAATCTGTACCGCATGGCCGTGGCCGCGATATTCCTGCTCCTGGCGCTGATCGTCGGAGACTCGGTCAGCCTCGGCAACCACGACCTGGTGACGTTTATCTACGCGTGCATCGTCTACCTGGCGCTCGCGGTGGCTTTCCACGTCGCTCTCCGGAAAGCTCCTGCGTACTTCAACCTCCAACTGACTCTGCATGTCGTCACCGACGTCATAGCCGTATCCGTCCTGATGTACGCCTCGAGCGGCATCCGCAGCGGGCTGGGGGTGATGCTCCTCATTTCGCTGGCGGGAGCCGCGCTCGTCAGCCGGGGAAGACTGATGCTCTTCTATGCCGCGCTGGCGTCGATCGCGGTGCTCCTCGAGCAGTCGTACTGGGTGTTGGCTCAGGATTCCAACACGGGGAATTTTCTGCAGCCCGGCCTGCTGTCGATCGGCTATTTCGCGACGGCGCTGATCACCAATCAGCTCGCGCGGCGGCTGATCCTGAACGAACGCCTGGCGAAGCAGCGTGGCGTCGACCTTGCCGACCAGCTGCGCATCAACAGATTGATAATCCGCGACGTGCAGGATGGGGTGCTGGTCGTCGACGCCAACGGCCTCGTCCATCTGCACAATCCGAGGGCCGCGGATTTGCTCGGACGGGTCGTCCCCGAGCTGAGCCAGATCGAAGTCTATTCGGAGGAGCTCGCGAAGCGACTTTCGGCCTGGCGGGCCGGCGAGGGCGCGAGCAGCGTAAACATGCGATTTGTCGACAGCGGCCGCCTGGTCCGCGCGCGCTTCGTTTCGGCGGGTGTCGCCGGGGGTGCGTTCACCCTGGTGTTCCTCGAGGACCTGTCCAAGTTGCAGGAGCAAGCCCAGCAACTGAAGCTCGCCGCGCTCGGCAGGCTCACGGCGAGCATCGCTCACGAAATCCGCAACCCGCTTTCCGCAATTACGCATGCGGGCGATTTGCTGTACGAGGAGCAGCGCAGTCCCCAGAAGGAACGCATGGTGCAGATCATCCGCGACAACGCGCGCCGCTTGGAACGCATGGTGCACGACGTCCTCGAGCTGTCGCGACGCGACCGCGTCCACCCGGAGGCCATCCGGATGCGCTCGTTCCTGCTGACCTTCATCGAGGAATTTGCCCGCAACGAGGGCCAGATCCCGAGCGAAAGCTTCTCCGTGGAGGCGGCCAACGACGTGACCGTCGAATTCGATCGCGCGCACCTCAACCAAGTGCTTTGGAACCTGCTGCACAACGCATGGAGGCATTGCCGCAGGCTCACTGGTAGCGTGCGCATAGCGGCTTCGCACCGAGCAAATCGCGTAGAATTGCACGTTATCGACGACGGCGAAGGAGTACCGAAGCCCCTGCAGGTACAGCTGTTCGAGCCGTTTTTCACCACGTTCGCGAGCGGGACCGGGCTCGGCCTCTACATCGCCCGGGAGCTGTGCGCGGCCAACGGCGCGAGTCTCGACTATCTGGACCGCGGCTCCGGGGCGGACTTCAGGATCACATGGCAGGAACCGTAGCGAATCGGCGCGCTGACCGGCGAACCAGCCCCGTCCAGGGCACGGTCCTGGTAATCGACGACGAGGCCGACATCCGCGAGCTGCTCGAGCTGTCGCTCGTGCGCATGGGGCTGGCTGTGGAGTCGGTGGGCTCGGTGGCTGACGCCAAGCGCCTGCTGCAATCCAAGCACTACGACCTCTGCCTGACGGACATGCGCTTGCCCGACGGCGATGGACTCGATCTGGTCCGTTTTATCGGCGTCCAGCGCGTGGAGCTTCCCGTGGCGGTGATCACGGCGTTCGGCAGCACCGAAAACGCGGTGGCGGCGCTCAAGGCCGGCGCGTTCGACTACCTGACCAAGCCCCTGTCTCTCGACCAGCTGCGGGCCTTGGTGAAGTCCGCGCTGTCTCTACCCCAAAAACCCGCGGCGATCAAGTCGGGGGAGCCGCAGCTTCTGGGCACGAGTCCCGGGATCGAGCAGGTGCGCTCCGTAATCGAAAAGCTCGCGCGCAGCCAGGCGCCCGTATACATCACCGGCGAATCCGGCAGCGGCAAGGAGCTCGCCGCCCGTCTCATTCACAGCAAAGGGTCGCGGCGCGAAAAGGCCTTCGTGCCGGTAAACTGCGGCGCCATTCCCGAGAACCTGATGGAGAGCGAGTTCTTCGGTTACAAGAAGGGAGCCTTCACCGGAGCCGAAGGCGATCGCGACGGATTTTTCCAGGCCGCCAACGCCGGGACTCTGTTTCTCGACGAGGTCGCCGACCTGCCGCTCGCAATGCAAGTCAAGCTGCTGCGCGCGATCCAGGAAAAGCAGGTTCGCAAGGTCGGAGCGACTTCCGAGGACGCCGTGGATGTGCGCATCATCTGTGCCACGCACCAGGACCTCGCCGCCGGAGTCGAAGCGGGAAAGTTCCGGCAAGACCTCTATTACCGCCTGGCGGTCATCGAGCTGAAAATGCCCCCCTTGCGCGAGTGCCGCGAAGATATTGCGGTCCTCGCGGAGGCGATACTTCGGCGCCTGAGCGGCTCCGACGGCAAGCGCGCGATTCGCCTCTCGGACACGGCGAAGAAGGCCCTTGCGGATTACGACTTTCCCGGCAACGTGCGGGAACTGGAGAACATACTGGAGCGGGCCGTCGCGCTGACGGCTCGCGACGAAATCGACCCCGAAGACCTGCAGCTCGCTCCACCGACCGCGCTTGTGCCCGAGCCCGGGGCGACAAGCGCCAAATGGCCCCTGCCGGACTACCTCGACCGGATCGAAAAGGAGGCGATCATGGAGGCTCTGGAGAAGACCCGGTTCAACCGCACCGCGGCTGCCAAGCTTCTGGGAATCACGTTCAGGGCGCTGCGCTACCGAATGGAACGGCTGGGAATTCACTAGGTGGGACTCGCTCCTCTCGACGAGGCAGGGTTCCTCGCCGGCGCGAGACAGATTCCCTCACCCAACTGTGACGAGCGGCCCGAGGGCGCCGAGATCACGCTGCTGGTGGTGCACAACATCAGCTTGCCCCCAGGAGAATTCGGCGGCGATGCCATAGTCCGTCTGTTCACCAATGCGCTCGATTTCTCCGCGCACCCCTATTACGAAACCCTTCGCGAGCTGAAGGTCTCGGCGCATTTCCTTATCCCGCGCGACGGCGGTCTCATCCAATTGGTGCCCTGCACCAAGCGAGCCTGGCACGCCGGGGCGTCGAATTGGTGCGGGCGCGAGCGCTGCAACGACTTTTCGGTGGGAGTGGAGCTGGAGGGCGTCGACGACCAAGCCTATCCGGAGGGGCAATACACGCGCCTGGCGGGTTTGCTCGCGGCGCTCCGCGGCCGGTATCCCATCGTCGACGTCGTCGGTCACGCCGACATCGCTCCGGGCCGCAAGACCGACCCTGGACCGGCGTTCGACTGGGGCCGTCTCCGGGAATCGCTCGCCAGTGTTGGATAGTCCGCACGTGCCCGGCCCCGCCTAGCTCCGAAATCCTCCCGCGAGCAGGTCCCCGTAATTCTGAAAGAGCTTGAGCAAGCCCCCTTTCGGCTTGACACTACACTATTATTGGTAGCACACTCTTAGCCGGATACCATATATTGTGGGTAGAGGGGAAACACCCCCAGGCCCTGGTGTCGCCGCCCTCGGGGCTGGCGCGCAAGAAGAGACAAGAGGAGAGGTATATGCAGATTGCGGCTGAGGTAGCGGCTCCACAGTCCCTTTCCGGAACGCCCCTTTCCGAAGTCAGTCCCGCGGCCCAGGCTGCGTTCTCCCAATACAAGATCATCCGGCGCAACGGCGCCGTGGTCGGCTTTGAGCCCGGGAAAATATCGGTCGCGGTGACCAAAGCCTTCCTCGCGGTCGAAGGCGGGCAAAGCGCGGCGTCCGCCCGGATACGGGAGCTGGTCGCCGGGCTGACCGACGCGGTCGTGAATGCGCTTGCGCGGCGCCAACCCGCCGGCGGGACCTTTCACATCGAGGACATCCAGGATCAAGTCGAGCTCGCCCTGATGCGCTCGGGCGCGCATGAGGTCGCGCGCGCCTACGTGCTGTACCGGGAAAAGCGCGCGGAAGCGCGCGCCCAGGAAGCAGCGCAGAAGAAGAAAACTCCGCAGCCCCAACTGAACGTCGTTCAGGAAGATGGAGAGCGGGGCCCGCTCGACATGGTGCGCCTGAACGAGCTGATCGCCTCGGCGTGCGAGTCCCTGGGCGATGGCGTCGATCCCAAGCTCATCCTCGGCGAGACGTTGAAGAATCTCTACGACGGAGTGCCGGCCGAAGAGGTACGTAAGTCCGTCGTGCTGTCGGCGCGCGCCTTGATCGAGAAGGACCCGGCCTACAGCTATGTCAGCGCACGGCTCCTGCTTCATACCATCCGGCGCGAGGTCCTGGGACAGGAAGCCTCCCAGGCGGACATGAAGACGCGCTACGCAGAGTACTTCCCGCGGTTCGTGAGGCGCGGGATCGAGGCGGAGCTGCTCGACGAGCGGCTCGCGCACTTCGACCTGAGGAAGCTTGCCGCCGCCCTCGACGCCTCGCGCGACCTGAAGTTCGGCTACCTCGGGCTGCAGACCCTCTACGACCGGTATTTCCTGCACATCCAGGGAACGCGGATCGAGCTGCCGCAGGCTTTTTTCATGCGCGTGGCCATGGGCCTGGCCCTCAACGAGATCGACCGCGAGGCGCGCGCCGTCGAATTCTACCAGGTGCTCTCGTCGTTCGATTTCATGAGCTCGACGCCGACGCTCTTCAATTCCGGAACGACGCGTTCTCAGCTCTCCTCCTGCTATCTCACGACGGTGTCAGACAACCTCGACGGTATCTACGAGGCTATCAAGGAAAATGCGCTGCTCGCCAAGTACGCGGGAGGTCTGGGCAACGACTGGACACCGGTGCGTGCGCTTGGTTCGCACATCAAGGGAACGAACGGCAAGTCCCAGGGAGTGGTCCCCTTCCTGAAAGTGGTGAACGACACGGCGGTGGCGGTCAATCAGGGCGGCAAGCGCAAGGGCGCGGTCTGCTCCTATCTAGAAACCTGGCATCTGGACATCGAGGAGTTCCTCGAGCTGCGGAAGAACACGGGCGACGACCGGCGGCGTACGCACGACATGAACACGGCCAACTGGATCCCGGACCTGTTCATGAAAAGGGTGATGGAGAACGGCGAGTGGACCCTATTCAGTCCCTCGGACGTGCCCGATCTGCACGACAAATACGGCAGGGCGTTCGAGAAGGCGTATGTCGGGTACGAGGAGAAGACCGCCAAGGGCGAGCTGAAGCTGTACAAGAGGATTCCCGCGACCCAGCTGTGGCGCAAGATGTTGTCCATGCTTTTCGAGACCGGCCATCCGTGGATCACGTTCAAGGATCCGTGCAACCTGCGTTCCCCGCAGCAGCATGTGGGCGTTGTCCACAGCTCCAACCTGTGCACCGAAATCACGCTCAACACCAATCAAAGCGAGATCGCAGTGTGCAATCTCGGGTCGATCAACATGATTGGGCACATGAAGGTCCGCGATGGCAAGCCGGGACTGGATCATGAGAAGCTCAAGAAGACCATCTCGACCGCGATGCGGATGCTCGACAACGTCATCGACATCAACTATTACGCGGTGAGGAAGGCGCGCGATTCGAACGTCAGGCACAGGCCGGTGGGGCTGGGCATCATGGGGTTCCAGGATTGCCTGCACCTGCTGCGCGTTCCCTACGCATCGCAGGAGGCGGTCGAGTTCGCAGACCGCTCCATGGAGGCCGTCGCTTATTTCTCCTATTGGGCCTCCACCGAGCTCGCCGAGGAACGCGGCCGCTACGCGTCCTACCAGGGCTCGCTTTGGGATCGCGGCATCCTGCCGCAGGACACTCTGGGGTTGCTGCGCGAGGAGCGCGGAGGGTACGTCGACATCGACATGTCCGAGTCGATGGACTGGAAAACGCTGCGCGAGCGCGTCAGACACCACGGCATGCGCAACTCCAACTGCCTCGCGATCGCGCCAACGGCCACCATCGCCAACATCATCGGCGTTTCGGCATCGATCGAGCCGACCTTCCAGAACCTGTTCGTCAAATCCAATCTTTCGGGCGAATTCACCGTGGTCAACGACTACCTCGTCGCGGACCTGAAAAAGCTCGGTCTCTGGGACGAGGTCATGGTGGCCGATCTCAAGTATTTCGACGGCAACCTCGCCCGCATCGACCGCGCGCCGCCCGAGTTGCGCACGCTGTACGCGACTGCATTCGAAATCGACCCCGTATGGGTCGTGGAATCCGGCGCGCGAAGGCAGAAGTGGATCGACCAGTCGCAATCCCTCAACATCTACCTCGGGCAGGCGTCGGGAAAGAAGCTGGATGAGACCTACAAGCTCGCCTGGCAGCGGGGCCTGAAGACCACCTACTACCTGCGAGCCATGGGAGCGACGCACGCCGAGAAGTCGACCGTGAAAACGGGACAACTGAACGCCGTCCCCACGGAGGGCGGGCAGTCCGCCGCCGGAGCGCGCGCGCTGGTCGAGCCCGAGGTCAAGTTCTGCAAGATAGATGACCCGGAGTGCGAATCCTGTCAGTGAGCGCGCGCACGCACCAAGACCGCACGAGAACAAGGAGGAAATAGATGCTTTCTTTTGACGAGATCGGGGCCGAAGCGATCCCGGGTTTGAGCCTGCAAACGGTGAGCGGGCTGGTACCCCCGTCGCAGAGTCCGACTGCGGCCCCGCAGGAGCGCTATTCCGCGGGCAATCGCGAGCGGCGCGTGCGCGTCGAAGACAAGCAGATCATCAACGCCCGGGCCGACGTCAACCAGCTGGTGCCGTTCAAGTACAAGTGGGCCTGGGAGAAATACCTCGCAGGGTGCGCCAACCACTGGATGCCCCAGGAAATCAACATGAGCCGGGACATCGCCTTGTGGAAGGACCCGAACGGCCTCACCGAGGACGAGCGGCGCCTGGTGAAGCGCAATCTGGGGTTCTTCGTAACCGCTGATTCGCTCGCCGCGAACAACATCGTGCTGGGCACCTACCGTCACATCACGGCACCCGAGTGCCGCCAGTATCTGCTGCGGCAGGCGTTCGAAGAGGCGATCCACACCCACGCCTATCAGTACATCGTGGAAAGCCTGCAGCTCGACGAGGGCGAGATCTTCAACGCCTACCACGAGATCCCGAGCATCCGGGACAAGGACGAGTTCCTGATCCCCTTCATCGAGATCCTGACCGATCCGTCCTTCAGGACCGGAACGCCCGAGGCCGACCAGAAGCTCCTAAGGAGTCTGATCGTTTTTGCCTGCCTCATGGAGGGCCTGTTCTTCTACGTCGGCTTCACGCAGATCCTGGCGCTAGGGCGGCAGAACAAGATGACCGGCGCGGCCGAGCAGTACCAGTACATCCTGCGCGACGAATCGATGCACTGCAATTTCGGGATCGACCTGATCAACCAGATCAAGATGGAGAACCCGCAGCTCTGGACCGCGGAATTCCGCGAGGAGGTGCAGGAGCTGATTCGCAAGGCGGTCGAGCTCGAGTATCGGTATGCCGAGGACACGATGCCTCGCGGAGTCCTCGGTTTGAACGCACCGATGTTCAAGGAATACCTGCGCTACATCGCCAACCGCCGCTCCCAGCAAATCGGCGTGGATGCGATGTATCCCGGTGCAAGCAACCCGTTCCCCTGGATGAGCGAAATGACCGATCTCAAGAAGGAGCGGAATTTCTTCGAGACCCGCGTTATCGAGTACCAAACCGGGGGTGCACTCAGTTGGGAATGAGCCACCGGCCCCCGGTGACGACATGCACCGCGTGACAGCTTGCAAAGCGTCGCGGGACTACAAGCTCTGGCTGAAGTTCGAGGACGGCTTGGAGGGCAGCGTGTTTCTCGGGGATCTGCTCGATGTGGGGGCCTTCAGCGCCTGGCGCGATGTGGACCGATTTTGTCGCGCTGCGGTGGATAGGGAAGCGGCGACGGTCGTCTGGGAGGGAGGGATTCAGTTCGATCCCGACATCCTGTACCAGGACCTGATCTCCAGTATGGCAGGAAAGGAATTCAATTCTCCGGGGGTATCTCCGGTGGTTGAATAGCCCGTCCACGACGGACGGGCTCGGAGCGTTTGTTTCATAAACCTCAACGGAGGCCACTATGGCTAAGAAGAGAAAGGGCAAGAAAGCGGCAAAGAAAAAGAAAAAGAAGAGGGCAGCAGGAAAGAAAGCCAAGAGGAAATCGCTGAAGAAACCCGCAAGAAAAGCGGCCAAGAAAAAGGCAAAGCGGAAAACGGCCAGGAAGAGCGCGCCGAAACCGGCTGCAGCGTCGGCGGGATCGACGACCACGGCATCTTCGACGGCGGCGACGCCGGAAGGGGCGAAAACGGCCCTGAATCCCGCAGCCGCGTGGCCCTTTCCGACGGGCTCCAGGCCCTAGGGCGGGTGGCGAATTAAGCTGCGCTCAGCCCGGGGCTCTGCGCCTCGGGCTGGGCCGCAGATTATCTTGGGCGGTGTCCTCCTTCCGACCAGGACGATAGTTAGCATGTACTCACTATGACCGGGAGCGGCCTAAAGCAGGTGAGCACGAATAGACCATTCGGACCACTAGGACGATCGGCACCTGATTATTTGACCGAGATTAAGTGCCTATTTAGAATGTATTTGCTGCGACGCAGCATAGGTGCCCGGAACTCTCGGAGACCCAGTAAGGCCTCAGGGCCATTACTTGCTTCCGATGGCGGAGGGGCGAACAAGGAGGTAGGTGCAATGAACACCACCTGGACTACTAGGCAATACGTGCTGGGGCAGTTCGGAAAAGCCGGAACAATGCTTCACCACGGCTTGGCGTTGATAGGGTTGGTCGCGATCCTGCTCGTCGTCGTTCGCGGCAAGAGCTTGTTTTACGACGAGCACCAGAATCGCTCCGCGACGATCGGCTCGATCCAGTACGACGGAGCCGTTTCCCTATTCGAAGGTGCCGAGGAGGCGGACAGCCAAAAGTACCGAGCGCTGGCCAGTTATGTGTCCCGCAGGTACCGCATCGCCCCGGACGTGACCGAGGTGTTCGTGGGCGCCGCCCATGAGGCGGGGCGGGAGGTCGGTCTCGATCCGCTCTTGATCCTCGCGGTCATGGCGGTCGAGTCGCGTTTCAATCCCGTCGCGGAGAGCCTGGTCGGCGCCAAGGGGCTGATGCAGGTGGTTCCCAGGCACCACATGGACAAGCTCAACGAGCACGGAGGCCAGGAAGCGGTGCTCGACCCTGTGACCAACATCGCCTTGGGCGCGCGCATCCTCAAGGAGTATGTCAGGCGCACCGGGAGCCTCGAAGCGGGCCTGCAGTTCTACAACGGCGCGCTCGCCGACCCCTCCAGCCAGTACGCGCAGAAGGTTTTCGCGGAAAAGGAAAGGCTCCAGGAGGCCGTGCGCCGATTCGATCGGCCGGGGTCGCGCAGCTCGGTGTAGGTGGTCGTACCCGTGGCGGTCAGCCGCGGGAGCGACTCAGCACTTGGGCGAGATTGTCCACGCCTTCTTTGAGGTCCTCCAGCGAGCGCGTGTAGGCGAATCGCACGTGACGCTCGGGGGCGTTTGATCCGAAATCCAGCCCGGGCGTAATGGCCACGCCGGCCTCCTCGAGAATCCGGAACGCAAACCGGCCGCTGTCGTTCGAAAAAGCCTCGCACCCGGCGTAGATGTAGAAAGCTCCCTCGGGGTCCAAGGGGATTCGAAAACCCAGGTCCCGCAGGGCGGGCACCATGAAATCGCGGCGTCGCCGGAATTGTTCCCGTCGCTCTTCGAGCACGGCCAGCGTTTCCGGGCGGAACGCAGCAAGCGCCGCGTACTGCGCCGGAGCGGGAGGGCAGATGAACGCGTTCTGAGCGAGCTTCTCGATCTCCCTGACGTAGGGCTCGGGTGCGACGATCCAGCCCAGCCTCCAGCCGGTCATGCAGAAGTACTTGGAAAAGCTGTTGACGACGAAAATGTCATCGGCAAGATCCAGCACGGTCGATGCCTTGCCGTCGTACACGAGCCCCTGATAGATCTCGTCCACCAATACAAAGCCGCCCAGGTCGCGCACCGTGTCGACGATTGCGCGCAACTCCTCGCGCGCGATCGAGGTTCCGGTCGGGTTGGAGGGCGAGGCGAGGAGCACGCCGCGCGTGGCTTTGCCCCAGTTCGAGCGGACATCGGCCGCAGTCAGCTGATAGCGACTCCCCTCGTCGACGGGAATCGTGCGGGGCCGGCCTTCGAACAGACGAACGAGGTGCCGGTTGCAGGGATAGCAGGGGTCGGGCATCAGAACCTCGTCGCCCGGATCGACGAGTGCCCCCAGGGTGAGCAGGAACGCACCCGATGCCCCGGCGGTGATCACGATGCGCGACGGCGGCACCGCTGCGCCGAGCTGGTCGCGATAGTGGTCGGAAATCGCCTGGCGAAGCTGCGGTATCCCGATCGAATCGGTGTAGCCCAGGCGGCGCGTCCGGACAGCCTCGATCGCGGCTTCCGCGACGAGTGGCGGCGCGGGAAAGTCGGGCTGGCCGATCTCCATGTGCACGATGCGTCGTCCATGGGATTCCAGCTCGTGGGCGCGATTCTGCACGTCCATCACATGAAACGGCGCGATCTCGGCCATGCGGGCCGCAAGAACCATGTTCGCTGCGCGTTTCACGCTGCCTGCCGAGCGTTGGCTTCCGATCGTTCCAGCATCGGCGGATTATGCCGCAGCGCGCGGTCAACCGAGCGAGATGTCCGAAAGAGCAGGGCAGCGCGGAATTCGGCTATCATGCGGCAGCAGCAAAAAATCCCGTTCGCGACTCCCCCATGGAAGACATCCTGCGCAGAAGCGCCCTGGAGTATCACCTCCGGCACCCGCCCGGGAAGATCTCGGTCACTCCCACCAAGGGCCTGGTGAATCAGCGAGATCTCGCTCTCGCCTACACCCCCGGCGTTGCGGCGGCCTGCGAGGAGATCGTGCGCGATCCGGCGGAGGCGCGCCGCTTGACTTCGCGTGGAAACCTCATCGGCGTGGTGACGAACGGAACCGCGGTGCTCGGCCTCGGAGCGATCGGACCACTCGCGTCCAAGCCGGTGATGGAAGGCAAATCGGTGCTGTTCAAGAAGTTCGCGGGCATCGACTGTTTCGATATCGAAGTCGACGAGCGCGATCCGGACAAGCTGGTCGAAATCATCGCGGCGCTGGAGCCTACGTTCGGAGGCATCAACCTCGAGGACATCAAGGCCCCCGAGTGCTTCGTGGTCGAAAAAAAGCTCCGCGAGCGCATGAAGATACCGGTGTTCCACGACGACCAGCACGGCACCGCCATCATCGTCGGTGCCGCGGTCCTGAACGGCTTGCGCGTCGTGGACAAGGACATCGCGAAGGTGAAGCTCGTCTGCTCGGGGGCGGGTGCCGCCGCGCTCGCTTGCCTCGACCTGCTGGTGAGCCTGGGTCTGAAACCGGAAAACGTCTGGGTGTCGGACATCAAGGGCGTGGTATACCAGGGCAGAAAAGAGGAGATGGATCCGAACAAATCCCGCTATGCGCGCAAGACGACGGCGCGAGCGCTCGACGACATCATCGCGGACGCCGACATTTTCCTCGGCCTTTCCGCGGGCGGCGTGCTCAAGGAGGCCATGGTTGCAAAAATGGCCGCCAAGCCGCTGATTCTCGCGCTCGCAAATCCGGAGCCGGAGATCCTGCCCGATGCCGCGAAGCGTGCGCGCCCCGACGCGGTGGTGGCGACGGGGCGGTCGGATTTTCCCAACCAGGTCAACAACGTCCTGTGCTTTCCGTTCATCTTCCGGGGCGCGCTCGACGTCGGCGCGACCACCATCAACGAAGCGATGAAGCTGGCGGCCGTCCGGGCCATCGCCGCGCTCGCGACGGCGGAGCAGTCGGAGATCGTGGCCGCCGCCTACGGTGAGCAGACCCTTCGTTTCGGGCCCGAATACCTGATCCCCAAGCCGTTCGACCCGCGGCTCATCGTCAAGATCGCTCCGGCAGTGGCCAGAGCCGCGATGGATTCCGGCGTCGCCACCCGCCCGATCGCGGATTTCGGAGCGTACAACAACCAGCTCCTGCAATTCGTCTATCACTCCGGCCTGATCATGAAGCCGATCTTCAGCGCGGCGAAGGAAGGCCCGCGCCGCCGGATCGTGCTCTCCGAGGGGGAGGACGAGCGCTCGCTGCGCGCCGCGCAGGTCGTGATCGACGAAGGGCTCGCGAAGCTGGTCCTCGTGGGCAGACCCGCCGTGGTCGAGCGGCGCATCGAGCGCAACGGCTTGCGTATCAGGCCGGGCGCGGACTTCGAGCTCGTCAACCCGGAGTCCGACCCGCGCTACCGCGAATACTGGACGGAATACCACCGCCTGACCGAGCGGCGCGGCGTGTCGCAGCAATACGCCCAGATGGAGATGCGCCGGCGCCATACGCTGATCGGCGCGATGATGATGCATCGAGGCGAAGCCGACGGCATGGTGTGCGGCATCTTCGGCACCTACGCCCAGCACCTGCAGGACATCGACCACGTTATCGGCCTGCGGCCCGGCGTGCGCAATTTCTACGCGATGAACGCGCTCATGCTGCCCAAGCGCACCGTTTTCATCTGCGATACCTATGTCAACCTGGACCCCACGGCGGAGCAGCTCGCCGAGATGACCGCGCTTGCCGCGGCGGAGATCCGCCGTTTCGGCCTGGTCCCCAGGGCGGCTCTGCTGTCGCATTCCAACTTCGGCACGAGCGATGCCCCCTCCGCGCGCAAGATGCGCGCAGCGCTGGAGCTCATCCGATCGCTTGCGCCCGATCTGGAGATCGAAGGCGAGATGCACGGCGACGCCGCGCTGAACGCCGAGCTGCGGCTTTCGAATTTCCCGCGCGCGCGCTTGAAAGAGGACGCGAACCTGCTGATCATGCCGACGCTGGATGCCGCCAATATCGCCTTCAATCTTCTGAAGACCGCCGCGGGAGACGGCATTACGATCGGGCCCATTCTCCTCGGCGCAGCCCGTCCCGTGCACATACTCACTTCCTCCGCGACCGTCAGACGACTCGTCAACATGACTGCGCTGACCGTGGTCGACGCGAACGCCTCGAGCGAGGAAGCCCGGTCCCGGGCGTAGCGCCCGCCGGGGATCCGCCGCCAACCGAACGATGAGTCCCGAGTCCACGAAATCCAAGGCAGGGCTCGTTCTGACCGGGGGTGGCGCCCGCGCGGCGTATCAGGTCGGCGTGCTGAAGGCGGTGAGCGAGCTGCTGCCCGCGCGGGAGAAGAACCCCTTTCCCATCGTGTGCGGCACCTCGGCGGGCGCGATCAACGCAGCGACGCTCGCCGTGTTCGCCGACGACTTCGGCACGGCGGTGGAGCGGCTCCTGGAAGTGTGGGAGCACTTCCACGTCCATCACGTGTATCGCTCCGATCCTCTCGGGATCGCCCGCGTGGGCGCGCGCTGGCTCGCCGCCCTGATGTTGCTTTCGCGCACCAGTCCGGAAGGGCTGCTCGACAACGCGCCTCTCCAAGAAATGCTCACGCGCCGCCTCGACTTCGGTCGGGTACAGGAGAACATCGATAACGGCAGCCTTTACGCGGTCTCGATCACGTGTTCCGGCTATTCCTCCGGGCAAAGCGTTTCCTTCTACCAGGGGGGGCCCGATACCGAGGCCTGGGAGCGCACGCAGCGCGTCGGCGCGGCGATGCCGATAAAGACAGAACACCTGATGGCGTCTTCCGCCTTGCCGTTCATTTTCCCGGCCGTGAAGATCAACCGCGAATATTTCGGCGACGGCTCGATGCGCCAGATCGCGCCGATCAGCCCCGCTCTGCATCTCGGCGCAGACCGGGTACTGGTGGTGAGCACTGCATGGGAAGACCCGAATCCCGAGCCTCCCCGGGTGCGCGCCAATTCCTACCCTTCGGTCGCGCAGATCGCCGGCCACGCGCTGAACAGCATCTTCCTCGACAGCCTCAACGCCGATATCGAGCTGGTGCAGCGGATCAATCGCACCATCAGCCTCATCCCTCCGGATAAGGCCCTGGAAGCCGGGCTGCCTCTGCGGCAGATCAAGGTGCTGGTGGTCTCCCCCAGCCAGCCGATCGAGCGCATGGTGGTGCGCCACGTACACGAGCTGCCGTGGACAGTGCGTTTCCTCCTGCGAGGCATAGGCGCGATGAACCGCAACGGGTCCAATCTCGCGAGCTACCTGCTGTTCGAGGCGGGATATTGCAGGGAGTTGATCGACCTGGGGTACCAGGACACAATGGCGCGCCGCGCCGAGCTGCTGGAATTCTTGGGCCCCTGACAATAAACTTGCCACTTGCGTTTCGGGCGACCGACTCATGAACACTCCTCCGGATCCTTTCGAATTCCTCAAGAACCTCTGGGGCCCCATGGGGCTGCCGCTCTCGGGTCTGAGCGGAGCGGCGACCGCGATGACCGAGGTGGACAGACGCATCGCGGAGCTGAAGTCGGTAGAGACTTGGCTCAACATAAACCTCAACGTCCTGCGCATGACCATTCAGGGTCTGGAAATGCAGAAAGCCGGGCTCGCCGCGATGCAGAGCGCCGCCGCAGCGATGGGCGAGACGGCTTCGGCGACCACCCCGCAGCAGCCCCCGGCCGGCGAAGATCCCGCAAAAAAATAGCGCGGCACGCCTCCGGCGCTCGCGCCCTCGCTGAACAAACGCCATTCAACCAAGGAGAAGCAATGCCCAAAGCGATTCGCATCCACCAGCAAGGCGGTCCGGAGGTCCTGAAGTGGGAAGACGTCCAGGTGGGCGATCCTGGTCCGGGGGAGGCGCGGGTTCGCCACAAGGCCTGCGGGCTCAATTTTCTCGATGTCTACCAGCGCTCCGGGCTCTACAAGATCGCGCTGCCCGCGGGGATGGGGAGCGAGGGTGCGGGCGTCGTCGAAGCGGTCGGAGCCGGCGTCACTCACGTGAAAGCCGGGGACCGCGTCGCGTATTCCGGCGGGGCGCCCGGGGCTTATTCAGAGCTGCGCGTCATGCCGGCTGAGCGGCTGGTCACGCTTCCCGAATCGATTTCGTTCGAAACCGCCGCGGCGATGATGCTGAAGGGCCTGACCGCCCAGTACCTGCTCAAGCAGACCTACAAGGTGCGCGCGGGCGAGACCGTCCTGTGGCACGCGGCTGCGGGCGGCGTCGGCCTGATCGCATGCCAGTGGCTGAAGGCGCTCGGCGTGACCGTGATCGGCACGGCCGGATCGGCCGAGAAATGCGCGCTCGCGAAGGCGCACGGCGCCGACCACTGCATCGACTATCGCAAGGAGAACTTCGTCGAGCGTGTGAAGGCGCTCACCGGCGGCAAGGGCGTGCCGGTCGCCTACGACTCGGTCGGGAAGGACACCTTTGCGGGCTCGCTCGATTGCCTGCAGCCGCGCGGGCTGATGGTAAGTTTCGGCAACGCCTCGGGCGCGGTCCCGCCCTTCGAGCTGGGCACATTGTCGCAGAAGGGCTCGCTCTACCTTACCCGCCCGACCCTGGTGACTTATACGGCCAAGCGCGACGACCTCGTCGCCGGCGCGAAGGATCTGTTCGACGTCGTCTCCTCGGGCAAGGTGAAGATCGAGATCAACCATCGTTACGCGCTCAAGGACGCCGCGCAGGCTCACCGCGACCTGGAAGCCCGCAAGACTACCGGGTCGACGATCCTCGTTCCCTGACACCTACGGCATGGGCGAGCTCGCCGGTCCGGGGGTCTCCGGGCTTTTCCCCGAAATCGAGCCGCGCTCGAGCGGCATGCTCGCGCTCGATTCCCTGCACTCGATGTACTGGGAGGAGTGCGGCCGTCGGGACGGCATTCCGGTGGTCTTCCTCCACGGAGGGCCGGGGGCGGGCAGCACGCCCAAGCACCGGCGCTTTTTCGATCCGTGCGCCTACCGCATCATCGTCTACGACCAGCGCGGAGCGGGGCGCTCGAAGCCGCTCGGGGAGCTGCGCGACAACACCACGCCGCACTTGGTTGCCGATCTGGAGGCCCTGCGCCGCCATCTGGGCGTGGAGCGCTGGCTGGTGTTCGGCGGTTCCTGGGGCAGCACCCTGGCGATCGCCTACGCGCAAGCCCATCCCGAGCGCTGCCTCGGGCTGATTCTGCGGGGGATCTTCCTGTGCCGCAGAAGCGAGATCGAGTGGTTCCTGTACGGCATGCGCAGCGTCTTCCCCGAGCCCTGGGAGAAATTCTCGGGTTTTCTCCCGCGCACCGAGCGCGGGAATCTGCTTGTGAGCTATCACCGGCGGCTGGTCGATCCGGACCCCGGCGTCCACATGCCGGCGGCACGCGCCTGGAGCGTCTACGAAGGCTCCTGCTCGACCCTGCTTCCCAGCGCGGAAACGGTGGCCTACTTCGCCGGGGATGTGGTTGCCCTGGGGCTTGCGCGCATCGAGGCGCACTACTTCGTCAACAACATCTTCCTCGGAGAAAACGCGCTGCTGGAGAATGCCGGCCGGCTCAGCGAGGTTCCCGGAGTCATCGTTCAGGGGCGCTACGACATGGTCTGTCCGCTCGTGTCGGCGCACGAGCTGCATCTTGCCTGGCCGCAGGCTGATTACCGGATCGTGCCCGACGCCGGGCACTCGGCGTGGGAACCGGGAATTCTCGGCGCTCTCGTCGAAGCCACCGAGCACTTCAAGCGCGTGCTCTCCTTCGCGGAGTAGGACGCCCAAAAAAAACGCCGCAGGATGCGGCGTTTTTTTTGCTAGCTCGAGCTGCGGCGATCAGATCCCGAGGATCTTCATCGCCTTGGCCAGCGTGTCGACCGACTCCTGGTGCTTGCCCGCCTTGTGCAGGGCTTCACCATCGGCGCGGAATTTCTTGACGTCGGCCGCCTGCTCCGCGGACAGCTTCGGATTCTTCGCCATCGCCTCGTCGATCTTCTTCATGTCGGCGGGGCAGTGGAAGGCAAACGCGGAAGCGCTCGCGAGCATGAGCGCGCCAAACAAGGCTGCAAGACGAATCTTCATCCAGTTCTCCTTTTTGAAGTCCAGGTCATCAGGTAAACGCCGTCGCCGGCAAATCTATTCCGGCCGATAGGATAGCCGGGCCGGAAAGGCAACGCAAATTTCGTGCTGTCGCCGTGCGGCGACGCCGCCGCGTAGAATAGATGGCCCGCGCTGATCCTGTCATATGATTTCCCCAGACTTTGTGCCGGACGAAACTTGGTTGCGCTCGCGCTTCGCCGGGCACCGTGTCGTCGAGCCGGTCACCGCCGGAGACGGCCACCTCTGGCGTAGCGATCGCGAGATCCGTCCGGCCGCGGTACTCGTTCCCGTCGTCAAGCGAGAGAAGGAGCTGACTGTCCTGTTTACCCGGCGGACCGCGCACCTGCACGACCACGCCGGGCAGATCAGCTTTCCTGGAGGACGCGCCGAGCCTGGAGACGCCGGTGCCGCGGAGACTGCCATGAGGGAAACTCGCGAGGAGATCGGTCTTGCCGCCGAACGGGTGGAGGTGCTTGGAGAGCTGCCCCAGTATGTGACCGTAACCGGCTATCGCGTGACCCCGGTTGTCGGCCTGGTGACCCCGCCTCTCGACCTCAAGCCGGACGATTTCGAAGTTGCCGAAGTGTTCGAGGCGCCGCTCGCGTTCCTGCTCGATACCGCCAACCACCAGAGGAACCACGTCCTGTTCGACGGGCGGGAACGCTACTACTACGCCATACCCTACGGGATGTACTACATCTGGGGCGCCACGGCGGGAATGCTCATGAACCTGAACGCCTTCCTCAAGGGCTGACGGCGCGGCGAGCGAAACCGATGAGCCTACTCTCCCTCGTCGCGGCGCTCCTTCTCGAGCAATGGCGGCCTCTGGCCGACCGCCGCTATCTGTATTCGCTCTTGGCGGCGTACGCGAACTGGATCGAGGGCCTGTTCAACGCCGGCGAGGCGCAGCATGGCAAGGTCGCCTGGCTGGTTGCGGTGCTGCCCGTCATCCTTGTCGCCGGGGTCGTGTACGCGGTGGCGATCGGGGCAAACCCCGTCGTCGCGTTCCTGCTCAACGTCGCCGCTCTCTACCTCACGATGGGGTTCCGCCAGCGCAGCCACTTCTTCACGGATATCCATACGGCGCTCAAGAACGACGACATCGCCAAAGCACGCGAGACGCTTTCGGCGTGGCGCCAGGAGAATTGCGCCGACCTCGATCGCGAGGCCGTGACGCGCCTGGCTCTAGAGGAGGCTCTCGTCTCCTCCCATCGTTACGTGTTTGGGGTGATCTTCTGGTTCGTGCTGCTGCCGGGACCGACCGGGGCGATCCTCTATCGCCTCTCGATGTTTCTCGACGATCGCTGGGGCCAGGGGATGTCCCCGGAGCTGGAGCGATTCAGCCAGTTCGCGCACAAGGCTTTTGCCGCGATCGATTGGCTTCCCGCGCGCTTTACCGCAGCCGCTTTCGCCGTCGTGGGAGATTTCGAAAGCGCGGTCGCCTGCTGGCGAACGCAGGCCGCGACCTGGCCGGACCCCGCGCTCGGTACCGTCCTTTCGAGCGGAGCCGGGGCGATCGGAGTGAGACTCGGCATGCCCGTCGTCGTGGGAGGAAAACCTCTCGACAGGCCGCCGCTCGGCCTGGGGGATCCCGCCGATATCGGCCATATGGACAGCATGGTCGGCCTGACCTGGCGCGCGCTGGTGATGTGGCTGTTGCTGCTGCTTCTCGTCGCCCTCGCCAGCGTCGCGGGCTAGGCGAGGAATCGACCGTCTTTACGGCTGCCCTCGGATCTAGGAGAGGGCTTCGATCTTCGCCGCGCAGATGAAGTCGTTCTGGGAGATCCCGCCGATCGAATGCGTGCTGAACTCCACGCGGCAGCGGTTGTAGCCGACGCTCATGTCCGGATGGTGGTCCTCGCGATGCGCCACCCAGGCGACCGCGTTCACGAACGCCATCGTCTCGTAGTAGTTCTTGAACGACCAATTCTTCGCGATGACTTTGCCGTCGTAGCCCCACCCCGGCACTTCCTTGAGGAGCTCGTCGATCCGGGCCCGGGTGAGCGCCGGGGTCCCGGCGGGGAGGTCCTTGCACTTCATCTGGGCGAGCGAGGACATGGCGGTACCTCCTAGGCGTGGTGTGATTGCAGGCGGGCGATGCGCACCGGCGCCGGCGGGTGCGAATCGTAGAAGGCCGAGTGCAGCGGGTCCGGGGTGAGCGTCGCCGCGTTGTCCTCGTAGAGCTTGACCAGGGCGCGCACCAGGTCGCCGGCGTCGGCGTGCTGCGCCGCGTAGGCGTCGGCCTCGAACTCGTGCAGCCGCGAGTACAGGCTCGCGAGCGGCTGCAGCACGAAGGTGAATGCGGGCACGATCATGAAAAACAGTATCAGCGCCATGGCGGTGCTCGGCGAGCTCACGCCCAGGCCCGCGTAGAACCAATCCCGTCCCATCAGCCATCCCAGGATCCACAGGAGACCGAGACTCACCATGGAAGCCACGCCTATGCGCTTCCAGACGTGATGGCGGGAGAAATGTCCCAGCTCGTGAGCGAGCACCGCCTCGACCTCCGCGGCGGCGAGGCGCGAGATCAGCGTGTCGAAGAGCACGATGCGCTTGGCGGCCCCGAGTCCGGTGAAGTAAGCGTTGCCGTGGCTGGAGCGCTTCGAGCCGTCCATGACGAAAAGGCCCCGCGCGCGAAACCCGCACTTCGCGAGCAGCGCCTCGATGCGCGTGCGCAGGCTCTCGTCCGCAAGGGGCGAGAACTTGTTGAACAGGGGCGCGATGAATGTCGGATAGATCGTCACGACGAGCAGGTTGAACGCCAGCCATACCAGCCACACGGTGAGCCACCAGAATTCCCCCATCCTCGCCATGAGCCAGAGCACGACGAAAACCAGAGGGATACCCACCGCAGCGCCGAGCAAGACGCCCTTGACCAGGTCGAGGACGAACAGGCGCAGGCTCATGCGGTTGAAGCCGAATCGAGCCTCGATCACGAACGTGCGGTACAGGCCGAACGGCAGGTCGACCACGCTCGAGATGGCGACAACCGAGCAGATCAGCGCGATGCCGTGGGCGTATCCGCCGAGCTCGAACACGCGCGTCCAGGCCGAGGAGATGAGCTGCAATCCACCGCCGAAAGTAAACGCCAGCGTCAGCGCGGCGGCGACCACCGTCTCGAGAAGTCCGACGCGTCCCTTGGCGATGTTGTACTCGGCCGCCTTCTGATGCGCCGCGAGCGGAATACGGCCGGCGAAATCGGCGGGAACGGCATCGCGGTTCGCCGCGATGTGCCGGATGTGCCGCCGCGAAAGCCACAGGCGCGCCGAGGTCGTGAGGGCGAGCGCCGCGAGGAAGACCAGGCTGAAAGCGTGCATTGAACGAAGGTCCGCCGAACGAAGATGAGCGAAGGTCGATTGTGCGACAATCACATTTTACACAGGACGCGCAGAATAGCGGCATGGCGCAGCATCAGAACAACCTCCTCTGGCTGGACATGGAGATGACGGGGCTCGATCCGGACAAGGACCGCATCATCGAGGTCGCAATCGTCGTTACCGATTCCCAGCTGAACACGCTGGCCGAGGCGCCGGTCGCGGTGGTGCATCAGCCCGACGCGGTCCTGGACGCTATGGACGACTGGAACAAGAGCACCCACGCGCGCTCCGGGCTGATCGACAAGGTGAAGGCCTCAAGCCTGAGCGAGGCTGTCGCGGAGGAGCGGCTGCTAGCGTTTCTTCCGCAACACGTTGCCGCCAGGACCTCCCCGATGTGCGGCAACTCGATCTGCCAGGACAGGCGCTTCCTCGCCCGTTACATGCCGCGCCTCGAGGCCTACTTTCACTATCGCAACCTCGACGTCAGCACGCTCAAGGAGCTGGTGAAGCGCTGGAAGCCGGAAATCGCAAAGGGTCTGGTCAAGCAGGGCAAGCACGAGGCGCTCGCAGACATTTACGAGTCGATCGAGGAGCTCAAGTACTACCGGGAGAACTTCCTGAAAGTCTAGAATTCAGGATTAGCAGAGGCGCGTGGTTTTCCTCGACTCAAGGGATTACATCAAATGCGTCGACGACGATGTGGGCGCCGCTTGACGTGGTCCTCGTTGAATGCGGCAACTTCCGCGCCCCGCTGCGTCCAAGCACTGGCGCGGCCCGCGTTTACGGCGCTATCGGCGGAGCGAGCAGCTGACGCGGGGTGCCCCCGCCGCCGATGCTCGCTGGGTCGTTGTTGTCCACAACATGGAGGGCCCTGATCAAAGTTATCAGATCGTTCGACCAGGGCGTGTTGTCCTTCACGCGTTGATGCATAGGGCTCAAGGCCGGATAGTCGGTTGCGAACTGAGCCTGTACTGATCCATTCGGGCCGTTCTCGGCGGCGATATTGAAGCACTGACAGCCCGTGTTATCGACAATGTACGCACCGTAGTTCTGCAGCGTCCATGCGAGCTGCCTCCCCGGTTCCGACTGAAGGTCCATCGCAGACAGATCGATCCACGCGGGAATGGCGAGGAGCGCGCCCACTTTCATCCCGGTGGGGGGAGGGGGGTTCCCGGGGGCCGTGCCGTAGTACGTTTCGGCGCCGGAGTCGGCATTGACGGCCGGCCAGCGGAAGCAATCGCCACCCGGACCCGGACTCGTACAGCGAGAGAGAACCTGTGCTGCGTCGAATTCCATTTTAAGGGCGTGACGCGGTCCCTGACTTCCCGGCTGGAGCTCCCCGAGGCGAATGGAGCCGCCGATGGCCGACAGACCCGAACCGCCGTGGGAGCCTCGGATTCCATCGCCATAAAGATCGACCGGGGGAAAGGCAAGCTCGTCCGTCAGGGTAGTCCCCGGGTCGCCGGCGACGCACCGGGCAAACGGCTGAGTGTGAATCA